>Ga0154020_10007074_pt1 | contig 13123 bp, 16 predicted proteins | sample Klosneuvirus_201_FD_109709 | JGI IMG/M metagenome (GOLD analysis project Ga0154020, IMG submission 109709) | Active sludge microbial communities from wastewater, Klosterneuburg, Austria - Klosneuvirus_20160825_MG | ecosystem: Engineered > WWTP > Aerobic digester > Activated sludge | place... | reverse complement strand
GCGGCGGGTCCAGCGACCGCCAAATCGTAGGCTCTGTTCGAATTGCTCGGCCGTCGCAATCAAAATGCGGCATATAAGTGACAAATTCATAATGTGATCTCGGAAGAAGAAATAGGCAAATAGCGATGGCGAAAAGGACAGACCATCAGGGAGCGGGAACTCGAGGTCGCCAGGGGAGTCGCTCTCAGTGTCGTTGAGAAAGACCATCGTCACCGTTGTCCTACAAAGACCCAATCATCGCCTACACCACCGCGCCATATGCATATGGTATTCTATTGGCAATAGTAATGGAAACTCCAATGATATTCGTGATGCAGGGGGGAGAAGGAAGCAAGGGTCACGGAGCGGTTGAGGGAAAGGAGAGCGAATCGACAATCAGAAGAATCAAAAAGCGAATATAATATGAATAATAAAAAATCTCATTACTATGGGGAGGCAGAGGCGGGGCGGGAACAAGGGGCCGCACTTGGCGAGGAAGCAGTGAATGGAGACGACAACGTCGAGCTCGATTAGGCGCGTAGCGATGCCCGAGTCTTTCACCACGAGCGCTAATGCTCTCGCCATGCAACTATCAGGGGAAAAATAATGTTTCCCAAGAACGGGAAGCCTTGAAAGACTCCAGATTTACCGAGCCTCGATCAAAGAGAATACGAATCGGACTGAGCAGCAAGGGAGGAGGATATGATGTTCTCGCTTCGAATAACCGTTTTCCTCTTGTCGGAGTGGAACCGAGTGGAATCACGAATCGAGCCCTTGATGTCAGCAAATTAAAAAAACGGGAGTGTAATGAGCAGGTGGCCCTTGGTCGGTGGATTCACTGGATTAAGTGGATTTAGGTCATTGACTTTTTTCGAGCCACGGGACTCCATGTTGCGCACCGTCGTGTCGCTCCACGGCGGCGCGCGAGCTGGACGACCATCGCTCTCTTATGGTCATTGCCATGGTGGTCATTCGGTGGAGGGGCGGTCACGGCTGTGCATGCGCGACGGATTCGCGCGATTTTACGCCGAGGGTTTGAACCTTTCATCCCTCCCTCCTGTCATTGGACCTCGCCCCCGCGCCTCCACCCTCCCATCGTCCTGTGATGTTACCTTATAAATCATTGCTAATTACATGTTATTAATGCCATTTGGATGACGTTTGCGGTGTTGGCAAGCGCAAGCCATTGAACTCACCTCTCGTTCGAGATTACCCTCGAGCAGAACTGGGTGCTCAATTCGTATTGATAGGTGAGCCGCAATCCAATGTAGCCACTTCTGCATCTGATAAAGGTCACAAAAAGCATGGCAGATTCCACAAAAATGAGCGCTTCGAGGCTCGCCAAGCCCTCGAATCAATTAAGCGCGACAAGGAGGCCTCAGCGAGTGCCAAACCCGCCAATGCCAAGCCCGCCAATGTCGATAGTAATAAGAATACCAACAAGTCCAATAGTTCGTCTGCGACTGTAAGGCCGCTGCCGCGCGCCTATCAAGCTCGCATCTCCAAGCTTGTCCGGCCACCGCAGGACCCTTTCGCCCCCAATGTCGATCGCAAGTGCGCTCGCTCGTCCTTCCTCTGTGTGCGCTTATCGGCTCTCATCATGTTGATGGTTAGGTCGCTAAGGCCCATAGATTATGAAATGTATGTCGATTCGCTATTGAAAAAGCGCGCCTATGAAACTGTCGACGTCGATGTAGTCATCGATCACCTCACTGCTAGCCGGTACTGCTTTCACCCCAATAGCTTTCGGTCTCTTTTTGTGCACTATATTAATGATTTTGTAATAGTTTGAAGCCAACCGCGAATCTTCTTCTCTTACTTACAAAAGCAGCGGCCAAGACGGACAAGTTCTTCTGCGAAAAAGCCAAAAAGTTTGCCTCTTTTCTTTGTCTTTTTTTTGTTTTGTGCTTTGCATTGCATTGATGGTGAGTGGTTGCAGGAGTTCACTGCGATTTGATATCGATCATGAAAATCTTGGCCTCAATCTTGATGACTCAAGCGATTCTCCGCCAGAGAAGGAGAGGAAAGAAATGAAGTTCGAGCATCAGCAAGAGCAGAGCTCGGTAGAAACCGATCGACCCCCCCCTCCGCTTGACATGGAGCCTGAACCGATTCGTAATTCAAAAGCGTTCCGTATGTTAGAAATCTACGATCGCTTCAAGATGCAACCATACATGGACGCTCTCTCCATGATCATGTGGGGGTACGCTCTCCAGTTTCTTTCACTTTTGTGTTGTTTTGTGATTGTTGTTGGTGGTATTGTTATCGTTATTGTTTTCCTGTGAATAGAGCTGACCTTCTCCCTCTTCATTTCAGATGCGCTTCTGCTAATAACCTGGAAGAAGGGCGGAGAACTTGGGAGGTCTATCGATATTATTATGATAAGCAGTGCGTCGCTCTTCCCTTTGATTTCCAGGAAATGCTCTCTGAGATGTTGATCCCATCATTACCTTGTTAGCTTCCTCCCTGAAAACTATCCCCACTACGAACTCAAAGCTAAATACCAAATGTCGGAAAGCGAGCGTGAGATTGAGGAGATGAACGAGCTCGACTATGCTTCTGCTCAACCGATCGTCCCTTCGAACTCCAAGTCCTCTCCAAATGCGACGGAGAGTGCTCAGGAGAAGGAGGAGAAGGAGAAGGAGAAGGAGGAGAAGGAGAAGGAGAAGGAGAAGGAGAAGGAGAAGGAGAAGGAGAAGGAGAAGGAGAAGGAGAAGGAGAAGGAGAAGGAGGAGAAAGAGAAAGAGAAGGAGGTGAAGGTGGAGGAGAAGGAGAAAGAGAAGGAGGAGGAGAAAGAGAAGGAGAAGGAGGTGAAGGTGAAGGAGAAGGAGGAGAAGGAGAAGGAGAAAGAGAAGGAGAAGGAGAAAGAGAAGGAGGTGAAGGTGAAGGAGAAGGAGAAGGAGGAGAAGGAGAAGGATAAGGTGAGAGTAAAGACTCCGCTTCCTAAGCTCGACTTGGAGAAGCCTGACCTTGCTCCGACTTCTCGGCCTGTCTTGGACCCTGGTGGTACGATACTTCTCGATCTCATTCTCGTTCATTTGTGTATTTCACCAATGTTGTTTGATATATATCCTTCTAGCTGTCCCAGAGGCGCGCGTATGGTATCGCGATTGGAATTGTTCGACGTGTCGCTTCTTCAACTTCTCCTATCGCAAGTCTTGCTTCAAATGCAATCACCCTCGACCTGGTACCTCCTCATCGGATTCCACTCCGTCAGTTTCGCATTGAGCGTTGGTTGCAGCGGACTCGGAGGTTCCCTTTTTGCAAGCGTTGCAACCGATTCGTACACCTAAGTGGCATTGTAAGCGCTGCGGGTCGCTCCTCTACATGTTCTCGCTGACGTGTCACAAGTGCGAGTTGCCTCGGATGGGTAACCGACCTTCTCGTGTCATTGCCGATGTCTTTCTCTTTGCCTCGGAATCTCATGTCGATTGTTAGATTTGAGTGTGCTTCCTGACCGTCGCTTTGCGGAGTCGCTCGTGTTGTTAGCTCACCGCTATGCGGCGGTCGATCTTGCCGCACAGCTGCACGTCCTCTGCGAGCTCTACAAGCTCGACTTTGGCAGTGCCTTCAAATCCTTCATGGTATGATCATCCTTCATTCTTATCTTATATAATAACACCATGAGGCGATGATGATAAAATCACGACGGTCGCATGATCGCAATGATTATAACATTTACAGCTCACACTGTGGCTGAGCCCTCCTTCCCTTCAATCTTTCCTTCCTTTCTCGTCTCTTACCTCTCCTCTCCCTCCTCTCCTCTTTCTTTCCTCGATATATCTCTTTACCATTGTTATTTTGTCAGGTTTTCTCGTTCCTCCATAGCGGGCGGCTAATGCAATACGCGGCCAAGTGGATGGCCAAGATCAATGACGGTGGCCCGCGTGCTCACCCGCTCGTCTGGTCGCACTTCTTCTCGAGGTAGATCGTCTTCTCTCGACGGTTTTTTTTCATGTCTTGATTACCCCGCTTCACTTTAGTGCATTGCATCACCTCCACGTTGAGTCGCTCGCTATCTACTACTACACTCTCTTCGTCAACACTCGGAATATCCTCACTTTTGGTGCGTCCTCTCTGCTCGCCTTCTTCTCTCCCATAGTCGCACCATGTTGATGATGATGTTAATGATGTTGATGATCATGTTAATGATGTTGTTGATGATGTTAATGATGTTGATGATCATGTTAATGATGTATTTGTTGATGATGTTGTGGATGATCATGATGACGACGACGTTGGTGTTAGGTGAGGGTCTAAGAATGTTGGAGGCGGTGGCGCGCAATCCCATTCGCATCGCCTTCGCGGAGGATGTCGCTAAGAAAGTGCACGAGCTCTATGACGCGAGCCCAATCTTCAAGTACGCTCGCATCATCTTATATATTATAATATCTACATTCTGCAGACGCGATGATGATAAAATCACGACGGTCGCATGATCGCAATGATTATAACATTTACAGCTCACACTGTGGCTGAGCCCTCCTTCGTTTTGCTCTTTCCACATATCTCTCTCCTTCTCTCTCTTTATGTCTTTCTTTTTCTATAGGAGGGATATGCGCGCAGTCGACAATGCGCTGATCATCATTTACTCGCGATGCCATTTGTTTCGCGAGGCGTTCAACTTAATCGCCAAGACATACGGGTACCTGTTTTCTTCCTCCTGACTCCTCCTGACTCCTCCTCCTTCTCCTCCTCCTCCTTCTCCTCCTCCTCCTTCTCCTCCTCCTTCTCCTCCTCCTCCTCCTTCTTCTTCTTCTCCTCCTTCCTTTCCAAGCGACATGATGATTCAAAATCAGGATTGGGTCTGAATGAAATGATTACACCTTTTTATATGCAACTGATCGCTCTCTCGTTTCTATTCTTCTTTTGATGCACACCATGGCCAAATGTTGCTTATGCGAATGTTTGTTAGTCCTGCTGAAGATCTGAATCCGCCGCTCATGTCGGAACTTCTCGCGAGTCCCATCGCTGTCGGTGCGAATCTGAGGCCCCCCTACATCACTGATGCCCTCGACTGCCTTAGGGTATATTTTTTCACCCACTTTCTCTTCTTCTTTCGTGACGGTTAGTCAGTGTCTTACTTGTCCCGCTTTAGGAGATGCATCAAAAGGGGCAGCCGATAACTATCGCCATTGCGAACGTCCTCATCAAGGCGTGCTCCAAGCGCGCCGACCTCGACCTCGCCTATCGCATCTTTAGCGAGATCCAGGATATGGGCTTGAAGCCCAAGTGCGCTTCTGTCTTGCCGAAATGTGTTTTCTGCTCTTGCTGTATATCTTATTCGCCACCTTTGCTAGTGAGAACACGTATTCTGCCCTACTGGACGCTTGCTACTCGGCCCACCATGCCGCCTACGCTCTGCAGATCGTCGCCCACATGGAGCGCAACAACATCAAGGGAAATCCCAAGATCTATGAGGTATTCCATCCTCCTTGATTGATGTTGCTGATGATCATGTCGTTCACTGCAATCTCCTGGAATAGAAAGTGTTGAAGCCTTTCGTGGAAGTGAATGAGCCAGTCGACATTGCGGTGCAGGTCTTTGAGCGTCTCCTATCACTGCCCAAGACGATCCTCGAGAAACCGAGCTACCACTCCTTCCACATGTTCATCCTCTTCCTTCTCGAGGTACCCGTAGTTTCTACGTGTGTCCTCCCCCTTGGCCCCTTTTAATGATGTGATGTTGGCGCCGAAGAGGACGCATTTCCCGTCCAATGTTGCTAATGGATATTCTTCTTGTAGTCGGACGCGCGCGACTTGGCCATCAAGTATGCTGGGGTGGCGCAGGCGAACGACTGGCCGAGGACCCGCTTCGACCAGATGATCAACGATCCCTCGCCCTCCAAATTCAATAAGCGCGATCTCTGGAAGTCGATCAAGACACGTGCCTCCTTCAAGAATCGCTATCGACCGGAGGGTGAGCCGACGGACGTGGCCATTGCGGAGGATAAGAAAGTCGCTGAGGTCTAACGAGTTGCGACCGCACCTGCTTTCCGATCACACATCAGATGAACATTGTTTTATTGTGGACAATCATATCAATAGTAATTTTGGGAGACCGTCGCTTCACCGTCGCTTCGTCTGATCCTCGGAGGCAGTTGCGTCGGAGTCATCGAATCGGTGTTATTTCGTCGTCGCCTTTCTCTCATCGTTCAAAGCGCTCCGCCACGTTCGATATCAGAATTTCGCAATCATTTTCTTGTTATAAAGAGACTTCAAGAGGTGTGATGGATCTTTCGCCGTCAGGAACGTCCTCTCTGCCGATCGCAATTTCGTCCTCCTTGGCAGCGATCTTGGTCTTTAGCGCCCTTTTCAATTAGCGTCATAGTTTTATATTTATTAATGGATATCTCTACAGGCACGAGCGAGGCCGTGTACGTGAGCCTCAACGCTGACGGCTCCCTCTTAACAGTTGGCCTTCGTCGTGGCTTTTCCGTCAACGACACGGACCCCCTCGCCATGAAATACCGCCGCGGTATGACGATATATTTCCCATAGAGTTCATATTAATCAGATTGAGAGTGACTGTGCCCGTGAGTACGAAGCGAAATGCTGATTGGTGGTTGGTTTACACAGTGTCTTTCTGTTCGACCCTCCCTTTCCCTTCCTCCGACGTCGAGATTTTCTTCGCCCAATAATTCTCATTTGATTTTTTCCATTTTTAAGAACTTGTTGTGCCCCCATCTTAATCGCTTCTGATTCGTTCGCCATGTTCGACCTCGACGACATCGTTTGGGTATCTCTCTTCACGTGAGTCACTCATGGAATCTTTTGTGCCCTTCAAATATCGATGATGATTGTCAGTTAATATATAATTGTCATTTTGGATGCTGATCCCCATTGGTCGCAGAGTTCGACGATGATCGCGTCTCCATTGTCGAGGTGCTCGAGAAAACGAATATCCTCGCCCTCGTTCGAGACAATCCCAACAAGGCACTTACCGCTTCTCGTTTTTGCATTCTTTTTGTGAAAATGAAATCTTATGAACTGTCTTCATATGTTAGGCCTATATTTGGGACGACAAGGAGGGCAAGGATCTTGCCGAACTCGAGTTCAAATATCGCATTAGAGGCATTCGCATTCGCCGAGACAGGCAGCGCCCTCCTGGAGCTCATCGTAGGTTTGTTGAAACGAAGTATCCTTATATTGTCTGTTAGGATTGTGGTAGCGACAGAGAAGAAGGTTTTTATCTATAATTTCTCGGACCTCAAGCTCACCGACCAAATAGAAACCGTCGACAACCCTCGAGGTGCGCAGATCCTGCGCTCGCTTAGATCCTTTTCATGGAATCGGCCAATTCCCTTCTTCTCCTCAAGGTCTGGTGGCGGTGAATGGATCGAAGGATCATCTTGTCGTGGCTTGCCTTGGCGAAGAAATTGGCTCCGTCCGCATCGACCTTATGGCGATTAATAAGGCACTAAAACGTCTTCTTTTATTCGTGCATGCCACGCAATTTTGAGTGATCGATTGGATGCAGTCCCACATTGTCAAGGCGCATGATAACGCCATCAATCATCTCACTCTCAGCGCGGACGGCACCCTCCTTGCCACTGCGGTAATTATCTTCTATGATATTTATTCGTTGCCAAAACTATCTTCGATCATGTTTCTGTTTCTTAGAGCGAACGCGGCACATGTATCCGTGTATTTGATGCTCGCAATGGAAACAAACTCCATGACTACCGCCGAGGTATCCTCTTCTTCAATCGGTACTTGGATATTTTTTATTTAGAAGAGTTTTTCGCAGGATCGGCGCCCGCTGAGATCCAGTGCTTGGCGTTCAGTGCAGACAACAGAGCCCTGGCGGTTTCCTCTGACCACGGCACCGTTCATTTCTTCTTCCTCGACGCTGAGAATACCAAGTCATAGTACTCGATGACTCTCTCCTGATTGATTTGGTCTGGGCTTTAGTGCATATTGATCTAGCTTCGCTTCGATGAGCGCATACACGATATCGATCCTCGGCTCAGAATGGAGCAAGTTGCAGATCACGTTGCAACTCGAGCCCAAGTCTCTCGTCACCTTTGGAAAGCTCGATCCTGTAAGCAACCGTCAGACTGTCCTGGGTGCGTCGGTTATTCATATATTTTGGTGGTCATTCGTTCTTGGTGCTCATTTAACTCGGTAGTGGTGGGCGGATCGGGAAAGCTATACAAGTACTCCTATGACGCCAAGTCGCGCTCGGACATGCAGCACATCTCCACCGAGTTGTACTTCAAGTGAAACCCATTACTATTGTATTTGTTGTCACTCATAGGGAAGAAGATTGTAAATAGCGTGGGTTCATCTCGGTTATAGTTCGAATTTTATTGCACAAAAGCCTCCCGCGACCTAGAGCTTCCTCGGTGCGGGCTCAGTGGGCGGCGTGAATTTCGAGCCCGTAGACCGACAAATGCGAAAACCGACGTAACTGTGCGCTTCATCGAGACGACACCCATTCTTATACGACGGCCGCATCGACTCCTTGCGCGAGGACCAGCCACCGCCTCGGAGGACGCGGATCTGCATCTTGCCGTCTGAGCAATACTCGTACACGTTGCCTATATTATGAAAAGAATTATATATACATAATATTAGCCGTTAAAAGTAAGAGGGGTTCGAACCGGCCATGTCGTATAAGCCGAGCTCATTAGCCTTCTTTAGGCCGACATCCTTCGAGCCGTAGTTGGTGTTGTCCTTGTACCACGCCACCTCATCCACATCGTTCGATCCAACGAACTGGAACTCACCTGCCTTGACGCCTCCCTATCCATAATAAAGATGATAAGAGAAGGGGGACAAGGGGGAAATGCTCAAATGGACCTTGGCAGCAAACTCCCACTCGACGTCCGAGGGCAATCGATAGCCGAGGACCGGCCAGATATCCTCCGATCGCAGCCGCTTATTCGTAGAAACCGTCGTTTTTGCCCTGCTGCTATCTAATCGCAACAGAACGTGAGACTCGCGACACAATATGACAACACAATATGGACCAAAAATTGAAAAAGAGTCAAGGAAGTGCCTTTCATAAGTGCGGGGTCTTGAAGAAGCTTGCCGTCCTCTGAGTACGCCTCCGGAAAACCCTCGCGCACCGACCGCCAATTGCAATATCGTGTCGCCTCAAGCCATGTCACGTTTACGACAGGACGACGACCTTTAAGAGATCTTGACGTTAGAGAATGCACGTCAGAATAGCAAGAGGCGAGCAGTGGCGCACCTCGGCCCCAGCCTTGGTCATTAGGGAGCGGTCGGTTCGTGTCATTGCAAAACACATCGTATTCGCCAAATGTCACCAAATATTTGCCTAAGATCAAGCATTATTTCAACAAGAATAGAGAATGAAACTTCACGATAGGCGAACTCATGACGAAGTCGTTGACGGGTTCATTGGGAAGGATGTCATTGCGGTCGAGCTTCTCCCAAGGCTGCAGCAAGTTCGCCCATTTGTAATGGTCACTGCCCAAAGTGAAAGTACCTAAAATAACAAAGAACGATATCCATAAATTAAGGGGAAAGAGCTTCGGCTTCTTGAGCCATCGCGGCCCTTCCTTCGCATGGAATCACATGATTCATCTCAAAATAATTTTCTATAAGTTATTGTCATAATATCATATCATCTCCATGAAGGACAAGTCCGCTCCAGAAAAGGAAACGGAAAAAGCAAAGGACGAAAGAAAGAGAAAAAGGACCTCGTCGAAAAGTCCACGAAGCTCGAGAAGGCTGAGCGCCTCAGTGCAAGCGGCACGACACAAAATACGAAAATAATATAATATAATAATAAATAAAATTCGATTTATTGTCGTGTACCGCCTTTGACGAGGACGAAGTGGGTTTCGTCGAACTTGACGACAACCTCGACTGAAGGCGCCGCTGCCGCTGGGACGCTCCCGGCACTCGCCCCCGCCGCTCCTGACGCGCTATTTGCATTTAGATTTGGTTTTGAATTGGAAATAAGGTTCAGCGAGGAGTTAGAGGGCCTCATGCAGCAAAGGGCGGCTTCGGTGCTCAAAACAATGTCCGGTCCTCGGCTCCTGCTGTAGAAGCTCTGGGAGATTGGTTCACGAAATGGATTGTCATTCATTCGCAACCTCCACTGATTATGAATTATTGTTGAAGTGATATTATAGTACCTTGTTTGTTTTCATATCATGGAAGCGCCACTTGGCTTGGAGGACCTTCCAGAGGACATGCGGCGGATCGTCTTAGCGCTGTGCTCGCCCTGCGACCGCCTTGCCCTCGCCTTGGCCAACCGTAGTCTCCACACGGCCTATCCGTTCAATCTCGGCTACTGGCAGCCACAGTCACACTATCTTCTTCAAGGAGAGACTCATGGAGTTCGAATTGGCGTCGGCTTGGATGGCGTCTCGACGAGGGCGGGCTTTTCGATTGCCTGCGCCGAGGCTGGCTACCTTCACCACCTCGTACTTTGATCTCCGAATTGCTTTTTATGTATTTATATATTGGCCAAATATTATGATCGGGGGATAACTGCCTTTTCGGTTGAGTGGTTTTCGCCTATCGAATTCCTCGACGTTGACATTCCGGATGTTATCTTGCACTCCTACTCATCGTTTATCCTGATATTTAGAATTGCCGATATCTTTTTTTCTTTAGCAAAGGCTAGCGGAGAAGGGATGGGCGCTGAACCCGCACAATTACGTGCGAACGCTGGCCGACGTATTGGTCCTCGTCGCCTCAGAGCATGGCCACTTGCCTATCATCACGTGGCTCTTCTCGCGGTTCTCCATCAGGCCCTCTTACGTACTTTCATTGATTGATGAAATCTCTTTTGCGCAAGCCTGGATCGCCCAGGGCCTCATCGTTGAGAATTGCGCGACACTTTTTGTCAACTCGAACTGATATCCCTTTCTGATTGATTAGTAGTCCCTTGCATACAAAGAGCATCTTGTTCCTCGAATTTGTTTAGGTTGCTCTGTTCAGTGCGTGCAGCGGCGGTTTCTTTGATGTCTTCAAGTTCCTCGTCGACCCTTCTACTGGCGGTTTGCTGAGCCAATTGTGCGCCGCATATTTGTTCCTGTCTGTGTTTGCATATATGTTGATATCTTATCAGGGACTCGTCGTGTGCTGTGGCCGCTGCTGGCTCAGGAAATAGGGCCCTCTTTGTAACCATCCTCGATTCGCTTCCATCATCCGCCACTATGAGGCCAGTCGCCATTGTCACTGCCGCTGCTGGTCCTCTTCCCTCCCCCGACCCGCTATCTATCCGATCGGCCTGATTGGATATATATGTATTCGAGGCTTCTAACATATCATTGATGCAGAGAAAGGGCATATGGAGTTCTTAGATTGGTTTTACTCCGATCGCGGTTATTTGCAAAAAATCGTCGGATCGCGGAACGAAAACCGTTCATTCCGTTTTGAAGGTCACTTATCATGTTAATCGTTGATCTTGTCTTCGATGTTTTCTCGACGAATGGAATCTATCTGTAGATACTGCTGCTGTGGGTGCTGCTTCTGAGGGTCATCTGAACGTGTTGAAGTGGGTCCTCTCGAAGAAGTCACTAATGCCAGAAACCGTCGAGGTCCCTTTCGCCCTCTCCTTCGTTCTCTTGAAATTGGTCATTATTCACTTTTCTAGAAAATCTATATGTTCGCGGGTGAGAGGGGCAGTGTCGCCATGGGGCGGCTTTTCGTTGAGCACAAGTTGCGATGGAATGTGGTGCGTCTCGCCATTCCCATCATCGCCATTCATGGTTGTTCACCATCTCTTCCCATCATCAGTGGTGCCTGGAGAATGCCTCGCGGCAAGGCCATCTCGAATTTATCAAGTGGTCGGTTAATGCTGGACTTTGTGCGGAATTTTTCCTCGTGATGCATAGCTACCTCAATTGTCGAATGTTGCTTCTAGCGTGGTGTAATCAATTGATGACAATCGCGGCAGAGAAGGGACATCTCCATATCCTCACCTATGCCGTGGAGAAGCTGAACAAGCCCATCTCCTTGATGGTACATCATGCCATCCGTCGTTCCCCTTTGACCCTTCGAGTCTGATTAGATTTTTACAGTTGATGAACGCAGCGGTGGGTGCGGCAGTCGACAAGGACGTCCGCTTTCAAATGGTAACGTACTTGAAGGAGCATGGCGGACCCTGCGAGCTCTCCACTTTCCTCGTATGACGCACTCTTGTTTTGCTCACGGCATGATGGCTGTGTCTGGTGCTAATAGTATTCATTAATCAGGAGGCGTCGATGCACCCTGGCACGGCAGTATTCGACTATTTGGTTTCAAAGAGCACCCCTGCAAACGTTGACCTTCTCGCTGCGCGTGCCATTAACTCCGAGACGATGACTGCTCTTCATTGGGCGATCCGAAATGGCGCCAAGGTTGATGTTGAACTTGCTCTTAAGGCGATCGCTAAGAAGGGCGACATGGAATGTTTGAGGACCTTGTTGGCGAGACAGGACCTCACCTTTTCTCCCACGGCATATCATCTCGTATCACTCCTTTCGTCTTTCGCATTGCTTCAATTTTCTATGTTTTATGATATATCCGATTGTAGGCAATGGGTTGTTCTCAGCCACAATTCCTCCCATTACTCCTGGAGCACAATATTCCAGTAAGCGCAGATGCTCTCTTGGTGGTGCTTGTATTATGGGTTTCTTACGGCGCCTTCTATTCTAGTTTCCTGAGAATCTGCTCAGTACGATATTGCGTGAATACGACCGAGATGATCTGTTCTCCACATTTGTCTGGGCCTTTGATCACGGAGCACCTGCCGATATCGGTGCGATTTTTTTCTTTCTTGTGTGTATGATTTTTGCTTTCATTGATGCTATTTTATCCATGTAGATGTTGTGATGATGGCGGTGAGAGAGTATCGCCTGAATATCGCGGACTACTTGGTGGCCAAGGGCGTCGACTTGTCGCCCCTCAAGGACCAGGAACATCTCCGCTTGCAAATTTATATTAGGTAATTCATTTTTTGTTCGCTCTACTCGATCACGTTTTCATCGATTCGTTTCTATAGGAAAGCAGCTTCTAAGAAAGGGCGACAATGGCTCAATGCCCACGGCGTCACCATCATGACCAAGAAAGCTATCGATGGGATTGCGGCGCGCTATCGCACCGATGAGGCGCTCCGAGTGAAATACGATGTCACATTGGACTACCTCAAGCCTGGATCATTCTTAGGGGTGAACGAT
>Ga0154020_10007073_pt1 | contig 13125 bp, 11 predicted proteins | sample Klosneuvirus_201_FD_109709 | JGI IMG/M metagenome (GOLD analysis project Ga0154020, IMG submission 109709) | Active sludge microbial communities from wastewater, Klosterneuburg, Austria - Klosneuvirus_20160825_MG | ecosystem: Engineered > WWTP > Aerobic digester > Activated sludge | place... | reverse complement strand
GAACGTGTAGCACGGGATGCTCCCGAGCGCGGCGGACGCGCCCCTCTCCGCGAGGAAGGTGGCCAGGACGGTCTTGCCGTGATCCCCCGCGGCGCCCTCCACGATCGCCGGTGCCACGAGGTCGGCGGCGTTGGGCAGCGGCGGGATGAAGATGACGAGCAGGCTGTCGAAGGCGTCGTCGAGAAGGAGCGCCTTCATCGCCGCCCGGTAGTTGTCGGCGGTGGCCGACGCCAGCATGTCGACCGGGTTCCCGACGCTGGCCGCCGGCGGCAGGAAGCTGCGGAGCGCTTCCACGGTGGCGGGCGACGGCATCGGCAGCGTCAGGCCTTCCGCCTCGCAGGCGTCGGTCGCGAGGATGGCCGGGCCGCCCGCGTTCGTCAGGATCGCCACCCGGCTCCCCTTCGGGACCGGCTGGTGCGCGAGGAGCGTGGTGACGTCGAAGAGCTCCTCCAGAGTCCGCGTCCTCACCACGCCCGCCTGGCGGAGCAGCGTGTCCACCACGGTGTCGCGGGCCGCCAGCGCCCCGGTGTGCGACGAAGCGGCGCGCGCGCCCGCGTTCGACCGGCCCGACTTCACGGCCACGATCGGCTTCTTCCGCGCGATCCGCCGCGCCAGCCGGCTGAAGGTGACCGGGTTCCCGAAGCTCTCGAGGTAGAGGAGGATGACGTCGGTGTCCGGATCCTCCGCCCAGTACTGGATGAGGTCGTTGCCCGAGATGTCGGCCTTGTTGCCGATGGAGACGAACGACGACAGGCCGATGTTGAGCCGCCGCGCCAGGTCGAGCACCGCGACCCCGAGGGCGCCGCTCTGCGACGACATCGCGACCCGGCCTCGCGGCGGCGCCAGGGGGACGAACGTGGCGTTCAGCTGGATCGCGGGGTCGGTGTTGAGGAGGCCCATCACGTTCGGACCGAGCATCCGCGCGCCCGCGGCCCGCACCTTGGCGAGGAGCGCGGCCTCGCGGACCCGCCCTTCCGAGCCGAGCTCGCTGAACCCGGCGGTGATGACCACCACGGCGCGGATCCCCTTCGCGAGGACGTCGTCCAGGACGCCGTCCACCTTGTCGGCCGGCACGGTGATCACCGCGAGATCGACGTCTTCGGCGATGTCGGTCGTCTTCGCGTACACGCGCAGCCCCTCGATCTCCGTCACCGAGGGGTTCACCGCGAAGACCTGCCCGGTGAACGAGCCCCGGAGGTTCCGGAGCAGCTCGTAGCCGATCTGTCCCGGACGCCGGCTCGCGCCGACCACCGCCACCGAGCGCGGACGGAAGAACGGCACCAGCGACGCCGCGGCCGCCTTCTGCGCACGCTCGGCCGACCGCGCCGTGAACAGCGAGGTCGGCTCGAGCGAGATGGAGACGTGGAAGACGTAGCCCTCGAGCCGATGCGTGATCTCGAAGCCGGCGCTCCCGAAGACGTCGAGCATCTTCCGGTTCTCCGCGAGCACCTCGGCCGTGAACGTGTGGATGCCGTGCCGGCGCGCGATGGCCGCGAGCCGCTCCAGGAGCCGCGTGCCGAGCCCGTGGCCGTGCAGCGCGTCGGCCACGGTGAAGGCCGCCTCGGCCTCCCCGGGCTTCTCCTTGCTCCTGTAGTAGCGCGCCACGCCCATCACCTCGTCGCCGACCTCCGCGACGAGCGCGTACTGGTTCTCGTAGTCCACCGAGGAGAGGTAGGCCGCCTTCGCCGAGTCGGCCTTCGGGACCACGAAGAACCGGAAGTGGAGGCTCTCGGGGGACAGCCTGTCGAAGAGGCGCAGGAGGTTCCCGGCGTCGGACTCCCGGATGGGCCGCAGGTGCACCGTGGCCCCGTCGCGGAGGACGACGTCGCAGGCGTCCTCGGCCGGGTAAATGGGGGCGTCGCTCATGTTCCGGAGTATGCCGCGGATGGGGATCTCTTCCCGCACCCGCTCCCGCTCCCGATCCCGATCTTCGTCTCCCCGGAGCTTCATCGTACTTAACGGACACGCGATCGGGAATAATGACGCGCGATGCGAATCGAGCACGCCGTCCTGCGCCATGTCGAGATGCCGCTGAAGTTCCGATTCCGGACCTCCTTCGGCGAGATGACGCTCAAGAAGCTGCTGCTCCTCGAGCTCCGCTCTCACGGCGTCGTCGGGTGGGGAGAGTGCGTGGCCGAGGAGGCGCCGTTCTACTCGTCCGAGACGATCGCCTCGGCCGAGTCGATCCTCCGGGGCTTCCTCCTGCCGCTCGTCGTCGGAAAGGACCTGTCGAGCCCTGATGCGTTCGACACGATGGCGAGACGCGTCCGCGGCAACCGGATGGCCAAGGGGTGCGTGGAGGCCGCGCTCCAGGACCTCTTCGCCCGGGCCGCGGGCGTGTCGCTGTCGAAGAGCCTCGGGGGGACGCGCGCGGCGATCGAGGTCGGCGTGTCGCTCGGCATCTCGCCGACGCCGGAAGCCACGGTGGAGAACGTCGGGAAGCACGTGGCGCAGGGCTACCGGCGGATCAAGCTGAAGATCGAGCCGGGAGCCGACGTCGACCGCCTCGCCGCGGTGCGCGACGCCTTTCCCGACATCACCCTCACGGTGGACGCGAACGCCGCGTACACCCTGGACGACGCCGACCACCTCGCCTCGCTCGACGCGTTCCACCTCGACTACATGGAGCAGCCGCTCCACCACGAGGACATCCGCCAGCACGCCGAGCTCGCGAAGCGGATGCGGACGCCCATCTGCCTGGACGAGTCGATCCGCTCCGCCGACGACGTGCGGACCGCGCTCGCGCTCGGGGCCTGCCGCGTCGTCAACGTCAAGATCGGGCGCGTGGGCGGGCACCGCGAGGCGCTGAAGATCCACGCCGTCGCCGCCGCGGCCGGCGTGCCGCTCTGGTGCGGCGGCATGCTGGAGGCCGGCGTGGGGCGCGCGCACAACGTCGCCATCGCGAGCCTGCCCGGCTTCACGAAGCCGGGCGACACGTCGTCGTCGTCGCGCTATTTCGACGAGGACATCGTGGAGCCGGCGCTCGAGGCCGAAGGCGGCCTCATGCCGGTGCCGGCCGGCCCCGGCACGGGCGTCCACCTGCGACACGACGTCCTCGCACGCGTCACGACGGGCCTCGAGGAGTTCCGCCCATGAGCCGTCTCCAGGACCTCGCCACCTATTTCGACGCGCGTCGCGCGACCCTCCTCGACGACGTGGAGTCCCTCGTCACCCGCGAGTCCCCGTCCGACGACGCGGACCACGTGACGGCGCTCGCCACCTGGATCGCCGACCGGATGACGCCCGCTCGAGCCGAGCGCGTCGCCTGCCCTGGCCGGGGCGACGCCCTGCGGCTCCGTCTCGGCGCGGAGCAGGGCGGCACGCTCCTCCTCGGCCACCTCGATACGGTGTGGCCGCTCGGCACCCTCGCGGAGCTTCCCTTCCGCGTGAGCGCCGACGTCGCGACCGGCCCGGGCGTCTTCGACATGAAGGCCGGCATCTCCGTCCTCCTGTCGCTCGTCGACGCCATCACCGCCGGGGAGGTCTCGCCGAAGGGTGGCCTCTCCATCCTGCTGACGCCCGACGAGGAGATCGGCAGCCACGCGTCGCGCGAGCTCCTCGTCGCCGAGGCGAAGCGCCGGGACCGCGTGATGGTGCTGGAGCCCTCCGGCGACGGCGGCGCCGCGAAGGTGGCGCGGAAGGGGATCGGCCTCGTGGCGGCACGCTTCTTCGGCATCGCCTCGCACGCCGGCCTCGACCCGGAGAAGGGCGCCTCCGCGCTCCTCGAGCTGTCGCGCTTCGTCCTCTTCGCCGACGGTCTCGCCGACATGCCGATCGGCACGTCGGTCGTCCCGACCGTGGCGACGGCAGGCACCAAGACGAACGTGGTCCCGGAGAAGGCCGAGCTCAGCGTCGACTTCCGGGTCTGGACCCAGGCCGAGGGCGAGCGGGTGGAGAGAGCCCTCCACGCCTACACGCCGCGGGACTCCCGCGTGCGCGTCCTCGTCGAAGGGGGGATGAACCGGCCTCCCATGGAGCCGACGCCCGTGTCGGAAGCGCTCTACGCGCAGGCCGCCGCGCTCGCGCCGTCGCTCGGTCTCGTGCTCCCCGCCGCGCGAGTGGGAGGGGCCTCGGACGGCAACCTCACGGCGGCCGCCGGTGTTCCCACGCTGGACGGCCTCGGCCCGTCGGGCGGCGGCGCCCACGCGCGCTCGGAGCACCTCGTCGTCAGCGACCTGCCACGCCGCGCGGCGCTCCTCGCCGCGCTCCTCGAGGACGTGAAGCCGTGACCCGGAAACCGAAGAAGATCGTCGTCCGCGAGCTGGCCTCGCCGGCCGAGTTCCACGCGGCCTCCGACGTCGCGAAGGCGGCCTGGAAATTCGCCGACCGCTCCGTCCCCGCGCCGTCCGACCTCATCGCCACGTCGCACGCCGGCGGTCTCACGGGCGGGGCGTTCGAAGGGAAGACGATGCTCGGCTTCGTCCACGGGATCCCGCGCAACAACATGGGACAGCCGTGCCAGCACTCGCACCTCCTGGCGGTGCTGCCGGAGGCGCAGGGGCGGGGCCTCTCGGTCGAGCTGAAGCTCTTCCAGCGGCGCTGGTGCCTCGCGCGGGGGATCGCGCTCGTCACCTGGACGTACGACCCGTTCCTCCTGAAGAACGCGAAGCTCAACATGACGAAGCTCCGCGCGTCGGCGCGCGCCTTCCTCCCGAACTTCTACGGACACATGGGCGGCATCTACCACTCGCTCCCCACCGACCGCTTCGAGGTGATCTGGCGGCTCGACGACCCTCTCGTGGAGCACGCCGCGATGGGCGAGGAGATGCCTCCCCCTCCGCACGACATCCCCGACTTCTCGCCGAGGAAGACCCCCGGCTCGCGGGTGGCCGTGAGGTTCCCGGCCGGCGCGCCCGACGTCTACCGGACCGAGCTCGAGCGGAGCCTGAAGGCGCGCCGGGTGTTCGCGAAGCTGGTGACGTCGCTCTTCGACCGGGGCTACGAGGCCACCGCCGTGACGGTTCGCGCGGACGGCCCCGCGTACGTCTTCGACAAGCGCTAGAGGCTCAGTCTTCCAGTCCCGGGCGGCTCCGCGTCGACTTCACCTTCGCGTCGCGGCGCTTTCCGCGGAGGCGCGCCTCGCGGACGCCGGCGCCCGGCTTCGTGGGGCGGCGGCGCTTCGGCACGACGAGCGACGCGGCGACGAGCGCCCGCACCTTCTCGCGCGCCGTATCGAGGTTGCGCCGCTGGTCACGGCTCTCCTGGGACGTCACGCGGAGCCGCCCCTCGCCGTCGACGCGCTTCCCGGCCAGCCGGACGAGCCGCGCCCGGGCGTCGTCCGTCAGCCCGTCGATCCCGGAGAGCGTCACGAAGATCTCGATGCACGACGCGACCTTGTTCACATTCTGCCCGCCCGGACCCGAGGATCGGACCGCGCGCACGTCCAGTGCGCTCGCGGGGATCCTCACGCCGGGGTCTACCTCGATCGGCTCGGCCATGGCGGCACCATATCCTCGGCCTCGAGGGTGGACAAGAAGGGGGCCTGCGATCAAGATGGCTGGGTGAGGGGCAGCGAAGGGGCGGTGCCGCCTGGGCGCTATGACAGGTATTGGGACCTCTCGACGTCCGGCGTCCACCAGATCAGCCGCCCGATCGTCATCGACGGGCTGCAGCGACCACGGGTGGTGATCGACCTGGCGCCCCGGGTCCGATGGGCGGAGAACGAGCTGATCGACGACTCGTACAACGCCGTCGAGCACACCGCCGAGCAGCTCTACGCGAACTTCAACTTGCCGCAGCTCGCCATGGCCACCGTGGCGCTGCGCGTCCACATGCGGATGTCGAAGGAGCACCTCCAGAAGAAGAAGAACCTCCAGGAACGCTGGACCGAGCTCGCCCGCCGGATGAAGCGGGCCCGCGTGGAGGACGAGCGGCTCCGCTTCGACGAGGACCGGCTGGCCGACAAACGGGTCGCGCCCACGGCCGGAATGGAGGGCCTCGAGGAGCTGTTCGCGCTCGAAGCGGAGGAGCTCGTGACCCGGCGTCAGGCCTCGGAGCAGCAGAAGGCCGAGATGCGGCGGATCTGGACCGAGCTCGAGGGCGAGGACGACGCGCTCATGAAGAACGCGCCGACCTTCGAGCAGTCCCAGGACCTCCAGGACCCCTACCGCCTCACCCTCGTCGCGAACCAGGGCGCCGGCCCGAGACCGCGGCAGCGCAGCCTGGCCTCGGCCATGCACACGTTCGTCGAGGCACTCCAGAAGCCGCTCTCACGGACCGACCAGATGCTCCTCGAGATCGCGCTGCGCCGGTGCATGAGGGCCCTCGCGCCCGACGAGGAGGAGCGCCGCCTGGACCAGTGGGAGAAGCGCCACATCCTCGACGCCGAGGAGAAGTACGCGCTGGAGTTCCCGCACCTCACGGCCTACGTCCGCTCGTCCGGAGGAGGCTGATGCCCGCCGCCCTCCGGTCTCTGGCGGTGGTCGCCCTCCTCCTGGCCGCGGGTTGCGGGAGGCCCCCGAGCCACGACCTGAACGTCCTCTGGACCAGCGACATCCTCTCCCTCGACCCGAACGAGAAGTTCGAGTCGCGGACGGACATCTACTCGATGAACGTCTTCGAGCCGCTGGTGCGAGTCGGCAAGCAGGCGTCGATCGTCCCCGTCCTCGCGGACCGCTGGGACCTCTCCGGCGGAAAGACGTGGCGCTTCAGCCTGCGGCCGAACGCGACCTTCCAGGACGGATCCCCTCTCGACGCCGACGACGTCGTCTTCACGCTCGAGAGGCTCCGCTCGCGGAAGGAGTCCGATCTCTACCCCTACTTCGAGTCGGTGTCGTCGGTGAAGAAGATCGACCCTCTCACGGTGGAGATCTCGTCGGACCGGCCGGCGACGATCCTCCTCGGCCTCTCGTCGGTCTACATCCTCCCCAGACGGCTTCTGGAGGCGCAGGGGGAGAAGGCGTTCTTCGCGAAGCCCGTCGGCTCCGGGCCCTACCGCTTCGTGGAGTGGAAGCCGGGCGAGAGGCTGGTCCTCGAGCGGTGGGACGGCCACCCCGGCCAGAAGGGTTCCGTGGCGCGCGCCACCTTCCACCACATGAAGACCAGCGCCCAGATGTGGTCGCAGGCGAAGCCGCTCTCGCCGTTCATCCTGCTGAGCCCGGCGCGCAAGACCTGGGCGGAGAAGAAAGGCGATCCCGACTTCCGGCTCGTGTCGCGGCTGGGGATGACCGTCCAGTACCTCGTCTGCCGGACGACGGGGGGGGACGCGAGCCCGCTGTCGAAAAAAGAGGTCCGTCACGCCGTCCGTGCGGCCATCGACGTGCAGCGGCTCATCGACGTGCTGGGGGGGCAGGCTTTCCCGGCGAGCCAGCTCGTCACGCCCGACATCGTCGGCTTCGATCCCTCGATCCAGATTCCCGTTTTCCGGAAAGGGCAGGCGAAGGAGCTCCTCGCGAAGGCGGGCTACCCGAGCGGCGTCACGCTGACCCTCGTCTCCGAGGAGGGCGGCGCCGACTTCTACGTCGAGCTGATCCGCCAGCTGGCGGTCGCGGGCATCCAGGTGAAGCACGAGTCCCTGCCCACGCCCGAGATGTACAGGCGCCTCCAGCACTGCGAGGCCGACCTCGTCGACAGCGGCTGGATCTGCGCCACCGGCGATGCCAGCGAGCTCCTGGAGGGGAACTTCTACGGCAGGAAGGGCGCCTCGCTCACCGCCTGCGGCTACTCGTCGAAGGAGCTCGACGAGAGGATCGAGAAGATCGCCCGGACGACCGACCCCCGCTCCCGCCGCGACCTCCTCCAGCAGGCGATGCGGGTGCTCGACGAGGATCTGCCGTACATCCCGCTCCTGAGCTCCTACGATCTCTACGCGACGTCGCCCGACGTCTCCTTCGAACCGAGACCCGACGGTGAGCTCGCCCTCGCCGACGTGAAGGTCAAGTAGAGAGCCGCGCGTGCCAGCCAGGCTCCGAACCTCGCTAAGGGCGCGCTTCGCGCTCATCCTCTCCACCCTCATCGCGGCGCTTCTCATCCTGGTGGCCGGCACGCTCGTCACCTATCGCGTGATCGACCAGCGCGAGCTCGTGGAGACGAACGCCCGCGCCTACGCCGAGACCACGCGCACCAAGCTCTGCGAGGTCTGGAAGCTCTACTACAGCTCGGGCTCGTACAAGTTCAGCGAGATCGTCCGCGAGACGATGAAGCTGAACCCCGACCTCCACCGGCTGCTCATCCTGTCGGTCTCGGGGGAGGTGCTCTACGACTCGTTCGAGAGCGCGGAGACCACCCTCCTCGCCATCCGCCCGGTCCGCCGGCTCGAGGACCCCGAGCTCATCGCCGGCGCCGCGAAGCCCGAGCTCTGGAGCAAGTACGACCGGTACCCCAACCTCGGCGAGGTGCTCCTCATCGGCGCGCCGTACTTCGAGGAGTGGGGACGTCACCCTTACTCGGTGCTCTACGTCTTCACGTACGACAAGATGCAGGAGCGGATCCTCGAGTCCCTCCGCGGCGCCCTCGGCGTGATGCTGGTCGCCATGATCGTGGCGGCCGTCGTGTCGTTCTGGCTGGCGGGCCGCGTCGCGGGACCCATCCTCCAGCTGACGAACGACGTCCGGCTCTTCAGCGAGGGGCGCGACCACGTGATCCGCCCCATCACGACGGGCGACGAGATACAGGTCCTGGCCGAGACGTTCACCCAGATGGCCGGACGGATCCGCCAGCAGGTGGAGAAGCTGGAGCAGGCGAACAAAGACCTCTCCACGCTGGACCGGATGAAGACCGACCTCCTCGCGAACGTCTCGCACGAGCTCCGGACGCCGCTGTCGGCGATTCGCGGCTACGTGGAGTTCATCCAGGAGGGCCAGCTCGGGCCGATCTCCGAGCCGCAGCGGAAGGGGCTCGACGTCTGCCTGCGGAACGCCGAGCGGCTCACGAAGACGATCAACATGCTCCTCGACTTCTCGCGGATGGAGCTCGGCCGCGTCTCGATCCGCCCGGCCCCCTTCCAGCTCGGGCGGCTGATCGCGCAGGTGGTGGGCGGGATCGAGTCCGACGCCAAGAAGCGGCGGATCAAGCTCGAGATGGACGTCGAGCGCGAGCTGAAGCCGGTCGACGCCGACCGCGACCGGATCACGCAGGTCCTCGAGAACCTCCTCACGAACGCGCTGAAGTTCACGCCCGACGGCGGGCGCGTCGGGATCCGGGCGACGATGGTCGACGAGCGGCGGCGCGTGGAGGTCTCCATCTGGGACACGGGCCCGGGCATCGCGCCCGAGGAGCGCGCCCGCGTCTTCGACAAGTTCTACCAGTCCGACGCCACCGCCACCCGCAAGCACGGCGGCATCGGGCTCGGGCTCGCCATCGTGAAGTCGATCCTCGACGCCCACCAGGCGCCGATCACCGTCGACGCCAACCCGGCCGGCGGCACCGTCTTCCGCTTCTCGCTGCAGGGCGTCGAGGCGCGGACGGAGTCCGGCGTCTTCACCGGGCTCCTCTCCTCGGGCGAAGGGTCCGGCGAGATCCTCGCCATCGACGACGACAACGACTTCCTCTCGATCATCACCGAGACGCTCGGCAAGCAGGGCTTCGCGGTGCGCACCGCGCGAAGCGCAGCCGTCGGCCTCCAGATGGCGCAGGAGCGGACGCCGAAGCTGATCCTCCTCGACATCCGCCTCCCCGATCGCGACGGCCTCGACCTCCTCCACTCGCTGAAGGAGACCCCGTCCACGAAGAACGTCCCCATCCTCGTCTGCTCCGTCGTGGACGAGAGGATCGAAGGTCTGCGGCTCGGCGCGGTCGAGTACCTGGTCAAGCCGATCGACCGCGGCCGGCTCGTCGAGGCGGCCATGAGGGCGCTGGGCCGCACGCCGTCGTCCATCTCCGGCCGCTTCGACATCTCGCCCCGCATCCTCGTGGTGGACGACGAGGAGGAGGTCTGCCAGCTCCTCGGGCGTGCCCTCCGGGTGAACGGCTTCAAGGTGGACATGGCCAAGAACGGGACCGAGGCGATCGAATCCGCCCTCGCGCGACGGCCCGACCTCGTCCTCCTCGACCTCGTCCTCCCGGACATCTCCGGATGGGACGTGGTGCGGCGCCTGCGCGCCTCGGGAGGGAAGCCCGTGCCGATCCTGGTCCTGTCCGGACACTCGTCTCCGGGCGACGAGGACGAGGCCCGGAGGCTCGGCGTGAACGCCCTGCTGGCGAAACCGGTCGACATGAACCGTATTCTTGAGAGAATCAAGGAACTGTTGAGCTCGGCGTCTTGAGTTCGGCGTCTCAGCCAGGAAGGAAGCCAATGGCCGCGAAGAGCATCCTGATAGTCGACGACGAGGAAGACGTCCTCGAGCTGCTGCGCCTCGTGTTCGAGGCGAACGGCTTCGAGGTGAGAAGCGCCTCCAACGGCAAGACCGCCGTCTCGATGGCCTACGAGAACCTGCCGAGCGCGATCGTCCTCGACGTGATGATGCCCGAGATGGACGGCTGGCAGGTGCTCCGGACGCTCAAGGGCGACGAGCGGACCCTCCACATCCCCGTGGTGATGCTCTCCGCGCGCGCCGAGCGGCGCGACAAGATGATCGGCCTCCAGGAGGGCGCCGACGGCTACCTTTCGAAACCGTTCTCGCCCGCCGAGGTGGTGCGCGAGATCCAGTCCGTCCTGGCAGCCTCGACGAAGGTCGAGCGGCCGTAGGGCGGAATGTCGAGTCTTCCGAAGTTCGACCCGGACGACACCGCCAATCTGCGGGCGGAGTGGCTCCAGTTCAAGTCGTATCTCTACGACCGCGAGATCGGCCTCCCCACGCTCCCCACCATCATCAGCGACATCCGGCGCCAGCTCGAGGACACCGGCTGCATCGGCCTCCTCACGTTCATGCTGAACGCCGAGCGGCAGGTGGAGGAGATCTGGGGCTGGAAGGCCTACGACCGGCTGATCGTCGACTTCGTGAAGCAGCTGAAGGCCCTCTCCGACGGCGGCCTCGTGCCGAAGGGCATCCTGTGCGTTCCGGCCGTCCGCAGCGACGAGGTCCTGAGCTTCGTCCCGCTCCCCTCCCAGAACGGCAAGGATCCCGCCGACGCCCTTCGCGAGCTGACGAAGGAGCTGGACGACTTCGTCGGCGCCTTCCTCACCGAGCGCCTCACCTCCACGGATCGCTACACGTCGCACGTCGGGCAGTCGCTCATCCTCTTCGACCCGAAGGTGCGCGTGGAGCGCGTGGTGTACCGCGGCCTGCGGGAGGCCCGCGGCGAGATCTTCCGCCGCACCGCCACCGCCGAGCAGGCCGGCAAGGAAGAGCTGCGCGGCATCCTGGCGCGCCGCTCCATCGTGTCGCTGTTCCAGCCGATCGTCGACATGGTCGAGGGCAAGGTCGTCGCAATAGAGGCTCTCTCACGCGGCCCCAAGGGGAGCGGCTTCGAGGACGCCGAGGCGCTCTTCTCTCTGGCCGAGAAAGTCGACCTGGCCATCCCGCTCGAGCGCCTCTGCCGCCAGCGTTCCCTGGAGGAGGCCGGCAAGGCCGAGTGGAAGGAGCAGATCTTCATCAACATGTCGCCCACCGCCGCCTCCGACCACGAGTTCCTGGAGGGGGCCTTCCTGCGCGACGTCGAGAAGCAGCACCTCGACCCGAACCTCATCGTCATCGAGGTGACCGAGCGCACCTACGCGCAGCAGCAGGACCTTTTCCAGAAGGTCCTCAAGGAACTCCGGCGGGAGGGCTTCCGGGTGGCCGTGGACGACCTCGGCTCGGGCTACTCCAACCTGTCGTCCCTGGCCGAGATCAAGCCCGAGTTCCTGAAATTCGACCACCTCTTCACGAAGGACATCCAGCGGCACCGGATCAAGCAGGACCTCCTCGGGGCCATCCTCAACTTCGCGATCGAGCTCGACACCCAGGTGATCGCCGAGGGGATCGAGACCGCCGAGGAGTTCGAAGCCCTCCGCCGGCTCGGCGTCCAGCTCGGGCAGGGCTACTTCCTCTCCCGCCCCACCCTCATCGAGCACGTCATCCACTGACGGGTGTCCAAGCTCGGGCGGCCACGCCTCGCCGGAGGATCAGGCGCGACAGCCTTGACGCGCGGGTCCGTGCGTGACCACAATGACCACATGAGCAGGTCTTCCGTCGTTCACGTGGGTTCCCGGGCGCTGAAGATGCGCCTCGGCTCGTATCTTCGCCAGGCGCGCGGGGGAACGCGGATCGTCGTCACCGAGCGGGGCAGGCCCGTGGCCGAGCTCCGGCCGCTCGAGGAGGCCAGCGGGTCGCTCGAGGAGCGGCTGGCGCGGGCGGCCGAACGGGGAGTCCTGACCCTGCCTTCGCGCGATTTCGCCTCACTTCCCGACTGGCAACCGCTCGTCCGGCCCGGCGCGAGCCTCTCCCGGGCGATCGCGGAAGAGCGCGAGGAGCGGCTCTGATCCGGTTCCTCGATGCATCGGCACTCGTCAAGCGCTACGTTCGGGAGGCAGGCTCGGCGCTCGTCCTGCGCTCGCTGAAGGCAGGTTCCGTGGCCATCGCCCGGTTGACCGAGGTGGAGGTCGCCTCCGCCATCTGTCGGAGGTGCCGGGAAGGGACGCTCTCACCGCCGGATCGCGACCGGATCCTCGACCGGCTCGAGCGGGAGTGCAAGACGTTCCTCGTGGTGGATCTCGAACCGGCCGTCGTCGGTCGTGCCCGGGATCTTCTGGCAGCGCACCGCCTCCGCGCCGGCGACGCGATCCAGCTCGCCTCGGCGCTCGTCCTCGCCGACGTCGTCGGGGCTCCCGTGCTGTTCGTCGGATTCGACGACGCCCTCGTCAGAGCGGCCCGAGACGTCGGCCTGATGGTCCGCGAGCCGGCCAGCCGTACCCGCCCGATCCGGACGGCGGACGAGTGAAGTCCCGTGGGACCGCGAGGATCGCCATCGAGAATCCGCGTCCGCGTGGGGCGCCTACTGGGCTACAGGCGCGAGCGCCTCGAAAGCAGCCTGCCGGTCTGCTGACCAGCCGAGCGCCCGCTCAGCTCAGGACGCGCCCGCTCCACAGACGTTGCAGGAACTCGCGCCAGGGAAGGACCTCGATCCCCTCGACGAGTCGGGGGGCGCGCTCGTTGCAGACGAGGATGGCGAGGCGCGGGTGGTTGTCCGCGACGAAAGCACGAAGCGACCGGAGGTCGGAAGGGTCGACGCGCGAGGTCCCCTTCACCTCCAGCGCGACCTCGCCTT
>Ga0154020_10007072_pt1 | contig 13127 bp, 14 predicted proteins | sample Klosneuvirus_201_FD_109709 | JGI IMG/M metagenome (GOLD analysis project Ga0154020, IMG submission 109709) | Active sludge microbial communities from wastewater, Klosterneuburg, Austria - Klosneuvirus_20160825_MG | ecosystem: Engineered > WWTP > Aerobic digester > Activated sludge | place... | reverse complement strand
CTTAGGATAAATAGTGCCGCCACGCGTCCAGCCGATAGCGCTAATCAGGTACGCATCGGTTGGGGTTGAACCGTCCATGATATAGACTTCATCGTCTTCGTTATGCGCTGTGGCTGTGGTGCCATCAGCCCCGCGTGAGTTACTGCCCGCAAGCACGACATACTCACTATACTTACTGCTATAGGCAACCTTTTCATCACCGAAAAACAACGTGCCAGATGATGGCAGACCGTCTGTGGAATATTTATCGTCTGGGCCTTTAATGAACAGTGCTTCACCGTTGCCGGGAAAAGAACTGGTCATATCCATGCCCAGCTTTAGCCCTAGCCCCGGCAACGTATCGATGATCCACATCGGATCATCGTCATCAACATTGTAACCCGCATGGCGCACCATGTCCGTTACCCAGTAGGTGCTAGCTGTGCCGCTGCTATGCGTCCAGATGTAGCGCATGGTTTCGCCAACGTCAGGCGCCGTGACACGTGGGCCGCTCCACACGTCTGACGGTGCATCCTCGTGGTTAATATAGCCATTAGCATCGCCCCATTGCACACGGCTTTGCCAGATATTTAGCTCACCAATGCGTAGCCACAATTCCCCGCCCGTCGGCGTGATGGCATTCTGAAAGAATGTGCGGTTTTCGTAGGTGGCGGCGCTTTGGGCTAGTGGATTCAGCCGGCTGAATACCTCTTCATCTTCCACCAGGAAAATGCTGCCACCATCGGCCACGTCGCCAGGGCCGTTAAAAATCCAAATCTCTACCCCGCTGCCACCGTTGGCGGCATTGAGCGCAAACCCTCTGACGTATGTTGACGTGCGCACCCGCAATTCAATAAAGCGCGCACCGGGGCCGGCAGCCGGTGGCGGGTTAATGTAGATGTGAGCAAAGGCCAGGTCAAAGCCATTTTCTGGATCGGAGTTGGGTGAATTGCTCCAATAATCTGTGCCGGTGAAGTGTTCAGCAATCCATAGCGTGTTCAGGTTGTTGTCAATGGCACTCGCCGCGCTGAAATCCGGCGAAGCTTGTGTAAAGTCCCCGCTATAGCGTTCGTCATAAGGCAACACCAATTCCTGTACCGATGACGCGCTGCCGGCGTCTGCTAGGTCTGTGTTGCCAACTTTAACGCCACGGGCATCGACCTCAGCCACAAGCGCCGCCGATGACACCACATTCAACGACCATTCAGCGTTGCGGAGTTTGTCGTCTGTGATGGTTGGCGAGTCCACAAAGCCGACCAGCGCTATGGTGTAGCTGCCGCCATTGCTGTTGGCGGTGACTACAACCACATGCCCGTTGCGCATGACGTGCTGTGGCGCTTTGACACCGCTCAGCGTTGCCCGCCATGTGATGGTCGACACGTTGTCGTCGCACTCCTCGGTGATGGTCAATTGCCCGTTGTTGGTCGTGACAGGATAAAACTGGTAGACCTGTGCGCCGCTTGTGTGTACGCCGTTGTGTTCGCGGTCGCTTGTGGACTCACGCACCACGGTAAGCGTTGTGCCGCTGCGTGCTGTGTATTGCTCATACTCCCACGCCTGCCCCGACCCGTTAGGCCCAACGAACACACCGCCCGCTGTGCCGTAGCCTGTGGCGCTTGCAATGGCCAGCGACGTTGACCCGCTGGTCTGTCCGGTCGTGCTTGTGGCGCTGCCCAGGCTGAAGGATGCGCCAAGGTTCAGCGCTGACCAATCGTAGTGAAGATGATACGGCCCAATGTAGACTTTGAAATTGACTTCGTTTAGTGTGGTGACTGCCACTAGTTACTCTCCGTCAAAGCGTGATTTCCCATTGATGCCCGCATTCAAAGCATGTCTGAATACCATCTACCCATGATTCGCCTGGTCCATCCGGCGTATTAGGAGATCTACCACCACTTATGGCCACAAACCAAGGCCTTTCGCCTAGCGTGCCAAGTTGCACAGTGTGGCACTTTGGGCATGAATCGCTCGGCAATTCCATAGCGAATTCGGCGCAGTCGGCAATTAGCGCTACGGGAAATTGATGAATCACGCCATCAACAACGGATGATATAGTGAGATCACCAACAACATGAAAGTCAGCGGTTTCGCCGTCCTGGCTTGCCGGATGAATATAGAACCGCATCACCCCGGCAGATTCTTGGTGGCTGCGCAAAGAGAAATCAATGATGCCTTGTTCGTAGCAACGTTTCAGGTAGTGCCCTAAAGTGCTTGCCATTTCTTACCGAATCCTATCTATAACCCAGGTCACGCCAAACACTAGCCCGCCGCTGGCCGTATCCCAAGTCGGCTCGTAGGCGACGGCGTTGGTGTAGCTGGTTTCTACGCCAAGATCGTTGTACAGTGTGGCGCTGCTGTATTTCACGCTGCCCGCCCCGCTCAGTAGCGTCGAACGTATCCACGTAAAATCCGTCAGGCTCATCTGCTCGAATGTCCACGTCAGCGTGTAGTAGTTGGACATGACCGCTTCGCCGTCGCCATTTGTGGACAGGCGTTCACGCTTGAAGCTGTATTTACCGCCACCGTTGACGATGTTCGTACTGATTGCTGTTCCACCCAAACTAAGTGCCATTACGGTTGTTCCATTTCGTTGGCAATGTCGGTCACCACTTTGTCGCTAATCGCCTGCACCAACGTGCCGCCGCCGACCGCCGTTAGCGCGCCTTTCATGAACGCTGTGCCCCAGCTTGCACCGGCATTGACGGCAAACGACAGGTTGACTTCGGCGGTGAATGCGCCATTGATCCCCTGTTGAATCCACCCGCCGATATACGAACCGGTCTGGATAAATTCGGCAGCCTTCGCACCGATGGCTTGATTGATACTGGCCTGCAAATTGTCGGCCATGCCGGTGTACACATGACCTTTGAACCCAGCTTCCACGATTTGCGCCGGCACTATGCCCGCCGCCGTGAACATCGGTGCTGCCGTGGCGAACTGTGTCATGAGATTTGTTACTAGTGCGGACGCAATCGGCCCGCCGCCCTCACCGCCTTCCGCCTGTTGACCGCCTTGCATGTTGGCCAAAATCGCCGCCATGATGAGTTGCGCCACCATCGTCCCCGGCGTAGCGAATAATGCAGCGTTAGCACCTAGATTGGTCGTCAGCGCCGTGATCAGCGGCGTGGCTACATCTATCGGTGTGTCGGTACTGCCCAGCGCTGTGGTGATCCCTGCTGCAAGCATCTGCGCAGCCGTGGCGCCTTCTCGCTTGATGTCAGGCTGAATCGTGCGGATGGATGTGTTGATACTTTGCGTGAGCGTCGTCAGCGTGCCGGCTTCTGCGGATAGTGCGAGCGCCACATTGACGGTCGGCACAATGGCCCCGACGGCAGAAATAATGTTTTGCTTCTCGACCTCATCGACCACGAAAGCCGGGTGTATTGTCGGTGCAATGGTAGCGGTAGAACCGGCCCCAGCCAGACCTTCGTCAATGCCTTGTCCGATGAGGGTTGCTATGCCGGTGCCCTGCGCAATGAATGTCTGTGCCTGTGCAGCAAGATTGCCCGCAATGAAGCCGGCCACATCCACCTGTGTTTCGCCTTTTGCGTTGACGCTGATGGCTGCCGACAATCCACTGAGGAGGTTGCCGCCAATGCTAGTGCCATGTGACACGAACACCGCAGCCTGTTTGGATAGCTGATCGCCAAACTCTAGCGCCAGTTTCTCGGCAGCATCCGCCGGCAAGGTCGGCGTGATAGCCAGCGCCTGCGCCGCTGGTGTTGCGCCTTGTGGCTGTGGCCCGAACGTTGCACCGCTGGTCTGCATTTGGATGGTGGCCTGCTGTTGGCCGGTGATGAATGGCACAAGCGCCTGCGCTGTTGGGTCTGCGGTCACGGTGACGGCTGGGTTGGTCATCGGTCCCATTTCGCCAGCTTTGCCACCAGTGCCAAACAGGTTGGCAGGATCAAAGAACAACGCCTTTGCCCCGGACACCTGCTCTTTAATCATCTCCCCGTTGGCGTTGACATATTCGTCAAGCCCAGTTTGCAAGCCCTCGGTAAGAGGATCGATGTCAACGAGTTTCGGAGGTGCAACTGGTGCGGGTGCTGCCCCACCTCCGCCGCCAGTTGCCGCGCTTGTAGCCTCGTCAATCTGTACGCCGAAAAACTTGTAGATGTTGTTGCGCCCTTCCTCGGATTTCTCCTGCAACATCATCTGCTGTTCGACGGCGCCCTTGTTGATCCACTGTTCAATGTTGGACATGTCCGCCCAAAGTGCTTGGCTGTTCCACAGTTCTTCAAACTGTGCTAGCACTCCCTCCTTGGTGTTGGCAGCCTGAATGCCAAGCTTTTCGATTGATGCCCTGGCATCTTCGATGGACACGTCCGCCCAATCTTTACCGTTAAGTACCTCGTCTTTCAGCCGGCGCAGCTTCTCATCGGCTTTATCCTGGTAGATGCCAAGCTTGGCATCCTTCATATCCTTTTCAGTCACATCGGTTGAACTGAATAGCCCTGGCACCTTGTCGAGCGCGCCTTTTAGCTCCTGCGCGGCCTTCTTTGCGCCATCCTCTAACGCTTTACCTGCGCGCTTGCCCGCTTGTTCCTGCTGCCGTGCCAGGTCGCGGTTATAGCGCTCCATCTCGCGGCGGTTTTGTTCCCGTCCACTTGACGCTTGCTGCGTCTGGATACGTTGCGCAATGCTACCGCCGACAGCCTGCCCACCCGCAAAACCGGACAGGTTCGACATGTCGGCCTGTGCTTGGTTCAACGCATAGATGGCGTTAGTCGCAATGCCAGCGCCCTGTGCCAGCGTCAGCAGATTGCCGGTTAGCGCCGCTGTCATGCCGGCATATTGACCTGCGCTGATTTGGCCGTTGCGGAATGCCGCTTCTGCAAGAAAGAGCTGATTGACCAACTCGGCGGCGTACGCGTTGCTCTCCAGAAAACGCCCGCCAAGTTCATTGACAACGCCGTTTAGTTGTGACCCACCATCGGCCACGGCATAGGCCACAGATGACAGGTATTCAAACTGCGCCGCCTGCTCAGCGCTCATGCTGCCGGTGTAGGCGAGTTCCTCCGACAGCGTGGCGAGTTCCTCGCGTGCCGATGCAATGCCAGGTAGGAAGTCCACAAAGCCTTGGTTCAGCCCCGCAAATGCGCTGCCGATGGCGCTGAAATCGACGGCGACGGCACGTTCTTCCAGCGCGTCGAATGGTGCGGTCAGTTGCTCAATCATCGCCGCCACATTGATGGCGATTTCGTCCGTGCCCATCGTGCCGCTTGAGACAAGCGCCTGTATCGCCTGTTCTGCTAAAATCTTCTGTTGGCGCAACTGCTCAATAGCGGTTTCTGCGCCAACAGTAACCGCAGATTTTTGCGCACGAGACGCCAGCGCTTTGTTGACGATTTCGCTTTGTTCAGCAATGATGCGCGCCTGTTCAGCCGCGGCCGCTTGCGCTGCCGCTTTGGCCTGATTTGCCTGCATTGCCTGCTGCGTGGCCGGATCGCTAGTCAGTGCAGCCAAGTCAGCATTGACTTTGCGTAAAGCGCTGACCGCTTCTGGTGCGCTTGTGGCGCCATTGATCAGGGCGTCAACAATCTGCTTGATCTGCTGCTCGTACTTGTCCGCACCAGGCACACCAGCATTCACTGCCTCGCTGACCTTGGCTAGTGATGCAATGGCCTCGTCACTAGCAATGATCAGTCCTGTCTGCGTGGAATCGTCCTTGCCTACGTCACGCATGGTTTGGCCAACCGTGGTCAGGTCAGCCTTCATTGTCTCCAGGTAGGCTTTTAGGTCGTCACTGCTGGCGCCTGCCCCTTTGGTGAGAATGATAAAATAGTTGGTGATCTCAGCGATTTGATTAGAGAATGCGCTAACATAATCTTTACTGAGTTCTGCGAATAAATCACCGAACGCGTCTTTTGCATTCTGGACATTAGCGTCCAGCCGTTCAAAAATAGTCGCTGCACTATCGGACGCGTTGCGGTTGGCTTCCAGCGCGACGGCGCCTTGCCTGTACGCCTCCTCTAATAGTGCTGCCTTACGTTCACTGGCCGTTAGCTGGTCAGCAGTTTTGCCGAGCGTGGCCGCATAGCTCGACGTTGCCTGCTCTAAATTGACGATCAGGCCAAGATTGTCGAGGATTAACCGCGATTCGCGCGCCAAACCAGTCGTGAGAAACTCTAGCGACTGCGTATCACTGATACCCTGCGCACGGCCAAGGGCGCTTGATAACTCGATAAGTTTTGCGAATTGTTCCGGCGTTTGTGCTACCTGATATTGCAACGCTCGATTTGCATTCAGCATTAATTCATATCGCGAAATCGTGCCCATTGCGGCTTTGTCTGCGGCAGACACAATCGCATCAGCGGTCGTGTTCGCAGATGTGGCGTAGCTTTTTAGTACATCGTTGATTTGGCCGAACACAGCGCCGCGGCGCGACAGGTCATTAAGTGCATCGCCTATTTGCCCGATGCCTTGCACAGCGGCTGAAATAGCCACACCGCCGATGAGTCCACCGGCAAGGCTGCTTGGTACATTCAGCCCACCACCGCCACCACTCGTTGCAGCCGCACCGCCTGATTGTGGCTGTATCTGCCCGGATGCCCGCGCCGCCTGTTCAAGCTCTTGCCGCAAGCGCTGTGCCTCGCCAACGGCGCGTGTCAGAGCGGACGTGTCAAGGCGCCCTAGCGTGATGGTGCGTAGCTCCGCCTCAAACACGCTACGCACGTTGCGGGCTTGTCTGCGTGCATCCGCTGATGATAAAATTATTCGATATGTTAACTCACGGCTAGGCATTGTTATTTTCCGAAAGGTCTATTTATGACTGACATGAATTCCATCGTGATAGTCGGCGCGGGCATCGGGCTTGCCATTGTTTTGTTCTTGTTGCTTCGTTCGTTCGTGTGGTGGTATTTCGGCATCAGTCGCCACCTTGACAACCAAGACCAAATTATCAAGCATCTCGAAACCATCGCCGCCGAACGCACCCGCAACGTGTCAAAGCCCGTCATCACCCGCACTGATACGCCAGATAGCCGATCTAATTCACCGACCGGACGCTAGCGCCAAAACTGTGATTCAATCTGGCTGACAACAAAATCAACCAGTCTCGCCAATGCGTCTTCCTGCCCGTCGTCCAGCAACGTCACGCTGCGGGCCGGCATCCGGCTTGTACCTAACTCCAACCACCGCCCCCGGCTGTCATTGCTGCCAGCCTCAATCGTCAAGCCAGCAGGCGACTGCCATACACGTTCATAGCTGTCACCGCCACGTCCGACGAACGACTGCCGGTAATTGCCACGCCGCACCAGAATCGGGCTGCCGCCTGCAAAGCCTTGCGCACGGCGATGTAACTGTGTCGATGGTGCCAACGGTGCCCACCGACCCGCGCCGCTGCCCTGGCGGGTGAAATTCTCCTGAAAGCGCTGCTTGATGCCGTCAACGATGGCGCGTGTCTGCCCGTTGCCGGGGCGGCTGATTTTGTCGATTAGGCGTTCTAAATCATCGAACTTGGCGTCGGTGCGTAACGTGAACATGTATCCACCTCAAACAAAAAGGACACTTACAGGGCTGTTGTAGCGGTAAGTGTCCTCTGGTTCAATGTCTGCCCCTCTTGGCTGGCTTCTTCGGCTTATTGCGCTTTACCCTGTCACGTTCATCGGAGATGTACCGATTGATTGTGTCAAAGTCCACGCGCAACCATGCCGGCATTTCGAGTATTTCCATAGGCGAAGGGCCATACTGTGACCCGCCCATGACGTACCATGTGCGATACACTTCCAGCGACACCGGATTGCACAGTCCGTCTGCCTCAAGTTCCTTCGCCTTCGCCCGCAGTTCAGCCGGCGTCAATGGCTTAGCCGGCTTGTCTTCCTTCGCTGACTCTTCCGCCGCTATGATGGCCTTGGCTAACTCACTGACGGATTCACGGTCAGCCGCAGCGCTTTTTTTTCCTCATCTCCCGCGGGAAGATAGGAAAACAATCGCGGCGGATTGCCAGCATCAATCACAGCCTCGGTCAATGTGTCAATCATGCCGGCCGGCACATCAGTGGCGAAGCGCTGTGCATCGTACCAGGAATCTGGTAGCTTGGTTTCGGTCCAGGTTTCACCGTCTTTGGCTTCAACTTTTTTCAACCCGGCCAGAAATACAGCGTGCGCAATCATGATGCCTTGCATCACCATTGCCTCGTCTTGTCCGATCCAGTCGTCGCCGTAGGTCGTGCGCATGTGCTCAAAGACTTTGCGGCGCCGCTGGCTGTACATGCCAATGTCAAAGTTGCTGCATGTACCAAAGGTTAGCCGGTACTCTTGTTCAGCCTCACCGTCAGACGCAACCAAACTGACGGTGCTTGTCTGTTGCCAGTTAGCTAGATTCATAGGCTTAGTAACTGCTCACATTGTTCAAAACTTTAATCGTGCTCGGTGTCGCTACATTGCCAACCACCATGCCATCAGCGCCAATGGTGATAAGTTCGTCACCACTCGCCGTGGGCGCTCCGTTAGGTTTCCACTGCACGCTGGGCGCAATGAATTGCAGTTCATAGGGCACAGATGCGCCACTGATGTTGGCGGCACTGCGCCATTCCACGTCAATGTTACCGGTTACCGGCGCGGTCGCCACGGTTGCGCCGGCGTCGGCACCATAATACAGCGCCTCGTAAATGCTGTCGCTTACGTTGATCTCGTTAAAACTGGCCTGAATGCCGATACTCTGGCGCTGCATATTAACGCGGCTTTGCGTCCACAGCGCCTTGTCGTCCTCACGCAAAGTGTTGGTGATGGTGATTTCAGCAGCCCGAATCACCTCAACGACGGTGTACCCGCCGATGTCAATATCGGTTCTCGCCCCCACCCAAGGCACGATCTCATCCGCTTGCTCGTCCACATACGTGGGCGAACCGGATAGCGGGGCCACTGTCAAAAAGCCATACTCAGCGGTGCACATGATTTCCTCAGTAGACACGCTGATGGTTAGGCTAGTGCAGCGACCATCAACACCACACACATAGAACGCTGCGTCGCTATCGTCAACTTTCCAAATGGCGGTAAGCCACTTGTGCGCCGCGTCGGTGCCCTGCGTCAATGTATGCGTATAGTGCGTGGTGTTATCTGCTGTGGATACACCGTAGCCGCAGGATTGCAAAACCGGCACAATGCCTTTTGGTCGCAACGGGAACGTTACAGACGCCCGCCCGATGTAGCCGGTGATCTGGTCCGTGTTGGCCATTGCCCATGACGTAGTGCCGCCGGTGCTGGGATGTTCCAGGCGCGTGTCACGGTACTCAAACTCTGGCGCAAGGCTGCTGTCTGTGGCAATCAATTTGTACAGCGTCGTGGCTGCCGTACCTTTGGCGCCCTGAATCCCGACAGCGAAAAAACTACCTAAACTATTGGCTTCTGAAGTTGCCGACATTGTTTAACTCCCCGCCGTTTTATCGGCAATCAGGCGCGCCACCTTGGCGTCTGCCTCTTCCTGCTGGCGCTCGTCGCTGACGGACTCGTAGGTCATACTGTCATATAGAACGAAATAAAGGTTCTCTGGCGTGTCCGTCAGTTCGACACCGGCCTCCTGCAAATCGTCGCCGTGTGTGGCGATGATGTATTCCAAAGCTTGTTGTCTGGTCATGTCAAACCTTCGCTATTACATCGTACATAAAGTAAGCCACCCCGATCCGGCGCTTACTATCAATGTCATCGTTTGGGTAACGAATCACGTCGATCTCGCCATCAGTGATTGTGATGCCTCTCGACTGTGTGCCGGCAGAACTGAAAGACAACTGCTGCACTCTAAGCACTGATTCCATCCGCTCATAAAACTCACGAATATTGTCAGACACCGTGTCCACAATTGGAGTAGACGTAATATTTACCGTGCCGGAAATGATGCCGAACGCTGCGCATTGATAGCGTCGCGTGTACATCTTATTGGTGGTGCCCATGTGCTCCGTGGCGCTGTAGCCAACTCGGTAGCACGCCACGGAGATGGCTGGCAATGTCCACGTTACCCACTCGTGAGCATCGGCGTAAATCCGGTCGTTGATCGTCGCCGCCTTCATAGTGGCGTAGGCGCTACTGGCACCCATCGCATCTGAAAACAGGGTCACCAGGCGGTCGTTTAGGTCATTCCAAAATACTGCCACGCTGGGTGCCCCTTACGTTTTCGTGCAGGTCGCGGGCGAATGCCGTTTCTGGACGGTCGTCATTCTCCTGGCGAGTCTCTTTATCTGCCTTGCTGATGCCACCAGCGTAGACACCGCCTAGAGACATTTTCTCTAGTACACTACTCGTGCGCCGCTTTTCAAGCCGCTTTGCCAAATCCATGTAATGCTTGTGCCGGTCGCTGTAGTTGCGTGTCAACGAGTGATTACCATGTACGTCGCTCTGGCTATTGGTGACAAGACGAGCATATTTGGCGGCGATAGCCTCAGCAGCCATAGCCGCCGCCAAATATGCATTCTGCGCTGCCTCTTCCAAGAAGAATGCTATATCGACATCCTCAAGAACATAGTCGGTACTGTCGTTGTCGCCAATCAGCAAGCGGACGTTGTGAATGTTCATAGTTAGGCAAAGGTAATGGCACCGGACACGGCAAGGTTGCCACCTGGCAACACAAGTACCAGATACCATGTACCGGTGCTTGATTCGCTCAGTGTCACATCAATGTCCCCGTCAGATTCGCTGATCACTAGTCCGCTGACGTTCGCCGTCCACTCCACCAGTAGGCCATCAGTGCCGATAGCGATGCCGCTGCCGGGCGCCGAAGCGATGGCGTCGCCGTTGGCATCACTGGACAGATACCACGGCAATGCACAGCGCCGTGCTAAGTCTGCACCGCTGGCATCCTTGAGTTGGATGGCAACATTGATAGCATTGGCCGCCTCAGCGCCAACGGTAAAGGTTGCCGTGATAAGGCTCAGACTTTCGGTCGCAATGCTTTCGGCCACCAACTTGCCGACTTTAGCGTTGCCTTTTGTCAATGTATTCATTCGTTCCCCCAATCCGAAAGGCGCTTTTCCATGAGCTTCTTTGCCGACTCCCGCTGCTCTTGCGCAAGTGCGGACTCAACCACGCACCGGTCCTGCACTTGCGCAAGCATCTTGTCCATCTGGCGAATGGTGGCGCCCAACAGCGTTTGCACTGTCGGCTGCGTACCAACGTCGTCGCGCACAAGCGGCTGGATGTAGCGTTGATCTACCAGCCGCTTGGCGCGCTCAGGTGAACGGAAATCAGCATCGGTCAGGATGGCGCCCACGGTCGGTTGACCACTAAAAGCGCGTACTACCTGATAGCTGTTCATTAGGCTACACACCCACTGAAGAAGTAGCCGAGATCAGTGGCAACCACCTTGTTATCCCAGGCCATTTCGATTTCGATGCGGTCGGCCTTCAGGTGATCCATGCGGAAGCGACTGATGCCAGCCTCGGCGCCCATGTTGCCGGAAACGCCGGTCCAACTGAACACGTAACCCGCAGAAGGCGCCAGCAAGCCGGGCGTCGGGTTGACATAACCGAGCCATGCGTTTTTGCCGTGCGTGAATGAATAGGCAGCGGTTTCGCCTTCGGTGTTGGTGGCCTTAATCGCCTTGGCAACATAGACGTTTTGCACCTCGAAGAACGATGCCATCATCGGGCCGGTGATGTTTTCCGCCGACGTATATTTAAAATTGTCCTTGATGTCGGGATGGAATTTCAGCTTACGGAACGCCTGATACCCCAATACCAACGTGTTCGGCAGGAAGCCGGTGCGGCCTAGCACAGTCTCTTTGCCGGCTTCGATGTCTTCAATCGGATCGGAGTTGGTGTAGTCGCTCCAGTAGGTGAAATCACCGCCACCACCATTGGCGCCACCAGTCTTGTCAGTGCCCCAAACGGACGTGGTAAAATAGTCGGTCACCCATTGAATTTCCCGGCGCAGCAAGCCGCGTTGGGTCAGAAACTGCACGGCATCCCGATCCATGTTCAGCGGGTTGTCGGCGTTCTTGCGGGTCTGGTCACCGATGTCTTTGTGGAGACCCCACACGTCGGCGCTGTAACTGGCTGTGCTGAGACCGTACCCACTGCCGGCGCTTTCGGTGCCGTCCGGGCGCACTTGCATCTCATCACGAAACCAATCATTCTTGGTATACACATAGTACTTATCGGATTGTTTCTCGACTTGCACGGTCGGAAACACTCGTCCGGCGATAAAGTTCGCCTCATTCTGGATGTAGGCCACAGAGATGTTCGTCAGGATTGCGTCCAGATGAACCTGTGATTGTGTTGGCTGAGCCATTGTCTATATTCTCCTTATGCACCACGCCCGATGTTGGCGCAATTGATGAATGCAGTAACCAAGCCACCCGCCGCGCCGTTGCCTTGAATGACCTGGCCACAGATGTACTCCGTGGTGTCAGTGCCGGCCGTCTTGGCGTCAGCCTGCCCATCGCCGCTAGTACCAATCAGGTCGCCGTAACCGAGATCGGCGTCACCGCTGACCTTGGTTTGACCAACCACACACACCTCGGCAGCCTGACCGCTCGTGGGGGCGTTCTGCAACACGCCGATTGGCTTGTCGGTAGCGCCGGCGCAAACCGTGACGGTTTTTTCGCCGGACATTTTGACGAAATAGTACTGTTTGGTGCTCAAGTCTGCACTGGCCGTCACACCAGTCAGCTTCATTTGCGCGCCTTCAAAAGCCATTATTTGCCTCGCTGTTCTGCAAGATACTCGTTGTACAATTGCGGTTGTGTACCGGCAACCAGTTCGGCGGCGGCAGTATAGCCAAGCTTTTTCTCGCTCATCGCCTTGGCGATTTCATCGCTATACTTCTGCGCGGCCGTCTTGGGGTTGGTGTCGGTCTGGTTGCTGCCGATCTCTTCAAACAGCTTAGATTGCTTCATCTGCTCAGCAATCGCCCGCTGGTTGGTGGCGTAGGTGGCAAACTCGGTGGAGTTCTCACCGAAAGCTTCAGCCAGTTTCACCAACATGTTGACGTTGTCGTCAGCCTTGCCAAACCAGCCGGTCGCCAGTTCACCAAACCGCTTGCGCTGGGCTGCCGCTTCCAGGGCTGCCACGCGTTCGTTGGCCTTGTCAAGCGATTCTCGGTACTGTTGCGCCGTGGCAACCGCTTCGGATCGCTTCGCTTCGGCTTCGGCAAACCGTTGTTCCAGTTCGCCAAACTTCTGTTGCAACTCGGTGAACTGCACAGCAGTCACCT
>Ga0154020_10007071_pt1 | contig 13129 bp, 2 predicted proteins | sample Klosneuvirus_201_FD_109709 | JGI IMG/M metagenome (GOLD analysis project Ga0154020, IMG submission 109709) | Active sludge microbial communities from wastewater, Klosterneuburg, Austria - Klosneuvirus_20160825_MG | ecosystem: Engineered > WWTP > Aerobic digester > Activated sludge | place... | reverse complement strand
TGTGGGGCGCAGGCGGATGCCTGCTGGTATTCGTGGCGGCCAACCAGATCGCTCAGTTCATTCGCTCCATTTGGAAAAAGGGGCATTCTTTGACGGGCTGCTAGGCATCGCTACACCTGGTCATTTACCGACCAAGACAGCGGTCATCGAAGCGGTGAACATCATTCAGTGGTGTCTTTACTACCCCGCAATTCTGGACTTGGGGGATTTAAGATTCGAACCGGAGGCCCCCGATAAGTTGAAGCAATCTCTGGCACGTTACCGTGAGGGTAATCTGCTCCTTGCGTTGGCGACCTGTCCGTCCGCAATCCAGCCGATCTCCGACTCGGAGACAATTTACCGCAGTGCGCTGATGCTCGCGGTCGGCAAGGTTGATGAGGCTCAAGCGCTGCTCGTCCGTTTCGACAACCGCAGCCATATGCAAAATGATACGGGCCAGAATCAACGGCTCGCTGGGGCCATCCGAGTGCTCATTGCCTCGGTCAAAATGCAAACGAGCCAAAGCAGGAACATGTCTGAGTTTGCAACCGAGTGGCTGGCTGAATCATATCATCGCCAATCGGAGTGGAATCTAAAGGGGGCGCTTGAGGCGGCGCACGCAGCGACCGTCCAATCCCCTCGATTCGGATTTGCCTGGGCCCGGGTGGCAGAACTCGAGTTCAGCTTCGGACATTCCGTCGCCGCTACGGACGCTTTAAAAAAGGCGTTGGAATATTCACCGCGCAATGCACAGGCACTGGCTTTGCAGGGATTCATTCTTGCGTCGCAAAACAAGTTCAAGCCGGCCATCGAGTTATTTGACCACGCGCTCGATGTGGACACCGCACTAGGCAATGCCTGGCTGGGACGCGGCCTTTGCCACATTCGGGGAGGAGACATTGAAGAAGGAATGGAAGACCTTCAGATGGCAGTCGTCGTTGAACCGCAACGGGCGGTCCTTCGCTCCTACCTGGCCAAAGGCTTCGCCAAGACGCATCAAACCGAACTCGCTGTGAATGAATTCAAGTTGGCGAAGGAAGGTGACTCTCAGGATCCCACAGCCTGGCTGTATTCCGCGCTGTTGAACCAGCAGCAGAGCCGGATCAATTCAGCCATTGCCGACTTGGAAAAATCGCAGGAACTCAATGACAACCGGGCGCTCTTTCGGTCCAAAATGTTACTCGATGAGGATCGCGCAGTGCGTGGGGCCAATCTAGCCAGAATGTATCAGGACGCCGGGATGAATGAGGTTGGGCTGGGCCAGGCGGCCAGCTCGGTAACACACGATTATGCCAACGACGCCGCTCATCTGTTCATCTCGGATAGCTTCGGGGAGTTGCGCGACCCGACGCGGTTCAATCTGCGTTACGAAACCGTTTGGTTCAATGAATGGCTGCTGGCGAATCTGCTAGCACCTGTCGGAGCCGGTCGCCTCCCGTTGACGGTGTCGGAACAGGAATACTCGCGCCTGTTTGAATCCGACGGAATGGGGCTGGCCAGCTCAACTACCGTGAGGTCAGACGGACAGGTGCGGCAGTTGGCCTCGCAATACGGAACCTTTGGCAACACCGCGTGGGCCTTCGACCTCGACTATCAACGCAACGACGGTGTGCGGATCAACAACGGGCTGGATCGGACCGAATGGTATGCCACGATCAAACAGCAGTTAACTCCCAACGACACGGTTCTCCTGCTGACCAAATATCAGGATTACAAGGCGGGAGATAATTTCCAATACTACGACCCTACCAACGCCCGCCCGAATTTCCGTTTCGAGGAGGAGCAGAAGCCAATTTTGCTGGGCGGTTATCGGCACCAATGGGCTCCGGGGGTTCACACGATGCTGCTCGCCGGACGGCTCGCCAACGAGCAGCGCTTTACCGACCAGGATGCAAACCTGCTATTGCTCGCCGAGTTCCCGAACGGGACCGTGTATCAGACCGACCAGCAGCCGTTTGGCGTGAAACTGTCGTCCAAATTGGAGATTTACACCGCCGAGGTGAATCAAATCATTCAAAAGGAAAAGTTCACCGCAGTGTTTGGCGGGCTCTGGCAGGACGGCAAGTTCGATTCCTCCCAGAAGCTCACCAATACATCCTTGCCTCCATTTCTGATGCCGAGCCCTGCGGCGGCGGGTTCCTATTCTGATTCGTTCCGGCGTCTTGAAGGTTATGCTTACCTCACACTGGAGCCGATTGAGCGCGTTTGGCTGACGGGAGGTATCACCTACAATGATGTGGAGATGCCCATTAATTTTCGCGCACCACCCATCGGTGGAGGGACAACAACTCGCCAGCTTTTGGGGCCGAAGGCTGCGCTGGTTTGGAATCCCTCGCCGTCCATCACGGTGCGTGGCATGTTCTCGCGGTCCCTAGGTGGCGTTAGTCTGGACGAAAGCTACCGTCTCGAGCCGACACAGTTGGCGGGCTTCCCGACGGCATATCGCTCGGTGATCTCAGAATCCTTAGTGGGTTCGGTCGCAGCACCCAAGTTCGATATCGCCGGTCTGGGTGCGGATTTGGAACTAGGTCCGCGGACCTACCTGAATCTGCACGCCGGCTTGATTGAATCATTCGTTGATCGGGACATCGGGGTGTTCCGCTTGGACAACGGAAATATTCCTTATGTTCCCTCCACGACTCAGGAAACGCTCGATTACCACGAACAAGTATTTGGTGCCGCAATCAGCCAACTCGTTGGGGAAAACATTGCACTTGGTTTGACCTATCGCTGTAGCCGGGCGGAACTGGACGCAAGACTTCCCGAGGTGCCCACAAGCGTCCTGACGACAGCAGATCAATCACTTGATTCCACCCTGCACCGCGTGGAGGGGCATGTCATTTTCAACCACTGCTCCGGCTTGTTTGCCCGGGGCGAGGCGCAATGGTATCACCAACGAAACTCTGGCTTCACTCCCGCGCAACCCGGCGACGATTTTATGCAATTTAACCTGTCTGCCGGTTACCGGTTCGCCCAGCGCCGGGGCGAAGTGAGCGTCGGAATCCTGAACCTGACCGATCAGGATTATCGGCTCAGCCCGCTGACGATCTATTCCGAGCTGCCAAGGGAGCGCGTCTTCTTTGCCAGCTTCAGTTTCCGGTTTTAATGCCAGCAACAGCCGCTATCAGCGGCTCGCCGCAGCCTGGCGCACAAATTCCTGAAGCCGCTGCTGAATCTTAAGAAGCTGCGGCTTTAAGGAGGCGAATCGTGGATCGGACAGCCATTCCCCGACCACTCGCAGCGCGTCCACATCGCGCCGCGCGAGCGTGGCCCTATCAGGCGTGATATTCTCGGTGAGCAGGTTTTGGGAGATCATGTAGTTTGCGTTCGGGAATATGCCGGCAAACGTATTCAGTTCGGTGGGGCTTCGCGTCGCATCCAGCATATAGGATTCTACCAGGCGGCGTTGGGCCGCTTCGCCCACGTCTGCGCGCGCAAAATAATTTGCCCGCGTTTCCTCGCGGCCTTGCAGCAACTCGGGATGCTGCTCCAATTCATCGAGCATAGTCGCAGGCTCGCGAATCACCATTCGATCCAAGGCAAGGAATGCTGCATGCGCCACCGCTTGATTGTCCTTCTGCTGCACGAAGCTGGTGAGTGGTGGCAGCAATTTTATTCCGCCGAGATGAACGGCAACGTCAAACGCTTCCAAGAATCCCGTGGAAGGATTACTCGCCCAGGACTCTTGATGGAGCATTGCCACGGTCTTTTGCTCCAGAAATTCCTTTGTGTCGGGCGCAGAGTCGAGCCGTGCAATGATCCTCAAGGCAACCGCCCACTCATCCGGGGAGCCGGGGGTTTCCAAAATTTGCTTTGAATAGGTGACCGCCGCCTGCGGGTCAATTTTTGCCAGCAGGTCGAGCAGGAAGACCCTCAACGATGGAGCGCCGACCAGTGAGCCTCCAGGCCCAAGCCGAAAGACATCCCCAGTCGGAGAGTCGGTTCCCGAATCAAGAAACCGGCGGATTGCGACCGATGCCGCCGCAGCGTCTGCAGAGGCAAGCGCCTGACGGAGTTCGGCGAGTTGTTGCCGTGACTTTCCGGCATCTTGACCATCTTGCAAAGAAGCGCGTGCCGCTAACAAACCTGTGGAAAGCGGGTCCGAAGGATCGGGTTTGATCGCAGCACTTTTTGGCTCAGAAACCGAATTCGAGCCAGCCGGGTTTGAGGAGATTGCCGAAGCCGTGGGCGCTTCGGCTGGGCGGCTATTCCACCAGAGGCCAAGAGCGGCAACCAAGGCTGCAATTGCCAACGCTGCGACGAGCCATGGACGCCTTGCTTTCACTGGGCAATCGTGCGACAAGGTGGGCAATCAGCCAAGGCCAATCCAAGGTTTAAGGATGAAAGACTTCTGCTACACGGACACAGGCTTGCGAGCGCGGCTCGTCCGGTCAGTTTATGGCTGCTTCCGGGCGCGGGCATCCACAATTGCCATCTGCTTCCTTGCGGTTGGAACAGGCTTGATGATTGGGACTGCTGCCGCAGCCACATTTGTTCAATTGGCACCCATCACGATCAACGACAACGTCCCAGCCACGCCTTACCCTTCGACGAATGTGGTTTCTGGAATGGTTGGCAATGTTACTAAGGTTACTGTTACTTGGAGCAACATTAGCCACACATACCCCGCTGATTTGGACATTCTGCTCGTTGGTCCGGGCGGTCAAAATGTGATGTTGCTGTCCTCGGCGGGCGGTGGTGGTGATCTCACCAATGCAGTTCTCACCTTCGACGGCACGGGCGCACAGGCGATTTCACCGGGAAATCAATTAACAAACGGCGTGTATCGACCGGCAGATTACGGTTCTGCACCGCTGACGGCTCCGGCGCCCGAGCCGCCAGGAGGAATTCGGCCATACAACACGAACCTGTCGGTGTTCAACGGCGTTGATCCTAACGGGACCTGGCAGCTTTTCGTCAATGACCATGCGGGTGGAGATGTGGGAAGCATTGGGAGTTGGCTTCTGGAGGTCGTGACGGACGCAGGACAGTTCATTTCCGCCCGTGCTTATACTTTCACAACATTGGCTGGAAAAGGTTCCTCTGTTAGTGCAGACGGAGTTGGTGACGCAGCACGATTTGGTATGCCTAGCGGCATAGCTTTGGATGGTGCCGGAAATCTTTACGTGACTGATCAGCAATACCGAAATAGTAAACTGATTCGGAAAGTGACAACTGCGGGGGTGGTGAGCACCCTATCCATCTTGGCCGGAACTTCCAGTAGCGCAGGCGGAACAAATAGCAATGTATGGTTCTCAGGAGCCGGTGACATCACCACGGATAGCGTCGGTAATTTATTTGTGCAGGACGACTCCACGATTCGCAAAGTAACTCCCTCGGGAACCAACTGGGTAGTAAGCACTATCGCTGGCCTGGCGGGGAATCCCGGCAGCGCTGATGGGACAAACACCAACGCACGATTCTCAGGGCCTGGTAGCATAACCGTGGATAGCGTCGGCGCACTTTTTTTGGCAGATGACAATACAATTCGAAAAATAACACCCGTGGGAACAAATTGGGTAGTAAGCACTATCGCTGGCCTGGCAGGGAATCCCGGCAGCGCTGATGGAACAAACGCCAACGCACGATTCTCAAGACCTGGTAGCATAGCCGTGGATAGCGCAGGCACAATTTTTTTGGCAGATGACGGCACGATTCGAAAAATAACACCCGTGGGAACAAATTGGGTTGTAAACACCCTTGCCGGTTCAGCCGCATATAGCGGCAACGCCGACGGAACGGGCAGCGACGCGCGGTTCACCGGCATTGGAGGCATTGCTGTGGAAGGCTCGGGCAATATTTTTGTGACGGACTCCGGCAACAGCACGATTCGGATAGTCACTGCGGCCGGGGTAGTGAGCACCCTTGCCGGTTCGCCTGCGGATTACGGCTATGCCGACGGAACGGGCAGCAACGCACGATTCCGCAATCCGCAAGGCATTGCCGCAGACAACGCAAACAATCTATATATTGCGGATAGCGGTAACTATTCAATTCGCAAAATCACCACAGCTGGGATTGTCACGACCGTTGCTGGTTTAGCTGGAAACAGCGGCAGCATGGACGGCGTGGGCAGTAACGCGCGATTCAGTTATCTTCGAGGTATTGCTGCAGGCAGCGTGGGCAATCTCTATGTGGCAGATACCTTCAACCATACTATTCGGAAAGTCACAACCGCCGGGGTGGTGAGCACCATCGCCGGCTTGGCCGGGAGTCCCGGGAGCACGGATGGTACTGGCAGCAACGCACGATTCAATTTGCCCGAGGGCATAACCGTGGACATCTCAGGTAACATATTTGTGGCAGACTCCGGCAACAATACGATTCGCAAATTGGCCCTTGTGGGAACTAATTGGCTGGTAAGCACCCTCGCTGGTTTAGCCGGGAATGGTGGTAGCACAGACGGAACGGGAAGCGACTCACAGTTTAACTATCCATGCGGCATTGCAGTGGACAGCGTGGACAATCTTTATGTGGCGGATTTGCTCAATTACACAATCCGGAAGATCACACCAGTGGGAACCAATTGGGTGGCGAGCACCATCATCGGCTTGGCAGGAAGTTACGGCAGCGCAGATGGAACGGGCGGTAACGCACGTTCTTCCGGGATGAAAGGCATCGCCTTGGACAGCACGGGCAACATTTACGTCACCGATCCAGGCATAAGCACTGAAACCACTGGAAACCATACAATTCGGAAGATCACACCAGTGGGAACTAATTGGACGATTACCACCATTGCCGGCTTAGTGGACGATCCAGACAGCGTCGATGGAATAGGTAGCAACGCTCGGTTCGACTATCCATGCGGCATTGCTGTGGACAGCGCGGGAAATCTTTATGTGGCGGATCGGTCGAACAGCAAAATTCGCAAGGGAGTATTTATGCCTTACTCTCCGATAATTTCTACGCCCTACTCCCCGTTGCCCATGAACTGCCAACTGAGCGTGACATTGTTGCCGCCTGAAGCGAACGGTCAATGGCGGTTTCCGTGGGAGTTCGGCTGGCATAACAGCGGTAACACAGTCTCCAATCTGGTTGCCGGTAATTATCCGATCGAGTTTCGTAGCAAGTCGGGTTGGCTGGCAGTTCCATTCAGCGGTCCCGTGACATTGTCCACAGGCGAATCGGTGTCTGTGACCAATCAGTATTATCCCACCCTTAGTTCCGTAAGCACAAATAGCGGTGGAGGATCGCTGACCGTCAATCTCGGCGTCAACCCACCAGTTGGGGCAGGCTGGCGATTCCTCGGGGACACCACGCCGTTCCTTGGTTCCGGCTATATGACCAACCTGCCAGCGGGCACCTACCTGATTGAATTTGCACCTGTCGGCGGGCGGGCCAAGCCGTCCAGTCAGACGGTGCAAGTGCAATCGGGCCTGCCTGCCTACGTCTCGGTGAGTTATCTCTTGGCCACCACACCAAGCGGCAACTTCTATCTCCCATTCCTTGTGCAGAGCAATCAAGTGAGCGAGGAGATCAACTACCCCTTTGGTTTCAACGGTCAGTTGCAGTCGGATGTTGGTTTCGGCAGTGGCGTAGCGGTCGCAAACAATGTGGTGCTGACGGCAGCACATCTGGTGTTCAACGATCAAAGCCTGTCCTACGTCAGTCGCGCACACTGGTTCTTCCGTCGGGATGCCGGCGTGAGCGAACCAATGCCGCAGGCGGCCCGAGGCTACTATTTGTTGAGCGGCTACGCCGCACAACGCACCAATGATTTGCAGAGCGGTTACTCACCCGACCAGTCCACGCCACCATCCCGTAACGTGGACGTGGCCGCGCTCTATTTCCTGCAATCGGTGGCCGGTGGTGGGCATGGTGGTTACCTGCCATCAGATGCGGTGCCGAACACGTGGCTGACGAGCACCGAGTTGAAAATGCTCGTGGGTTATCCCGTGGACGGCTCGCAGTTCGGAGTGAACGTCGAGCCAGGTAAGATGTATCAGACGGATCCGCAGCCATATCCTCTCAGTTTGGCCACCGACCCGGTGCCTGGCCAGCAGCAGGTCTATACGGCACCGTGGTTCTTGAGTTATCCGGGTAACAGCGGCGGGCCGATGTATGTGCAGTTGAACGGGCAGTATTATCCGGCGGCGGTGTATTTGGGCACGTTGTTCAGCGGTTCGACGCCGTATGCCTCCATCGTGAGGGCCATCGACAGCGCCGTGGTGAGCCTGATCACCAACGCTGCCACCATGGGCGACAGCGGAACCAACAACACGGGTGGGGGTGTCATCACCATCATTCCCAGCCAGAGCATCAGCGCGAACAATCCGGGATACTTGCAGCTCCATCTGGGTCCGTCATCTGCCGTGCAGGCCGGTGCCGGCTGGCGATTGCAGGGTGACCCAGCCTACTCCACGGCCACCAACTACATGCGCCTTGTGTCCGCCACCAATGCGTTGGCAGTGGAGTTCAAGCCGGTGGCCGGTTGGAATCTGCCGGTCAGCCAGTCGGTCACAGTGCTGCCCGGCCAACTGACCTCTTATAACGCGATTTACACCGTGGTGCCGCCGGTGATGCTGGCCGACGCATCAGGTATCCGCATCACCGGGACCCCCAGCACCACCTATCGCATCGAACGCATGGATGTGGGCGCAGGGGTAATCCAATGGACAGCCATCAGCACTAACACTCTAGCCGCCGGCACAAACATCATCGTGAGCCTGCCGCAAGCCAACCCAAGCGCGGCGCTTTATCGAGCGGTATGGTTGCCCAGCTTGTAATGCTGGAGGGTGGCGGAGTGGCCCATGTGAATCGGTTACGTCTTGCCTCCAAAGGCCAGAAGTGTGACAAACATTACAGTCGGCCAATGCCGATCCAAGGTTCAAAGATGAAAGACCTCTGCTACACGGATAAAGGCTTGCGAACGCGGCACGTCCGGTCAGTTTATGGCTGCTCACGGGCGCGGGCATCCACAATTACCGGCTGCTTCCTTGCGGTTGGAATGGGCCTGATGATTGGGACTGCTGCTGCGGCTTCGTTCATTCAATCGGCACCCCTCACCATCAACGACAACGCTCCGGCGACACCTTATCCTTCGACGAATGTAGTTTTCGGAGTGGCGGGTAATGTAACCAAGGTCACAGTAACTTTGAGCAACATCAGCCATACCTTCCCCGCTGATTTGGATATTCTGCTGGTGGGCCCGGGCGGTCAGAATGTGATGCTGATGTCCACGGCGGGCGGCGGTGGCGACATCACCAATACGATCTTTATATTCGACGACACGGCAGCGCAGGTAATCCCTTCGGTGACTGAGACTATTAATGGATTTGGAGTATATCGACCAGCAGATTACGGCTCCCCAACAATTCCAGTTCCGGCACCTGGGCCACCCGGAGGGGCACGGCCTTACAACACAAACCTGTCGGTGTTCAACAGCCTTGATCCCAACGGAACGTGGCAATTGTTCGTAAATGATCATGCGGGCGGGGACGTGGGAAGCATTGGCAGTTGGTCATTGGACATAACGACCGGCGCATCACAGCCCAGTTCCGCCGTTGCTTGGACTTTTACCACGTTGGCCGGAAAGCCCAGCGCGGGTCACTCCGATGGCGTGGGAGACATGGCGCAATTTTTCCGACCTACGGGCATCGTCGGGGATAGCGCGGGCAATCTCTACGTCGCAGATCGCTACAACCATACCATACGGAAGATAACCGCAGCCGGGGTGGCAAGCACCTTCGCAGGTTTAGCTGGGAGTATAGGAAGCGCTGACGGAACGGGAAACGCCGCGCGATTCAATCAACCCGCCGATATCGCACGAGATGGCGGCGGAAATTTTTACGTGACGGATTCGGAGAACAGGACAATTCGGAAAATAACTTTAACCGGGGTAGTAAGCACCTTCGCAGGTTTGACTGGAAATGTTGGCGCCGCTGACGGAATGGGGAGTAACGCACGCTTCGGCCGACCCGAAGGAGTCGCCTTGGATGGTGCTGGCAATCTGTATGTGGCTGACCAAGGTAATAGCACAATTAGAAAAATTACCGCAACCGGCATGGTGACCACCCTCGCTGGTCTGGCTTGGAATTCCGGCAGCACTAACGGAACGGGCAGCAGCGCACGCTTTAACCAGCCTTCCGGAATTGCCGTAGATGGGGCAACCAACGTCTACGTGATAGACACATGGAACCACTTTATTCGGAAGATTACTCCGACTGGGGTCGTGAGCACTTTCGCTGGTTTAGCGGGGAATTCCGGCAGTGCTGATGGACCGGGTGGCAACGCACGGTTTAACCTCCCATACGGGATCGCGGTGGTTGGTAACAGTAATATTTACGTGGCGGACGATGGAAATAATACGATTCGGAAGATTACTCTCGCTGGGGTAGTGACCACTTTTGCCGGATTAGCGGGAAATATAGGCAGCGCAGATGGAACAGGAACCAACGCCTCATTCAGCCGTCCACAGGGAGTCACAGTGGATGGCGAAGGGAATCTCTACGTGGCGGAGATCGGCAACAACAATAATACCATTCGAAAGATCACGCCTGCCGGGGTGGTCACCACCCTCGCTGGTTTTGCTGGCGGGTTGGGCAGCACTGATGGAACGGGCAGCAGTGCCAGGTTTAGAGGTCCAAACGGTGTTGATGTGGATACCGACGGCAATCTGTATGTGGCTGATTATGGCAATTCAACGATTCGCAAAATTACGGCGGCAGGCGTGGTAAGCACCATCGCTGGTTTGGCGGGAAATTCCGGAAGCGCTGATGGAACGGGTAACAATGCGCGGTTCCAAAGGCCTCACGGGGTAGCAGTGGACGCTGTTGGTAATCTCTATGTGTCGGATTCTGACAACAATACGATTCGCAAGATCACCGCGGCAGGAGTGGTGAGCACCATCGCTGGTCTGGCCGGGGGTTTCGGCAGTGCCGACGGGACTGGGACCAACGCGCGATTCTACTCGCCTCGAGGTCTCGCCTTAGATGGTGCAAGTAATCTCTATGTCGCGGACAACCTCAATTGCACGATCCGCAAAGTCACAGCGGCCGGAGTTGTGAGCACCATTGCCGGTCTAGCTGGACATTCTGGCAGCATCGCCGGAACTGGCACCAACGCGCGGTTTTCCGGGCCACTCGCAATTGCAGCAGATATCACGGGGAACCTCTATGTTTCGGATTACCTCAATTATACGATCCGGAAAATCACCTCGGCTGGAGTGGTAAGCACCCTCGCAGGCCTGGCGGGGAATTTCGGCGATGCTGACGGAACCGGGAGTGATGCGCGGTTTGGCGATCCTAGAGGTATCGCCGTGGATGGTGTTGGTAATCTCTATGTAGCGGACTTCTTCAACAACACGATTCGGAAGATCTCTGCGGTCGGGACCGTAAGCACCATCGCTGGTTTAGCCGGGTTTGACAATGCGGGCAGTGCCGACGGAACGGGCAGCATCGCACGATTCAACCTGCCTTGGGGAATGACAATGGACAAAATGGGGAAACTATATTTGTCGGACTTCAACAACAACACGATCCGCAAAGGAGTGTTTACTCAATACACTCCGATCAGTTCCACGCCCTACCTCTCACCACTCATGAGCGGACAACTTACTGTGACCATGCTTCCTCTGGAAGCCAACGGTCAGTGGCGATTCCCGTGGGAGTTTGGCTGGCACAACAGTGGCACCACGGTTAGCAACCTGGTCGCTGGAAATTATCCGCTCGAGTTTCGCAGTCTCTCCGGCTGGCTGGCGATTCCCTTCAGTGGCCCGGTTACTTTGGGCGTTGGTGAAGCGGTGGCCGTTACCAATCAGTATTATCCCACGCTCAGTTCGGTATCCACCAACGGCGGCGGGGGCGCGTTGACGGTCTTCCTTGGCGTAAACCCACCAGCAGGAGCGGGTTGGCGCTTCCTCGGGGATGCCACGCCGTTCCTTGGTTCCGGCTATACGACCAACTTGCCAGCGGGCACCTACCTAATCGAATTCGCGGCAGTGAGCGGGCGGGCCAAACCTTCGAGTCAAACAGTCCAAGTGCAGGCAGGTCAATCAACCTACGTCTCGGTGAGCTATCTGTTGGCCACCACACCAAACGGGAACTTTTATCTGCCCTTCCTTGTGCCAACTAATCAGGTAAGCGAGGAGATTGCATTCCCCTTTGGTTTCAACGGTCAGTTGCAATCGGATGTGGGCTACGGCAGCGGCGTTGCGGTCGCAAACAATGTAGTCCTGACAGCGGCGCATCTGGTGTTCAACGATCAGAGTCTGTCCTACGTCAGTCGCGCACACTGGTTCTTCCGTCGGGATGCCGGCGTGAGCGAACCAATGCCGCAGGCGGCCCGAGGCTACTATTTGTTGAGCGGCTACGCCGCACAGAGGACGAATGATCTGCAGAGTGGTTACTCACCCGACCAGTCCACACCGCCTTCGCGGAACGTGGACGTCGCTGCGCTCTACTTTCTACAACCTGTGGCGGGTGGAGGACATGGCGGGTATCTACCGTCGGACGCGGTGCCGAACACGTGGCTGACGAGCACCGCGTTGAAAATGCTCGTGGGTTATCCCGTGGACGGGTCGCAGTTCGGGGTGAACGTCGTGCCGGGCAAGATGTATCAGACCGACCCGCAACCGTATCCGCTCAGTCTCGCCACCGATCCGGTGCCCGGCCAGCAGCAGGTTTACACCGCACCGTGGTTCCTGAGTTATCCGGGTAATAGTGGTGGTCCGTTCTATGTGCAGTTGAACGGGCAGTATTATCCGGCGGCGGTGTATTTGGGCACGTTGTTCAGCGGTTCGACGCCGTATGCCTCCATCGTCCGGGCGATCGACAGCGCCGTGGTGAACCTGATCACCAACGCTGCCACCATGGGCGACAGCGGAACCAACAACACAGGCGGCGGGGTCATCACCATCATTCCCAGCCAGTCTATCAGTGCAAACAATCCGGGATACCTACAGCTCCATCTGGGTCCGTCATCTGCCGTGCAGGCGGGTGCTGGCTGGCGATTACAGGGTGACCCGGCCTACTCCACGGCCACCAACTACATGCGCCTTGTGTCCGCCACCAACGCGCTGGCAGTGGAGTTCAAGCCGATGGCCGGGTGGAACCTGCCGGTCAGCCAGTCGGTCACAGTGCTGCCCGGCCAACTGACCTCTTATAACGCGATTTACACCGTGGTGCCGCCGGTGATGCGGGCCGAAGCA
>Ga0154020_10007070_pt1 | contig 13131 bp, 13 predicted proteins | sample Klosneuvirus_201_FD_109709 | JGI IMG/M metagenome (GOLD analysis project Ga0154020, IMG submission 109709) | Active sludge microbial communities from wastewater, Klosterneuburg, Austria - Klosneuvirus_20160825_MG | ecosystem: Engineered > WWTP > Aerobic digester > Activated sludge | place... | reverse complement strand
TCGGTCACGCTGGCCAGCCACCAGGCCCGCGATCCGCGCCGCCCACGCGCGCCCCAGGCCGCGGTGCCGGCCGCCCCCGAGGCCGGCTTCGACTTCGCGCGCGAGCTCGGCCCCATCCTGACCCGGTCGTGCGCGACCCCGGGCTGTCACGCTGGACCGACACCGGCCGCCGGCCTCGCGCTCGAGCCGGTGCCCACGGCCTACTACGACCGCGCCTACGAGGCGCTGCAGGCCTTCGGCGCCGGCTCCGGTGGTGGCAAGCGCTATGTCGACGAGCGCGGCGCCTCGGCGCGGCGCTCCTACCTGATGGAGAAGCTGCTCGGGCGCGAGCTCGAGGCCCCGCGCGCGCTGACCGGGCCCTGCCCGCCGCCGGGCGCCACCGTGCCACGGTTGGGCGCGCACGAGCTGGCGGCGTTCGCACGCTGGCTCGACGCCGGCGCGATCTATCGGGCCCCGGCGCCGCGCAGCGCCCGCGAGGTGACGCCATGACGCGCACCCGCACCCGCACCGGCGCGCGCCCGGGCGCGCCCGCTGCCAGCGGCCTCGTCGCCCTGCTGGCGCTGCTCGCCCTCGGCGCCGCCGGGTGCGCACCCGCGCCGCCCGACATCCCGCTGCCCGCGGTCGACGTCGCCAGCTTCTCGGCCGAGGTGCAGCCGATCCTGGAGCGCCGCTGCGCCTCGCCCAGCTGTCATGGCCGCGTCGAGCGCCCGCTCGCCCTGTATGGCAGCGGCAGCTACCGCGCCGACCCGACCCGGCGCTTCCTGATCGAGCCGCTGACGGCGGCCGAGCTCGAGGCCAACGCCCGCGGCGTCGCCAGCTTCGTGCTGGAGCCGCGCGAGCGCGGCGCCGCCTTGGGCCGCAGCCTGGTCCTGTGCAAGCCCCTGGCGCTGCCAGCCGGCGGCTGCGGCCACCAGGGCGGCGCGCAGTGGCTCGCCCCCAGCGACCGCGAATACCGCCGGCTGCAGGCCTGGCTGGAGGCGCTGCCATGACGCCCTGGTGGAGGCTCTGCGCGCTGGCGCTGCTCGGCGCCGCGCTGCTGCTGGCGGGCTGTCGCCCGGTGCCGGCGTGGCAGCGCGAGTCGCTGGCGCGCCGCGAGCTGGCGGCGCCCTGCTTCCCTGCGCACGGCCGCACCGAGGGCCACGTGCACGAGATCCGCGAGGGCATGAGCGGCGCCACCGGCCAGGTCGGCGGAGGTTGCGGATGCAACTGAAGCGCCGCCTCGCCGCGCTGCTCGCCTTGGCCTTGGCCTGCCTGGGGGCCAGCGCCAGCGCGCGCGCCGACCGTCGCGCCGAGGTCGGGCTGGCGGTGTACGCCGATGACGACGACGTCACCGTGGTGCGCCCGCGCGCCCTGCTGGCGGCGCCGACGGGCCCCGCCGAGCTGACCGCCGAGGTCGTGATCGACATCGTCAGCGCAGCCTCGGTCGACCTCATCTCGCAGGCCTCGCCGCGCGGCTTCGAGGAGACCCGCGTCGAGCCCGCCCTGACGCTCAGCCTGCCGCTGTCGCGCCTGGCCACGCTGGCGCTGCGCGCGTTCGGGTCGACCGAACCCGACTTCGCCATGCTCGGCGCCAGCGCGGGCGTCAGCCTCGACAGCCAGAGCCGCGCCAGCACCATGACCCTGACCTATGCCCTGTCGCAGGCCGAGGTCGGTCGCGCCGACGACCCTGGCCTGGCCCGGGGTCGCACCACCATGCAGCTCGGCGCCAGCTGGACGCGCGTGACCGATCGCGCCGGCTATCTCGACCTGGTGCTCGAGGGCGAGCTGCAGGTCGGCGCGCTGGCCAGCCCGTATCGCTATGTCCCCATCGAGAGCAGCACCGGCGAGCGCTGCTGCAGCGTGCCCGAGCGCGTCCCCGACCTGCGCGCCGCGCTGGCCGCCCTGCTGCGGGTGCGCCGCGCGCTGGCCCAGGATCGCCTCTTCCTGCACGCCGACTATCGCCTGGCCACCGACGGCTGGGGCCTGACCAGCCACACCGTCAGCGCTCGCGCCCTGCTGACCCTGAGCCCGCGCGCGGTGCTCGGCGCCAGCGCGCGTGGCTACCTGCAGGGCGCGGCCGACTTCCACCGCACCCGCTATGTCGGCGCCGACGCCGTGCCAGCCTACCGCACGCGCGACCGCAACCTCGGCCCCGAGCGCAGCGCCTCGCTGGGCCTGGCCTGCGAGCTGGCCCTGGGCGGCAGTCCGACCAGCGACGGTCCCCGCCTGACCGTGGCGGCGACCTGGCTCGCCCTGTTCTGGCCTGGCGATCCGCTGCAGCAGCGGCGGGACGCGGTGCTGGCCACGGTGTCCCTGGAGGTGCCCTTCTGATGCGCAAGCTGCCCCGACCCGGCCTCCGCCGCGCAGTCCTCGGCCTCGGCGTCCTCATGCTAGCCAGCTGTGGGGACGACGACCCGCCTGCCGCCGACGCCGGCCCGCGGCCGTGCAGCACCACGCTCAGCGCCTCGGTGCAGACGCCCACCGGGGCCTTCACGGCGCTGCGGCCCGGCGGCGCCGCCGCCGAGGCCGACCTGGTGCTCGGCTTCCAGGGCTTCCGCTATGTCTACCTGCGGCTGGTCCTGGCGCCGCCGCCACCCGACGCGCTGCTGGCGAGCGCCGAGATCACGCTCGCGGGCGCCGCGCCACGGGCGCAGCCGCTGGGATACCTGCGCCCCGGCGACCTCGAGCCGCAGCGCCTGTTCTTCAACGACGAGGCCCTGCCCGCCCTGGTCGACGCCCGCGGCGCGCTGCGCCTGCACGTGGGCCAGCCCGGCTGCCAGGCCGACAGTAGCGGCGACTTCGTGCTGCGCTACCGCCCCGATTGTGTCGAGGGCCCCGATGGCATCCGGGTCTGCGGCGACGCAGGTGTCCCCTGACGAGGTGCCCCATCAGCCGCGCTGCCGCCGTGGTGCTGGGCATGCTGGCCACGCTGGCCGGCTGCGACACGGACCCGGCGCCGCACGACGCCTGGGCGCCGCACTCGCTGGCGCCCGAACCCAACCCATTCAGCCCCGCCGACCCGCTGTGGGCGCCGCAGCCGCACCGCGATCGACCGCGCGCCGTGGTCGCCAGCCGCGATGGCAGCACACTCTATGTCGCGCTGCCCGGCCTCGAAGATCTGCCCGGCGACAGCGTCGCGGTCGTCGATGTCCGCGCCGGGCGCGTGCGCAGGCGCATCCAGGTCGGGCGCGCGCCGGTGGCGCTGGCGCAGCATCCCGGCGGTCGCTTCCTCGTGGTCGCCAACCTGTACTCCAACTGGGCCAGCGTGATCGACACCCGCTGTGACTGCGTGGCCCTGTCGGTGCCGGTGCCCTACTACACCAGCGCGCTGGCCTTCGCGCCCGACGGCCGCCGCCTGTACCTGGCCAACCGCTGGAAGGACGCGCTGCTGACCTGGCAGGTCGCGGTCACCGACGCGCGCTTCAGCGTCAGCGCCGATGACTACAGCGGGCGCGCCCTCGACCAGCCCATGGGGCGCGCGCTGGCCGACAACCCCAGCGAGCTGGCGGTCAGCGACGACGGCAGCCTGATCGCGGTCGGCTCGGCCACCAGCGGCGCCATCGACCTCTTGCCCGAGGCTGGCGGCGCCGCGCGACGGCTCCGCGTCGGCTCACCCATCGGCGGCCTGCTGCTGGTCGGGCCCTGGCTGGTAGCCTCGCACATCGGACGTGGCACCGGCCACCTGCCCGACGTCGGCGTCGACGGCGACGAGGACGGCAGCCCCGGTGATGGCACCGGGAACGTGATGTTCCAGGACCTCCAGAACGAGCTCGAGGTCTTCGCGCTGTCCTCGGGGCGGTCGGCCTTCCAGATCACCAGCGACACCATCTGCTGCAAGGACTACCGCGACGTCGACCCCGACCACCCGACCCGCGGCCTGGCCATCGCCGCGCCCGAGAGCTGGCCACCCGAGCGCGCCACCGCGCTGCCCCCGCGCGAGCGCTGGCTGGTCGGCGGCGCGCTGCCCACGCGCATGGCCCGGGTCGCGTCACCCGAGCCCGGCTTCGCCCGCTTCCTGGTCGTGATGTCAGCCTCCAACCAGGCCCAGCGCTTCGAGCTCGAGCTGGCCACCGGTCGGCTGCGCGCGGTCGACGCGCCCGGCGCGCTGTACGACACCGGCCACGCCCCCATCGACGTCGCCGCCAGCCCCGACGGCCGCACCGCCTGGGTGGTCGAGCGCCTGGGCGAGACCGTGAGCAGCCTCGACGCCGTGGCCGGGCCAGCTGCCCCCCGCACCCAGCTGGTGGTGGGCGACGTCAGCGCAGGCAGCTTCCCGGCCACCGACGTCGAGCTCGGCGAACTGTTCAACGCGGTGACCGCGCCGCTGACCGTCGACGGCGATCAGTCGTGCGTGCACTGCCACCGTGACGGCGGCAACCTCGATCGTGTGGTGGCGATGCCGCTGCAGAGCGACCGGACCTGGGGCTCGCGCCAGATCCAGGCCTATCGCGGCGCCTACGACACCCGGCCCTGGTTCCTCGAGGCCGCCATGGATCAGAACAACTTCTTCCCGGTGCTCAACGAGTTCGCGCGCAAGGAGAACTTCTGCTGCGAGCTCGCCGACCCCCTGGTGTGGAGCCGCTATCCCGGCGTCGCCGCCTGCGTGGCCACGCCGACGCTGGCCGGCTGCGCCCACGTGCTGCGCTGCGAGAGCGACCCGCCGCCGGAGTGCGCGTCGCGCGGCTACGGCGCCGCCACCGCGACCCGCGACGCGCTGGTGCAAGCCGCGGTGCTGCGCCTGGCCGGCCGCAGCAGCAGCTTCGGTGACTCGCTGAAGTTGCCCGGCGGCGGCCCGATTCGCCTCGGCTTCGACGGCGTGACCCGCGCCATCGGCCTCTTCCTGCTGGCCGCGCCGCGCCTGCTGCCCAACCCCAACCGCGCCCTGGCGCTGCCCAGCGCCGCGCGCGGCGAGCTCCTGTTCCAGCGCGCCGAGCTCGGCTGCGCCGCCTGCCATCCGCTGCCGCTGACCACCATCGCCTCGCAGCCCGCCTTCAACCCCTTCCTGCGCCCGCTGCGCAGCCCGCCCGTGGTCAGCCCGACGCGCGCCCCCGGCGGTGCAGTGGCCGACACCGTGACCGAGGGCTTCCGCGCCACCTTCTCGGTCGACGGCGTGCCCCCGGTCGAGCAGGGCCCCGAGGGCCTGCATGTCGGCGTGCCCCAGCTGCGCGGCCTGTGGGATCGCGCGGCGCGTTTCTATCACGACGGGCGCGCGCGCTCGCTGCGTCAGGCCCTGCTGCCGCCCGGCCACCCCGCCCTCGCTGGCGAGCCCGGCTTCAACGAGCGCGACGGCGTGCCCGACAGCCACGGCGGCACCTCGCAGCTCGACGACGGCGAGGTCGCCGACCTGATCGACTTCCTGCTCACCCGCTGAGCGCTTCGCCCGCGACGGTCCCCCCCAATCCAGACGCGCCGGCAGGGTGCCGGGCTGCTATGGTGGACCTGGGGGGATCATGAACTCACGCAGCTTCGCTACGGGTCTGCTCGTGCTGGCCACAATGACCGCTGGTCTCGTCTCGGCGTGCGGGGGCGACGACGACGACGACACCCCAGCTGACGGGGGCGGGGTCACCGTGGACGCCGCCGCCACTGGCTGTCAGCCGACCGGCGGCCTGGCCATGACGGCGGCGGGACGCGGCAACATCGTCGCGACCCTGTCGGCGCCGGCGGGGGGCTACAACGGTGTCACCACGCCGTTCATGGCGCTGGAGACCGTCAGCACGGCGAGCGTCGGCCTGGTGACCGCGACCAACGAGGTGCCGACGGCGAGCAATGATGCCACCCACCGCGGCATCCAGTTCAGCTTCACCCCTGCTCCTGCCACCGCTTGCCAGAGCTACGTCACCAGCAACGGTCCCGCGGTCACCCAGCTCACCTACGAAGAGGGCGGCCCCATCTCGAGAACCTTCAAGAAGTGGTGGTGTGCCGGCACCGTCATCGTCGATACCGTCAATGGCAAGTCGTACACGTTCCACTTCGACGGGCTGTCCTGCAAGGCGATCTCGTTCCCGGGGAGCAGCGCGGCCGGCACCGTCACGTTGTCGGGCAAGGGCTCCGCGACCGACGTCAACTGAGGTGGAGGCAGGCCTGCTGCGGACCGCACCCCGACTTGACCGTCGTCAAGGCGCCCCCAGCGCGCAGGTGCAGCCTGTAGCCATGGAGACACAGCACTACACCGCGAGTGGTCTGGCTCGCGCAGCCGGGTGCAGCCGCAAGGCGCTGCAGGTGTATCAGGCCCATGGCCTGCTGCCGCGCTGGGACGGTGCCGGGCCGCCGAGCTATGACGAGGACGCCTTCATCCAGCTGCGCCTGATCGTTTCGCTGCGCAAGGCCGGGCTGTCGCTCAGCCAGATCCGCGCCTTCCTCGGGCGACGCCAGGGCCAGCCCGACGGTGCGCCCTGCGCCCACCACATGCTGTCCGAGGTCGACGAGCTGGTGCGCCAGGTCAGCGCCGACATCGAGCAGATGAGCCGCGTGCGCGCCGAGCTCTTGCAGACGCGCGAGCTCTTGGCGTCCTGTGGCGGCTGCAAGAAGTCGGTCGATGCGTGTTACCAGTGCGCCGACACCGGCAAGCTGACGACGCTGACGTCGGCCATGATGCTGAGCCACCGCAAGCGCAGCTGAGGCGCGGCTCAGCCGACGTAGCGGTTGCGGCCGCCGCGCTTGGCGGCGTAGAGGTTCTCGTCGGCGATGCGGATCAGCTCGACCGGGGGCGTGGCCGTGGTGGCCACCGGGCTGGCGACGCCGAGGCTGATGGTCACCGGCAGCTGCTTGTCCTGGAACACGAAGGGCTGGCTCGCGATCAGGATGCGCAGCGCCTCGGCGAAGTTGCGCGCGCCGAAGACGTCGGTCTTGGTCAGCACGCAGGCGAACTCCTCGCCGCCGTAGCGCGCCACCAGATCCTCGCGCCGCATGCGCGAGCGGATGCGCTTGCCGACCTCGGCCAGCACGGCGTCACCGGCCAGGTGACCGTAGGTGTCGTTGACCTTCTTGAAGAAGTCGATGTCGAACATGACCAGCGACAGCGGCAGGTTGTAGCGCACCGCGGCGGCCTGCTCGCGCTCGAGGAACTCGAGGAAGTAGCGCTTGTTGTGCACCCCGGTCAGGGCGTCCATGATCGAGGTGCGGTAGATCTCCTCGTGGTAGGCGGCCTCGATGTTGGCGCCCGACAGGAACTTCAGGATGGCGGCGCCGAAGCGGCACAGATCACCATCGCGCAGCGTGCGCCGGGCGATGCGCTCGTCATTGACGAAGGTGCCGTTGGTCGAGCCCAGGTCCTCGAGGTCCCAGCCCGCCGCGGTCTTGACGAAGCAGGCGTGGCGCCGCGACACCGAGTCGGCCTCGATGGGGATGTCCAGCGTGTCGGCGCGACCGATCTCGTGCCGGTCATTGGCCAGCTGGTAGCGCCGCCCGAGCTGCGCGCCGGGCGGGTACAGCACCACCAGCACCGACTCCGTGCTGGCTGTGACCGGCGCCTTGGCGGCGTCCGGCACCATCATCATCGTCCGCTGGCCGCCTTCGCCGCTCATTCGTCCATGTTATCACCTGGACACGGCGCTGGACTAGCACCACAGGCGAGGCCTCGGCCGCCACTCCAGCTCGGTGCGCCGGCCCAGCGCGATGCGCTGCCCGGGCTCCAGTGGGAGCACACGGAATTCCTGCCCCCGCGGGTCGTGACAGCCGTTGCTGGAGGCGGTGTCGACGGCCAGCACCTCGCCGCCCAGGCGCAGCAGCAGCAGGTGCACGCGTGACAGCGAGGCGTCGGCCAGCAGCGCGCTGGTGCGGGTGTCGCAGCGCGGATAGCGGCCGATCAGCACGCCGCGTCCCAGCGCCTGATCGCTGATCGCGAAGCGCCTCGCCGGCGCGTCTGGCCCCGACGACAGCCAGACCTCGCCGGCCAGCTCGTGCGGCGCCACCACGGCCTCGTCGAGCTGCGCCAGCCCTGGCCGCGTGGTCACCAGCGTGGTGCCCGCGGCCAGCCCGTCGCCGCGCTGCGCACGCCGCTCGCGGCGCAGCCAGCGGTCCGGCTCGGCCTCGCGCTCGCCCAGGTAGATCCGCGCCGGCACGCAGGCCAGGCCAGCGGACGCCTCCTCCGGCCAGACCTCGCCCGGCGGCGCGCCATCGCCGGTCGGCAAGCAGAACAGCGCATAGCCGGCGCAGCGCACGAACACCGGCCCCTCGGCCTCCAGCGCCTCCAGCCGGCGCCCGGCCTCGTCCTCGAAGCCGCTGTGTGTGTGCAGATCGAGCACGCCCAGGCGGACCCGACCGGCGCCGACCTCCTGCACCAGCAGGCACAGATGGCGCAGCGCCAGCTCCGGATCGGGCAGGCACAGATCCGCGCTGCCGTGGCGCCCCACGATGGCCGACGTCACCCGCCCCGGCCGCGCCCGCAGCACCAGCGTCCCGACCACACGCTGGGCGAGGGCCACGACCACCACCAGCCCGGGCGTGCGTACGCCCTCGCAGACCCCGCGGATGGCCGCATATTGGCGCACGAACAGCGCCGCCAGGCCGTCACGCCGCTCCACGCGCGCCCAGCTCGACTCGACCATGGTGGCCTGGTTGCGGGCATTGGCCCGCCAGCCCGGGTCGGCCAGCTGGATGACGCGCGTCCTCAGGGACATTGCCTCACGAGGTTGCCATCACCACGTGACAATGCAACCGGCTACCAGCGCAGCGCGGTGTTGCGCCACAGGAACGCCAGCCTGATGAGGAAGGTCGGCGGCTGGATCTCGACCGCCGACGGAGGAGCCAGCCGTCGAAGTAGACCGTTTGGCGGTTTCGGACGTCACCCCGCCCGATGAACTCACCACGTGGCTGGCTGGTATCCCTCGGTCTCTCCCTGACCTTCATGGGCGGCTGCACTCCCCGGGGCCACAGCCCTGGGCCGCTGGCACCAACCGCCAGGTCCAAGCCCGCGACACCCAAGGTGCCGCCCCCGACGGTGCAGGACGTCGCCGACGCCGACTCCGACGCCCGCACCCTGGACTCCCGGGTCACCCGGGTCACGGTGTACTCCGACCGCGCCCGCATCAGCCGCCAGGCCAGCGCCCAGGCCAGCACCGAGGCCACCGTGTTCGCCTTCCGCGGCCTGCCCGGCTGGGTCGACGACGGCTCGGTGCAGGTCTCGGCCAGCGCGGGCCGCATCGACGACGTCCGGGTCGACCGCCGCTTCCTGGCCCGCGCCACCGATCTCAGCTGGCAGCGCGTCGAGGCCCAGCACAAGGCGCTGACCGACAAGCTGGCCGCGCTGCGCGACGAGCTGGCCGTGATCGAAGCCCAGAAGCAGCAGGTCGAGGCCATCAGGGCCTTCTCGCTGGCCAAGATCACGCAGGACACCATCATTGGCGACATCAAGGTGCAGAGCTACGGCGACGTGGTGCAGTTCATCGGCGAGCAGCTGCGCAAGCTCGGCAATGCCCGCCGCGCCGCCCAGGGGCGCATCGACGAGCTGACCCCCGAGTACAACGCCAGCCTGCGCCGCCTCGACGACGCGCGCAGCCTGATGAAGCTGGAGGAGACCACCGTGCTGGTGACGCTCAAGGCCAGCACCGCGACGCCGGTCACCGTGGAGCTGACCTACATGCTGCCCGGCGTGACCTGGGAGCCGATGCACGAGCTGCGCGCCAGCACCACCGACTCCCGGACCGTCGAGGTCATCTCGTTCGCCGCCGTGACCCAGACCAGCGGCGAGGACTGGGGCGGCGCCGCGCTGGCGTTCTCGACCCAGTCGACCACGCAGTCGGTGCGCATCCCCGAGCTGGAGGCGCTGACCCTGGGTGACACCCAGACCGCGACGCGGATCCTGACCAGCCAGATGTCGTCGTTCACGCGCGCCCAGGCCGCCTTCCAGGGCCAGAGCCAGCTCTGGAACAAGGTCCGCGGCGGCACCAGCGCCGAGCGCGCGCGAGAGAACTTCGAGCAGGTCTACCGCAGCAACATCGAATATCTGCAGGTCGTGCAGGGCCGCACGGTGTCGCTGTTCGAGAGCCTGGAGAAGCGCGGCACCACCGCGCACTACAAGGCGCAGCCGGCCTCCAGCGTGCGTGGCGACGGCCACCCGGTGCGCCTGCTCATCGGGCGCGACGTGCTGGGCTCGACGCAGAAGATCGTGGCCGCGCCCGAGCAGAGCCTGAACGCCGCACGCACGGTGGCGATGACCAACTCGACCGGCCAGGCGCTGCTGCCCGGCAAGGTCGCGCTGTACCAGGACGGCACCTTCCTGGGCATGACCGACAGCGAGTTCATCGCCAAGGGCGAGCGCTTCTCGCTGTTCCTCAGCGTGGCCGACCACATCAAGCTGACGCGTCAGCTGGATCGCAAGCAGAGCACGCTGATCCGCAAGGCGCGTAGCCAGATGCAGGTGGTCTTCATCATCAACGTCGAGAACCTGTCGACCGAGGAGACCTCGTTCACGCTGACCGACCGCATCCCGGTGTCGGAGAACAAGGACATCAAGATCGAGAAGATCAGCATCACGCCGGCCAACAAGGCCGACTCGCAGGGCCTGCTGCACTGGGAGCTGACGCTGAAGCCGGGCGAGAAGCGCGACTTCCGCATCAGCTACCAGGTCGAGTACCCCGCCGAGCTGGTCATCGAGGCCAACCGCCGCCGCGCCATGCAGCCCGCGCCGGCGCCCGGCAGCATGAACCCGTACGCCCCGTCGAAGTCGGACATCGCCGACCAGCTGCGCGATCTGGAGTCGAACTTCTGAGGACCTCCCCCTCCGTCACCCCGCCCAGGGCGTCCTGATCAGCTGCAGCGTCGCCACCGCGAACGCCGCCACGCCGACTCGCGCCCCGGTGACGATGTGCGCACAACGTTGATCTGATGGCGTTTTTCGGCGCATCCAGGGCGCGACTCGGTCGCAAATGACGTCCACGTAAGCGGCTCCGACCTGGTAGCGTTGCCAGGCATGCGCCGCCTGCTTCTCGTGGACACCCGTCTCACTCTCACATTCGCACTCGCCGTCGCCGTCGCCGTCGCGGCCGCCTTGCCGCTGGGCATGGCCGGCTGTGGCCCCGCGCGCCGCCCCGTCGCCGCCACCGGCGAGCCGGGGTTCGCGCCCGAGCCAGGCGCCGCGCCGCGCCCGCTCAGCTACCCGAGCGACGGCGACCGCGACGGGGACGGTGTCGACGTCGACGCTTGCCCGGACGATCCCGAGGATCACGACGGCCACCAGGACCTCGACGGCTGCCCCGACCCCGACAACGATCGCGACGGCCTGCTCGACCAGGATGACCGCTGCCCGATGGACCCCGAGGACAAGGACGGCCAGGCCGACGACGACGGCTGCCCCGACGGCGACGTCGGCGACCGCGACTACGACGGCCTGGCCGACGCCAGCGACAAGTGCCCCGACGATCCCGAGGACAAGGACGGCTTCGAGGACGGCGACGGCTGCCCCGAGCCGGACAACGATCGCGACGGCATCCTCGACGTCGACGATCTGTGCCCGAACGACCCCGAGGACGCCGACGGCTTCGAGGACCAGGACGGCTGCCCCGATCCCGACAACGACAAGGACCGCATCCTCGACCGCGACGACAGGTGCCCCAACGTCCCCGAGACCGCCAACGGGCGCGACGACAGCGACGGCTGCCCCGACTGACCGACGCAGGCAACTGGCGCGGCACGTCGGGGCCGACCTGTCAGGACGTGCCGCCGACCTCGGCGTCATGCAGGGCGGGCAGGAAGTGCTCGAAGGCGCCGACCTCCTCGATGTTGTGCAGCTGCCAGGCGCGCCCCTTGGCCTCGGAGAACATCAGCGCGCGCGCGAGGGGGTTCATGACCGGACCCAGCGGGCCGGGGCTGCCGATGACCAGCTCGTTCTCGTACAGGGTGCCGCCCGCGACCGCCGCGAAGCGGTAGCTCATGCGACCGACCTCGACGCCGAGGACGCTCTCGCGGTGGACGAAGCCGCCCTCGTCCAGCCGCTCGATGGTGGCGGTGATGTCGATCTTGTGCTCGGGGCGCGCGCCGAAGAACTCGCGAATGCGCAGCTTGGCGCCGGGCCCGATGCTGCCGTCGGGCAGCCGCTTCAGATAGGCGAGCGAGTGGTGGTCGCGCGGATGCCAGACTCGATAGCGCGAGTGGCGCTGCCCCGCGATCTCCATCTCGCCCTCGAGGTGCTGGAACCACCACACCAGCATCGCCGGGGTGACGCCGCGCACCACATCATGGCTGATCCAGAAGCGCAGCCGTCCGCCCGGCAGGCGCTCCAGGCCGGTGCGCGCCGACTCCAGCGGCTTCAGGGTCCAGGGCAGCTCGAGCGGCGGCAGCGGACGCATGCCCCACTGTACCTCGGTGGTCGAGCAACGCTGTCAGCTGTCGCGCGTCGCCGGTTTGGCCCGCCCGGTTTGTATAGAATGCGCCCATGAACCCCGTGCGTCCGCTGCTCGCCGTCCTCCCTCTGGCCCTCGCCTTCGCCCTGGCCGGATGCGCCGACGAGGACGACGCCGCCCAGGACGTGCCCTGCACCACCACCTGCGCCGATGGCCGGCGCTGCGTCGAGGGTTACTGCCTGACCGCCGACTGCGACCCGCGCACCAACGCCGACTGTGGCGGCGGCCGCTTCTGCCTCATCAACCTCGCCGCACACAGCTTCTCGTGCCGCGCCCCCGGCTCGCTGGCCTCCGACACCTGCACCCCGGACCAGGACTGCATCGACGGCGCGTGCACCGAGGGCCGCTGCCACACCCTGTGCAACCCGGCGGTCCCCGCCGACTGCGGGCCACCCCGGAGCTGCATCCGCATCTCCGGCTTCCCGCCCACCGTCGGCACCTGTCGCTGACCCGCGCCGCGTGAGCCCCGTCGATCAGCGCCGCCCCGCCGAGGTCTCGGCCGACTTCCGCGCCCAGCTGGCCAGCGCTCTGGCGCCCCACGGCTTCGCGTCCCGCGCCGGCGGCGCCTCGCTGCTGCGCCGGCGCGGCGCGACCACGCACCGCATCGAGCTGTCCTCCAGCCACCACATGATCGTCGGTGGCCTGCCCGAGCCCTCCACCGACCACCCGGCGCGCGTCGTCGCCATGGGCCTCGACATGCTCGCCCTGGTGGCCAGCGTCGCCGCCGAGCTCGGCCATCGCCTCGAGCTCCGCCTCGGCGTCCACACCGGCCCCCTCGCCGCCGGCGTCATCGGCACGCGCAAGTTCAGCT
>Ga0154020_10007069_pt1 | contig 13131 bp, 13 predicted proteins | sample Klosneuvirus_201_FD_109709 | JGI IMG/M metagenome (GOLD analysis project Ga0154020, IMG submission 109709) | Active sludge microbial communities from wastewater, Klosterneuburg, Austria - Klosneuvirus_20160825_MG | ecosystem: Engineered > WWTP > Aerobic digester > Activated sludge | place... | reverse complement strand
TGCCCGTCTCGGTCACCGTGCGGTACCGCGTGACCAACAGCGCCAACTTCGTCGATTCCGCGATCAGCGAGATCGGCGTCGGAGGTGCGCTGCTCACCACGCAAGAGCCGCTGCCGATCGATACCGAGCTCACGCTCGAAGTGGTTCCGCCCGGCGCTGCCGCGGCGATCGCGATCGCGGGTCGCGTCTCGTATCACGTTCCGTCCGGCGGCTCGGGCCTGCGCTTCGTCAGCCGCGATGGCGATGGCGATCGCCGGCTGCGCGAGCTGATCCGCCGACTTCGTGCGTCGTGACGACGCGGGGTGCGTCGTGACGACGCGGGGAGCGTCGTGACGTTCAAGCGTCCGTTCGTGCGGCGCGGCCCGGCCCGTGTGGCTCAGGTCATGCCCGCGGGTCGCGCGATCGCGAGCGTGCTCTCGCTGCACGGCATCACCGACGCCGTGCGCGCCGAGCGCCTGATCACCGAGTGGACCGACTTGGTCGGCGCGAAGATCGCCTCGCGTACGCGCCCGCACGGGGTGTTCGAACGCGTGCTCGTCATCGAGGTCGCGACCAGCGCGTGGATGCACGAGCTGAATCTGTTGAAGCCGCGCCTCCTCGAGGGCCTCGTCACGCGGATCGGTCAGCCCTCGCTGTTCGACGACCTGCGATTCCGCCTCGCGGGCGCGAATCGGCGCGCGCCGACGCTCGTGCCGCAACCGCGCAAACCCGCGCCGCCGCAGAAGCCCGTGGGCCCGCCCGCGACCGGTGCCGCGCGCGAGAGGATCGTGCGCGAGGTCGAAGTCGTCGACGATGCCGAGCTACGCGAGCTGATCGCGCGCGTGCGCATCACGAACGATCGCTAGGCTACTTCGATGCGCCCGCGAGCGCCGACCCACCGACGGTGAGCAGCGCCGCGAGATCTTCGTCGTTGAACCGCAGCATCGCGCCCGCGAACCAGTCGCGGCCGAAGTGCAGCTCGTCGAATTGGATCGGAACGTCGGAGGTCCCGGTCACGATCTGCAGCTCGTCGGGCGTGTTGAGCAGCTCGTCGACGCCGCCGAGGATGTACAGGTGGCGGAACATCTCGACGGCGAGCGCGAGCTTCACGCGCGGGTACTTGTCGAACGTCGCGTCGAAGACATCGGCCGACAGGCGAATGCCGTGATCCCACCACTTGAAGTCGGCATCCATGCCGACACCGCCGGTCGATTCCTTGATGCCGTAGCGCAGCGTCGCCCAGCCGAAGCGCTTCGCGAACTGGAACGTGAAGCGGATCGAATCCTCGATCACGCTGCGCCGCACCCAGTAGTTCGGATCGACGGTGGGATCGAACGTCAGCGTGACGTCGGGATAGTTTCCGCGCGGGCCCTTCTCGAGCTCGATCAAGTAGTACTTGTCCGGCCGCGTGTGCAGCTCGACCGTCACGTAGTGGCGGAGCATGCCGCTAAACACGTTGTACTCGCTGCGGAGGCCCACGTAGGTCTTGAGACCGAACAGCGTGCCGAGGAAGCCCTTCGCATCCTCGGTGATCGCTTCGACGTTGTCGGCGATCGCGGGGTCGTTCACGAGGCGACCGAGCGTGCCCTTGTCCTCGTCGATCTTCTTCGTGATCGACTCGGTGTTACCGATCACGCCGTCGAGCTTGTCGAGCTTGCCGCGGAGCGCATCGCCCGTTTGCTGGAGCTCGGTCTTCGCGGTGGCGACGAGATCCTTGGCTTCGGTCGAGGCCGCATCGAGGTTGTCGAGGATCTTCGCGATGCGCGGATCGGCGCCCTGCGTGATGCTTCGCAGGTCACCCGCGATCTGCTCGATCTTCTGCATCGAGCGGTCGGCGCGCTGGATGATGTCGGAGACCGTGCCGGCCTCGCGCTGGACCAAGCCGTCGACGCGCGTGGCGACCGACTGCAGCGGACCGTTGACCACGCGACGCACGTCTTCGGACAGGTCGCGCACGCTCTCGAGCACGCGGTCCACGTTCGGCAGCGTCTGCTCGAAGCGGTGCATCACCTGATCGACCGTCGTCGCCTCGACCACCGTCCCGACCTGGCGGCACGCGGCGTCCTTCGCTTTGTCGTCGGAGCCGTAGCCCGCGCACGTGGGCCCGAGCAGCGTGAACGTCTGCTTCGTGCCGTCGGGAGACTGGCGCGTGTCCTCGCCGGGATCGATCTCGAGGTAGTAGTCGCCGAGGAGCGAAGTCGCCTTCTTCGTGACGATGCCGCTCGTCCACACCTTGATCTCGCCCGACACGCGGAACGAGACGAGCGCGTAGCGACCATCGACGCGCAGGCTCGTGACCTCGCCCTTGGGGATACCGGCGACCTGGACCTTCGCGCCGATCGGCAGACCGGATGCGTCGCGGAACTTCGCGAACAGTACGTAGCTGCCCTTGCCGGCGGTGTCCTTGCTGAGGCTCTTCCACACGACGTAGCCGCCGATGACGAGCATCAGGAACAGGATCGCGACGCGTACGGCCGCGCTGAGCGACTTCACAACGCCTCTCCCGCCGCGCGACCGATCGCGGACACGCCGGACGCGCGCAGGAACTGGTGGACGAATGGATCCTGGCTCGCCGCGATCACGTCGACGGGGCCGGCCTCGAGGATCTTCTTCTCGTGCAGCATGGCGATGCGCTCCGCGATCCGGAACACCGAGGCCATGTCGTGAGAGATCACCACCGAGGTGACTTTATAGCGCTGACACGTGTCGAGAATCATGTCGTCGACGTTCTTCGTCGCGAGGGGATCGAGGCCCGTCGTCGGCTCGTCGTACATGAGGATCTCGGGGTTCAAGACAAGCGCGCGCGCCAGGCCGACGCGCTTGCGCATACCGCCCGACAGCTCGCCGGGATACTTCTTCTGCGTCCCACCGATGCCGAGCGCGTTGAGCTTCTCGGCGACGATGTCACGGATCTCCTCGTTACTCTTCTTCGTATGCTCGCGAAGTGGGAACGCGCAGTTCTCCTCGACGGTGAGCGAATCGAAGAGCGCGGCGAACTGGAACACGAGGCCGAACTTGCGGCGAAAGTGCGAGAGCGCCTGCGGATCGAGCGACAGCACGTCGATGCCATCGACCCAGATGTGGCCTTTGTCCGGGCGCAGGAGGCACATGAAGTGCTTGATGAGGACGCTCTTACCGGCGCCGGATGCGCCGAGGATCACGTTGACCTTGTGCCGCTCGATATCGAGGTCGAGGTTGTCGAGCACGAGGTTCGTGCCGAACGACTTCGACAGCGCGCGCACGCGGATGTGCCATCGCGGGTCGACCTGATCGACGGGAGAGTCACCGATGATCTCTCTCGTGTTCACGCGCCACCCTTCGTGTTGAACACGGACAGCAGGATGTCGGTGAGGAAGTAGTCGAGCACCAGCGTCGAGACCGAGCCCATCACGACGGCGCGCGTGGTGCCGATGCCGACGCCGCGGCCACCGCCGGCGGCGTTGTAGCCCTGATAGCAACCGATCAGCGTGACGAGGAAGCCGAAGAACACGCTCTTGATCAACCCCTGCAACACGTCGGTGAACTCGACGAGGTCGCGGATCTTCGCGACCCACTGTCCATGCGAGACGCCCTCGAGAACGACGGCCACGAGGTACCCGCCGCCCATACCGACGATGAAGAACAGAAGCGTCAGGATCGGCGTCACGATCATCGCGGCCATCAGGCGCGGCAGGACGAGGAACTGCACCGGATTGACGGCCATCGATTCGAGCGCGTCGATCTGCTCGGAGATGCGCATCGTGCCGAGCTCGGTCGCGATGCCGGCGCCCGCACGACCAGCGAGCATCAGCGACGTGAGCACGGGTGCGAGCTCGATCGACAAGGCCTTCGCCGTCATCGCGCCGGAGTAGCTCTCGAACCCGAGCTGGCGGAACGCGTACACGGCTTGGAGCGAGAGCACCATGCCGGTGAACGCGCCAACGATGAGCACGATCGGCAGCGAGCCCCAGCCGATGTACTCGGCCGCCTCGAGGTAGTTCTTGCCGCGGAATGGTCGGCGCGGGAGCCACGCGAGCGCGCGCCCGACGAGGATCAGGTGTCCGCCGACCATGTCGAGGAACCGCGCGACCGGTGCGCCCGCATCCTTGACGCCGGTGAGCACCGCGTCGCCGACGCTCTGCTGACCCGGATCCTTCTTCGGCTTGCCGTTCTTCTTGCCGACCTCGACGAACGCAGGATCGCCGGGCTTGGGCGGTGGCGCGGCCGGCGGATGCTCGCCGGGCTCGGGGTTCACGGACTCTTCCTCGGTCGGAGGCGGCGCCGGCGTACCACCGACCTTCGTCGGCTCGTCGTCGTCCTTGCCGGGCTCGCTCACGACGACTCACCCACGTACGTTCGCGGCACGCGCTTGGACATGCCGCACGTGACCTCGTACTCGGAGAGCCCTGCCCACTCGCCGTACTCGTGACAGCTGATCGAGGCCCCGTTCGCGGCGCGACCGAGCAGCACCACCGGATCACCGACGACCGCGTCGGGAACGTCGGTGACGTCGGCGATCGCGATGTCCATGCTGATGCGACCGACGAGCGGTGCGCGAACGCCTCGGATCGCGATCTGCGCGTGACCACTCGCGCGCCGCGGGAGACCGTCCGCGTAGCCGACGGGGATGATCGCCACGCGCGAGTCGCGCGGTGCTTTCCACGCCGCGCCGTAGCCGACGCTCGTGCCCGCGACGATCGAGCGCAGCTGCGTGACTTCGCTGACGAGGCGCATCGCCTGCGTACGCGTTGCACCATCGGGCCAGCGGCCGTTGCCGTACAGCGCGATGCCCGTGCGGCACAGATCGAACCGCGCGTCGGGGAACATCAGCGCGCCCGAGCTGTTCGACGCGTGGCGAATCGCGATCGGTGCGCCCGTTTGCTGGAGCGCACGATCGACCTCGGCGAACCGGCGCAGTTGATCGCGCGTCATCGAATGCTCGTCGGCGGGATCGTCGCTGTCCGCGCACGCGAAGTGCGTCATCAGGCCGACGATGCGGACGTTGTTATTCGCCGCCGCGACCGCGATCTGCGGCGCGCGCGACGGCGGCACGCCGAGGCGGCCCATGCCGGTGTCGACCTTGAGGTGCGCGTCGATCGCTTTCCCTCGACGATTTCCGACGGTGGAGATCGCGACGAGGTCTTCCTCGCTTCCGATCACGGGCGTCAGGTCCGCCATGATCATCTCGTCCTCGCCGCCGTGTTGGCTCGGGCCCATCACGAGCACGGGCGCGGTCACGCCCGCCTCGCGCAGCGCCACGCCCTCCTCGACCAGCGACACGGCAAAGCCCTCGGCCGCCCGCGCGCGCCACAGCGCCTTCGCCACCGCGATCGCGCCGTGACCGTACGCGTCGGCCTTCACGACCGCGTACAGCTGCGTGTTCGTGATTGCGCGAACCGAGCGCGCGTTTCCGACGATCGCGCCGAGGTCGACTTCGACCCTCGTGCGCCGGATCATCGTCGACGCGGTCATCGAAGGATTAGGGCCGGAAGGGTGCGAGCTGTCAAGCCAACCGCCCGATTTGGCGGAGGAAACCCCGCGCATGCGATCACTGCAATTGGCAGGAAACCCGACAGCCATTCCCATGTCCGATCGAGTGCGGTCGACGTGGAAATGCGCTGCACCGAAAACGCGGACAGGCACGCTTTTACGGAGCGTGCCTGTCTGCTCGAAGGGGCGGTCCCCTTCACGCGACCTCGCTAGGCCGCCTTCTTCTTCTCTGCCTTTTCGATCAGCGCTGGCGTGACGACCAGTGACCGACCGCGCGGGATGATCAGGCCATCGCGAGCGAGCTGGTTGAACGCACGCGAAATCGTCTCGCGGCACGAGCCGATCATGTTCGCGAGCTCCTGCTGCGTCGGACGGCGGCGCACGACGAGGCCATCTGGACCCGATGCACCCTCTTCGCGACCGAGTGCGACGAGGCGATGGATCAAGCGCTCGTTGACGTCGCACAACGCGAGCTGCGCGATCGTCTCGTCGGCGCGGCGGAGGCGGCGCGCCATCTCGGCCAACAGATTCACCGACGTGCGCGGATGCGCCGCGATGTGCCGCATCAGGTCTTCGCGCGAGAGCACGAGCAGCGTGGTCGGCTCGATCGCGAGGCAGTGCGCCGACCGCGGCGCTTGATCGAACAGCGACATCTCGCCGAACGAATCACCCGAGCGAAGCAGTGACAGCGTCACCTCTCGCCCGCTCTCGCCGAAGATGACCACCTTCACGCGACCGCTCATGATCACGAACATCGCGTCGCCGGGTTCGTCTTGCGCGACCACCGCCGACCCGACCGCTACCTTTCGAACGGCAACGCGCGACGTGAGATCTTCGATCGCTGAGATCGGCAATGCGGCAAACAGTGGCGCACGCGCGATCGTTGCCCGGATGCGGGCCGGGTCCTCGCCTTGGACACGCGGATCGACGGGGCGAACCGGCATGGTGGCAGAGAGGGGGGCGATGGCAGGACGAGCAATTCCGAGCGTCATATTTCTAGGCTCCTGTGGTGACGACCCACGAGCCGGTTCTTCTGCGTGAAGCGTGCCCGGGGTGAACCTGGCGTGGGATCGACTCACGCCGACGTGGTTCTCGTGGGTTGCCCTCGAAACTGCGAGTCCCCCTGTGACGTACGCTCCACAATTCCGAACACCACCACGGCACGGATGTCGTGGTCATCACACCAAACCATGTGGGTTCCCCTTGAATCGAGCTGGGGACTGTGGTCAGCGCCTGGGGGCAGGCACTCCTGGGTGTTGGTGGTAGGTTCTCGCCCGATGTCGACGAGCATCGACGTAGTCATCAACGGACAGCGGCGGATCTTGAACGTCGGGACAACCGTGCACGCATTGATTGCGGAGCTCGGTCTCGACGGAAAACCTGTTGCCGTCGAGCGAAATCGCGAGGTCATTCCTCGCGCGAAGCACGCGACGACCGTCCTCGCCGACGGCGATCACCTCGAAGTCGTCACCTTTGTTGGAGGAGGCTAGAGCCATGACCACGAGCGACTCCTGGAAGCTCGCAGACCGAACGCTGACGTCGCGCATCATCGTCGGCACGGGCAAGTACAAATCGAACGACGAGACGCGCGCAGCCCTCGCCGCCTCCGGCGCGGAGATCGTGACGGTCGCGCTGCGACGCGTGGACCTGTCTGCCAAGGAGACCGTCCTCGACGCGATCGATCGCAAGAAGTACGTACTGCTGCCGAACACGGCCGGTTGCTACACGGCCGACGACGCGATCCGTACGCTGCACCTCGCACGCGAGCTCGGCATGGACGAGCTCGTCAAGCTCGAGGTCATCGGCGATCCGAAGACGCTGTTCCCCGACAACGCCGCGACGGTCGAAGCCGCGCGCCGCTTGGTCAAGGAAGGCTTCAAGGTCCTGCCGTACTGCTCGGACGACCTCATCACGTGCAAGCGTCTCGAGGAAGCGGGCTGCCTCGCGGTGATGCCGCTCGCCGCGCCGATCGGCTCGGGCCTCGGCATTCGCAACCCGCACAACATCCGCCTCATCATCGAGAACATCGGCGTGCCGGTCATCGTCGACGCGGGCGTCGGCACCGCGAGCGATGCAGCGATCGCGATGGAGCTCGGCTGCACCGCGGTGCTGATGAACACGGGCATCGCGGGCGCGAAGGATCCGGTGCTCATGGCCGAAGCGATGCGCCTCGCCGTCGACGGTGGACGCAAAGCGTTCCTCGCCGGGCGCATGCCTCGCCGCGACTACGCGAACGCATCGTCGCCGACGGGTGGGCTCATCGAATGAGCATGCTCGAGCCAGTCCGCGTCGTCGCGATCACCGATCGCACACTCATGGGCGACGGCTGGCCCGACGACTTCGGCGCCGCGATCGAACGCGCGGTCCACGGCTGCCCACCGGGCTCCGTGCTCGTGCAGGTCCGCGAGAAGGATCTCGACGGCCAGCGCCTGCTCGATCTCATCCAGCGTGCCCGCCAATTCACGCGCGTGATCGTCAACGATCGCGTCGATGTCGCGCTCGCCGCCGACGCGATCGCCGTGCATCTCCCCGAGGACGGCATGTCCGTCGCGGAGGCGCGCTCGCTGTTCCCGGGCACGATCGGCGTCTCGCGCCACTCGACCAACGGCCTCGCCGACACGGGCGCCAACCTCGTCCACCTCGGTCCGATCTGGGCCACCCCGTCGAAGCCCGACGCCACGCCGCTCGGCACCGGCGTCCTCGCCACGCCCCACGGCACGGCGAAGCTCGTCGCGATCGGCGGCATCGACACCCCCGACAAGGCCCGCGAGGCCGCCCGTGCGGGCGCGGATGCCGTCGCGGTGATCCGTGCGGCCTGGACCGGCGAGTCGCTCGTGGCCTTCGTGACCGCGGTCGAGCAAGGCATCGCGCTCCGCGACACCTGACCCTCGGGATTCCGAGGGTCGCCGTCAGATTTTCGCGGTTCGCGGAATCCGATCTCGCCCTGGTGCGTTCAACGCCGGATGACTCGGCGGGCCGTCTGCACGATCGTGGCAGCGCTCGCTGCTCCCGGGCTGTGCGCATGCAATCGCCGCGAGCCCACCCCGGTCGTCATCGAGCCCGCGGACTCGGTCGCAGCGACGACGCCGGTCGCGCCCCCGTCGACGCCACTCCTACCCTGCCCGATCCCCCACGCGACGCTCGGCCCCGGTCTCGACGTCGAGCGCTGGCACCTCGGGGCACCCTCCGCGACGCCGACCGCGCCTCCGTGCGTCGACGTGGTCCGCGCCGACGCCACGCGCTTCACGCTGAAGCTCCTGTCGAGCTCGAGCGAAGAAGCCACCAACGCCACCGCGCTCGATTGGCTGACCACGTTCCACCTCTCGGCGGTGATCAACGCGGGCATGTTCCACGCGACGGGCGAGCCGGTCGGTCTGATCGTCGCCGACGGTGCCGCTCGCTCCGACGACAACTCGAAGATGTCGGGCTACCTCGCGTGGGATCCCGTCGACGCGACGGACCCTCCGATCACGATCGCCGGCCGCGACTGCCCCGACTTCGATCTCGCGAAGCTGCGCGCTCGCTACCACTCGATCGTGCAGTCCTATCGCCTCCTCGGCTGTGACGGCGGCCCGCTTCCCTGGAAAGATCCGAAGCAATACTCGGCCGCCGCGATCGGACTCGATCGCGCACGCCGCATCGTGTTCCTCCACGCACGCACGGCCGTCACGATGGCCGAGCTATCGAGGGAGCTCGCGACCCACGACCTCGTCGGCGCGCTGTTCCTCGAGGGCGGCCCCGAAGCCTCGCTCGTCGCGAAGGGCTCCGATGCCGAGCTCGCTGTCGTCGGCAGCTACGAGACGAAGTTCGTCGAGAACGACAACAACCGCTCGTTCTGGGCGTTGCCGAACGTCATCGGCCTCCTCCCGCGCTGAGTGCGCCGACCGCACGATCCCGTGGGAACGTGCATTGCAGCGCGTGCAGTCCCATGCGCTATCGCACCCTCCGACGCGTGCTGCAGACGATCGTGGTCGCAGGTCTACCGGCGGGCTGCGTCGATGGCGTCATCACACCCGACGAAGACTGCAGCCGATCGTTTCGCAAGGAGCTCACCTTCGAGCGCCCCGCGGATCCGCCGCTCGAGCTTCACATCGAGCAATGCCGCGTCGACGTCGACGCGTGTAACGACCTGTGCCGGATGGCGATGGAACGCGAAGGTCTCCCGGGCTGGCTATCCGCGTGCAAGGTCACGTTCGAGGGCGATGTGGTTCACGTCGATCTCGCGCACACGTACTCCGTCGACAATCCGGGCTGTCCCGTCGACGGGCGACGCCCTGCGGGTCTCGCCGAGCCCGTCCATTCGCCCACGCACAGTCGCGCTGGCGCATGGCTCGCGCACGCTGCGTGGCTCGAAGCCGCATCGATTCATGCGTTCGTGCACCTCGCGCGCGAGCTCGAGCACCACGGCGCACCCGCTGCACTGATCCGCGGCGCACTCGCCGCCGCGCGCGACGAAGTCCATCACACGACGCTGATGACCGCGCTCGCCGCGCGCTACGGAGCGCGACCGGCCAACCCCGTCGTCGCCACGCCATCGCTGCGCTCGCTCGAAGCGATCGCGATCGAGAACGCCGTCGAAGGCTGCGTGCGCGAGACGTGGGGCGCGGTCGTCGCGCTGTGGCAATCGTCCGTCGCGCGCGATCCGGTGCTGCGCTCGGCGTTCGCGCTGATCGCACGCGATGAAGCGCGCCACGCCGCCCTCGCCATCGCCACCGATCGCTGGCTCGCATCACAGCTCGACGACCTCGCACGCGCGCGCGTCACCGCCGCTCGTCGCGCGGCCGCCCAGCAATTGCTGTCGGGCGATGCCGAACAGACGGCCGACCTCGTCGAGGTTCTCGGCCTCCCGGATGCAGCGCAAATGCGCGGGCTGCTCGGGCGCTCCAACGCCGCGCTGTGGATGCGAGGTGCCGCATGAAGTCACTGTGGATGTCCGCGCTGCTCGTGTCCGCATGCACGAGCGAACCGATCGTCCTGCCCTCGCCATCGCCGCCGCCTCCATGGGGCGCACCGATCAGCGGCGGCACCATGCTGGTCACGCGCGACGGCCGCTACGCGGTGATCGCCGATCCGGATCGCGATCGCATCCTCGCCGTCGAGCTCGCGAGCGAACGCGTGGTCACGCAGATCGCGCTCGAGCCCGGCGACGAACCGGGACGCGTGATCGAAGACGGCTCCGGTCGTCTTCACGTCGCGCTTCGTCGCGGCGGCGCGTTCATCTCGCTCGACAACCCGACCGCCACGTTCACGCGTCGCGCCGTCTGCGCCGAGCCGCGCGGTCTCGCGGCGGAGCTCGACGTGATTCACGTCGCGTGCACGAGCGGCGAGCTCGTCACGTTCCCCGCCGCGGGCGGCGAAGCGATCCGGCGCGTGCAACTCGATCGCGATCTGCGCGATGTCGTCACCGTCGGAGGTCAGCTCGTCGTCAGCCGGTTCCGCTCCGCGGAGCTGCTCGCGCTCGACGCGAATGGCGCCGTCGCATCACGCACGGCACCTCCCGTGGTCAAGCGCCGCTCGTCGGAGGCAACGCCGATCGACGCCATCCCCGCCGTCGCCTGGCGCACGATCGCGCTCGCCGATGGCACGCTCGCGATCACGCATCAGCGTCAGGCCCCCGGCATCACCACGCAGCCCGGCGGCTACAGCGAGGACAACTGCGCCGGCCGGCCGTCGCAAGCGGCGCTGACGATCATCCCGCCGAACGGCGAACCGCAGGCCGTGCATCCCCGCCACGTCGGCGCACTCCCCGTCGACATCGCCGCACGCGCCGACGGCGGACTCGCCATCCTCTACGCGAGTGGCGACTTCATCGCCGTCCTCTCGCCCGCGAGTCTTCGCGACCGCGACCGCGACGAAGAGGAGAACTGTCCCGACGACGCACCGGACGCCGCGTTCACCAACACGCAGCTCGGCATCCCCACCGCGATCGCCTACGCACCGAACAACGATCTGCTCGCGTACTACCCCGAGCTCCCGGCGCTCGTCGTGCACGCCGGCACTGCCTCGCACACCATCGTCCTCCCCGGCCCCACCGGTTACGACAGCGGCCGCGCGCTGTTCCATCGCCAGACCGGCTCGGGCCTCGCATGCGCCTCGTGTCATCCCGAAGCGCGCGAAGACGGTCTCGTGTGGGACTTCCAAGACATCGGTCCGCGCCGCACGCAGAGCCTGTCCGGAGGAATCCTCGCGCGCGCGCCCTACCACTGGACCGGCGACATGACCGATCTGTCGATGCTCCTCGACAACGTGTTCATGCTCCGCATGGGCGGCGGCGCGATCACCAACAGCGCACGGCAATCCCTCGGCGCATGGCTCGATCGCATTCCCGCCGCCGCACCCGTGGTCGGCGATCCACTCGCCGTCGAACGCGGCCGCGCACTGTTCGACTCCACCGAGGTCGGTTGCGCCGACTGCCACAGCGGCGCGATCTACTCGAACAGCCGCACGTTCAACGTCGGCACCGGCCAGTTCCTGAAGGTGCCGAGCCTCCTCGGCCTCGCCACGCGCGCACCCTACCTACACGACGGGTGCGCCGCGACCCTCCTCGATCGCTTCGGCTGGTGCGGCGGCGGCGATCAACACGGCCGCACGTCGCAACTCTCGGCGGATCAGCTCGCAGATCTGGTCGCGTTCCTCGACTCTCTCTAGAGCGACGGGTTCGCGCTGATCTTGTCGCGCGGCAACAGCGCCATCTCGATAAACCCGACCTTGCACGCGAGATCGAACACGCCGATCACGTCGCGCGCCTTCCCATCTACCGCCGCGATCTCGATGTCCGTCCGATCCGCGAAGAACGCACTCGCCTTGTGCTCCTTCAGCGTCGTCTCGATCTTCTGGTAGTCCCGCTCGCCGGCCATATCGGGAATGTCCTGGAACTCGTTCACGCGCGACAACCCCACCCACGTCCGCTCCTTGTCGAGCAACACGGACAACCGCACCGTCTCCTCCCCGACGGGTGGCGTCCCCACTAGCGTCGGCTTCGCACACAACATCTGGCTCGCGCGTTGCGGCACATCCGCATCCACGACCGTCCGGTTGAAGAACGCCTGGCGTCCGACAAACAGCTGCAGCACGGACATCGCCGCCTGCGCCGGCTCTGCATCCAGGTCGAACGTCACCGACAACCCGACGAATCCGATCGTCGGCATCAGCGTCGCGTTCGCATCGATCGCCGCTACTAGCTCCGCCTTCTTGCTCTCGATGTCAGCAAGTGCCGCGACGTTCTTCCGATCGATCCACACGCCGGACGCGCCGACATAGATCGCGCGATAGTCCTTCGGCACGTCCTTGCCTTCGACCTCGCGCCCCGACTTCCGCATCCCCTCGGCGAGCGCGTCGTACTCGCCGACATACCGCCGCTCGAATGCTTCGAAGTCGGTCTTCGGCGGCGGGAGCTTCTTCTCCCCGCATGCACCGACAACCACCAACGCGAGGACTGGCATCTTCCACCACCGCATCCGCGCAGCCTACACGAGGTGCCTCTCGACGCTTGCAAACCCCGGGCAAGGTGGGTAGAAACACGGCCCTACCCCGCCGCTATAGCTCAGTGGTAGAGCAACGGTTTCGTAAACCGTAGGTCGCCCGTTCAAACCGGGCTAGCGGCTCCAAAGCACTCGGAAGTTCGGTCGACCTGTACACAGGACCTGTACCAACTTCTGCTGGTACAGGTGCCGACGCAGGTTG
>Ga0154020_10007068_pt1 | contig 13132 bp, 10 predicted proteins | sample Klosneuvirus_201_FD_109709 | JGI IMG/M metagenome (GOLD analysis project Ga0154020, IMG submission 109709) | Active sludge microbial communities from wastewater, Klosterneuburg, Austria - Klosneuvirus_20160825_MG | ecosystem: Engineered > WWTP > Aerobic digester > Activated sludge | place... | reverse complement strand
TGGTCCATCACCGCTACCAGAGTTGAGCCCCCGGGAAACTCGCCCACCAAACCGAACGCGACCTGAACCGCTCGGACCACATCTGCCGCCTCTTCGTCGCGCATGGCTTCACGTTAGGCTGCACGTCCCAAGGTGCTCCAGGGTGAGTCCCATCAAGTGGTGTAGGAGTCAGCGGCCATCGTCGGGGTGATGGTGGTCATCGTGCGATTCTCGTAAGCGACCAAGCCAACAAGAAGGCCGCACGATGACCACTCACGAGTTTGCCCTATCCGACCTTGCCGCGCGTCTGCTCGGCACCGATGCGAGTCTCTCGACGTCGCTGCGCGACATCCTCACTGTCGCGTTGCAGGAGTTGATCGAAGCCGAGCTCACCGCGACGATCGGTGCCGCACCCGGCGAACGCACCAGCGAGCGCGTGACGCAACGCAACGGGCATCGCCCGAAGCTGATCTCGACACCGGGCGGTGATGTCGAGATCGGGATCCCCAAGCTCCGCCAAGGCTCGTTCTTCCCGGAGCTGCTCGAGCCGCGCCGGCGGATCGACAAAGCGTTGTGGGCGGTGATCATGACCGCGTACATCACGGGCACCTCGACCAGGAAGGTCGACGACTTGGTGAAAGCACTCGGCTGCGACAGCGGGATCTCGAAGTCGACGGTGTCGCGGATCTGCACCCAGATCGACGCCGACGTGCATGTGCTGCGGACACGCCGGCTGGATCATCAGCCGTTCGTCTACGTCTGGCTCGACGCGACCTACGTTCATGTCCGCGAGCACCGCCAGGTCGTCTCGAAAGCGATCGTGATCGCCACCGGACTGCGAGCTGACGGGCATCGCGAGGTCCTCGGCCTCGATGTCGGCGACAGCGAGAACGAAACGTTCTGGCGCGAGTTCCTCACCAGCCTCACCGACCGCGGACTCGCCGGTGTGCGCCTCGTCATCAGCGACGCGCACGCCGGGCTGATCAAAGCGATCCGCCGCTGCTTCCAAGGCGCCGCCTGGCAACGCTGCCGCGTTCACGCGATGCGCAACCTGCTCTCCGCAGCGAACCACCGTCACCGCCAAGTGATCGCCGCGTTGATCCGCACGATCTTCGTGCAACCCGACGCGACCACCGCCACGGTCCAGCTGCGTGCCGTTGTCCAACAGCTGCGACCCTACGCGCCAGGTGTCGCCGAACGGCTCGAGGCCATGGAAGCCGACCTGCTCGCCTACACCGGGTTCCCGCCCGCGCACTGGTCCAAGATCTGGTCGAACAACCCGATCGAACGCTTGAACCGTGAACTCAAGCGACGCACCGATGTCGTCGGAATCTTCCCCGACAAGGCCTCCGTCGTCCGTCTCGTCGGCGCCCTGCTCGTCGAGATCAACGACGAAATGATCGCCGCCGAACGCCGCTACATCGCCGCCGCCAGCGTTGCTGACCTCACCGAACAACCCAGCGAACTAGCCTTGCCCGCAGCACCCCGAACCTGACCAACAGCTTCGAGGAACACACGAGCTTCTACACCACCCGGCGGGACGCAATCCGTCCCCACATCAACACCCAACACATACCCCACGAAAAACCACCCTTCCGATGGTGGTGAGACTAGTTGCGCCGGCCCCAACGCAAAGAGGGCCGGCCTCCCGGCAGATGCCAGGTGGGCCGACCCTCGATGTCGGGAATCAGGTGGTGCCGTCGGTCAGCCGGCGGCGCCGCAAACGGTCTCCACGATCAGGCGGGTCACGGTGTACGGGTCGCAGTTGGCGTTCGGGCGGCGATCCTCGGCGTAGCCCTGGCCGGTGCGGCTGACCTGCCACGGGATGCGGATGCTCGCACCGCGGTCCGACACGCCGTAGCTGAACTTGTTGTACGGGGCGGTCTCGTGAGCACCGGTGAGGCGGCTCTCGATGTCGTGGCCGTAGTTCTTCACGTGCAGGTCGATCTTCTTGCCGATTGCGTCGCATGCGGCCTTGATGGCCTTCATGTCCTTGTCCTCGCGCATCGCCTTCGTGCTGAAGTTGGTGTGCGCGCCTGCGCCGTTCCAGTCGCCCTTCTGCGGCTTGGCGGCGAGGCTGACGACCACGTCGTAGTCCTCGGCGATGCGGTGCAGCAGCCAGCGGGCCACGGTGAGGTGGTCGCTGACGGTGAGAGCGTCGGCGGCGCCGATCTGGAACTCCCACTGGCCGGGCATGACCTCGGCGTTGGTGCCTTCGATCATCAGCCCGGCATCGATGCATGCCTGTGTGTGCTCTTCGATGATCTCGCGGGCGGCGACGCGACCGGCGCCGACGCCACAGTAGTAGGGGCCTTGCGGGCCGGGGAAGCCGCCGTTGGGAAAGCCGAGGGGCTCGCCGTTGAGCTTGAGGAGCGTGTACTCCTGCTCGATACCGAAGATCATCTCGTGCTTGGCGTACTTCTTGGCGGCCTTCGCACAGGTGACGCGGGTGTTGGTGGGGTGCGGCTTGTCGTCCTGGGTCAGGTGCACGTCGCAGAGCACGAGCACGTTGTCGCCGCCGCGGATCGGGTCGGGGCAGATGAACACGGGCTGCAGTTCGCAGTCGCTCTTGTCGCCGGTGGCCTGGTTCGTGGAGGAACCGTCGAAGCCCCAGATCGGTGGCGTCTTGCCGTCGGCGAGGATCTTGGTCTTCGAGCGGAGCAGGGGAGTCGGCTCAGTGCCGTCGAGCCAGATGTATTCAGCTTGGTAAGCCACGGTGTTCCTTTGCGAAAGAGTGGAAGGGGCTCCGACATGCTGCCGAATGGCGATTTCAGCCCCGTTGCCCAAGTGTGAACGCTGTGTGAAGTCGGGCAGCGACCGCGCAGCACCAGGCAGAAGCCAGTAGCGCTGCGATCATCGACGTGGCGGTGAGCGCGATCAACGCCGGCCCCATCGCGACCAAGGGCAGGGCCAGGGTCGCCAGTGTGGCGGCGGCACCTATACGGCTGACGGTCCGAAGCTGCAGCGGGCGGCCGAACCCGATGAGAAAGAGCCCGATGGTCGTGGCCACCAATGGCATCACCCACTCGTCGTGGCCCATGGCGCCGGCGATGCCGGGCACGACGATGCTGCCAGCGATCTGAGCGACGGCGAGCCATGTCACGGGACGCATGAAACGTCGGCCCTCGGGTGTGCGGAACGCGTCGCGGGCACGCATCCCGCCCGCGGCACGAGTCGCGATTCGGATGGCAAGTGCGCCGGCGATCGCCACTGCGATCAGAACGCCGACCGCCACGACAGGCGCCCCAGCGGCCGAGACGAAGCGCAGTGACCAGAGCAACGCGAACACCACTTGGATCACAACGGCGTTGCGGCGCAGCAACTGCACCAGCGTGCTGTGTGCGACGGGCAGGTTCATCTCGGTGACGGTCACTTCGACACCGCCGGTCGTGCACGCCACCAGGCCACGGTGGCTGCTGCTCCCTCGGAGAGCGGGGTGGCCGACAACCCGAACGTCTGCTCGGTGAGCGCGCTGTCGGTGACCCAGGGCTCGGCGAATTGGTACCAGGTCTCCTTCAGCGCTCTCATCATCGGCGAGAACAGGCCGAGCGCGGACAGCGCTGCCTTCGGCACCGCGCCGACCTTCACCGTTGTTCCGGCCGCGGTGGCGAATGCCTCGATCGTCGTGCGCTGGCTGACGGCGGGTGCGTTCGGCACGTGCCACGGCTTGCCCCATGCGCGCTCGTCGCCGGCGATCGTGACCATCGTCGTGACGACATCGGGCATGAAGCTGACCGAGTGCGGGATGTCGAGCGCGCCCAGCAGGCTGACCTTCTTGCCGGCGAGCACGTTGGGGAGCACGCGTTCGCCGAGTGCCGCGCCGATCACGTGCGGGCCGTAGAAGTCGCTGGCTCGAGCGAGAGTTGCCCGCAGCCGTCCGGATGCGTGGGCGGCCATGAGGTCGTGTGCCATCCGAGCCCGCACGGAACCCTTTTCGCCGGTCGCGTTCATCGCGTCGTGCTCGCGCATCGGCATCGAGGTGCCCGGGCCGAATGCGTAGAGGTTGTCCATCATCACCAGTACGGCCCCGGTGCGTTCGGCGGCGGCCATCAACGCCTGGTGGACAGGCGGCCAGGCAGTAGCCCACTGGTGGTACGGCGGGTTCGCACAGTTGAAGATGGTGGCCGCGCCGGTGGCGGCATGCACCAGTGCCTCGGTGTCGGCCGCGTCGGCTCGCACTTTGCTGATCAGTGCATGTGTGGGCCCACTGCCGCTGCGGGTGATGACGGTGACGGCCTCCCCCCTGGCTGCGAGCAGCGTGGCGATCCCCGAGCCGACAGGGCCGGCGCCGATGACGACGTGGTGGTTCATGGTTCTCTCCTGGTTGAGCGGTGCTCCTATTTGTGAGCACTGCTCTCACTGTCGCAGTGAAGGGTGAGAAAAACAAGAGCACTGCTCTCGTTTGAGGGGGACATTGGCTACACTCGTGTCGTGGCCGGGATCCGTGAACGAGCACGTGCAGAGCACACCGCCGAGATCGTGCGATTGGCGCGTGTGCAGGTGGAGCGCGAGGGTGCCAGCAGCCTGTCGCTGCGCGCGATCGCCCGCGAACTGGGCATGGTCAGCTCCGCGATCTACCGCTACTTCGCCAGCCGCGACGAGCTGTTGACGAAGTTGATCATCGACTCCTACGACCGATTGGGTGAAGAGGTCGAAGCCGCCGACGCGGGTGTTCGGCGGCGCACCGACTTCCTCGGCCGCTGGCGGGCGATGAGCCACGCCATTCGGCAGTGGGCGCTCGCTCATCCGGCGGAGTATGCACTGCTGTTCGGCACTCCGGTGCCCGGCTACGCAGCGCCGCAGGACACCATCGGCCCGGCCAGTCGGTACACCATCGTGTTGATCCGGTTGATCGTGGAGATGGAGGGCGCCGGACACCGTTCTGCCGACAAGGTGCCGGTTGCGCTGCGCCGTGACTACGCCCGCTTCCGGCAGCGCTTCGACGTGGCGGCGAGCGACGCGATGCTGATGGGCGGCATGGCCGCGTGGGCCAACATGATGGGGGCCATCAACCTCGAGCTGTTCGGGCACCTGCACAACGTGATCGACACGCCCGGTGCACTCTTCGAGGCGGTGGTGGCACAGCAGGGCCGGCTGCTCGTCTCGGGAACCGCACCGCCGCCCGGCACGTCGAAGAGGGCATGAATCGACGCAACTTCCTCACCGCGCTCATCGGTACCCCGGCGCTCGCTGCCTTCCTCGCTGCTTGCGGCGACGATACGACGCAGAGCAGCAGCGACAACTCGCTCGCAGGCGCGCTCGACGAGGTGGTGCTGCGTATCGGCTACGAGGGCGGCTTCGTTCCCGCCGGCACGAGCTTCCTCAACCTGCCGACGGTGCTCGTCACCGGTGACGGCCGGGTGTTCACCCCTGGCGCTGTGCCCGCCGTCTACCCCGGGCCGTTGCTGCAGCCGATGTTCGAACGCAGCATCACCGAGCAGGGCATCGCGACGTTGATCGAGATGGCCGATGCTGCCGGCCTGCTGGGTGTCGCGCCCGACTACTCGTTGCCCGCCGAGAACATGATCGCCGATGCGCCCGACACCGTGGTGGCCATCACCGTGAACGGCACCACCTCTGTGCACCGTGCCTACGCGCTGGGCATCGACTCGCCCGATGGTGGCCCCAGCACGCCGGCTCGCGACAACCTGTTGCGGTTCGTCACGCAGGTGACCGATGTCGCCACTGCCGTCGGGTCGGGCAACGTGGGCTCCGAGGCAGCGTTCGCTCCCGATGGCTACCGCTTCCAGGCGATGGTGGTCGACCCGACGCAGTGGGCCGATCCTGCTCCTACGATCGTCGAGTGGCCTGCGGATGCAGGCGCGGTGCTGGCCGACTCGACGCAGTGCGCAGTGCTCGCCGGCGCTGTGGGCGACTCGCTGTTCGTCACGGCGACGCAGCTCACGTTCTTCCAAGAGGCCGAGCTCGTCTACCAGCTGTCGGTGGCCGGCGTGCTGCCCGGCGACCCATCCTGCTGACCAGGTGTGGCTACCCGGTCGTGTCGGTGGGCAGGTCGAGCACGGTGCCGTCGTGCAACGCCTGGCGCACTTGCTGCAGCAGCGCCTTGACGGCCACGTAGTCGGGGTCGTGGGGCTCCACCAGCGGCGGTGCCAGACCGACGGACTCGAACTGCTGGTCGGTGCTCTGCAGCGTCGCGAGCAACGTGCGGGCTTCCTCCACGGTCATCGACGTGCGCACGTTGTCGGCAACAGCTGCAGCCAGCTCACCGAAGCGCAGCAGCAGGTCGTCGATGCCGACCTCGTCGGCGATGGTCTGCAGCAGCAGTCGTTGGCGATCCATTCGCTGGTAGTCGCTGTCGCCGAGCCGTGACCGCACGTAACCGAGCGCCTTGGTGCCGTCCATGAACGTCTCGCCAGGGCCGATGGTGGGCGTCAGCCGGTAGTTCGAGCACTTCAGCTTGCTCGGCATCGGCAGCTCCCGGTCGATGTCGATGGTGATGCCGCCGATGGCATCGACCACCCTCACGAACCCGCACGAGTTGATGAGCGCGTAGTCGTCGATGGTGATGCCCAGCGAGAAGCTGAGCCCTTCCATCAGCGCTTGCACGCCGGCCTCGTTGGAGCCTTTGCCGTACGCGGCGGTGAGCGCTTCGTCGTTGTCGACGGTGTTGTACAACGCGTTGATGAAACCGCCCTCGTCGTCCTTGTAGCCGTTCGGGTAGCGATCGGCGAGGAGTGAGCCCGCAGGGAACTGCAGATGAGTGAGGTTGCGAGGTATCGACACGAGCGCGGCGCGGCCCGAGGCTTGGTCGACCAACGCGAGGATCATCGTGTCGGTGCGCAGCCCGACACGGTCGGCGCCCTCGTCGCTGCCCATCAGCAGCACGGTGTGGAACTCGCCGGCCAGTGGGTCGACGTCGGGGCCCACCGACACCGCCCCGGCATCGGCGGACTCCTGGAAGACCTCCTTCACCACGGCGCGTGCCTCTTCCATGCGCACCACCAGCAACACAGTCGGCAGCGCGAGGCCGGCCACCACTGCGCTGCCGACGATGCGGAAGTGGCGCTGCGTCTGTGGGTCGCGGACGCGGTCGGCGGTGAGCCACACGGCGACGATGCGAGTGGTGATGGCGGCAAGCGCGACGAGCACGAGACCGCGGAGCACGTTGGGCCGGGTGAACAGGCCCACGGGGTCGTCGCGGTGCTGCAACACGAGGATGAGCGCGAAGCACGGCGCGATGACGCCAGCGCTGAACAGCAGCGAACCCGCAACCGGCCACCGTCGCCAGACCGCCAAGCCCGGGAACGCGACCACACCGGCCAGCCCCGGTGCCGCCGGAGGAACCGGCCCAGGTGCCCTTTCCTCGACCTCGGTGTCTGAATCGGCAGGGGGGGTCATCGGGAAGGAAATGCTAGTGGCCCGGTGGTTGCGCAGGGGGTCAGTGCGTTTCCGGGCTCAACACGACCGGGGCGCGACCGATGACTATGTTGTGCCCCAACGCGGGCGCGTTGCCGATCTCGGAGGTTGTTCGTGCGTCGATTGCTCGTTGTTGCCCTGTTCGCGCTGGGCGTCGTCCCTGCAGGAGCCGCGCACGCGCTGCCGAGTTCGCCGACCCCGCGGCCAGAAGGCACGGTGGCGGCGGGCTTCACCGACTCGGTGGTCACCGCCGGAGTAGCGACGCCGACCGCGTTGGTGGCGGTGCCCGATGGCCGAGTCGTCGTGCTGCAGAAGACGGGCTCGGTGCGCATCATCAAGAACGGCGCGATGCTGCCCGGTGCTGCGCTCACTCGCACCGTGTGCAGCGACAGCGAACGCGGCATGCTGGGGGTTGCCCTCGACCCGCAGTTCAGCGCCAACGGCCTCGTCTACCTCTACTACACCCGGCCGAGCGCAGGGGCTCCGGGTGGTTGCGTCAATCGGGTGAGTCGATTCGTGATGACGGGCGACACCATCTCCGCGGCCAGCGAAGTGGTGTTGCTCGACAACATCGGGTCGCCCGCCGGCAACCACAACGGCGGCGATCTGCACGTGGGCAACGACGGCTACCTCTACGTGGCCGTCGGTGACGGCGGGTGTGATCCGCGCGGCAACAGCGGCTGCGCCGGTGGCAACGATGCCGCGCAGGATCGCAGCCTGTTGAACGGCAAGATCCTGCGCATCGACCGCTTCAGCGGGGCACCCGCCCCTGGCAACCCGTTCGGCGGAGGCGGTACCGAGGCCTGCGCCACTCGCGGCAACACGGCCGCGACGCCCACCACGATCTGTCGCGAGATCTTCGCCCTCGGCTTGCGCAACCCCTGGCGGTTCGCCTTCGACCCCAACACCGGTGGCACGAAGTTCTTCATCAACGACGTCGGTCAGAACACCCGAGAAGAGGTGAACCTCGGTGTGCTGGGCGCCAACTACGGCTGGCCGGAGCGGGAAGGCCAGTGCGCGCAGGGCCAGAACCCGCTGTGCCCGCCTCCCGCCGCCGGCCTCGGCTACACCCAGCCACTCACCGACTACCCCCACAACCCGGCCAACGGTGGCGACTACATCACGGGCGGGGCGTTCGTGCCCAATGGCGCCTGGGGCAGTGACTTCGACGGCGGTTACCTCTTCGCCGACGGCGATCCCGGCAAGATCTTCTTCCGGAACGCAGCAGGCAACACCAACTACAACACGCCCTTCGTCTCGGGGGTCGGCGGCATCACCGACATCGAGTTCGTGATGGAGGCGGCCGGCTGGGCCCTCTACTACGTCAACGCCGCCACCAGCGAGGTGCGCAAGGTGACGTGGGCAACCTCGCCGGCGGCCTCGCCAGGGGCGCTGGCCTACGACGCGTTGTCGCCGGCCCGACGAGCGTTCGACAGTCGTGACGCCGGCGCCGCCACTGGGCCGTTGCGCGCGGGCACCAGCCGGTTGGTGAACCTCGCTGCCGGGCAGGGTGCGCATCGCGCAGCATTGGTGAACATCACCTTCATCACCGCCAGTTCCGACGGCTTCGTGGTCGCCTGGCAACCCCGCACATCGCGGCCCCCCTCGTCGAACATCAACGGGCAGGGTGGGCAGGTGGCTGCCAACATGTCGGTGGTGCCCATCGACACCGATGGCAACGTGTTGGTGTTCTCCTCCGTGACAGCCGATGTGATCATCGATGTGATCGGCTTCTTCGATGTCGCGGCCGCTGGTGAGGCGACGGCCGGCAGGTTCACGCCGGTGCCGCCGGTCCGCGCCACCGACTCGCGGGCGCCGGCCGGCGCGTCGAACCGCTACACGCGATCCACAGATGGCCCCGACAGCGTGGTCAACGTGCCCATCGCCGGTCGCTATGGCATCACGCAGGCGGTCTCGTCGGTGGCCGTGATCGTCACTGCCATCGCGGGTGCCGGCCCCGAAGCGGGGTACGTGGTCGTGGCGCCGCACGCGGGCGCAGTGCCGCCATCGTCGAACGTGAACACCAACGGCAGCGGCGATACGCGAGCCAACCTGGTGGTGGTGCCGTTGGGTGCCGACGGCAGCATCGATGTTCGGCTGCGCGGTACGGCCCACGTGATCGTGGATGTCGTCGGTTCCTTCACCGACGGGTCTGCGCCGGCGGCTTCTGCCGGTACCTACGTGCCGCTCGCTCCGACGCGGGTGGTCGACACGCGGCTGGGGTTGGCATTCGCGAGGTTGGCTGCCGGCGGAAGTGGCTCGGCGAACCCGGCAGCGGTTCCTGCCGACGCGCTCGGAGTGACGCAGAACATCATCATGGTCGACACCGATGGTTGGGGCTACGTCACCGCCTACCCCGCCGGCTCGGCGACGGTGCCGGTGGTCAGCAACGGCAACGCCACCGCTGCCGGCCAGACGCGCAGTGCACTGTCGATGACGAAGCTGGGCGCCGGCGCATCGTCCTACTTCGTCTCGGTGGGTACGCACCTCGTGGTGGATGTCACGGGCTACTTCAGTGGCGGGTGATCACTGGGTAGCCTTCGCGCCGTGACACGGCTGCGCATCGCCCTCGCCCAGATCAATCCCAAGGTCGGCGACCTGGAGGGCAACGTCGCCAAGATCTGTGCGGCCTACGACGAAGCCGAGCTGGCCGGATGCGACATCGTCGCCTTCCCGGAGCTGGCCATCACCGGCTACCCACCCGAAGACCTGGTGCTGAAGCCGGGCTTCGTGGCCGACAACCTCGCGGCTCTTGACCGGGTTGCGGCCCATACGCAACGGTGCGCCGCGGTGGTCGGCTACGTCGCGTCCGATCGCGACCTCTACAACGCGGCAGCGGTGTGCGTCGGCGGTGAGGTGGTGGGCACCTATCGCAAGCGCCTGCTGCCCAACTACGCCGTCTTCGACGAGGCCCGCTACTTCACCGCCGGCGATGCCAGCGACCCGTACGAGCTGTACGAGATCGGCGGGGTGAAGGTGGGCATCAGCATCTGCGAAGACGTGTGGAGCCCCACCGGGCCGCTGGCGCAGCAAGCGGCGGGCGGTGCCGAGCTCAACATCAACATCAACGGCTCGCCGTTCCATGCCGGCAAGTCGCAGGCTCGCGAGCGCATGTTGGCCACGCGTGCCGCCGATGCCAGCTGTGCGCTCGCGTACGTGAACCAGGTGTGCGGGCAGGACGAGCTGGTGTTCGATGGCGGCAGCATGGTGTTCGACGCCGACGGCAACCTGGTGGCCCGTGCTGCGCTGCTGGTGGAGGAGCTGCTCATCACCGACCTCGTCATCGAGCCGGTGTACCGCAAGCGCCTGCTCGACCCGCGCGGCCGGCGTACCGACGAGCAGATGCGCGTGGTGCTGATCAGCGAGCAACCAGTCGCCCACACGGCGCCGCTGCCCGCCCGCATCGTCGAGCTGCCCGAGGCCGACGCCGAGCTGTACGACGCATTGGTGCTGGGCACCCGCGACTACGTGCTCAAGAACGGCTTCACCGATGTGGTCGTCGCGCTGTCGGGTGGCATCGACAGCACCATCGTCGCGTGCGTGGCCGTCGACGCCTTGGGTGCCGACCACGTGCACGGTGTCTCGATGCCGTCGCGCTACAGCAGCGACCACTCCAAGACCGATGCCGCCGACCTGGCACAGAAGTTGGGCATCGACTTCTTCACCATCGGCATCGAGCCCGCGTTCGCCGCGTACCTGGAGATGACCGCCGAGTCGTTCGCCGGCAGGGCACCCGACCTGACGGAGGAGAACCTGCAGAGCCGCATCCGCGGCACCACGCTGATGGCGTTGAGCAACAAGTTCGGGTGGATGGTGCTCACCACCGGCAACAAGAGCGAGATCGCAGTCGGCTACTTCACCATCTACGGCGACTCGGTGGGCGGCTACGGCGTGATCAAGGACGTGCTGAAGACGCGCGTGTACGACCTGTGCCGCTACGTGAACCGGCGCGACGGGCGAGCCACCATCAACGAGCACGTCATCACCAAGCCTCCCTCGGCCGAGCTGCGCCCCGACCAGCGCGACGACCAGAGCCTGCCGCCGTACGAGGTGCTCGACCCGATCCTGGCGCTGTACGTCGAGGACGATCGCACCGCCGGCGAGATCATCGAGATGGGGCACGACGAAGCCATCGTGCGGCGCATCACCCGGCTGGTCGATCTCAACGAGTACAAGCGCCGTCAGTGCCCGCCGGGTGTGCGCGTCAGCGCCAAGGCCTTCGGCAAAGACCGTCGGCTCCCCATCACCAACGGCTATCGCGGCTAGCGCGGGTCACTGCCGGCTCACGCGGGAGAGCACCAACACGGTGCAGGCGGCGAGCGCGGCGCACAGCAGCGGTGGCCACGCCATGCCGTGGTGCACGTACAACCAGGTGGCGGGAATGGATGCGGTGGCGCGGCCGAAGGTGCCCATCGTGAACATGAGCGCCATGCCCTTGGCCGCGGCGCCGGGCACCACCTCGGTGCCGAGCGGGATGAAGCTGACGACCGAGAACTCGAAGGCGGCGATGGCCACGACCAGCGCGGGCAGGCCCAGCGCCAGCAGCTGATGGCCGGCCGCGAGCAGCAGCACCGCTGGGATCATGACGGCCGCCCCGATCGCCGCGGCGCGCTCCTTGCCCCAGCGGTCGCTGAAGCGTGCGGCCGAGGTCGATGCGAGCAGCTCGCCGAAACCCATGCCGAACACCACCATGCTGACCCCGGTGTCGGACATGTCGAACTCGTCCTTGAGCCAACTGCTGAACGTCACGAACAGCACCTGGCTGCTGGCCATCAGGCAGAACACGCCCAGCACCACCATTCGGCCTCGCCGGCCGATGCGTCCGGCCACGTGTTCCCGGCGTTCGGTGTGGCCCTGGTTGGGCAGGTCGTCGGGCACGCTGCGGGCCACGAAGGCGGCGGCCGCCACCACTGCGGCCGCGCCCAGGCCGTAGCCGACGCGCCAGTTGGTCGCGGCGGTGACCAAGCCCATCGTGGTGACGCCCAGCAGCAGGCCCCCGGCCCACGAGATCTCGGTGATGCCCATCACCCGTCCACGCTGCGCGAACGGCACGCGGTCGGCCATGAACGCGCCGAGCCCGAGGTCGAACATCACCTTGCTCTGCGCGATGACCACCAGCGCGATGGTGAACACCACAACATGCGTACTGGCGGCCGCCAACGTGGCGCCCATCGCGACGCCGACGAGCCCAACCCACATCGCGGTACGGCGGTGCAGGCGCTCTGCCACGGAGCCGGTGGTGGTGGAGAGCAAGCCGGACAGCTCACTGATCGCCAACGCCACGCCCAGTCGATCGAGCGAGATGCCCAGGCCGCCGGCGATGGTGGCCAGGAACGCCGGCGCGAACCGGAAGCACGCATTGGCCGCGGTGCGGGCCAGGGTGAGCTTGGTGATGTTGTGGCGCACCTCGCCGGGATAGGTCTCGTCGAGGGCACGGTGCAGCACGGGCATCGAGGCTAACGAGCAGCGATGATGGTGCTCGCCTCGGTATCCTTCTGCACCCGTGGCCCTGATTGTGCAGAAGTACGGCGGTACGTCCGTCGCCGACCCAGACCGCATGCGTGCCGTCGCCGAGAACGTCGCGTTCACCAAGCGGCACGGCAACGATGTCATCGTCGTGCCCAGCGCGATGGGCAAGTCCACCGACAACCTCATCAAGCTGGCCAACGACGTGTCCAAGACCCAGCCCGGTCGCGAGCTCGACATGCTCATCACCACCGGCGAGCGCATCAGCATGGCGCTGCTGTGCATGGCGCTGGCCGATCTCGGCATCGAG
>Ga0154020_10007066_pt1 | contig 13133 bp, 15 predicted proteins | sample Klosneuvirus_201_FD_109709 | JGI IMG/M metagenome (GOLD analysis project Ga0154020, IMG submission 109709) | Active sludge microbial communities from wastewater, Klosterneuburg, Austria - Klosneuvirus_20160825_MG | ecosystem: Engineered > WWTP > Aerobic digester > Activated sludge | place... | reverse complement strand
CGCTGGCGCAGTCGATCTCCAGCTGGCCCAAGTCCAGCCCGGGCTACTTTGCCGACACCCAGAAGCGGATCAAGCAGTTCGTCGAAAGCGGCCAGCTGGGCATCTTTGCCAACGGCTACTGGGGCCACCCGGCCTACAAGCTGCCGCCCGAGGCCAACCTGATGGCCGTGGCGCACTACCTGGAGGCGCTGGCCTGGCAGCGCGACGTGGTCAAGCTGCACGCCATCTTCGGCGGCAAGAACCCGCACCCCAACTTCCTGGTCGGCGGCTCGCCCAGCCCCTTCAGCGCCGGCCCCGGCAGCCAGGGCAGTGCCGCCACCGCGCTGAACGTCAACACGCTGGCGGACATCCGCGCCCTCATCCGCTCGATGCAGACCTTCGTGGACCAGGTCTACGTGCCTGACACGCTGGCCATCGCCGGCTTCTACAAGGACTGGTTCGCCCGCGGCGAGGGCCTGGGCAACTTCATGACGGTGGGGGACTTTCCCAGCGCCAATGGAACCCAGGGCATGGACGATCCCGCCTCCATGTTCATCCCCTCGGGTGTGATCCTCCACCGCGACCTGACCCGCTTCGAGCCGGTGGACCTGCGCGACCCGGCTCAGGTGCAGGAGTTCGTCGCGCACTCCTGGTACGACTACGCCGGCGGCAAGAACCAGGGCCTGCACCCGCACGACGGCGAGACGACGCTGCACTACACCGGGCCGAAGCCGCCCTACGAGCAGCTCGATGTGGCGGGCAGCTACTCCTGGCTGAAGTCGCCACGCTGGCGTGGCAAGGCGGTGGAAGTTGGCCCGCTGGCACGGGTGCTGACGCTCTACGCCAAGGGCCACGAGCCCACCAAGGCGCTGGCCGACCAGGCGCTCAAGGCACTCGATCTGCCGCTGACGGCCATGTTCTCCACGCTGGGCCGCACCGCGTCGCGCACGCTGGAATCCAAGATCTTTGCCGACCAGATGATGAGCTGGCTCGACCAGCTGCAGGCCAACCTCAAGGCCGGCAACGCTTCGGTGCACAACGACGCGCTGTGGGACCCCAAGACCTGGCCCCGCGAGGCCAAGGGCGTGGGTTTCATGGAGGCGCCGCGCGGCGCGCTGTGCCACTACATCGTTATCAAGGACCAGAAGATCGCCAACTACCAGGCGGTGGTGCCCAGCACCTGGAACGCCGGCCCGCGCGACGCCACCGGCCAGCCGGGCGCCTACGAGGCCGCGCTGATGGACCGTCACCAGTTGCACGACCCCAAGCAGCCGCTGGAGATCCAGCGCACCATCCACAGCTTCGACCCCTGCATCGCCTGCGCCGTGCACGTCATCGACCCGGCAGGCGAGGAGCTTTGTGCGATCCGGGTGACCTGAGCGGACTCCGTACGCCGCGCATCGGCCGATCACGTTTTTGCTGGATTTGCGCGTTCCGCTGAATTTGTTCACGGACTGTCACTCAGGTGGGACAGGGTTGGGCCGAAATGCCTTTCAGCACCTGCGGCCCGGTGCGAACCAGGGCCGGAACAGCCCTCAAGTCCGTCTGCCCCGGAGCCCGCCATGTCCGCCTTGTCCGCGTCTTCCAGCCTCAGCCTCACCTACTCCGCCCTGCAGCTGCGCAGCAGCAGCGCCACGGTCCGCAGCAGCACCCAGCAGGATGCCGTCGTCGGCGCCCCTGCCGCATCCGGTTCTGCGGGGGCCACGGCGCAGCCGAAGGGACACCCGGTCGGCGAGCTGCGTCGCCTTCCGCTGATGACGGCACTGTTCTCCGCCATCGAGGGTCTGCGCAGCGGAGCGACCGCTTCGCCAGGTGCCGCTTCGGCCCAGGCACCTGAAGAACCCGCAGACGCGGCGATGGATTTCACCCACGCCCTGTTCCATGCGATGCGTGCTCTCGCACGCGACGGCGGATCCAGTGCAACGGCTGCGGCCGCCTCCGGCGAGGCTGCAGTGTCCACGTCCGAGGCCCAGACTCCGACCCAGACGCCAGCGCGACACCCTGAACACCAAGGCGGTCACGGTCGCTGGCACCGTGGCGAACGCGGCTGGGGCATGGGCGGACTGGCCGATCGGCTGGAGGCACTGGCCGCTCGGCTGACCCCACCGGTCACGCAGGCTGCGACGCCGTCGGTGTCTCAGCCGGCGCTGCAGGAGCCGGCCGCCCAACCGCTGTCGTCCAGCGCGTCGTTCAGTCTGCAACTGTCGATGACGCAGGCGCAGGCCAGTCTGGTACAGGGCGGCCAGGCTTCCTCGTTCAGTGCCTCGGTTTCCACCGTCAGCCTGCAGTTCAGCTGGTCCACCACCGCTGCCGTCGGCTCCGCGGGGACCCCAGCTCCGTCCCCGTCGACTGCAGAGGCGAGCCCCGCAACGGCGCCGGCAGCGACGATGACGGCCGGAGTGCTGCCGACGGATCCGATGAGCGAACTGCTGGCTGCCTTCTCCAGCCTGTACGAGCGCCTGCAGCCGCAAGCAGATGAGGCTGCCGGGCCACAGCAATTGGCCGACTTCCTTCGTCAGATGGCGCAGTCGCTGCGCGGCGGCGCGGTCGCCGATGCCATGGCGACCGACTTGAGCACGCCGGAGCAGACCGGCGTCCTGCTCAGTCAGGCCGCCTGATCGGTCAGCAGTTCGTCAAAGAAGCGGGCGCGCAGCAGCAGGCGGGGCGCGGTCGGGTCGTCCACGAACGCGCTGCGGTCGTGCAGGACGTTGGTGCAGATCAGCCCCCAGCCGGCTTCCAGCCGGCCCTGCAGCACCGGGGTGGCCGGGTCGGCCAGCAGGTCTCTCAATGCCGCGGTGGCGGCCCGCGTGGTGGGGTCGTCGCGCCAGTCGATGCTCACTGTGCGGGCGGTGTAGCGCATGTGCAGGGCACCGCCGGGGGTGACGCGCAGCACCGGGCCGGTCTGCCGGGAGCGCTCGCTGCCGTCGGCTTCAAGCCGTGGCGGGATGCTCATTGCCTCCGGATGGAACAGCGCGCGCACCAGCTCGGGGTCGTGCTGCATCAGCAAGGCGGCGGCCAGTGCGGGGTCCAGCAGGCGGTTGGCCCCACCAGAGTCCGCCGGGCGCACACAGTGCAGCAGCATGGCATGGATCTGGCGATCGGGCGGGTTGTAGTAGCCGTCGGTGTGCCAGCCCAGGGGTCGCGAGGTGTAGGGAATGTAGTCCTGGCCTGCAGCGATGCCGGGGCGCACCTGCAGGTGGCTGATGCCCTCGTCATCGGACAGCCAGTTGGCGTCCAGCCGCTCCAGCCCGAAGTGTCGCCCGATGGCACGGGGCAACCCCGGGTCGAAGGTTTCCGACAGGCCGACGTAGATGGCCATGCCGCTGCACCGCAGCCGGTCCAGCAGCGCGCAGCGTTCGCCGGCAGTGATGTGACGCGGGTCGCGCAGCTCCACCAGCAGGTCCTCGATGCGGCGCGGCGCGTGGCGCAGGCGGTGCTCCAGCCAGCGCTCCAGCCGTTCGGGTCGGGGGCCATGGCGATCCCAGGGGGGCGGGGGCGCGGTCCCCAGCGGTGCGCGGCCGCCGGGTGCTGTCTGGGTGGAGGGGAGGGCATCGAGCAAGGCGTTCATGTGCAGTCACTCCCCTGCCGGGCCAGCGCGGCGCCGTGCCGGCCGCGGGGTCAGGCCGAACAGGCCATTCAGGCCGCGCAGCAGGTGCGCAGCGGCGTCCGGCGCCTCGATCTCCATCACCTGGTCGTGCACCCACATGCGGTCGCGTTCGCCCAGCACCTGGATCAGTCGCTCGGCCAGGTAACGGGTCACCGGCACGGCCAGATGGCCGGGGTCGATGTCGAAGTCGGCGTAGTCCTGCGAGCGCAGGTTGAGCAGGTCGATGAAGTGGTCCCGGTCGGGATGGTGCTGCGGCACGGCCGCGCTGAGCAGCTCGTTGGCGGCCACCAGTCCGAGCAGGTCGGCCCGGTTGTCGGCATGGATCTCCGCGACCCGGTTGGCCAGGGTGGTGGTGAACTCGACGCGTTCGGCCTCGCCCAGGTGCTGCCATGCCAGGCGATCGGCCACCTGGATCAGGAACACCAGCCATTCTGCGAGGAAGGCGAAGTAAGCCGGGCCAGGCAGGATCTCGAAGTCCGCGCGGCGCATGTTCTGCAGCACATGCATGCCCACCCGCCAGACCACGAAGGCGGCCGCGCCGGCCACCTCGCGGGTGCTGCGGGGCCGGTCTTCGCGGAACCAGAGGTTCTTGATGCGCAGGGCCACGGTGGCCTCCCTGGCGGGTGCTGTGAGCCTAAGTCTCAGCCGCCGCGGCGGATGTAGAACTCGTAGGTGCCGGCGCCGATCTCCTGAGCAGCCAGCACCCGGTGGCCGGTGACCTGGGCCCAGCCGTCGATGTCGCCGCGCACGCCCACGCAGTCGCTGATGAGGCGGAGCACCTCGCCGGGCTGCATCGCCCCGAGCAGGCGTTTGGCCTCCACGATGGGGCCCGGGCAGACGGTACCGCGCAGGTCCAGCACGGCGTTTTCGGTGGGGCGTTCTGAGTGGCCCTTGCGGATGAAGTAGCCCTGGCTGCCGTCGGGCCGGCGCTCCGCGCCCACCACCTCGTTGCCGGTGGCACGGGCCCAGGCGGAGAGGTCACTTTCGGTACCGACGCAGTCCGACACCAGCAGCAGCACCTGTCCTTCACCCAGGTCGTTGACCAGGCGTTTGGCGCTGAGGATCGGCCCGGGGCAGCTGATGCCCTTGACGTCCAGGGTGACGTCCGGAGTGGGGAGTGTGGTCATGGCGCGTGAAGTTCGATGACGGAGCGGGGGCGGGCCGAGCGGGGTCAGTAGCCGCCCTTGCCGTAGGGCTTGGGCAGGCCGGCGATGCGGGGGCCTTGTTTGGCAGGCCCCATCGGGAACAGGTCGTACAGCGCCTTGTTGTCCAGCGTCGGGTCCAGGGCGGACAGCTCCTTGAGCATGGCGCGGAAGTTGGGCGTGTGGCCCTGCTCCCGCCAGGTCTCGCGCAGGTAGCGGATCACGGTCCAGTGGGCATCGGTCAGGGTGATGTCTTCGAGTGCGGCGATCTGCTCCGGCACGTCGTCGCCCAGCTGGGCTTCGAGCAGGTAACCCTCGTCGTCGGTGTCGAACTCGTTGCCGTTGATCAGGATGCCCATGGGAAGTTGTCCTCGTCAGTCGTCTTCGCTGCTCAGTCCGGTGATCAGCTTGTGGGGTTTGAACAGGCCGCAGCCCAGCAGGCGATGCGGCCCCAGGCCGATCACCTGCAGCGCCAGGGCGTGCCGGTGGGGCAGGTCGTGCAGCAGCAAGGCCCGCCCGTGCAGCCAGGTCTGCCCATCGGGGCCCAGGGCGTGCCGTTGGCCACCGCTCATCCACGGGCTCTCGATGCCCAGCTCGGTCAGTGCCGCGTTGGTAAAGGCCTCGAAGCCGGCCAGGGGCGCGTCCCAGCAGACGAAGTCGGCATGCAGGGTGCGGGTGGCGAGCAGCTCGCGGGGCGCAGCGCAGGCCCCCACCTGCAGACTCTGGTCGGTCACCTGCAGGGTCTGTCCGCAGAGCTCGCGGGCGTCTTCCACCCGCTGCTGCGGCAGGCGCAGCAGCAGCCTGGCGCGGCGCGGCAGCAGCAGCTGACCGGCCTCTCCCACCGGCGCGCGCAGCGGGTGCACGGCCACGGTCGGCTCGTCGGCCAGCCAGGGCAGGGTACTCAGCAGCGCGTCGGCCAGCGCGGCCCGGTGGTCCTGCGGCAGAGTCCGGCCGGTAATCTCGAAGGAAAGCTCCACCGTGTTCGCTGCGGCATCGGCAGCTTCCTGCAGCCTCTGCGCTGCGCCGTCGGTGAGCGGCGTGGGGTCTCTCATGGCTGCACCTCGGCGCTGGGCCGGGCCGGCGCTGTGGGCCGAGCCTGTGTCCGCGACCAGTCGGCCATCACCTGGGCCCATTGCGCGGCGGTGTCCGCGTCGATGTCGAAGATGGTGAAGCGCCGCCCCTCGCGGATGCGCAGGCGCAGCAGCGGCAGACCGCCGGTGCCGAAGTCCACCTCTTCGATCTGGATCTCCTGGCGGCCCCAGGGCACCGTCAGTTCGGCCAGGCGGCGGGTCTCGGTCATGGCAGTCACTGCGGTGAAGGCGGTCACCGGTTCAGGCCTTCAGCTTGGCGATGCCCATGGCCTTGAGCACCAACTTCTCGAACACCGGCTCCGAAGTGCCCTTGCGCATCTTGCGCAGGAAGTACTTCTCGAAGCCGATCTTGGCCAGGTGCACCCACTTGCCTTCGCTGAACCAGTTGACGTTGCGCGGCGGGATCTGTGGCAGCGCCACGAAGGCGGCGCCGCTGTCGCCGAAATCGGCCAGGCAGACGGCGTTCCAGGTGGCGGTCTTGGCCGGCTCGCGCCCCTCCATCGCCGCCCGGATGTTGTGCGCCGTGGCGGTCACCATCGACTCGATCATGTAGCCCGTCTTGGGCGCACCCACCGGCAGCGGGGTGGCTTCCACCGGCGGGATGGCCACGCACACGCCCACCGAGTAGATGTTGCGGTACTTCGGGTTGCGCTGGAAGGCGTCGATGGTGATGAAGCCGCGCGGGTTGGTCAGCCCCTCGATGCCGGCCACCGCGTCCACTCCCTTGAAGGCCGGCAGCATCATCGAGTACTTGAAGGGCAGTTCGTGCTCCTTCTTCGGCTTGCCGTCCTCGTCGTGTTCGGTGACGAACATCCGGCCGGCTTCGACGCGGGTGGTCTTGGCATTGCAGATCCACTTGATGTGGCGGTCCCGGAAGGTGGATTCGAGCAGCCCCTTGGAGTCGCCCACGCCGCCCAGGCCCAGGTGGCCGATGTAGGGCTCCGGGGTCACGTAGGTCATGGGCACCTTGTCGCGCAGCTTGCGGCGGCGCAGGTCGGTCTCCATGATCATCGCGAACTCGTAGGCCGGCCCATAGCAGGACGCGCCCTGCACGGCGCCCACCACGATCGGCCCCGGATCCTTCACGAAGCTGTGCCAGGCGTGCTGGGCGTCCACTGCGTGGTCCACATGGCAGATGGACTGGGTGTGCCCGCCGAGGCTGGCCGGCCCGAGCCCCGGCACTTCGTCAAAGGCCAGCTTCGGGCCGGTGGCGATCACCAGGTAGTCGTAGACGATGCTGCTGCCGTCGCCGAGCTCCACCCGGTTCTCGGCGGGGTGCACCCGCTTCGCACCCGCAGAACTGAAGCCGATGTTGCGGCGTGCCAGGGCCGGTTCGATGTCGAGTTCGATGTCGCCGCGCTGGCGCCAGTCCACCGCCACCCAGGGGTTGCTGGGCACGAAGTGAAAGGTCGGCGAGTTGCTCACCACCGTGATCACGTCATCGGGACGGGCGAGTTCGCGCATCTCGTAGGCCATCGGCATGCCGCCGATGCCGGCGCCGATGATGACGATGTGGGCCATGTTGTCTCCTCTTGGGGTGCGCCTGCTGCCGCGGAACTGCGCAGGGGCCGTGCGGCTGAAGCGATGGGTATTGAGCGCGTCCGATGCGGCCTGCGTCTATAGCCGCGCGGAGGGATGGCCGCTCTACCCCTTCCGGGTAGCGCCGCATCCCCCACAGGCGCAGCCGGCGCCACCGCCCGGAGTGATGTTCCGCAGAGGGGCGCCCTCCTACGATCCGTTCCATACCGAATCCCGACCGCGGCGTGTGATTTCCACCGACGCCGGTCACCGCACCGTTTCGAGTGCACAGGAGACAGACCGATGGCCAAGCCGATGCACCCCACGCCCATGCTCGACACGCTCGAGACGGGCCCCTGGCCCAGTTTCGTGACCGGACTCAAGCGCCTGGCCGAGAACAAGGACTACGTGGTGGACGTGCTGGGCCAGCTGGAGACCAGCTACAAGACCCGCAAAGGCTACTGGAAGGGTGGCACGGTCGGCGTGATCGGCTACGGCGGTGGCGTGATTCCACGCTTCACCGAGTTGAAGGATGCCGACGGCAAGGCCCTGTTCAAGGACGCGGCGGAGTTCCACACCCTGCGGGTGATGCCCCCGCCGGGCATGCACTACACCACCGACATCCTGCGCAAGTTCTGCGATGTGTGGGAGGAGCATGGCTCCGGCCTGATTGCCTTCCACGGCCAGTCCGGCGACATCATGTTCCAGGGCGCCAAGACGGACAACGTGCAGGGCGCCTTCGACGCCATCAACGAACTGGGCTTCGACCTGGGCGGCGCCGGTCCAGCGGTGCGCACTTCCATGAGCTGTGTCGGTGCCGCCCGCTGCGAGCAGAGCTGCTACGACGAGGCGCGGGCGCACCGGGCGGTGATCAACAACTTCCTGGACGACATCCACCGCCCGTCGCTGCCGTACAAGTTCAAGTTCAAGTTCAGCGGCTGCCCGAACGACTGCATGAACTCGATCCAGCGTGCCGACATGGCCGTGATCGGCACCTGGCGCGACAACATGCGCAGCGACGAGGCGCTGGCGCGCCGCTGGTTTGCCGCCCACGGCGTGGACGAGCTGGTCAACAACGTGGTGGCGCGCTGCCCGACCAAGGCGATCCAGCTCAAGGATGCGTCCAAGGTGGCCACCGGTGCGACCCTCACCTCGGTGAAGGTGTCCGACACCCAGGCGCTGGAGATCGACAACCGCGACTGCGTGCGCTGCATGCACTGCATCAACGTCATCACCGGCGGCCTGGCCCCGGGCGAGGACAAGGGTGCGACCATCCTGGTGGGCGGCAAACGCACCCTCAAGATCGGTGACCTGATGGGCACGGTGGTGGTGCCGTTCATGAAGCTGGCCACCGACGAGGACCGCGAGGCCCTGGTCGAGCTCGGGCAGAAGATCATTGACTTCTTCGCCGAGAACGCGCTGGAGCACGAGCGCACCGGCGAGATGATCGAGCGCATCGGTCTGGTGAACTTCCTGGAGGCGCTGGAGATCGAGGTCGATCCGAACATGGTCGCCTGCCCCCGCACCAATCCCTACGTGCGCACCGACGGCTGGGACGACGAGGTCGCCCGCATCAAGGCCCTCAAGCAACAGCAGGCCGCCTGAGCGCTGCGCCGAAACGCAGGTACCCAGATCACCAGGTACCCAGGTACCCAGGTACCCAGGACTCCAGGAGACGATCCCGATGAACACCGCGACCGCCACCCCACCGAAGGCCCCGGCCAAGGCTCCCCGCCGCGCCATCGAGTGCGGTGTGCCCGACAACCAGCAGTACCTTCACCCGCTGCTGAAGAAGAACTACGGCGACTGGCGGTACCACGACCGGCCGCGCCCCGGCGTGCTGCACCATGTGGCCCACAGCGGCGACGAGGTCTGGTCGGTGCGCGCCGGTACCCAGCGCCAGATGGACGTGGGCACGGTGCGCAAGCTCTGCGACATCGCCGACCAGTACGCCGAAGGCCATGTGCGTTTCACCATCCGCTCGAACATCGAGTTCATGGTGTCGGCTGCCGACAAGGTGGCGCCGCTGATCCAGAAGCTGGAGGCGGAGGGCTTCCCGGTGGTCGGCACCGGCAACTCGGTGTCGATGATCTCTCACACCCAGGGCTGGCTGCACTGCGACATTCCCGGCACCGATGCCTCCGGCGTGGTCAAGGCGCTGATGGACGAGCTCATCACCGAGTTCAAACAGGAGGAGATGCCCAACCGGGTCCACCTGTCCACCTCCTGCTGCGAGATCAACTGCGGTGGCCAGGCGGACATCGCCATCATCGTGCAGCACACCAAGCCGCCCAAGATCAACCACGACCTGGTGGCCAACGTCTGCGAGCGCCCCTCGGTGGTGGCGCGCTGCCCGGTGGCGGCGATCCGCCCGGCGCTGGTCAACGGCAAACCCTCGCTGGAGGTGGACGAGGCCAAGTGCATCTGCTGCGGTGCCTGCTACCCGCCCTGCCCGCCGATGCAGATCAACGACCCGGAGCACAGCAAGCTGGCGATCTGGGTGGGCGGCAAGAACAGCAACGCCCGCGGCAAGCCGACCTTCATGAAGATGGTGGTGTCCGGTCTGCCCAACAACCCGCCGCGCTGGCCGGAGGTGTCGGAGGTGGTGCGCAAGATCCTTTACACCTACAAGGAGGACGCCCGCTCCTGGGAGCGCATGGCCGACTGGATCGAGCGCATCGGCTGGCCGCGCTTCTTCGAGAAGACCGGGCTGACCTTCACCAAGTACCTGATCGACGACTGGCGCGGCGCGCGCGTCAACCTCAACGCCTCCACCCACATCAGGTTCTGAGGCCGGCCCCACCGGGACACCACGATGAAGTTCGGCATCCTTGTCAACGAAGGTCCCTACCAGCACCAGGCCAGCGACAGCGCCTACCAGTTCTGCGCCGCGGCCATTGCACAGGGGCACACCGTCTCGCGTGTGTTTTTCTACCACGACGGGGTGAACAACTCGACCCGCCTGACCGAGCCGCCGCAGGACGATCGCAACATCGTCCTGCGCTGGTCGAAGCTGGCCGAGCAGCACGGCGTGGACCTGGTGGTCTGCGTGGCCGCGGCGCTGCGCCGCGGCATCAAGGACGAGAACCTGGCCGCGGGTTTCCGCATCTCCGGGCTGGGCCAGCTGGTCGAGATCGGCATCCAGGCCGACCGCGTCGTCACCTTCGGTGACTGAGCATCGGGAGCAGAGATGAAGAAGTTCATGTTCGTCAACCGCAAGGCCCCGCACGGCACGGTCTACGCGCTGGAGTCGCTGGAGGTGGTGTTGATCACCGCGGCCTTCGACCAGGACGTGTCGCTGGTTTTCGCCGACGACGGTGTCTACCAGCTCAAGAAGCAGCAGGTCACCAAGGGCATCGAGACCAAGAACTTCTCGCCCACCTACCGGGCGCTGGACGGCTACGACATCGAGAAGCTCTATGTGGAGCGCGAGTCGATGCAGGCCCGCGGCCTGACCGAGGACGATCTGCTGGTGGATGTCACGCTGCTGGGTGCTGCCGAGATGGCGGCCCTGATGCGCGAGCAGGACGTGGTCCTGAGCTTCTGACGACCCCCGCGAGGACACACCGCCATGCTGAACATCGTCAACAAGTCCCCGCTGGAGCGCAATGCGCTGGACAGCTGCCTGCGCCTGATGACCGCCGCCGGTGCCTACGAGGACGCCCTGCTGCTGATCGAGGACGCCGTCTACGCCGTCACCCGCGGCAACGCAGCGGCGGCCCGGGTCGCCCAGGCCATGGCGACGTGCAAGGTCTACGCCCTGAGGCCCGACCTGGAGGCCCGCGGCGTGGCCGACAGGGTGCTCGATGGGGTGCAGACGGTGGACTACGCCGGCTTTGTCGAGCTGGTGGCCGCGCACCCCAACAACCAGTCCTGGCTCTGACGCCGGGTCGGCCCCTGAATCACCCTGAACCGAAGAGACAAGGAGATCGCAGTGAGCACCATCGAAGTCAACGGCAAGAGCTACGAAACCGACGAGGAGGGTTACCTCATCAATCTCGCCGAGTGGAACCCGGACGTCGGCAACTACATCGCCGGCACCGAAAACATCGAGATGACCGACAGCCACTGGGAGGTGGTCAACTTCCTGCGCGGCTACTACGACGAGTACCAGATCGCCCCGGCGGTGCGTGTGCTCACCAAGGCCATCGGCAAGCAGCTCGGCCCGGAGAAGGGCAACAGCCAGTACCTGTACGAGCTGTTCCCCTACGGCCCGGCCAAGCAGGCCTGCAAGATCGCCGGCCTGCCCAAGCCGACCGGCTGCGTCTGAGCGGCAGAGCGTCTGAGTGCCTGAACGTTCGCTGCCGTGAGCCACGCCTTCGCCGCCCTGTTCTATTTCGCCACCGCGGTGCTGGTGGCCGGGGTGGCGGCGCGCCTGTGGTGCTGGTGGCAGGTGCCCGCGCCGCTGAAGATCCCCACCACGCCGGCACCCACCACCTCCGGCGGGGTGGCGCTGCGGCTGGCGCGCGAGCTGGTGTTCTTCGAGAGCCTGTTCCGCGCCAACCTCTGGCTCTGGGCCTGCGGCTGGGTGTTCCACCTCGGGCTGGCGCTGGTGTTGATGCGTCACCTGCGTTACTTCACCGAGCCGGTGTGGGGCCTGGTGGCCTGGATGCAGCCCCTGGGCATTCTCGGTGGGCTGCTGATGGCCGCCGGCCTGGCGGGGCTCTGGCTGCGCCGCTGGGCGGTGCAGCGCATCCGCTGGATCTCGACGCCGTCGGACCACCTGATGCTGGCGCTGCTGTTGCTGATTGCGGCGTCGGGCCTGGCGATGAAGTTCGTGTTCCACACCGACGTGCTGGCGGTCAAGCGCTTCTTCATCGGGCTGATGCACCTGCAGGTGCTGCCGCTGCCGGCCGATGGCCCGCTGATCGTGCACCTGTCGCTGGTGGCGCTGCTGATGCTGATCTTTCCCTTCAGCAAACTGATGCATGCGCCGGGGCTGTTCTTCTCGCCCACCCGCAACCAGGTCGACGACCCGCGCGAGCGGCGCCACCAGGCCGCCTGGGCGGTGGGCCTGGACGTGACGAAAGGCTGAAGCGCGATGGCCGATCCGACCGTGGTCCCCACCCCGGCAGCGCCGGTGCCCAAGGCTGCCGCAGCCAAGCCTGCCGCGCCCAAACCTGCCGTGCCCAAGCCGTCGGCACCTGCGCTGCGCGAGTTCGGCGAGATTCCCGCGCTGCAGCCCGGATCGATGGCCGGCTCGAAGCCCTACGTGGCCAGCGACAAGATCCAGGAGGCCATCGGCTTTCCCGGCGCGCTGGTGGAGGACTGGCACGACCGCGCCATCGGCAAGATGGGTGAGCTGCTGGGCAAGTACCGCTCGCTGCAGGTCTTCATGGACGCCTGCGTGCACTGCGGTGCCTGCACCGACAAGTGCCACTACTTCCTGGGCAGCGGCGACCCGAAGAACATGCCGGTGGCGCGCCAGGAGCTGATGCGCAGCGTCTACCGCCGCCACTTCACGCTGGCCGGCAGGCTGTTCCCGAAACTGGTGGGCGCGCAGGACCTGACGCGCGAGCTGCTCGACGACTGGTTCAACTACTACCACCAGTGCTCCGAGTGCCGCCGCTGCAGCGTGTTCTGCCCCTACGGCATCGACACCGCCGAGATCACGATGGCCGGGCGCGAGATCCTCGACTCGGTCGGCTACGGCCAGAAGTACGGCAACGAGATCATCGGCAAGGTGCACCGCATCGGCAACAACCTGGGCCTGCCCGGCCCGGCGCTGGAGGACACGCTGCTGGGGCTGGAGGAGGACGTCAAGGAAGACACCGGCGCGGACGTGAAGTACCCGCT
>Ga0154020_10007065_pt1 | contig 13134 bp, 8 predicted proteins | sample Klosneuvirus_201_FD_109709 | JGI IMG/M metagenome (GOLD analysis project Ga0154020, IMG submission 109709) | Active sludge microbial communities from wastewater, Klosterneuburg, Austria - Klosneuvirus_20160825_MG | ecosystem: Engineered > WWTP > Aerobic digester > Activated sludge | place... | reverse complement strand
TCGCTATCACCTTCGCTTAAGCTACGGTGATTAAGAAAAGCTTGTACCATATCGGTTTTTTGGGAATTTAATGGTTAAACGCTTGTTTTAACCTGTCGTAGAAAACGAAACCCCGTGCCGATGCAGATCTTTTAGAGTGAATGTGCGTGTGAGAATGAGAATGAAGAAAAAAAGAGAGTGATAATGTCCGCTTTCGCTGGAAGCAGAAGATATTTTAGAGTGAATGTGCGTGTGAATGTGGGTGTGAAGAAAATGACAGAGAAGAGCATTTTCGCATTCACATTCACTCTCACTCTGTCATTTGTAGACCCAATAGGAGAAATGTCGAACTTTTCGGAAGGATTTATAAATGTAATTGGGTAGATTTTCAGGTGTATCATGATATTTGTTCTTCTAATAAACCTTTCCATACTATGAATCCTTTCTTTTCGTCTGAATAGTCGTGTAAAATACGACTGAAATCCTCTGATTTGTTTTGAAGAAAAAATTGTCTGCCTTTGTTTTTTATAACCCCTAATTGCTGATCAATTTCTTTTAGTTTCATTTTTAGCGTAGGTCTGTTCTTAGCAAAGTGCCACAAATATGTTGCTTCTTTTGTATCCAATGTTTCCAGAACAATGTGAAACTGTTCTTTTCCAGTTAAAAGAAAAACAAAAGAGAAAGGACTTAGCACAAACCGAACTTTCAATGTTCCTCTGTCATGACGCTGTGATAAGAAGCTTAATTGTTTATGGTGCTTGAAATATCCCCTTTTTAGAACATCTTCCAGTAATTCCTCGCCTGAATTATAAAGTTTATTCTTATTTTGTTCCTGTATTTGATTTATATCTAACAAGGATTCAGTTCTATATGTATTTGTGCCTAGTATATTCTTTGTGATGAATTTGAACTTTACACCTTCAATCACTTCATGATTTATTTTTTGTACATCATTTGAAGTGGCTATTTGAGAAATCAGTTTCCCGTCCTCATACTCGGCATGAATGGCAAACTTAATATATTTTGATTTAAGCGCTTTTGTAAAATATGGCTTTAAAACCTCAAATTCCGGCCTTATTTCAAGATTTTCAATCTCAAAATCAAGTTCGGTTTTTAATTCAGGAACAATATATTTGAATGCAATACTACCATAACGAAATTCAAGATCCTCAATCAGAATTCTAATTTCTCTTTCAATTATGGTATTGTTTTTTGAATCCACAATATCTTCTGTAGGTTCATCGAATAAGTTTGCCTGCCTTTCAATCTTTCTGTAATAAACATTTCGTTTCAGAAACAATTTATTCAGATAGTCAATTCTTATATCACGATAATCATATATCGTAGGAGCTACTTCTGAGCGCTGAACCCTTCCGATATATTGAATTAACTTACCTTCAAATGCGAATGGGTAAACAAGAAACAAGCAATTTGCATTTTGCAAATCGGTTCCCTCTCCAAAATATTGACCCGTGGTAATCAGCACCTGATAATTTCCGTCCTTTAGGATTTTCCATTTAGCACTGCGACTGCTTTCAGAATCTTCACCATGCAGTTTAACTGTCTCATAGGTTTGCTTCAAATATTGATGTAGAGAATCAATATGTTCTTTTCTTTCCGAAATTATCACTGCCTTTTTTCCCAACTTCAATTCACGGAATACATCCTCAAGTAATAATTTGTTTCTTGTTGAATCATGAATCAAAATCTTTGAAAGTGTTTCAAACTTATCAATCTTGGAATTGAACGGAACATCAAGTTCGGTATTTCTAATAATAATTTTAGGTTGTTTTGATGTACTGATTTCAAGTGATTTAATCTCGGCAATCACTTCTCCTAAGTGAATGAAAATCAGTTTACCATCGTTATGTTTTCGAAAAGGTGTTGCAGTCAAGCCATAAAGATAGAAAGTTTGTAGTCTCTCTAATGTTTTTCGGAATGTTTCGGCAGGAATGTGATGGCATTCATCAACAATTACAGTTCCGAAAGCTGTTAGAATTTCTTTATTTTCTACTTTAACAATTTCTTTTGATAGACTTTGAATAGTTGCAATTGTAATTCTATTGCCAATTGTTCTTTTACCTTGTCCTATTTTGCCAATTTCATTTTTAGAAATATTGAGAAAAGTTCCAATTCTCTCTGCCCATTGCTCTACTAATTGCTTTCTATGCACAACAATTAAAGCGGGTTGTTGCTTTTCTGAAATGATCCTTAATGCCATAATTGTTTTCCCAGAACCAGGTGGAGCAACAATTACTCCCAAATCCTTTTTTGAAATGGTTTCAATTACCCCCTGTTGATATTCCCTTAATATGGTATTGAATGAAAATGAAATTTCCTTATGCTTCTTTCTTTCGTCTATAAAATCATGCTCGATCTTGTTTTCCCTGCAAAAGCGAATCAGTTTTCCGACAAAACCTCTTGGAATAATTACCTCGTGTTCTGTTTCATCAATAAATTTGTAATAGTGCTCCGTTCCAAAAGTGTTCCTGCCAACTTTCTTCTTGATCATAAACTCCACATTGACAAAATTCAGTTCTTCTTTAAGAAAGGCAATCAAAGCTGTAGTCATTCCAATTCGGCTAATTTTTACAACATTATTTAATGAAATAGTTAATTTATCATTGTTTACATTTGAAAGCGTTGCAATCTTTGATGAGGAAATAGATTCATGAAATCTTTCTAATTCAGAAACCGGAACTTTCTTTATGTTTTTTAGAAACTGGAACTGGTCTTGTATTGGTTCCAACGTATCAGAATGAATAAAACAACGATTGCCTTGTTCCATCGATTTTTTGAATAATGGCAATGCAATTAAATTCCCTAAACCTTTTCCTGAAAGAAAATCCTGATTTGGAAACAAACGGTCAAAACTTTTACTCTTATCAAAAGCTGAAAATGCACCTGATTGTTCAAGCATAGAAAGGACTATTTTTCTACTTCTAAAAGCGGGGTAAGGCTGTTCAAAGAATATCCAAACGTGTCCGCCTTTGCCTGAACGCGAACGCTCCAGGTATGCAGGAATTCCTTTTTCCTCACATGCTTTTAAAAATACATTACATTCTTCAAGCCATTTGTCTTTATCAAAATCTGCGACTATTAAATTTGATGTGTTGTCTTTTAATAACGGATAAATGCCAACAAGTTGCTCCCCGTTTAAGTGTTTGGCAATTTCACGGTCGGTCAATTCCAAATATGTTTTGTCTGCATAATTTTGGAATGTTCCTCCTTTCATTTTATGTGCCCGATACATGTATTGGTCATATACATACGCTGGGGAATAGCCACTTTTATTTCCTTTCTCCCATCGAATGGCAAACACATCTTCCCTGCCTAAGAAAACAGATTTGATAAGTTGGACTTGTTCTTGAATTGAATAATCAATCATTCAAAATTTAAATGTCGCTTTGCTTTTCCGCAAAATAATAAAAGAGATCTTAATCCATTTTGAGAAACTATACTTTAAATAATCAATTACTTATGTTCTTTCTTTGGCTGAAATAAATAGTTCTCATATGCGTACTTTTTGTACTTCGTCATTGCATTTTTATCACTTTCTAATTCCCAAATATTGTTTTTAGTTTCAATATGAAACCATAATTCGGGTTTGGTATGTGAAAATGCACTAATTTTATATACAATATCAGGATTTAATTTCCTTTTTCCTCTTAAATACTTGTATAAATTAGTATCTCTCATATCTATAATTCTGGCAAATTCTTTTTGAGACATTCGTAATAACTTTAAATACATGCTAATGAAATCACTAATATTTCTTTTAACTGTGATATGATCTGTCCTTAAATAATCTTCTATCTGATATTGAACTGCCTTTAATTCATTTTTTAAGCGCTGTTCCGAACCTTGATTATTAGAATGACCAAATATATACTCTTTTACAGTAATACGGCTTTCTTCATTCCAAATATTTTCGGGAGTTATCTCTTTTCTGCTTTTTTCCATATACTTCTGTTTGTTTTTCATTTTCTTGGTTTTTAAATTGTTGTTAAAGCATGAATTTTTCTTTTTAAATGTTATTAAGGTATTCTTCGATCAATGCCTGTCCATCTCTTGGTTCAATAAACATATTATCCGATTCTCCTATTCGCTGAGCATGATATTTGGTTGAATAATGGGCCATCAATCTGATATGGTTTTTAGGGTTTTGCTCTATGACTTTAAATGAAAGATAGCCTTTATAGAATCCTTCTGCATGAATATGGCTTAATCGGCAGGCAAAAGCAATCAAGCACCCTGCAACCAAATTAAATCTTCTTGTTTTACCTCGGTTATGTGGTGCTATTTCAATATAAGCCATATAAGGGTCATCATTTTTCACCATTTGTATGATCAAGCATCCTTGAATAACTTTCGGTTCAATTTCGGTAGTTAAAACATAAGTCTGTGCATTTTTCAATCTTTTTGAGTGTTTATTGAAATCAAAATGCCAACCATCATGGAATGAAGGAAGTAAATAACTGCCTTTATCTTCTATTGTCCCAGATATTAGAGTATTATCTGAAACTCGTAATATACTCACTTCCATTTTGTATATACAAAGATATACAATATGTACAATATTTCCAAATAAAAAAACTCATTTTTATATTTTTGTGATATTTCCTGGAAAAAAAAGTCAAGGTAATTTTTAAAGAATCAGTGTTAAAAGTGTCAAGAAAAAAAATCTTGTAGTGAACAAATAGCCTTTCATTCATGAACTATATTTACAACCTGTCGAAAAAGAAGCCCTTTACCGCAGAAGATCTTTTAGAGTGAATGTGCGTGTGAGTGTGGGTGTGAAGAAAATGACAGAGAAGAGTATTTTCGCATTCACATTCACTCTCACTCTGTCATTTGTAGCGGAGGGGAGAGTTGAACTCCCGTCCGCCTCAGGCGGATATGAATCCTACGCATTTGTATAGTGGGATTAAATGTGAATTAATCCAATCTCTTCCTTGACCTCCTTTTAACTGATTTTCCCTTTTAATTGCCTCAGTTTTTGTTTCAAAAATCTCTGTGTGCAAGACCTTCCAGGGTCTGTATTTAATTGTATAACCTTTAGTTGCTAATTTGTTGTGAGATCTGAAACGTTCTATCAAATCCGAAGTATATCCTATGTACTTTTTCTTGTGGTTTTCTGAGTAAAGAATGTAGACTGTATACATTTAATAAAAATACAAAATGTATTAGAGAAAAAAAAGACTTTACTAAAGTAAAGTCTTTGCAGATCAGAAAGGTGAAATGTCAAAGGTAATCTCAAAAGTGATTAAATAAAGTAATTACCCTTTTGAGTAAATTATGCTTACTGATGAATTTCGAGTGCGTGTGAGAATGAAGTCCTCCTTCTCCGCCTCAGGCGGATTCGGAGACCGAAGAAAAAAAGAGCGTGATAATGACCGCTTTCGCTGGAAGCAGAAGATCTTTTAGAGTGAATGTGAGAGTGAATGTGAGTGTGAAGTCCTCCTTCGCTGAAGCTTCGGAGGACAAAGAAAGATGACAGAGAAGAGCATTTTCGCATTCACATTCACTCTCACTCTGTCATTTGTAGCGGAGGGGAGAGTTGAACTCCCGGCCTTAGGGTTATGAATCCTACGCTCTAACCACCTGAGCTACCCCGCCATACTTTTTATTTTAAGAACTTTTTTGAAAGCTGAACTTTCGAATCCTGCGCTCTAATCCGCCTCAGGCGGAAGCTACCCCGCCATACTTTTTATTTTAAGAACTTTTTTGAAAGCTGAACTTTCGAATCCTGCGCTCTAATCCGCCTCAGGCGGAAGCTACCCCGCCATTTTTCCTAAAAGAGGTGCAAATGTAAAGTTTTGTTTTATAAATTCCAAAAGCGAATTTAGAATCCTGATTCTGAAAGCAATATGCTGCGGCTAAAACCCACAGGCTTTTTAGACACAATTTTGAAGCCGTTCATTGTCTTGTGCGCAGCCGCCCGAATGCGTTTTTAGCACGGCTTTAATCATTTATTTTTATGGCAAACACTTTTTACCTATTTTCGCTTCGTTTTTTTGCAAAATACTATGAGTTATAAAATGATTAACAACCTTCTGGGTTGGCTGATGTTCCTGGTGGCGCTGGCGGTTTATACCCTCACGCTCGAACCTTCCGTAAGTCTCTGGGATTGCGGTGAATTTATTTCCGCATCCGATAAACTGCAGGTGGTGCACCCGCCCGGAGCGCCTTTCTTTTTGCTGACCGGCAGATTGTTTGCCATGTTTGCCTCCGATCCCGCCGGTGTGGCCGTTGCCGTTAACATGATGAGCGCCGTTTGCAGTGCGCTTACCGTATTGTTCACCTTCTGGATCACCACGCATTTTGCTAAAAAAATGGTTAAAGACCAGTCTGCCCCCGGCAGTCTGATCGCAATCTTCGGCAGCGGTGTCATTGCCGCCCTGGCCCTTACATTCAGCGATTCATTCTGGTTCAGCGCTGTTGAAGCAGAGGTATACGCCATGTCTTCGTTCTTTACCGCACTCACCTTCTGGGCGGCTTTGCGCTGGGAAGAAAGCAACAGCGATTACGCCGACAAATGGCTGATATTAATTGCCTACCTGATTGGTCTGGCAATCGGTACCCACTTACTGAACTTGCTGGTTATTCCGGCTGTTGTGTTTATATACTACTACAAATACTACACACCCAACCGCAAAGGCCTAATCTACGCCTTCCTGATCGGTCTGGCCATTCTCTTCTTTGTGCAGAAAGGCATCATTCCGGGCATTCCGAGTCTGATGGCTAAAATGGATCTGATATTCGTAAACGACATCGGCCTGCCGTTCAATTCGGGCAGCATTTTCGCACTGCTGCTGCTGATTGGTGCAACCGCATATGGCATTTATTGCTTTGCTAAGGTAAAACCCAACCACATGGCCAACCTTGGTTTTATATGCCTGGCTTATGTGTTGCTTGGTTACTCCAGTTATGCCATGGTGGTGGTCCGTTCTCAAGACGACCCGGCCATTGACATGAACAACCCGGAAGAGCCGTTTAATCTGCTGAGCTATATCAACCGCGAACAGTACGGCGACCGCCCCCTGGCTTATGGTCCGTATTTCAACGCACCACCGGCCGACGAGAACGGAGATGGTTACCCCGACATTAAAGAGGGCAGAACCCTGTACAGAAAAGATTCAAGCGGCTATACCGACATTGGTGTGAAGCAGGAATATATATACGACAAGCGTTATTCCACCTTCTTCCCGCGTATGGGCGACAAGGACAAAGAAACCAGCGAGCAGGGTTACCGCAGCTGGGGCAATATGGCAGAGATATCTTCGCAACTCGATTACGCAGAACAAAAACTGGCGCAGTCTCAGGATCCGAAAGAAAGACAGGAAATACAGGCCGAAATCAACGAGATTAAAGCCATCAAGCCTAAGATGAGCAACAACCTGTCGTTTCTGTTTAAATACCAGCTCGGACACATGTACTTCAGGTACTTTATGTGGAACTTTGCCGGCAGACAGAACGATCAGCAGGGACATGATTTCAATTCAAACATAGACGGCAACTGGATCAGTGGCATCACCTTTCTGGATGCCATGCGCCTCGGTCCGCAGTCTGAACTGCCTAAATACCTCGAAAACAATGCAGCCCGCAATAAATTCTATTTCCTGCCGCTTATACTCGGTGTGCTGGGACTGGTGTTCCATTTCAAACGCGGAAAGAACGATGCGGTTATCACCATGGTGCTTTTCCTGTTTACCGGTATCCTGATCAACATATTCCTGAACCAGCCGCCTTACGAGCCACGCGAACGTGATTACTCTATTGTCGGTTCCTTCCAGACCTTCTGCATCTGGATCGGTCTGGGTGTGCTCTTTATCTGGGACAAACTGAAAGACAAAATATCCGGTATGGGTGCAGCCGTTCTTGCGGCCGTTGTGGCGCTCAGCGCGCCTTACCTGATGGGTTCACAGGGCTGGAACGACCACGACAGAAGCGGTCGTTACCTGGGCATCGATTTTGCCAAAAACTACCTGATGTCCTGCCCTGAAAATGCAGTCCTGTTTACCAACGGCGACAACGACACCTATCCGCTCTGGTATGCCCAGAACGTAGAAGGCATACGCACCGATGTGCGCATCATCAATCAGAGCTTACTGCCTACCGACTGGTATTCGCAGGTATTGCTGACCAAAGTATACAAAAGTGAACCATTGCCGCTGACGATGAACAAAAGCCAGCTGGCGGCCGGTGTAAACGATTATTTCCAGTATCAGGAAAGCAAAGACGTGGCGCCGAAAGACCTCCGTTCGGTGATTGCGCAATTGCTGAGCGGCAAATCGCCTTATTACAGCACCCGTAAATTCAAAGTGCCGGTAGACAAAAAAGCCGTTCTGGCAGCCGGTGTGGTCAGGATTGAAGACACTGCCAATATCGTGAACGACATATTCATCGACTTCCCGGGCAGAGGCCTTAACAAAGGCGACCTGGTGCTGCTGGATCTGATTGCCACCAACGCCGCTACCGGCTGGAAACGTCCGATTTGCTTCACCACCACTTCGGGCAGCGATGGCTTTATGAATATGGAACCATATTTTGAAAGACGCGGTCTGATTTATCAGCTGATTCCGATCAAATCTCAGGCATCCCGCAACAATGTGAGCCGTGTGGCCGAAGACGTTGTTTACGACAACCTGATGAAGCACTACAAATACTCGGGTATGAAAGAGAAGAAAAACTTCTACCTCGACGACAAAGCCACCATTGTGCCTTCAACCATTCAGAATCTGTTTATTTCATTGTCTGGACACTTCCTTGGCAAGATAGAGGAAATCAAAATGCGCGACTCCGGTCTGCAGATGCCGGGCAGTGCTGAGAAAATTGCCGAGTACAAAGACAAAATAAAAAACCTGATGCAGAAGTGTGAAACGGAGATTCCGGAAACTGTTCTGCTCACCAAAGGTCAGATGAAATACAACATCGCCATGATCTGGCACGAAGCCGGCGATATGAAAAAGGCCGAACAGCACCTGAACGAACTGTATGAAATCAGCCGTCAGGAAGCCCGTTATTTCCTGAAGTTCGGCAGCAAGAAAACCTATTACATGCGCGGGCTCACCAAAGATGCCTACGACATGATGGAACGTTGCGCCGCAACCGCCAAAGAGTGGAAAATGGATGCCCTTACCGCCAAATACGAAAAAACCAATAAGGAATTCACCGCAGCGGTAAACAACTACGTTAACTCAGACTAGGCCTCAGCACCACATAACATTTAAGAAAGACGCACCCGTTGCGTCTTTCTTTTTCAATACAAACAAACATGGAGAACGAAGAAAAAGAAAGCACCGTCATATTTGGTGTAAGGCCCCTTGAAGAAGCCCTGGGCAGCGGCATGACCTTTATGAAGGTGTATGTGCAGAAGGGGATGGGCGAAGGACTGAAACACATCAAGCAGATATTGAACAAGCACAAGGTAAATTTTACCGAGGTGCCCAAGGAGAAGCTCGACAGTCTTTCCAAATTCAGAAACCACCAGGGCGTTGTGGCCAAGATTTCGGCCATCACCTACCACCATGCCGAAACACTTGCGAAAGCGCTGCTCGACGACGATAAAGCACCTTTTCTGATAGCGCTAGACCGGGTAACCGACGTGCGCAATTTCGGCGCCATTGCAAGAACCGCCATGGCTGCAGGACTGGATGCCATCATCATTCCTGAGAAAGGATCTGCCACGGTGAGCGAAGAAGCCATTAAAACCTCTGCCGGTGCACTGATGCACCTGCCGGTTTGCCGTTCGTCCAATCTGTTCCAGACCATCAAGCATCTTAAAGACGAAGGCTTTCAGGTAATCTGCGGAACCGAAAAAGCCAATAAAGAATTGTTTTTTGAAACCTATCAGAAACCCTGTGTGCTGATTGTGGGCAGCGAGGAAGACGGCATTTCGCCGGCACTGCTGAAGCTCGCAGACAAACGGGTCAAAATTCCGATGAAGTCCGATCTCGATTCATTGAATGTGTCTGTTGCAGCCGGTATCATGATTTATGAAGTGATTCGCCAGAACCCGTAAACGCTCAGGTTTTATGAAATCTGTATTGTTCGTAATTCTGATGGCCATGGGCTTTGGCCTGCAGGGACAAAACCGTTTTTCGGATGATTTGCTGCTGAAAGTCATCTGCCAGCATCAGTACGACCGCAATACAGCTGCCTTGCTTCGGTTTTTGGAACTGCCGGATGCCCGGCACCGCGAGGCCGCCTGTCTGGCCTTTGCCTCCATTCAGGATACGGCCGCCATACAAGCCCTGTTTAAACGCTACCTGGAAGACAGCAACCCGATCGTCCGGAAAGCCGCGGCGTACAGCCTCGGGCAACTGCGTATGCATTCGGTTTCTGTCCGTCTGATTCAGACTTACCATGTTAAATCCAATACAAACATACGCAACGAAGTGCTGATGGCCATCGGCAAGGGCGCAAATGTGTCGGATACACTGTTTTACAGCGGCATGCGCATGAAGTACAAAGACACGGCTTTGATGTACGCATACGCTTACAGCGTGTTTCAGGCATACAGGCGCAAATACTGCAGCAGCGGCATACAAGGCATTATACGAAAAATACAGGCAAAAGACCTGCGGCCGCAGGTGCAGTATCTGTGTTCGGCAATTCTAAATCAGAGCATTCAGAAACCAATTACGCTGCCTATAGACTATGAGAATCGCAGGGTTGGTTGGCTTACCGTTGAGATGGCAGACAGAATGCTGTCCAATAATGCCAATCCATATAATCTGATAGAGGAACTGAAAAGCGGCAGTAACGTAAAGCTGACAGCCGATGTTTTAGAACAGCTTGCTTTTTCAGACAAGTATCCGCATGCCCTGCGCACCTTCTGCATGGAACAGCTGCTGGCCATGAAGGCTTATACAGACACCCTTAAATTCAATCGGCTCCTTGCAAGCGGAAATGTGTCCTTTATATCTCTGGCCTGCGAACATCTGCGCGGCGACACCGTATTGTTGTCTGAATATAAAAGCGAGCTGCCTTATCTGAAAACCGTTCAGAGCGGTTTGCTGATGCCGCGTGATTTTGAAGCCTGGGCAGACCTTGAAAAGCTGATATGTCTGTTCGAAAACAGAACCTATGTTTACCGGTCGTGGTTCAGCACCGGATATCAGAATCCGGTCGACTGGCAATTTGTGAACGGCATATCCGATGTGCAAAAAGTGCGTATTGTTACCAGTAAAGGCATCATCATCATTCAGTGTCATGTAAACGAAGCCCCGGCTTCAGTAGCCAATTTCCTGAAGCTGATAGACAGCGGATATTACAACGGCAAATACTTTCACCGCATTGTACCCGATTTTGTGGTACAGGGCGGCTGCCCGAGGGGCGATGGCTGGGGTGCACTGAACTGGGTGCAGCGCAGTGAATTCAGTCCGTATTTACATTACAGGCCGGGTTCTGTCGGACTGGCATCGGCCGGTAAAGATTCAGAGGGTGTGCAGTTCTTTATTGCCCACACCTGGACAGCGCATCTGGATGGCCGTTACACCATATTTGCAGAGGTAAAAGAAGGCATGCAGGTGGTAAATGCGCTGACCGTCGGAGACAGAATCCTGAGTATTGAAAAGATTTAAAAGGCATTCAAATTTATTTGGATTGCATTGCTATTATTTTTAGCAAAAATTCCTTTCTATTGTACAGAATATCACCTGAAATGCAAAAAAAATTAGGCATGTAAAAGATGCTGATTGGATTCTTATTATTTTACAAATAACTGTAATTCAGTGTTATGCTGAGATTTATATTTGTTTTTTAAGCGTTCGTCACGCATGTCTTTAATATACGAAATTGTTTTTAGTATTTATCATCATTTTTCTTGTGTATATCTTCTTTGATTTGTGTATAATGGCGATTGCGCTTTAGTCTATATTCGTAGTAATAAAGTTATGGCAGAAGCAAATGCAGAAAAATTAAAAGCGTTAAAGCTCACCATTGACAAACTTGAAAAAAGTTATGGCAAAGGTGTTGTGATGAAAATGGACGATAAGAATGTGGTGGCCGTTGAGGTGATTTCCACAGGCTCGTTCGGATTGGATATGGCCCTCGGAGTGGGCGGATTTCCAAAAGGCAGGGTAATTGAGATCTACGGACCGGAGAGCAGTGGTAAAACCACGCTGGCCATCAGTTGCATCGCAGAAGCTCAGAAGAAAGGCGGTATATGCGCATTTATAGACGCAGAACACGCCTTCGATCAGTTCTATGCGCAGCGTCTGGGTGTCAACATTTCCGACCTCCTGATTTCTCAGCCGGACGACGGCGAGCAGGCACTGGAGATTGCCGATAACCTGATCCGTTCAGGGGCCATCGATGTGATTGTAATCGACTCGGTAGCCGCACTGGTGCCGCGTGCAGAGATAGAAGGCGATATGGGCGACAGCAAAATGGGTTTGCAGGCACGTCTGATGTCTCAGGCTTTGCGCAAACTCACCGGTACCATCAACAAAACCGGTTGCATCTGTATCTTCATCAACCAGCTGAGGGAAAAGATCGGTGTTATGTTTGGCAACCCGGAAACTACCACCGGTGGAAATGCATTGAAGTTCTACGCTTCGGTCCGTCTCGACATCCGCCGCATAGGTCAGATTAAAGACGGTGATGAAATTACCGGTAACCGCACCAAGGTTAAGGTCGCCAAGAACAAAGTGGCACCACCTTTCAGAGTGGTCGAATTCGACATCATGTATGGTAGAGGTATCTCCAGAGTGGGCGAAGTGCTCGATCTGGCGGTAGACAACGGCATCGTGCAGAAAAGCGGATCGTGGTTCAGCTATGGCGGAACCAAGCTCGGCCAGGGCCGCGATTCGGTTAAAGAACTGCTGGAAGACAATCCTGAAATGGTGAAGGAGATGGAAACCAAAATCAAGGAGAAGTTGATGACCGGTGCCCTTCAGATACCTGAGGATAAAACCGAGGATTGATCCAGGCTGAAGACAACCCTCCTTCGCTGAAGCTAAGGAGGGTGAAAGATATATTTTGATTATGTGTGTAAAGGTCCCGGTACTGAAATGCCGGGCCTTTTTTTTATGAGCGACTTAGCATCTCAAGCTTCGCTTGAGTGCTTAGTCGCTCAAACCCCGTCGCATGCACACCGTCATGCCAGTCGCTAGTATAGACTTGGAGGCACTGCTGCGGGGTAGATGT
>Ga0154020_10007063_pt1 | contig 13136 bp, 9 predicted proteins | sample Klosneuvirus_201_FD_109709 | JGI IMG/M metagenome (GOLD analysis project Ga0154020, IMG submission 109709) | Active sludge microbial communities from wastewater, Klosterneuburg, Austria - Klosneuvirus_20160825_MG | ecosystem: Engineered > WWTP > Aerobic digester > Activated sludge | place... | reverse complement strand
TGCGATGAATCTCTGCAACGCTCACAACGACCCAAAGAAATCTCTGGTCCGAAAACGCCGGAAAGCAGCCATGTCCGAAAGCTATCTCGACAGAATCATGGGGTTTGAGACGCGATAGCCCTGAAACTTACCTCCTTACATGACAAAAGACCCGTCCGGGGTCACCCTTGTGCCAAAAGTCTTTTCCGAAGCATATCCAATGAAGAAAGGGCACTACGCTGGATCACGGCACCACGGGTTCCTATGAAATGTTCGCACCTGCTCTCCACCCCATCCGGGCCGGCCACCGCGATCCACACGGTGCCCACGGGCTTTTCCGGTGTTCCACCATCGGGGCCGGCTATTCCGGTTATGGCCACGCTCCAGTCCGTGCGCAATGCCGTACGGACACCGGTTGCCATTTGCTCGGCTACGGGCTTGCTTACGGCTCCGTTCAGTTCCAACATGTCGCTGGGAATGCCCAATTCTTCCATTTTCACGGCGTTCGCATAGCTCACCACTCCACCGGTGTAATACGCTGAACTGCCCGGTTCGCTCGTGATCAAGTGACTGACGTAGCCGCCGGTGCAACTTTCGGCCAATGAAAGGGTTTGTCCATGTGCCTTGAGCAGATCACCCACGACCTGCTGCATGCGCTGCTCCCCTTCACCGAAGATCAGATCGGAGATCAGCAAGTGCAATTTTTCAACCTTGCCATTGATCCGCTGGATCGCCGCATCGGGATCTGCTTCCGCATAGGCCGAAAGACGCAATTTCACGATGCCCGGTGAAGGCAGATAGGCCAATTTGATCCGCTCCATTGCCAAGCTATCCTCCCAGTTTTCTATGCGTTGCGCCAGATGGCTTTCGCCCATTCCCGTGGTCAGGATGGTCCGATGTACGATATGCGGCGGCTTGAAGGAGCGCTGGATCTCCGGCAATACCGTGTCGAGCATCATGCGCTTCATTTCAGCGGGTACACCGGGCATGCTCACATACACTTTTGCCTTGGCTGTCGGAGCTTGTTGTTTGGCTGTTTCGAACCACATTCCGCTGGCTGTGCCGCGCGTGTTGGGGATCACGATGCAACTCGCAGGCAGATCGGCCTGTGCCCGATTCACTTCCAATGGCTCGCGCCCAACGCTGGTGAAGAAGGCCAAGATGCTGGCCTCGATCTCCGGATGCTTCTCCAAATTGGTGCCGAAAAATTCGCACAGCGTATGCTTGGTGATGTCATCCTTGGTAGGACCCAGCCCGCCGGTGATCAGTACCATGTCCGTCTCCGCTTCGGCCAAGGCATCCAAGATCTCTTGGCGCTCGTCGCCAATGGTGACCACCCGTTTGGTACGCACCCCAACAAGGCCCAATTGCATGCCGATCCAACCCGCGTTGGTGTTGATCGTTTGGCCAATGAGCAGTTCATCGCCGATGCTGATGATGGTGGCCGTTGTTTCGTGGGGCATTCAAGGGTTGACGAGTTGATGAGGTTGAGGGTTGGGAAATTGGTATAGGTTACAGAGTACCGAGTAGCCTACGAGCGGTACTCGGTACTTGGTACTAGGTACCAGTTACCCAATACAAGTTACCACCCGATAATTACTCCACGGGATATCCTAACATCTCTTCCTTGGTCAACACTTTAACTGGACCGAGCTTCTCAAGCACTTTCAGATCCATACCGCTCTGTTTACCGATGATCGCATAGTGGTATGTACGACCTTTCACTTCCTTGTCGAAGAACGTCTTCATATCCTCAATGCTGATCTTCGGGATCTGATCGTAATTCGTCTTGCGCACGTCGTAGTCTATCCCGCGCCTCTGGTTGGCATCCCAGGTCCAATAGATGTTCTCTTTGGTGATCCGTGTGCTTGCGATCACTTTTAAAGCCGCCGTTTTGGCCCCTTCGAATTGTTCCCGGGCCATGGGCATGTCGTTCATCAATTTCAGCATGGCATCAACAGCATCGGGAAGTTTATCTGCTTGGGTGCCAATGAAGCCGCGCACGTAATGGGCATCCTGCTTCTTATCAGGTGTGGTGTAGGCTGCGCCGGCACCATATGCCAAGGCCTTCGATTCCCGGATCTCCTGAAAGACGATGCTGCTCAAACCACTTCCGAAGTATTCATTGAAGAGCGATGCGTAGGGTAGTTGCTGAACATCGAATGCTCCTCCTTTTCCATAGAACAACATTTCGGCCTGAACCATATCGTGGTCTGCGAAGTACACTTTGTTCTCCGTGGTGGCCAGCTCCGGATAGGCCCGCTCTTGTGGCAATTCCTTTAACGTGGCCGGGGTCTTGTGCATCTTCCTGAGCAGTTCAGCAACCTTGTCCGCCTCCATCTTGCCGTAGTAGAAAACTTTGTGTTTGAAGCCGGTCAATCCATGGATACGATCGATCAGCACCTTGCTCGGCAGAGCCTCAAGTTGGGCCTTGCTCAACACATCGTTGAAGGCGGATACCGGGCCATACTTCGCGTAGTTCGCAAGTCCCTCATACAATATCGTGTTCTTATTCTTGGCTTGGTCCTGGCGGCTTTTTTGGATGTCGGCGACCAGTCCCTTCAACGCTTCTTCGTTCGGCTGCGCATCGGCCAACAATTGCTCCAAAAGTTCCACTCCTCGTTCCAAATTCTTCTCCAGGCCACTTAGCGTGATGTAACTACGGTCATCACCGACGAACACATCCATGGATAGACCCAGTTTGAAAAGCTCTTGTTTGAACGCTGTCGGGCTGAACTTCGAAGTGCCCAAATACTCTAGGTACTGGACCGCTATACCTAGTTCGCGATCATGGTTCGTGCCCATTTCCAAGATGTACCGCAGGCTGAACAGGTCGTTGCTGGGGTTCTTCACCACGGCCAATGGCACGGCACCATTCAGTTCGCGTTGTGCGATCGCTGTTTTGAAATCAACGAACACCGGGGTCAACGAGGTGCTCGCGGTCTTTTCCCATTCCGCGCGCCATGCGCTTTGTCCATCGCGCTTGATGTCCAACGCCGTGATCTTCGGTTTCTCCACATGGTATAGCTCCTTGCTCTCGCCCGTGCGCTTGAATACGGCGACGTAATTGTTCGTCAGGTTCTTCGTTGCGAAATCAATCACCTCTTGTTTGGTGATCTTCGACATGCGATCGAAGATCGCCACTTCATCCGCCCAATTCTTCCGGAGGATGAAGGCATCGGTCATTGCTGCCGCGCGCAGGTTGTTCCGCTCATTCCAAAAACGGATCTGCTGTTGCTTTTGGTCGTTCACCACCGCTTCCATCAACCAATCCGGAAATTCGCCTTTCTTCAACGACTCCAACTCGCCGATCAACAGGCCCTGGACCTGCTCCAAGGTTTGTCCTTCTTTGGCCTCACCATGCATAACGAACTCGGAATAATCCGTGGAAACACTGGAATAAGCATACGCATCCAGTACTTTCTGGGCTTGGATCAGGTCCAGATCGATCAGGCCCGCTTGGCCGTTCTTCAAGATCCCTTCAACCATTTTCAACATCGGTTCCACACCACTGCTGTAGCCATCAAAACGCCAAGCCATGTCCACCCATTCCGCATCGGGTCCGAATACTTCCGCAGTGCGCGGCTCGGTGATCGGCTTTTCCGGGGTAAAGGTGAATGGTGTTACGTCCTTCCTCTTCCACGTTCCGAAATGCTTGTCCACCATAGCAATGGTCTTGTCGAAATCGATGTCGCCCGCGAGGATCACGGCCATGTTGTTGGGCACGTACCATTTCTTGAAGAACTCCTGGATCTTTACCATGCTGGGGTTCTTCAAGTGCTCGCCGGTACCTATGGTGGTTTGCGTGCCATACGGGTGCGTTGGGTAGAGCAATTCGTTCAACTTCTGGTTGGCCTGGCGACCGTCATTATCCTGCCCGCGATTGAATTCCTCATACACCGTTTCCAACTCGGTGTGGAACAACCGAAGCACCGCTTCACGGAAACGTTCGCTCTCCACCATCATCCACTTTTCCAATTCATCGCTTGGCATGTCGTTCACATAAACCGTGCGTTCGTTACTGGTGTAGGCATTGGTCCCCTTGGCACCGATGCCCTTGACCATTTTGTCGTACTCATTTGGAACGGCTTGCGCTGCGGCCAATTGGCTCAGGCTGTCGATGCGGTGGTAGATGATATCACGCTTGCCAATGTCCGTGGTGCCGCGTCGCTCTTCGTAGGCATCGCTGATCAACCCCAACAATCGGCTCTCTTCTTCCCAGTTCGCCGTGCCGAAATTGCTCGTACCCTTGAACAACATGTGCTCCAAGTAATGGGCAAGTCCGGTGGCATCAGAAGGATCATTCTTGCTGCCCGCGCGCACGGCTATGTTGGTTTGCACACGAGGCGCATCCGTGTTGCGACTAAGCCATACTTGCAGGCCATTGTCCAAAGTGTAGATGCGTGCCTCCAAGGGGTCGCCGGAAACGCTGGTGTATGTGTATTTCTTCTGCGCAAAAGCGCTTGCCGTTACTAAAATGAAACCGGCGAAAAGGAAAATGGAACGCATGGGTGTTTGGGATCTGGGTCGGGGTTTGTGCCCGAAATGTATCGGTGAAGTTGCTGAAAAAGGATGAACGACCGTCACATTTGGTCACCCATGCATGGTCGGGGCGGTGCCATAACGTTGAACTACTTCCGCTTCGTAGGCCAAGAATTGTTTCCAACGCGCATCCACATCCACTTTGTCACCGAACTGGCGCGCATACCCTATGAAGGTGGTATAATGACCCGCCTCGCTCACCATAAGCTCGTGGTAGAACGTGCGAAGCTCCGGATCCTCCACTTCTTCCGTTAGTAGTTTGAACCGTTCGCAGCTACGCGCTTCGATCATGGCACTGAACAAGAGCCTATCCACCAAACGCTCTTCTCGGTTTCCATCTTTTCGAAGGAACTGAAAGAGTTCGTTCACGTAATTGTCCTTTCGTTCCGGTCCCAACTTCCAGCCACGTGCATGGATCTTTTCCACCACTTGGCCAAAATGCTCCAACTCTTCCTGTGCGATCCGCGTAAGCGCCGTTACCAGGTCGCTGTGCTCTGGGTAACGCACGATCATGCTCATCGCGTTGCTCGCCGCTTTCTGTTCACACCACGCATGATCCGTGAGCAATTCGGCCATATCTTGGCGAATGAGTTCCGCCCAGCGGCGGTCGGTGGGGAGCTGGAGGCCTAACATGTCAACGATCTTTGGAATGAAGGCGCAAAGATCGCTTGTACACGCAATTTTTGGCCCCTTCGGCGGAATGAACTTCCACAAAACACAGATCCGGCCCGTTTCGTTCACGTTGTCTATAGGACCACTAAGAGCCCTATTCAGCATAGTGGACAAGACACGCTCACAGAGCATAGGTCCATCCTTCCTGATCGCGGCATTGTTGTGTGCAGGTCTTCTGAACACAGCCCTCTTGGCCCAGAACAAGAACACGGATCATCTCCAGCAACATTGGCTCCAATATGCCGGTGAATTCCGCTTCAATGAAAAGTGGTCGACAACACTGGAGGGCAGCTTTCGTTCGATCGATACCGATCCGCACGCATCCCAGGTATTGGTCAGGTTGAGCGCAGGGTATCGGTTCCACGCAAATTGGAAGCTCTCACTGGGCATGGCGGATATTGTCGGTTGGCGTTCTGGCATTCTGTTCCGAAATGAATTGCGACCGCATCAAGAGCTGCTGCACAACAAGCAATTCGGTCGATGTTCGCTCGAAGAACGGCTCCGGATCGAAGAACGATTCTACCATAGCCCGGTAACAACGATCAGTGAACAGTCGGAACAATTCAACATGCACTATCGACTGCGTGTGTTGTTCAAAGTTGAGTTGTTCAACCTGGGTGCTCCAGAAAGAGCACTGGTCCTCGATCTCGGTAACGAAGTGTTCCTCAAGAGCGGTACACAGACTTCCGGACGATGGTTCGACCAGGACCGCATCCTTATCGGAGCAAGCGTCCAATTCAACAAGGATCTTTCCGCCTCGTTGCATTATGTCGCGCAGCTTGTTGGCGCGGTCAACTCCAACGCTGTCCGCCGTGAGGATATATTCTGGGTAACGATCCGGCAAGTGATCAACGTTCCGCTTAGAGATCCCAGATGAATGCAAAAAGGAGCCACCACTTTCGTGACAGCCCCTTTGATCAATAGTATGGTCCAGTGGATCACTTCACATCAAACCGATCCAAGTCCATCACCTTGCTCCAAACCGCTACGAAGTCCTTTACAAAGCGCTTTTCTTCACCCTTGCAGGCGTAGACTTCTGCGATGGCGCGTAGCTCGGAATTGGATCCGAAGATGAGGTCCACGCGGGTGCCCGTCCATTTGCGTTGGCCGGTTTTGCGATCCGTTCCTTCGAAAAGATCATCGGATTCTGAAGTGGCTTTCCATGTGGTGCCCATGTCGAGCAAATTCACAAAGAAGTCATTGGTGAGGTAACCCGGACGTGAGGTGAAAACACCGTGTGTGGATCCGCCAGCGTTTGCACCCAACACGCGCATACCGCCGAGCAGGATCGTCATTTCAGGTGCGGTCAATGTCAACAGTTGTGCGCGATCGATCAGCATTTCTTCTGCCGATGTTTTGCGACGAGTACGTAGGTAATTCCGGAAACCATCTGCACTGGGCTCGAGCACGGCGAAAGCCTCTACATCGGTCTGTTCTTGAGTTGAATCTCCACGACCTGGTGTGAATGGGACCGTGACTGCGTTGCCAGCATTGCGTGCTGCTTGTTCCACTCCGGCATTTCCGCCCAACACGATCATGTCGGCCATGGAAACTTGCTTTCCACCTACGTTCGCATTGTTGAATTCCGTGCGGATGTTTTCAAGTGCGCGCAATACGCTCGCCACTTGGCCTGGGTTGTTCACTTCCCAATCCTTTTGTGGGGATAACCGAAGTCGCCCACCGTTTGCACCTCCACGTTTGTCCGAACCACGGAAGGTCGATGCCGATGCCCATGCCGTTGAAACGAGTTGCGCTATGGTAAGGCCGGATGCGAGGATCTTCCCTTTCAGATCGGCAACGTCAGCGGCATCGATCAACCTGTGCGTTACTGCCGGAATTGGATCCTGCCAGATCAGTTCTTCCTTGGGCACTTCAGGACCGAGGTAACGTGTGATCGGACCCATGTCCCGGTGCGTTAGCTTGAACCAAGCTCGTGCAAAAGCATCTTCGAATTCGGCCGGGTTCTCCATGAAGCGTTGCGAGATCTTCGCGTAAGCGGGATCCATTTTCATCGCCATGTCCGCAGTGCTCATCATGGGTGCGTGGCGCTTAGTGCGATCGTGTGCATCGGGCACGGTGCCTTGTGCTTCAGGGTTGGTCGGTGTCCACTGTTGCGCACCTGCGGGACTCTTGGTCAACTCCCAATCATACCCCAAGAGGATCTTGAAATACTCGTGGTCCCACTTGGCCGGGCTGGTGGTCCATGCGCCTTCCAGACCGCTGGAGATCGCATCGACGCCTACGCCGCTGTTGTAGCTGCTCTTCCAACCGAGGCCTTGTTCCGCAATGCCTGCACCTGCTGGTTCACGTGCGACATACTTACCGGGATCAGCGGCGCCGTGTGCCTTTCCGAAGGTGTGCCCACCCGCAGTTAGCGCTACGGTCTCCTCATCGTTCATGGCCATGCGACCGAATGTCTCGCGAATGTCTCGTGCTGACTTCAGTGGATCCGGGTTGCCATTTGGGCCTTCTGGATTCACATAGATCAAACCCATTTGCACAGCACCGAGCGGATCTTCCAATTCGCGATCTCCGCTGTACCGTTTGTCACCCAACCACTCGGTTTCTGCGCCCCAATAAACGTCTTCTGCAGGTTCCCACACATCGGCGCGGCCACCAGCGAATCCGAAGGTCTTGAAGCCCATGGATTCCAATGCCACGTTGCCGGTGAGGATCATGAGATCAGCCCAGGAAAGTTTCTTGCCGTACTTCTGTTTGATCGGCCAAAGCAACAAACGCGCCTTGTCCAAGTTCACGTTGTCCGGCCAACTGTTCAAGGGCGCAAAGCGCTGTGTACCGAAGCCTGCACCACCGCGACCATCGTGTATACGATACGTACCTGCACTGTGCCATGCCATGCGGATGAAGAGCGGTCCGTAATGTCCATAATCCGCAGGCCACCACGGCTGCGACTTGGTCATGAGCTTGGTAAGATCCTTCTTCACCTGAGCCAGGTTCAGTTTCTTGAATTCCTTCGCGTAGTTGAAGCCCTTGCCCATGGGATCAGAGAGCGAAGAGTTCTGGCGTAGGATGTTCAAATTCAATTGGTTCGGCCACCAATCTCTGTTGGTTGTGCCGCCGCCCGCGCTCTTGTGCATGGTGCCGCTCACGAACGGGCATTTTGCTCCTTCGCTATTCACCTCAGCCAGCTGGGCGTGTCCTCCGTTGTGTGTTGTTGTGTTGTCCATTGTATCGTGTTGTTTTCGTTCTTTCGGTTGGACCGCAGTCCACTAAGCGCATCTTCTTTCCGACCCTTTCTACTGTTGGGATACTTCGGGTTTGAACGCGAGCCGCGAAGGTACCCGTGCTGGGGATAGGGAACAAATGGAAGAGAAGATGAATAGGTTGATGCGTTGAGGGGTTGTCCCGGGTCAGGGCCCGGGATGACGAAATTGAGAGGTTGAGCACTTCGACTGCGCTCAGTGTAAAAGGTTGAGCACAACTGCGCAACTTGTCACCAAAATTTCGCAAGCTGGATGAAGTTTACTTCAATAACGCCAGTAATTGCTTCGGCGATACCACTTTCAGGTCCGAGGCCAACTTGTAATCTTTCGCATTGCATGTACACAAATGGGCAATGCGAGACGACTGTCGAGCTGCGAAGTATTGGCCGGCATCTTCTATATCAGGCCAGCCACTATTCAGGGCGGAACGAAAAATAGCTTCATCTTGCCCAATGATGGATGTGATATTGAGCAAGTCGTTGCAATGCGAAATGGCAGCGGCTTTATCCAAATAATTCTTCAGGATGAAATAGGTGTTACTGTATCCGGTCGGTGTGATCCAAGCGGTGATGTTCCCTTGGTCTATAAGGTCCATGACCTGCATGCTTTCCAGGGGCTGCGGCCGTACGTGACCATGAAGACCGTTCAAAAAGACGTTCAATGGGACGTTGGTATCCAATAGGATATCCATTACCGTAAACCTGTTTTCCTCAACAGTTCACCTACGCGATCTTCACGCTTCCAATCGGCTGGTTTCACCTTGCTCTCAAGAATGCCCGCATTACGCTTTACCCAGCTATCCGCGTTGTCCTTCAACTCGACCGGATCAGCATTGCTCTCCGCGAATTCCTCCACGAGTTCGGTTATGGACTTCCCTTTGCGCTCGCTCATTCGCCGCAAAAGCTCCACATGCCGCCGACTTACACTCAACGTGAGCTTGCTGCGAACGGAACCCCGCCGTTTCTTCGTTTGAATGTTCCCCATGACAGGACGAAGATACGTGCATATTAAATCGTTCAGCACGTGCATATTGGAAATTTAGTTACTTCAACGTACAAAGCACGGCTGACCTAGGTTCCGTCACCAGGCCGCAGTCGTGCCTAACGCACATGTCTGCTGAAAGCATGTGATGGGGTCTCGAAGAAGGAGACCCGACAGAGAAGTCACGGTTGCCACGGTAGCTTCTTGTTCTTCCCGAAGGTCTCATGCAGGGAGTCCAAATCCAACCAGCGGGGTTGTGGGAACCGATGCGATTCCAGATAGGCTAGGTACTCGGCTTCTTCTGGAAAACCTACTTCCGTTTTCTTTGCCACATCGATCACGAACCATGCCGAACCGCTCCTTCTTGTACCAATGTTGGTCGTGTCGCCATCAAGTGCGTTGATCGATCCACAACGCAAGTAAATGATGCTGTCTGCCACTGCGACTTTCTTAACTTGTTGCGTTCCCAATAACGAAGTTGCTTTAAACTCGAACAGCCAGGAATTCCGCTCTATTTCTGGGTCGATCAACCTTATTTCGTAAGGATCAAGAAGGGGCAGCCGCTTCCAGTCCCAGCCTCCAGCTCTCGCGTAGAAATCTTCAATATGTCGGTCTGAACCAGTGCCTGGTAACGAACAGGACGCAAGTAAAACCAGTACGGGCAGAATAACTTTCTTAGAAAGCATCCCGTCGCACCCCCTCATTCATCCGCCGGCGGGACCCAATCCGGCTCCACGGGTGCGTCCGGCACTTCGGGGATGTTCACATCGAAGAAGCCCGGTGGGTAGGGTTTGTTCACTTCAACCTTCGTGAGCGTACTAACGACGCGGCCATCGGGTCCGCCTTTTTCGCTTAGCGTGTGGGGCATCTGCACGCCGTTCACTGAGCGCCAATCCAGAAAGTCAGTGGTAACGGCATAGGAACGGCCGTAGATCAACTTATCCTCCACACGACGGACCTTCATGCCCGTTTCCGCATCGAAGTAGACCGAGAAGGCAATGCCGCCCATGTCCACCAGATAAAGCTTGAAGACCTTTTTACCGTTCAGCATTGTTGACCCCGGTAAGAGGCGGCGATCCATGAGCTTATCATAAGCGATCTCCGGAACGGGAAGCGTCTTCGACTTGATGGCCTCCAATGCGGCATCGGTCAATTCACCACCGCCTTCCGGGGTGATGATCTGGGCGCGTTTGCCGTCGTAGATAATGGTCTCTAGGGTTGCTGCTCCTTTCTTCAACTCCGTGCGGTACTGCTCGGGGCCGATCCATTCGGTTCGTGTCAATTCGTTGGCTGGATCACCGATCGTCCACACCATTTTCAATTGTCGAATTGAAGCGATCGGCGCACGCCCGCCAACGGCATGGATATAACTTTCTATGACTTGCTCAGGCACCCGATCTTCAACCTTCTCAAGCTCCTCCATCCAACGTCCACCGTCCACATCCAACTGGATCACTGGAGTGTTGTTCTGCTTGCTGAACGGAGCCAAGAGGTCCATGGTCTCGTCCTTGTCACCAACCACCAAGATCACAGCTTGGTCGGGGTGAAGGAAGGCAAGTGCCGCATCTTGTACTTGTTCTGCCGTTACACTTTCCAACCGCTTCAAATACGTGGTGTAGTAGTCGGCGGGCATGTCGTTTAGTTCCGTGTTCAATGCGAACCGGGCTACAGTGCGCGGATCTTCCAAACTGCGACCGAAGCTGCCCATCATGTACTGCTTGGCCAGGTCCAACTCCTCAGCGGTAACTGGGTCGTTCCGCATTTGCTCCAGCTCGTTAATGATCTCCTGCACCGCGCTGTCCGTAACCGCAGTGCGAACGCTAACGGAGACCGTAAGGCTGCTGTTGTAACGATCCACATCCAACGACGAATAGGCACCATAAGTGAACGCGCGCTTCTCTCGCAGGTTTTGCATCAACCTAGCGTTGAAGACCCCACCGCCTAGGATCGTGTTCATCACTTGTGCCTGTTGACCACGAATGTCCTTGGGCAACAGGTTGAGCGGGAAAGCCACCCGGATCACTGATTGTGCCGCACCAGGACGGTCGACAAGGAACACGCGACGCACACCCACCGGAACGGATGGTTTGTCCAACATGTACAAAGGTCCGATCCCATCAATGGACTTGATGCCGTTCTCATCCACGGAAACGGGCACCGCAGCCGGTTTCCATTTGCCGAAAAGGTCCTTCGCAATATCCTTCGCTTCTTTCTCCGTGATGTCGCCGACGAAGACCAAGTAGCCTTTCTCCGGCCGCAGGAAGTAATTGTGATAGGCCTGCATGCTCTTGGTGGATACCTCGCCCAAGCTCTTGATCGTGGTCACTTCACCATATGGATGCGTACTTCCGAAGGTGACGGAACGCCCTACCACTTCTCCTATGGCATCCGGATCTTCCTGCCGCTGTTGCACACCCGAGATGGAGAGTTTCCGCATACGCTCCAGCTCTTCTTTTGGAAACGTCGGATTGATCACCACATCCTGCATCAGATCGAGCAAAGGCGTCAGGTGCTTCTTCAAAACACTTCCGTAAACGCCACTATTGCTCGCTTGAAAGGTCGCACCGATCGCATCCACGGCCAGATCGATCTGTGCTTTTGTGCGCGTGGTCGTTCCCGCCAACATCATGTCACCGACCATGTCGACGTACCCCGCTTTTTCACGTTGCGCGATCGGTGGAACATCGAAACGCAGTTGCACGCTGACCAACGGGAGTTTATGGTCTTCCACTACGATCACCTTCATGCCATTCGACAATTCGGTGGTGCTGTGGGCCCCGAGGTTCACAATGGGAGCAGGTCCAGGCTCGGGTGGTCGGCTGCGATCGATCTGTGCGTTCATGGTTGCCGGTAACAGCAGGCATCCTATTGCGCAAGTGGCCAAAATGGTCCTTGTGCCGGTTGAGGGGTTGCTGCGGATCATGGGTTATGGGGTGGAATGGGCAGGTAGTAGAGCACCACGCGGTTCTCGGCCACGAAATATTTCGCGGCGGCGCGCTGCAGGTCTTCGCTTGTCAAGGAGAGGTATCGATCGATCTCGGTATTCACCAGGTCGGTGCTTCCGAGCAGTACGTGCGCGGTTGCCAAATTGCCCGCTATGCCCGCGATGCGGCTGTTGTTCGAGATCGCTTCAGTCTCCAACTGGATCTTCAATTTGTTGAGTTCCTCGGAAGAGATGGGCTTCTTTGCCAACGCGTCGATCTCTTCCTGCATGGCAGCTTCTAAGACTTTGGGGTCCACACCACCATTCGTCACGGCGAACATGATGGACAATCCGGGGTGTTCGAACGGGAAGCTGAAGGCACCAACATAGACCGCCAATTGCTTTTCATCCTTCACGGACATGTTCATCCGCGCGGAATTACCTCCGGTCAACAATTGGTTCAACAGTTCCACGGCATAGAAGTCGGGAGTTCCGTTTGCAGGAATTCGGTAACCCATGACCACTGCCGGAAGTTGGATCCGATCGAAGATGGTATCCCGAACCTCACCGCCCAAGGGCGGTTCCACGAATGTCGGCTGCACCACATCTGCTCCCTTTGGTATTTCCCCGAAATACTTACCCACCAGCTCCTTCGCTTTGGAAGCGTCCAGATCACCAGCTACAACCAAAGTAGCGTTGTTGGGCACGTAGAACTTCTTGTAGAACGCCTTGTAATCCGCCTCCGTGGCGGCATTCAGGTCTTCCATGAAACCGATCGTGGGCCACGAGTACGGGTGCTCCTTGAACGCCCGCTT
>Ga0154020_10007062_pt1 | contig 13137 bp, 14 predicted proteins | sample Klosneuvirus_201_FD_109709 | JGI IMG/M metagenome (GOLD analysis project Ga0154020, IMG submission 109709) | Active sludge microbial communities from wastewater, Klosterneuburg, Austria - Klosneuvirus_20160825_MG | ecosystem: Engineered > WWTP > Aerobic digester > Activated sludge | place... | reverse complement strand
CACGGTCAATTAAGCCGCGAGAGCGTAGTTGTCGTTGGCAGGTATAACTTGCCGTTTTACGGGTGCAAACCCGATGCGCAACCCTCGAACCGCACTGTTCCCCGTCGAACCCGGTGCGCCCCCTAGTTGTGAAAGAACCTTGCTGCAGACTGGGCAACATAGCAGATGGGGCGAATATTCCCCATCTATCCGCAGGGTAGAGCCGCCGGTCACGGCGAGTCCGCGCTCCAGTGGGTCGTGAGTCCTGATTCGAAGCCATCGCTGAAGATCCGCGGGCCGCAGATGAGCTCGACGTCGTCGATCTGCGCGTAGCCGCCCTCGGAGCCGCCGCCGGAAAAGGTCGAATGGGTGAACCAGAATTCGACCGGCGGGCTGCCGGCGACCGGAATCCACAGCGCGACCGTCTCGTTGCGGTTCTCGTCGAGCCAGAAGAGGAGCGAGTTGCCGCTGGTGTCGAGACGGCGGATGCCGACGTCGAGGTACTCGTGCGGGGCGGCCACCTGGAGGACGGCACGCGCGCGCACCGTGGCGGCGGTCATCCCGTCGAGGGCGAGCGGCATGCGCAGCAGGGAATCGGTCCGCGGCGCGGTGCAGAAGAAGTTGGCGACGCAGGCGGCGCCGCCGGCACCGCCGGTATCGTTCGCCTGGCAGAAGACCGGATCGCCGAACTGCGCCGGCGGAACCTGGACCCAGCCGGGGCCTCCGCCGGCGGTGTTCTCGCTCGTCCAGTCGAGCGGCAGCCCGACGAGCGGGTCGCCGGAGCCGAAATCCTGCGGGCCGGTGTTGCAGCCGCCCGAGGCGAGGACCAGGTTGCGGTAGTCGGCCGGACCGCTCACCGTGGCGCAATCGGGCAGGCAGACGACAGGGCCGCCGTCGCGATAGATCAGGAACACCACGCCGAAGCGCTCCCCCGGACCCGCTTGCAGCGGCGCCGGGCCGTCGAGCGGGATTGCCGCTTCGTAGGTCAGCCCCTCCGACCGCAGGGCCGAACGGAAGCTCGTCGCGCCGGTAATGAACTGCTCGAGGCAGAAGCCACTCTGAGGGACTTCCTGGTAAATGACTTCCTGGCTGAAGGTGAGGTCGATCCTGCCCTCGCCGAGATCCGGCGTCGGGTGGCAGAGAACGCTGCCGAAAGCGCCGTCGTCGAGGATCGGCGGCACGCCGCCTTCGTCGTCAAAGAGCAGCCCGACCGAGTCGTTGGAGGTGAAGACCGGGTCGGCGGAGTCGAGAATGGCGAGGTAGAGGGTGCGACCGTCGTTGCCGATGCGGAGTGTCACCCCGGCGCCCAGGTCGACGAGCTTCGCCGCGTCCCACTCTCCGGCCGCGATCTGGCCGTCGATCCGCGGTGCCCGGTTCATCCACTGCGAAAGCAACCGGCCGGTGCCGGCGCCTGCCGCCGTCGCGAACAACAGGCAGGCTCCCGCCGCGAGCACTGCGCCCAGGCGACCGCTGCGCCAGATCGAAAGTTCACTCACCCGCCCTCCCGCGCCGCCCGACAAGGGCGGCCTCTGACCTCTTCCGTGCAACCCGAGGAAGAAACGGATCAGGCGCTGGAGCTTTGAAGCCCCTCGTGCGGTGATGCAGCGCCGACGGTGGCGAAGAACTCCTCCGGGCCGCTGGTCTCGAGGCGCGAGATCACCAACCACCACGCCAGCAGGCCCATCACCAGAGCGAACGGCAGCAGGGCGAGGAGCTTCGGATTGAACGGCCAGGCGAGCGCCGGCAGGAGCGCCAGGATCGTCAGCGTGAGGAGCGCGACCGAGGCGCGCTGGAGCTCGAGATGGCTCTCCTCGAGTTGCCAGGCGAGACGTGCGCCGTCGCCCGCGGGCGCGAAGTCGACCCGGCCGACGAGCACCCCGCGGCGCAGCCCGAAGACCACCGGCAGGACGAGCCGCCCACCGGCGCCCCGTGCGCCATCGGAGCTCCATTCGGCCCCCCAGGCCGCGGCGGCCCGGGCGAGGGCGTCGGGCAGGTCCGCAATGGTCAGTGCGACGCGGACTTCGTGGCGGTTCAAGCCGCCGCCGCCGTCATCTCGGCGAAGAAATCCTCCACCGCGGCCAGGAACGACGGCACATCCTGGAGCTCGTTGATGCGCTGGCGGAGCTCGCGGCCGTGGGGGACGCCGTGGGTGTACCAGCCGGTGAACTTGCGCAGCTTGTGCATGGCGTACTTCGACGGCTCGCGCAACGCGACCAGCCGGAAATGCTCGAGGATCAGATCGCGGCGCGCGAGGAGCGAGGCCTCCTGCGGCGCGCGGCCGGCCAGCAGGTCGGCGGCCTGCTGGAAGATCCACGGATTCTTGGTCGCGGCGCGCCCGATCATGACGCCGTCGCAGCCGGTCGCCGCGATCATCCGCAGCACGTCCTCGGGCTCCTTGATGTCGCCGTTGCCGAACACCGGAATCCGGAGCGTCTCCTTCAGGCGGGCGATCTCGTCCCACTGCGCGGTGGCGTCGCCGCTGAACATCTGCCGCGCGGTGCGCGCGTGGAGCGCCACGCCGTCGGCGCCGCTCGCCTCGCAGATCCGTCCGAGCTCGAGAAAGTTCCGGCGCTCGAGATCGAGACCGAGACGGAACTTGACGGTGAGCGGAATCGAGATCGCCTGACGCACCGTCGAAACGATCTGCTCCGCGAGCGCGAGATCGCCCATCAGGGCACAGCCCGAGCAGCCCTTGAGAATCTTGTTCGCCGGACAGCCCATGTTGATGTCGCAGATGTCGGCGCCCAGCGCCTCGACCCGGCGGGCCGCCTCGGCCATGGTGTCCGGGTCCGAGCCGTAGATCTGGATCGAGATCGGGCGCTCCTCGGGCAGGAAGTGCATCAGGTCGAGGGTCCGCGTCACGCCGCGCACCAGCGCCCGCGAGGCGATGAACTCCATCGTCACCAGACCGACGCCGCCGATCCGGCGCACGATCAGCCGGAAGTCGCGATCGGTCACCCCGGCCATCGGAGCGAGGACCAGGGGAGAGTCGATCGGGACGTTTCCGAGGCGCAGCATCGAACCCCGTATTCTACCGCGGCAGGCCCTCTGCGCCTGTTTCCACGGCTTCGAGCCGGCGGGCTTGCGTGGTGCCTGCGCTCCCGTCCGCTAGGATGCGGCGGATGGGAGCCGCCTCCGAACAGATCGATCTCGTCGCCCACGGCCTGGTGAAGGGGATGCCGGCCGCCTGGCTGGCCGGCAGGGAGAGGGATCTCCTGGCGCCGCTGCGTCTGCTCGCCCCGGGGACACTCCCTGAGGGCCCACCGCCAAACGTCGACCGTCGCGGGATCGCCGCCGGACTGCAGCGCGCCAACGAAGCCTACGGCCACCCGCGCGCCGCCGAGCTGGCGGCGAAGCTCGCCGATCCGGCGACCGCGGTGGTCGTCGGCGGGCAACAAACCGGACTCTTCGGCGGTCCGCTCCTGGCACTGGTCAAAGCCGCCGCTGCGGTGCGCCATGCCGAAGCCCTCGAAGTCGCCGGTCGCCCCGCCGTCGCCCTGTTCTGGATGGCGACCGAAGACCACGACTGGGCGGAGGTCGAGAGCGCGACGTTCCTGGGGTCCGCCGGCCTGGTGAATTTCGCGCTCGGCGACGATCCGGCGCCACTCGCCCCGATCGGCCTGCGCCGCGTCGGGCCGGAGATCGAGAATCTCTTCGCCGCGCTCGCCGCCGCCTTCCCCAGCGAGCGCTTCGCCGCCTGGTCCGCCCGGCTTGCGGCGTGGTGGAAGCCCGGGGCGCTCTTCGGCGAAGCTTTTGCGCAGCAGACGGTGGCGCTGCTCGGCGGGCGCGCGCCGCTGATGCTCGACTCGATGCTGCCGGAGTTGAAGGCCGCCCAGCGCCCGCACCTGCGCCGCCTCATCGAAGAGCGGGCGGCGGTCGAAACGGCCTATGTCGCCGCCGAGGACCGGGTGGTCGCCCGCGGTTTCGATCTTCAGGTGGCGCCGCAGCGCGGGGCGAGCCCGCTCTTCCTGCTGCGCGATGGTGCGCGGCGGCGGATCGAGTGGAGCGGTGGTGATGCCTTCCGACTGCGCGGCGCGCCGGCCGGCATCGGCGCAGAGCCGGTCGCCGACCTCCTGGCGCTCCTCGCCTCCGACCCGAGCCTGATCTCGCCTGGCGTCCTTGCGCGGCCGGCGATCCAGGACGCGGTGCTGGGCACGACCTTGCAGATCATGGGACCCGGCGAGACCGCCTACCTCGCGCAGGCGGCGGCGGTCTATCCGCTGCTCGGCGTCGCCGCGCCGTGGACGGCGCTGCGGCCGCAGGTCCTGGTCTTCGACGCCCGTCAGCGCGAGCAGCTGGCCGAGCTCGGGGCGGACCTCCCGGAGCTGCTGTTCTCGCCCGAGAAGATCGCCAGCCGTCTCGCGGTGCGCGCCGGCGGCGGATTCGTGGCCGAGCGGCGCGGCGCCGCCGAGCAGTTGCTCGAGGGACTGCGGGCCCCGGCGCTCGCCCTGGATCCGGGCCTCGAGAAGCCCTGGACGAAGACCCGCGACACCCTCCTCGGTGCGCTCGACGCGTTTGCCGCCAAGGTCGAGGCGGCGGCGGCCCGCCGTGGCGGCGTCGCCCAGCAGCGCTTCGATCATCTGCGCCAGGCAACTCGCCCGGGCGGCGGGCTGCAGGAAAGGGTCCTGTCGACGGCCTGGTTTGCCGGCCGCTACGGTGGGGACTTCGGCGCCGCACTCCTCGAGCAGCTGGCGCTCGATCCCCGGCATCTGGTGCTGGTCGATCCGCACGCCGGGCGCTCCCCCGCGGGCTGAAACCGGCTAACATCGCGGCCGCAGATGAGTCAGCAAGGATTCAACGCCATTGCGCTCTCGATCCCGATCTTCTTCCTGCTGATCGGACTCGAGATCTGGATCGAACGGCGCGAGAGGAAGGCCCTCTACCGCCTGAACGACACCATCAACGATCTCGCCTGCGGCACGATCCAGCAGTTGGCCGGCGTCTTCGGCAAGACCGTGCTGTTCGCCGGCTACATCCTGATCTTCGAGCGTTTTCGCCTGACGACGCTCGACACCGGCAGCTGGGCGCACTGGGCGGTCGCCTTCCTCGGCCTCGACTTCTTCTACTACTGGTTCCACCGCGCCAGCCACGAGGTGAACTTCCTCTGGGCGGCGCACATCGTCCACCACCAGAGCGAGGAGTACAACCTGTCGGTGGCCTTGCGCCAGAGCGCGATTCAGCAGTTTCTCGGCGCGCCGTTCTACTGGCCGCTGGCGCTCCTCGGCGTGCCGCCGATGATGTTCCTGGCGCTCGATGCGTTCGATACGCTCTACCAGTTCTGGATCCACACGCGGACGATCGGGCGGCTGGGCTTCCTCGACGCGATACTCAACACACCGTCGAACCATCGCGTTCACCACGGCTCGAACGAGAAGTACATCGACCGCAACCACGGCGGCGTCCTGATCGTCTGGGACAGGATGTTCGGCACTTTTCAGCGCGAGGAGGAAGAGCCGGCCTACGGCGTCACCCGGCCGCTCGCCAATTGGAATCCGTTGTGGGCGAACGTGCAGTATTTCGGCGAGCTCATCGCGGTGGCGCGGCGCACGCGCCGGCTGCGCGACAAGCTTTTCATCTTCCTCAAGGGCCCGGGCTGGCGCCCGGCGGACGTACCGTTCGAGAAGCCCCCTTACACGCCGATCGAGGGGCGGAAATACGACTCGCGTCCACCTGCCGGCCTCTCCGCCCCGGCGGTCTTCCAGTTCCTGCTCGCGATGGGGGCCGTGATCGCTCTGCTCTTCGGTGGCGGACGCCTGGGCAACGACGTCAAGCTCGCACTCGCGCTCTTCGCGGTCTGGGGGCTCACCAACGTCGGCGGGCTCTTCGATCGCCGCGCCTGGCTGCCGGCGAGCGAAGTGGCGCGCTGGAGCGCGACGATTGCGGCGGCGGCTCTGCTCGCTCCGGCCGGGTGGCGTCTCGTGGCCCCGGGTGGCGCGGCTCTGCTCGCACTGGCGGCGCTGCTGCCGGTCGCGCGGCAGCGCGCGAGCTTCGGGCGCGCGACGGAACCGATGCCGGTGCTGGTCGCCGGCGGAGAGGGAGTGCAGGCATGACAGTCGACGTCCTGGCGATCGGAGCGCACCCCGACGACATCGAGATCTGCTGCGGCGGTACCCTCGCCCAGATGGCGCGGGCGGGGCGCCGGGTGGGGATCCTCCATCTCACCTCGGGCGAGGCCGGCACCCGCGGCACGACCGCCGAGCGCCAGCGCGAAGCGGCCCAGGCGGCGGAGATCCTCGGCGCCCATGAGCTCGAGTTCCTCGCCCTGGGTGACGGTTCCCTGCGCACGGGACCGGAGGAGGAGGATCAGGTGATCGATGTTCTGCGCCGCCTGCGGCCGGAGCTCGTCCTCGGGCCGGCGACTGTCGACCGCCACCCCGACCACGAGCGCGCCCATGCGGTGGTCGCCGCCGCCTGCTTCTACGCCGGCCTGGCGCGCCGCGGCGCGGGCGCGCCGCACCGGCCGGCGGCCCACTTCACCTACATGCAGAACGATTCGTTCGAACCCTCTTTCGTGGTCGATGTCACCGCCACCTGGGAGATCAAGATGCGCGCCCTCGACGCCTACGGCACCCAGCTCCATCCGAGCCAAGGCGCCAGCAACCCGGCCGACGGACCGCTGACCAAGATCTCGTCGCGCGAGACGCGGTTGATGATCGAAGGGCGGGCGCGCCACTACGGCGATCAGGTCGGCGCCGAGTTCGGCGAGCCCTACCTCTCGCGCCGCCCGCTCGCGGTCGCCGATCCCTGGCAACTTCTGCCGCGCGGTTTGCGTTAAAAGGTCATGCGAATCGGCATCAGCTGTTACCCGACCTTCGGCGGCTCCGGAGTCGTCGCGACGGAGCTCGCGATGGCGTTGGCCGCCGGCGGCGACGAGGTGCACGTCATCAGCTACGCCTTGCCCTCGCGCCTGTCGCTTCTCGCCCCGAGCCTGTTCTTCCACGAAGTCGTCGTGCCGCACTATCCGCTGTTCGAGTATCCGCCCTATTCGCTGGCGCTGGCCTCGAAGATGGCCGAGGTGGCGCGCCACCAGCAGCTCGACCTGATGCACGTCCACTACGCGGTGCCGAACGCGATCTCGGCGGTGCTCGCCAAGCAGATCCTCGCGCCGCAGCGGCTCGCTGTCGTCACCACGCTGCACGGCACCGACATCACGCTGGTCGGCAACGACCCGAGCTATCTCGAGACGACCCGCTTCGGCCTCCGCATGAGCGACGCGGTGACCGCGGTCTCGGACTCCCTCCGCCGCGCGACGGTGGAGCAGCTCGGTCTCGAGGCGAGCCGCATCGAGGTGATCCCGAACTTCATCGATCCGCAGCGCTACGAGGAGCTGAAGGGCTCCGCCGGGGCGCGCCGCTGGGCGAAGCAGGGCGAGAAGATCCTGCTCCACATCTCGAACTTCCGCCCGGTCAAGCGGGTCATGGATGTGCTCGACGTCTTCCTCGAGGTGCGCAAGGCGATGCCGGCGCGGCTTCTGCTGGTCGGCGACGGCCCGGACCGTGCCAAGGCCGAGGAGCGCTGCCGGCGCGCCGGCAACTGCGGCGCCGTGACCTTTCTCGGCAACATCGCCGCGGTCGAGGAGGTCCTGGTGGGCGCCGATCTCTTCCTGCTGCCCTCGGAGAGTGAGTCGTTCGGTCTCGCGGCGCTCGAGGCGCTCTCCTGCTCGGTGCCGGTCGTCGCGAGCACCGCCGGCGGCATTCCGGAAGTGGTCCGCGACGGCGTCGACGGGCTGCTGTATCCCGTCGGCGATGTCGCGGCGATGGCCGCCGGGGCGATCGGCCTGCTCGCCGACCGCGAGCGCCACGAGCGCTTCGCCGCCGCGGCCCGCGCCGGCGCGGTGGCGCGCTTCGCGCAGGACAAGATCGTCGGCCGGTACCGGGCGCTCTACGAGCGAACGCTCGCCGGGCTGGCGCCGGGTGCCGCGGGAGAGGCTTCCTGACCGAGGGCTACCGGGTCGCGGTCGGCCGCGCCGAAGCCGAGGTGCGGGAGCTGGGCTCGCGCTTCCTCGCCTACCTCGCGCCGGCGCCGACTTGCGAGGCGGCGAAAGAGTTCCTCGAAAGCCTGCGCAAGCGCTATCCCGACGCCACCCATCATTGCTTCGCCTGGCGGATCGGTTGGCCGGCCGAGGAGCGCGCCGCCGACGCCGGTGAACCTTCCGGCACCGCCGGGCAGCCGATCCTCCGGGCGTTGGCGGGCGCCGGCGTCACCGATATCGTGGCGGTGGTGGTGCGCTGGTTCGGCGGCACGAAGTTGGGCAAGGGCGGCCTCGCCCGCGCCTACACCGCCGCCACCCAGCTGGCGCTCGAAGCGCTCCCGACCCGCCGCGAGCTGCCGCGGCGGCGCTTTCGCCTGCGCATCCCCTACGACCGGATCGGCGCCGTCAAACGCCTCGTCCGGGAACCCACGGTAGAGCTCGCGAGCGAGAGCTACACCGCCGACGCCGAGCTCGTGCTGGCGGTGGTCGCGAGCGAAAGCGCCACCTTTCTGGCGACCCTCGACGACCTGGGACTGACGGCGGAAGTGGTCGAATAGATGCCGCCGCGTCGCTTGTCGCTCCCGCGGACGAGGTATAAACTGATTGGCGCTTTCAAGGCCCACAGATGATGCAACTACTCGTGAGGAGACGCTGACCATGAGCGAACCGTCCGTTCCGCCGCCCCCCGCAGCTGCTGCGAACAACAACAAGACCCTGATGCTCGTGCTCTCCTATCTCGGGCTGCTCGCGCTGGTGCCGCTGCTGACCGAAAAGGACGACAAAGAGGTGCAGTGGCACGCCAAGCACGGGCTGGTCCAGTTCTTCGCCTGGATCATCATCTTCGTGCTGTTCACGATCCTCTCCTTCATTCCCGGCGTCGGCTGCGTGACGAGCATCATCTCGCTCTTCCTCTGGATCCCGATGCTGATCGTGACGATTCTGTCGATCATGAAGGCGGTCAACGGCCAGCGTTTCATCATCCCCGGCCTCTCCGACTTCGCGGACAAGTTCTGAGATGAGCGAGCCGCAGATTCCGCCGCCGCCGCAGTTCAAGGCCTCGAGCAAGGCCACGACAGCCCTCATTCTCGGCATCGTCGGCCTGGTCTGCTGTCCGCTGTGCGGACCCTTCGCCTGGTACATGGGCAACCAGGAGGGGAAGGCGATCAAGGCCGGCCAGAGCTCGCCGGCCGGTCAGGGTCTGGCCACTGCCGGGATGATCCTCGGCATCCTCGGGACGGCCTATCTCGTCTTCGTCCTCCTCTGGGTCGTCTTTTTCGGCGGGCTGGCGATGCTCTCGGCGCTTTCGGCGTCTGCCGGTCAATAGCGGCGGATCCGCTCCGCGCAGCCACAGGGCGACTCCGGCGATGTCGGCAGTACGGATCTGGTGGGCGACGGGCCTTGGGCTCGTCGCCCTTTTCCTTGCCCTCGCCTACTGGGATCCGGCGACTGCCGGCGGGCCCGACTTCTGTCTCTTTCACCGCACCACCGGCGTCGCCTGCCCGGGCTGCGGTCTGACCCGCGCCGCGGCAGCGCTGGCCAGAGGGCGCTTGGCCGAATCGTGGCACTGGCATCCTATGTTTGCGGTGCTCGCCGTCGAAGTCGCCGCCCTGTGGCTGCTGCGGGGAGCGGCAGTGCATCGAGCGCGGCGCCAGAGGTCCCTCGCCGCAGGGGTTGCATTCCAGACGCTCGTGCCGCGGGTGGCCATCGGCACGGGAGTCCTGCTGCTCGTGGTCTGGATCGTGCGCTTCGCCGCCGGAACGCTTCCGGTGTGAGCGCCGAGCGAGCGGTCCATTCCAAGGCGGGACCGCGAAGGGGCCGCCGCCACTTCCTCATAGCCGGCCTCTGCCTCGCCGCCCTGCTGATCTTCGACTGGAGCCGCGCGCCGGCGAAACAGGCGACGACCGGCCTCGAGCTCGCCGCGATCCGCAGCTACCAGACCTGGATCTCGCCCTGGCTGCAGAAGGGGGGCGTGCGCTGCCGTTTCACCCCCTCGTGCAGTCACTACGCCGCGGTGGTCCTGGCGCGCGACGGCTTCGTCGCCGGTAACTTCCGCGCTCTGGGACGGCTCGTGCGCTGCGGCCCGTGGACCGGCGCAGGAACCGCCGATCCACCGTAGACTAGACCGCAGGTGACCCAGGAGCACGAACCTTTCCTCTTGCCTCATGCGCCCGCGGCCGCGCGCCGGGGGCTGATCTATTTCCTGCCGCTGCTGCTGCTCGCCGGCCTGTTCTACCTCAAGGCGACGCATGCCGAAGTGGCGAACGGCCGCCGGGTCGGCTTCACGCTCAACGACAGCGCCGCCGGCGTCACCCTGCGGGCGCTCGAGCCCGGCCGACCCGCCGACCAGGCTGGGCTCAAGGGCGGCGATCGGCTGCTCGAGGTCGCCGGGCAGCCGATCCGGGCCGAGGCCGACTACGATCTGGTTGCGGTCGAGTTCCAGCGTGGACAGCCGGTGCCGGTCGTCGTCGATCGCGGCGGCCAACGAGTCGCCCTGACCATGACACCGGGAATTCCGGTCTCCTGGGCGAACCTCCTCCTCGACCTGCTGGTGGCGGTCGCCTATGTCGCCCTCGGTTTCGTCGCGGTCGGCCAGGCCGGGCGGGACATCCGGAGCCGGCTGCTCTACTTCTACTCGCTGGCGGTGGCGGTGGAGCTCCTTTTGCCCTTCGATCCAGTCAACGGGTTGGCGATCGGCCTCTGGTCGACGGTTGGCTTCTACCTCGTGAGCGGCATCCAGATGGGCGCTGAAGTCCACCTCGCGGCGCTCGTTCCGGAGCGCCCGCGCTGGCTCAAGGCGCGGCCCTGGATCGTGCCGGTCTTCTACGCCATCGGCGGCGTCGTCGCTTCGAGCACCGCAGTCGCCCTCATCGTCGAAACCAGGGGCGGCAGACTCCCCTGGACTTCGAGCCAGGCCGAGTTCGTGCTCCTCGATCTCGGACTGCCGGTCTGGGCGGCGACGCTCGCCCTGCTGCTCGGCGAACGCTTCCTGCATCATCCGCGGCGCGAGGGACGGCAGCAGGCGGGGTTGGTGCTCATGGGCCTCTTACCCTGGATGGGCGTCGTCCTCTTTCTCGCTCTCCGGCAGCTGCTCGGTCTGCCCGCCGTCTCGGTGCCGCAGGCGCTGTGGACGCTGGTGCTGCTCGCCTTCCCGGTGGCGGTCTTCGTCGCCATCTTCCGTTACCAGCTGTTCGACATCGAGCTGGTCATCCGCAAGAGCCTGCTCTACGGAGCTCTCACCACCTCGTTGGTGCTGATCTTCTACGCCGCGCTGGGCGCCGGCGGGGCGCTCTTCGCGCGCTCCCTCGAGGGCGGGCGCGAGTCGGTCTGGGTGGTCTCGGCGGCGACCCTGGGGCTGGGGCTGATCTTCAACCCGATGCGCAAGCGGCTGCAGCGGCTGATCGACCGCCGCCTCTTTCCGGAGAGCGCGGCCTTTCGCCAGCGTGTCCTCGGACTGGTCTCGGACCTCGCCGCGCGCGGCAAGCTGCCGCTCATGGGCGAATACCTTTGCGACGAGCTCTGTCGCACGTTCGGCCTCGCCTCCGCGACGATCTGGATCGCCGCCCCGCCGATGGGTCAGTTGATGAGCCTCGCCTCCTCCGGCATCGCGCTCGAGGACAGCGAGCAGACCGTGCTCCTCGCGCCCGACGATTTGGGGCTCCGTGCGCTCACTCACGGAGCGCGTCCGATGCCGTCTTCGCAGCTCGAGCGTGCCGGCGGCTCGCTCGCCATGCGCGTCCGCGGTGCCGGCGCCGAGCTCACCGTCCCGATGCTCTCCCATGGCCGGCTGGTCGGCCTCCTGCTGCTGGGAACGAAGAAGGGTGGCGAGCGCTTCGTCGCCGAGGAGCTCGACCTGCTCAAGCTCCTGGCGGGCCAGGCCGCGACCGTGTTCGAGAATGCCCGGCTGTTCGAATCCGCGACCTTCGAGGGCCTCACCGGGCTCTACCGCCGGGAGGCGGTGCTCGAAATTCTCGACCGCGAATGGAGCCGCTCCATCCGCTACGACCGGCCGCTCTCGATCGCCCTCGCCGACCTCGATCGCTTCAAGTGGGTCAACGACCGCCACGGCCATCTGGCCGGCGACCTGGTGTTGCAACGGGTGGCGGCGGAGCTGCGGGCGCAGGTGCGCGACACCGATTTCATCGGGCGCTTCGGCGGCGAGGAGTTCCTCATCGTGCTGCCCGAGACGCAACTCGACGGCGCGACGCTGCTCGCCGAGAAGATTCGCGAGCGCATCGCAGAGCTGGAGATCGCCATCGACAGCGGCGAGCCGCTCAAGGTCAGCCTGTCGATCGGAGTCGCCGGGCGCGCCGAGGTCCGCGGCGACGGCAAGACCCGCGCCCGTCCGCTGCTTCAGGCCGCGGACGGGGCGCTCTACAGCGCCAAGAGAAACGGCCGCAACCGGGTGGAAGCGGCCGAGCCCGACAAGCCGTCGATCTGAGCTACCAGGCGATGATCAGCCCGGCCGAGGCCTGGCCCTGGTCGAAAGTATTGCTGTAGCCGTAGTCGTAGTTGCAGTCCCAGCAGTCGTCGTAGTGATAGTCGTTGTTGTTGCCGTCGAGCAGCGTCCAGAAGCCGCGACCCTCGAGGCGCAGGCCGATGTTGTCGGTGAAGAAGATCTTGACGCCGCCGCCGATCGAGCCCGAGAACTTGTTCTCGGCGCCGGCGCCGGAGATGTCCGGGTTCAGACTCGCGATACCCAGGCTGGCGACGAAGAACGGATGGATCTGGCCGTTACCCCACTGGAAGAGCCCGCCGACATGGTAGTAGGTGACGTCGAAGTCAGCGATGCCGCGGCTGCCGCCGAAGAGACCCTGATCGTAGACCAGCTGGGTCTGCTGCCGGCTCGCCAGGAGCTCGATCTGCGCCCACGGCGAGAGCGGGATGCCGAAGGTGACGCCGTAGGCCTCGCTGTCGTCGGCCTCGAGGTCGAAATCCGACAGGTGACTGTCCTCTGCCGACAGCGTGCCGCCGAAGTTGTACGAGAAAGTCGGCGTGAGCTCGAAGCGGCCGCGGGTGTAGGCGTTGTTCGCCGGGTTGGCGTCCTGGGCGAAGGCCGCCGCCGGGGCGAAAAGCAGGACGAGCAGGGCAATGGACTTGAACGTAGAGATGCGACGCATCGAAAACCCTCCCAGGTTCCTCCGGGGTTGAAAGTGCGAAACCGGAGCCGTGTAACAGGGTAGCAAAGT
>Ga0154020_10007061_pt1 | contig 13137 bp, 14 predicted proteins | sample Klosneuvirus_201_FD_109709 | JGI IMG/M metagenome (GOLD analysis project Ga0154020, IMG submission 109709) | Active sludge microbial communities from wastewater, Klosterneuburg, Austria - Klosneuvirus_20160825_MG | ecosystem: Engineered > WWTP > Aerobic digester > Activated sludge | place... | reverse complement strand
CGAACAGGCAGCCTGGAACGAGGACGGGCAACACGACGAGCAGCGGAGCGGCGATGCGCATGGCGCCAACGTACCCGGCCGCGAGCGCAGCGGGCGAGGATCGCGGCGAGACGGCCAAACGTCAGTGCGGCCTAGAAGTGATAGTCGACCTTGTACGGCGTGCACGCTGTCGCCCCGGGGGCGTCGACGCGCATCGACACCGTGGCCGAGTCGTCCGTGCCGACCAGCGTGCACGAGTGCTCGACCTCCGCGCTCGCGCCGCCCTCGCCGCAGCACCCTTGCTCGCCGCTCGAGAGGGTGATGGCCGTGCCCTTCTTGCAGCTCTTGAACGCCGTGGAGCCGTCGTTGCACCGCGCGAACACGCACACGCGGATGCCTGCCGAGGCAGCGCTGGCCGTCGCGTCGACCACGCAGCCGAACGTGTCCGATCCCTTGTAGCTCCACCAGTCCTGGTCGGTGCCACCGGCCACGATGCCGCTGAACGAGCCACCGCTGCCGTCGCAGTCGTTGATGTCCTTCAGCGGCGCGGCCGTGGGTCGCGAGTCGTTCGGCTCGAACTCCTCGCCCGGGCACACGAGCCGCGTGGGCTTGGCGTCGGCGTCCACGCCGGTGTCGGTCCCCGTGTCCGTGGAGCCCGTGTCCGGAGAACCCGTGTCCGTAGAACCCGTGTCCGGAGAACCCGTGTCGTCCGCTGCAGCGGTGTCGTCCGTGCTCGTGTCGGCGCCGGCGTCGTAGACGCCGACGTCGAGCTTCTTGTCCTGGTCCTGCGGGACCTCGCCGGCGCAACCGATCAGGACGACCAGGGCCCCCGCGACCCCCCCTCGCAGGTTCACTTCGGAAGCCCCGTGGCGGCCGGGTTCTTCTTGCACCAGTCCAGCCCCGCAGCGCTCGGCTCCGCGCTCGGTGCGCCGGTCGGCGGCGTGACCAGTGGTGGCTTCTCGAAGTCGAAGTAGTCGAGCATCGGCCAGGCGTTCGCGTCGCGGCGGGTCATCGCCGGCAGGTCCCAGCGGTTCTCGATGAAGCGCGTGATGCTCGTGTGGTCGGTGACCTTGTGGCTCACGTAGCCGGGCTTCGCGAACGGCGAGACCACGATCATCGGCACGCGGAACCCGAGGCGGTCGAACTTGTAGTCCGGCGGGCGGTCCCCGTCGGGCTCGCACGCCGCGGGCGGCGCCACGTGGTCGTAGAACCCGCCGTGCTCGTCGTGGGTGATGAACAGCACCGTCTTCTTCCACACCGCCGGGTTGGCCTGCAGGGAGTCGATGACGTACTTGATCAGCTTCTCGCCCTTCTGCACGTTGGCGGGCGGGTGCTCGTCGTTCTGATCGCCGTCTTTCCCCCCGGAGAAGCTCGGATCGATCACCACCAGGGAGGCCAGCTTGTCGGCCTTGACGTCGCTCGCGAACGTGGCGAGGCCGCTGCCGGCATAGGCGGGGCCGAAGACGATGGGGAACGAGACGATGCCGTCGCGGTAGACCTTCCAGGTCTTGCCCTTGTCCTCGAGGAGGTTCGTGATCTTGGGCTTGCCGAGCGGCGGGGTGTCGGGCGTGTGCACCCGACCCCACGAGGTGGCGCCCCAGAAGTAGAAGCGGTTCGGCCAGGTGGGGCCGAGCAGCGAGCAGAAGTGCCGATCGCCGATGCCGTAGTTCTTGGCGAGCCAGTAGTAGTAGGGGAGATCGGTCTGGTCCATGTACCCCATGGCGCGCGCGCCGCCGGGGTTGCTGCTGGCCACGAAGCCGTCCATCAGGCCGTCGTCGTACTGGTCGTGCACCGGCCCCCAGTTGTGGGCGGTGTCCTCGGTGCAGTAGCGCGTCTCGTGGTAGCGCTGGATGTTGGTCTTGGTGATCGGGTCGGGGTTGCTGTCGGTCTCGGCCGCCACGTCGACGTCCTTCACGCCGTACTCGGGGAGCTTCGAGAAGTGGTGGTCGAAGCTGCGGTTCTCGAGCATCAACACGATGACGTGGTCGAACGGCAGCGCGTCGCCGTGGGGCACCGCCGGCCCCACCGTCTCGGTGGTCTTGCTGCCGACCGCGAAGCCACACGCGGTGCGGTCCTTCTCGTGCAAGTCGTAGGTGGGCCCCGGCGGCGGGCCGGTGTCGGCGTCGGCGTCGGTGCCCGTGGAGCTGCCGGTGTCGGTCGGGGCCGTGTCGGTCGCGGCCTCGTTCGCCGAGTCGCCCGCGGCGTCTTCGGCGTCGGGCGTGAGCACGAGCGGTTCGGCGCCCCCATCGCCCCCACAACCCGCGAGGATCGCAGAGAGCACGCTCGCCCACCCGAGGCGCCTCACGGGCACACCGCCGGGAGCGCGGCGAAGACCGGCACGAGCTTCGCGTAGTCCTTGTGGATCGTGCCCCCCTTGGCGTCGGCGGCCATGTCGTAATAGTAGCAGCCGCTCGCGGGCACCTTGCCGTTGACGAACGCCGCCACGTCGGTGTCCTTGTTGCCGAACGCGAAGCTCGGGGTGATGCCGGTGTCGGTCTTCAGGATCGCGAGCTCGTCGGTCTTGAAGGTGGTGGCCGAGGCGCCGGTGGCGCCGAGGCCGGTGAGCGTGGTGTGTACGAGCCCGGGCGGGAACTTGCGCAGCGGGATCCACTCGCGCGTGCGGTCCATGAGCCACTCGGGCCGCGCGGTCAGGTAGAACAGGTAGTACCCGCGCTTGGCGAGCGTGGTGAGCGCGTCGGCCGCGCCCGGGTGCGCGTCGGGCGGCGCGAGCCCCACGTAGTCGGTCCACGCCGCGTATTCGCTGGTGGTGAGCGTGCCGTCCATGTCGGTGACCGCGATGCGCGCGGTCTTGGGGACCACCTCGAGGAAGGCGTCGGTGGTGCTGAGATCGCCGCCCACCACGAAGTGGACCCGGTGCTTGCCGATGCCGAGCGGGGCCTCGCCGGTCTTGGCGAGGTCGACGAACAGCCGCCCGCCCGTGTCGACGACGCCCTCCACGGTGGCGTGGTCGCCGTCGTTGGTCGTGGCGAACGTGCCGATCTTCTTCCAGGGGCCGCTGCACCCGCGCTGCAGCCACACGTCCACGTCCTCGTCCTTGATGTCCTTGTCCGCGGTGCCATAGGCGAACTTCGCGAGGAGCCAGGTCTGCGCGCCCTCGAGCAGGAACAGGTCGCGGCCGCGGTGCCGCGCCGACCCGAGCGCCGCCGTGACCGACGACGTGGTGTGGCGCCACGAGCGCTTGGCGCCGGGGGCGGGCGGTGCGCCATCGCATGTGGGGCGCAGCGCGCACTCGGTGGGGGGAGTCTCGGTGGGAGTGTCCGCGACGCTCGTGTCCGTCGGCGTGCCGGTGTCGACCCCCTCGTCCGACGCGTCGTCGGCCGTGTCCGTCCCGGTGTCGGTGCGGCCCGTATCGGTCACGTCGCTGGTGGCGCCCGTGGCCCCGCTGCATGCACCGAGAAGGAAGAGGACGAGGGGCGCGAGGAGACCCGGACGCATCGCCCCCAGGATGCCACGCGCGCGTCGCCCCGGCGACACTGGACTGCCCCGAAATCGTCGCCACCTACATCGAGGTGCTCGACATGACCACCCGCATCGGGGATCCTCCCAGGGTTGCGCGCCCTCCTCCTCGTCCTCGCCACACTCGCTCTGCCGGCCTGCGGCGGCAGCAAAACCGCCGCGGTCAAGACCGGGGGGGCAGCGAAATCGCCTGCCCGCACCGACGTCGCGCCCCCGGCCATCAAGGCGCTCGTCGAGGGCGCGGCCTTCGCCAAGATCTACCTCAAGGACGGCGACGGCACCGGCGCCAAGGGCAAGGCCGTCGCCAAGCTCGAGGAGGCGCTCAAGCTCGACGGTCGCCTCTGGGAGGCGCACTACGATCTCGGCCTCGTGTTCACCCGCTCGGGCGAGCTCGCCAAGGCCGAGGAGCACCTCGAGGCCGCCGCCGCGGCCGAGCCCGAGTCCGAGCAGGTCGCCGTCGCGCTCTGCGAGGTGCGTCGCCGTCGCGGCGCGATGAAGAGCGCCGCCGAGGGCCTCGAGGCGTTCTGCAAGGCGCACCCCAACGCGCTCGAGGCGCGCGCGCGCCTCGTGGTCGTGCTCCGCGAGGCCGGTCGCAACGACGAGGCGATCGTGCACGCGCGGTTCATCCTCGCCAAGCGCCCGCTCGACGACGCCACGCGCGCCGAGCTCGCCCTCGCGCACCTCGCCAAGGGCGAGCGCGACGTCGCCGAGCTGCTCGTCTCGCAGGCCCTCAAGCAGAACCCGAAGAGCGCGGCGGCGTGGCGCGCCCAGGGCCTCGTCGCGCTGCAGAAGGGCGACGACGCGGAGGCCTTCCGCAGCTTCGAGAAGGCCGCCGAGTACGACCCGGGCGACACCACGGCGCGCGTCAACATGGGCAACGTGCTCCTGCGCGCCGGCGCGTTCGCCGAGGCCGAGAAGGCCTTCCGCCAGGTGCTCGCGACCACGCCCACCGACGAGGGCGCGATGCTAGGCCTCGCGATCTCGCTGCGCGGCCTCAAGAAGCACGACGAGGCCCGCGTCACCTACGAGAAGCTCCTCGCGCTCTCGCCGCGCCACCTCGCCGCCACCTACGGCCTCGGCGTGCTCTACGCCGACCACCTCAAGGATCCGAGCAAGGCGCGCTCGCTGTTCAAGCAGGTCGCCGAGGACGCGCCGAAGGGCAGCCCGTTGCGCGCCGACGCCGAACGCTGGCTCAAGGATCTCGGCGACGCCAACGGTCCCCCGAAGCCGGCGCCGCCACCGCCCACCCCACCGCCCAGCAAGCCGCCGGCGAAGAAATGACGATGCGCGATCCCTTCTTCTCTCGCTTCCGTTGGGGCCCCACGCTGCGCGGCCTGGCGCTCGCCGCGCCGCCGCTGCTGCTCGCCGGTGTGCTGCTCGCGGCGCCCAAGGCTCCCCCAGCGCCCGCCAAGCCGCCACCCAAGCCGCCGGTGTTCGTGCCGAAGAAGCCGCCGCCGCCCAAGGCCGATGCGGGCGGTGACGCCGCGGGCGACGCGAAGGGGCCCAAGGAGGCCACGCCGATCAAGGACGCTGGCGCGAGCGGCGGCACCGGCGGCGAGCTCGTGAAAGAGACCGAGAAGAAGGAGGGCGACGCCTCCGTGAAGGTCTTCGAGTTCGGCACCACCGAGATCGAGGGGCGCAGCCGCTGGCCCGCGATCACCTACTTCACGCGCCGCATGCGCGCCGAGTTCGAGGCGCAGAAGCTCCCGCATCGTCCGTTCTTGCCGGAGCTCGGTGCCACGAAGAGCGACCCGGCGGTCAAGTGAGCCGCGACCCGTCCGCTGCGCTCGCGCTCGCGGTGCTGGGCGCTGCCTTGCTCGCGTGTGGGACGGTGCCGCGCCCGCGCCCGGGCGCCGACGGGCGCGCGCTGCCCACGTTCCAGGACGACCTCCACACCACCGCGAACCAGGTGCCCCGCTTCGTGATGGGCGCGCGCCGCGCGGGGTGCGACGTGAAGGAGAACGACGACCACTCGTTCTCCGCGAAGTGCAAGGTCGGCGAGCGCGACGTCGTGGTCGCTTGCCTGCAGCACGGCATGATCCTCACGCGGGGCTGCCTCGCCGGCACCGAGACCGACGTGTGCCGCACGGTGTGGGAGGGTGTGCTCGCCAAGGTCGATCCCTCGTGAAGGGTCGTGTCCTGCATCACGTCGGGAACTGGCCCGCAGCGTGCTTGTCTTTCTGACCATGCGAACCGGGGGTTCATGAACGACGCGAGGTGTCTGAGGGTGGCCGCGGTGTGGGGCGAGACCGTGCTCGGCTCCGCCGTGCTGAAGCCGGGCGAGGTCTTCGACTGGAAGTCGACGATCGGGGTGAGTCCGCCGGAGCTCGAGGCGCAGGGCCAGATCCCCACCGAGCCCGTGCGCAGCATGGGCGGCAACTGGGAGCTCGATCCCCGCGGCGCGGTCGCTGGCTACCTGCGCATGCGTGGCCGCGAGGAGGACGTGGGCGCGTTCGCGCGCGCCGGCGCTCCGGTCGCCCTCCTGCCAGGCGACGTCGCGCTGTTCCAGTACGGTGCATTCGCCTTCTTCGCCCAGCCGGTGTCGCCCGCGCCGCTCTTGCCGAGCGGGTTCCGCCCCGAGCCGTGGGTCGTCATCGCGGCGTTCCTCTCGGGCATCGGCCACGTCGGCCTGCTGTACTCGATCTTCAAGTTCTCGACGCCCATCCCCGTCCCGGAGCCGCTCGAGCTGCTCAGCGAGCGACGGCTGCGCGAGGAGCTCGGGGTCAAGGCGCTCGACGAAGAAGAGAAGGAGAAGCCCACCTCCGGCGACAAGTCCGGGGGCAGCGGCGTGCCCGACCCGGGCATCAAGGACAAGAAAGATCAGGGCGGCGGCAAGAAGATGGCCGGCGCCGAGGGCAAGACGGGCAAGACCGACGGCAAGGGCGAGACCCACCTCCCGGGCCAGGTGCCCGGCGTGCCCATCGGCTCGATCACCGACGTCATCGGCTCGGGTGCCGGGCAGCAGCTCACCGACACGCTCGCGAGCATGCAGAACATCGCCACCGTCGCGGGCGGCCTCAACGCCAAGGACCTCAACTGGGGGTCGGGCTCGGGCTTCGGCCTCAAGGGCGGGGGCGGCGGCGGCGGTGGCACCGGCCCTGGCGGCGTGCCGTACGGCGGTGGCGGGTTCAACACCGGCGTCGGGCCGGGGACCGGCGGCGGCGGCGGCAAGGGTGGTGGTGGCCCCGGCGGCAAGGGCAGCGGCGGCCCTGGCGGCGGCGGCACGCCGGGCGAGAAGAAGATCAGCGTGGTCTCCGCCGGCGGTGGCGGCAGCAAGGGCTTCTCCGCCGACGAGATCCGCCGCGTGGTCATGAGCCACATGGGCCAGATCCGCGCCTGCTACGAGTCCGCGCTCGACGCGAGCCCTGGCCTCAAGGGGTCGGTCACCGTCTCGTGGCACATCACCGGCGGTGGTACCGTCTCGCGCTCCTCCGTGGCCTCTTCCACGCTCGGCAACGGGCGCGTGGAGGGCTGCATCACCCGCGTCGTCAAGGGTTGGACCTTCAAGAACCCCGACGCCGTGGAGGCCGACGCTTCCTGGGGCTTCCAGTTCACGCCACCCTGACCGATCGGGACCGACCATGGACCACTCCAAGAAAGAGGGCGCACGCCCCCATCCTGTGGGCCGGAGCCCCCAGCCGCACCTCGAGCGTCGCGCGTTCCTGCAGGCCCTGGGGCTCGGTGCGACGTGTGTGGTGGCCCCCTCCGTGGTGGGCTGTTCCACCCCCACCGAGCGGCGCACCCAGCCGACCGCCGTCCTCGCCGTGACCGAGACCACGGCGCCGGCGGTCACCACCGACGACAGCGTCACCTACCAGGTCACCCGACCCATCGCCGTGCCGCTCACCGCACGGCCCTCGAGCGACCTGCTGGGCCCGAGGGTCAAGCCCTACGCGCGCGGGCTCTGGTTCACGCCGGCCGACCTGCGGCTCCAGCTCAGCTACGTGATCTCGAACCTCGCCGACGCCGACGTCCTCGTGGAGCTGATGCTCGATACCTGGAACGAGTTCGTCTACTACGCGCCGACCGTCACCATCAGCGAAGAGGAGGGCCTCGCCGCCGATCGCTCGACCATCGATCGCCTCATCCGCGTCCCCGCCAAGTCCCGGGTGGTCGGCAGCGTCTCGTTCGACGACTTCGAGCGCGCGGCCATGGCGCTCGCGATCATGATCGACCCGCTGCGCCCCAACGATTTCCACCTCGTCGATCCGCAGACCAACCTCAAGGAGAGCCCGCTCGCGAAGCCCTTCCTGCCCACGGCCATCGACGGCATCACGGGCTTCGACCTCTCCATGCGCATCAACGGCAAGGCCAAGGTCGTCCTCGAGGCCACCCTCGAGCTGGAGGATCGCACGGGCAACCTCCTGGTCACGGGCCCGGACAGCGAGAGCCCCAACCGGAACAAGCAGAGCATGGGCCGTCAGCCCCTGGTCCCGCGGATCCTCGCGCCGCCCGTCTGAGCGAGTTTCGGAGCCGGGTCCTCCGCTCGCGCTCCGCTTCGAGCGGTCCCCTTATCGAGCGTCTCCCGCCGGCCGTTGGCCCAGGGGTGGAGACGGCCTTCCTCTCGTCGGGACGTTTCTTCCCGTCGCCGAGCGCGCCGTTCGAGACCGAGATCTCGGTCACGCTCGCGGGCAACGCGCGCGTGCGCGCCCAGGAGAGACGGGTCGTCTGGATCGCCACGCGCGAGGACCCCCGACTGCCGCGGTTCGTCATGGTGCGGAGCGGCGCCGATCTCGGCCGGCTCGGCGCCGAGCTCGAGCGCGAACGACGGGTCGGCAGCGAGATGTTGACGGTGGTGGTCGAGGTGCCTCGCGACGCCGAGACACTCGGCAAGGCCCTCGGGGTCAGCCCGAGCCATCTCGCGTTCTTCGCGCTCGACACGCGCGCGATCTCCGAGCGAGCGCCGCGCCTGGATCTCGAGCCCGCCGTCGGCGACGGCGTCTGGCGCGCGTGGGCGTCCGTGGAGCGGCGGGTGCTGGCCGAGCTCCGCAACACGCCCGTGTCGGACGCCTTCGTCGATCGCTCGGTCGACTTCAAGCGGCGCCAGCAGCGCGGGACTCCACCGATCCGCCGCTTCGTCGCGCGCGACCACGGCGAGCCCGTGGGCATGATCGGCTATGCGCCGTTCGAGGCGTGCGATCTCGGGATCGCGCCGCCCGGCCGGCTGGCGCGCCTGCGCGACGTGGCGGTGGTCCCCGAGGCGCGCCGACGCGGGCTCGGGGGGGCGCTGGTACGCGCCGCGGTCGATGCCGCGGTCGAGGAGCTCGGGGCCACGCAGGTCCTCATCGCGAGCAGTCAGGCGAGCCCTGCGGCGCGGCTCTATCGCTCGCTCGGCGGCGTCGAGGTCGGCGCGTTCGCGCAGCTCACCGTGTGAGACCTCACAGCGCGCGGACGATGGTGCCGCCCGCGACGACGCGATCGCCCTCGTAGAGCACGCACACCTGGCCCGGCGTGACGGCGCGCGCGGGGCGTTCGAAGTGGACCTCCACGCCCTGGTCGGTGCGCGTGACCGTCGCGGGGGCGCCCTCGTGGCGATAGCGGATCCGCGCGCTCGAGGGCCGCGGGGTGCCCATCGCGGGCTCGGGATCCAGCCACGTCACCTGCGCGAGGAGGGCCCCGATGGCGTCGGTGTCGGTGCCCTCGCCGACCTGCACCGTGGCCGTCAGCGGATCGATGCGCGTCACGAAGGCGGGCTTGCCGAGCGCGATCCCGAGGCCGCGCCGCTGCCCCACCGTGTAGCGGTGCACGCCCTCGTGGTGACCGACGACGCGGCCGGACTGGTCGACGATCGGGCCGGGGCGGACGCGGTCCTTGGCTCGATCGGCGACGAACCCGGCGTGATCGCCGGCGGTGAAGCACAGGTCCTCGCTGTCGGGCTTCGCCGCGTTGGGCAGCCCGTCTCGTGCCGCCTCCGCGCGGACGGCGGGCTTGCTCGCGTCGCCGAGGGGGCACACGAGCAGCGCGAGCGCCTCGGCGCCGATGCCGTGCAAGAAGTAGCTCTGGTCCTTGTCGCGATCGACGCCGCGGAGCAGCGCCGGGCGGCCCCCGATCTCGCCGGTGCGCGCGTAGTGCCCCGTCGCGAAGGCCGCGGCTCCCAGGGTGCGCGCGAGCCCGACGAACGCGCCGATCTTCACGTCGCGGTTGCACGCGACGCACGGCGAGGGCGTGCGTCCACCGAGGTAGGCGTCGACGAACGGGTCGATGACGTGGGCGTCGAAGTCGCGCTGCCGGTCGAAGGTGAAGAACGGGATGCCGAGCGTGCTCGCCGTGTGGCGCGCGTCCTCGATGTCCTCGGGTGCGCAGCAGCGCGACGGCGCCGCGCTCGCGTTCGGGGGCTCGTAGAGGTGCAGCGTGACCCCGACCACGTCGAAGCCCCGCCGCAGCAGGCGCAGCGCCGCGACCGACGAGTCCACGCCGCCGGAGAGCCCCACGAGGACGCGGGCGCCACGCGGCAGCAGTTCGAGGCGGTCGACGAACACCGCCCCTTTGTGGCACGACGCGGGCTACTGCGCCAGCTGGCCAGAAGCTACAGCGCGCGACGGTCGAGCTCGTTCGAGAGGACCGCGATGGCGTCGTCGGTGTGCAGGCTGACCGGGCCGAGGCTGACCGCGAGCGCGTCGCGCCCCGCGATCCATGCCTCCGTCGCGGCGTCGAAGCCGAGGTGATCGCCGACGACGAAGACGGCGCCGTTCGGCAGCTCCGCGGTGCGCACGTCGGTCGCGTCCTCGCGCAGCACGACGAGCGGTGCCGCGCCGATCTCTTCGTCGACCGCGGCGAGGCCGGCCGCGGCGAGCGCGACCCCTGGCTTGATCTCGACGAAGCGCTCGCTCGCGCTGTCGTGCGCGAGGACCTTGCGCGCAAGCGTGGCGAGGCTGCGCTCGTCGGGCCGGAAGAACTTCGCCGTCGCGCTGTCGAAGCGCAGCGTACGCGGCGCGCGGGGGCCACCGAGCAGCACGAGGTAGACCCGCGCTCCTGCGCGGATGCCGTGCGAGACGAGCAGGGCGGCCCGCACCGAGCGCAGGAGGACGTCGAGGCGGCCGCTGGTCCCCGGGAGATCGTCGAGCAAGAAGTCGGGCGAGGCGAGCGCGTGTCGACCGACGATCACGAAGCGCCGCATGGACGTCACGGAGCGTGCGTGACGACGAGGTGCTCGAGGGTCGTGCCGGTCGCGTCCTTCTGCGCGACGTGGCCGAGCCCGTCGACACGCACGTCGCGGTCGGCACCGGGGATCGCGCACGTGGACTTGCCCCAGACGATGCCGTCGAAGCCGAGCAGCTCGTCGTCCTTCGAACACACCGAGAACACGTAGGCGCCTTCGTCGTGCGGGGTGGCCGCCATCGCGGCGAGCAGCGTGGAGGGCCCCGCCGAGGCGTCGGCGCCGGGGTAGAACCCCCATCGCTTGTCGCACGTGGGCTGATCGGTCGCCGAGTAGCAGGCCGTGAGGCCGAGGTTCGCGCCGGCGATGCCGACGAAGGTGTCGATCTGCGCGGCGAGCCCCGCGCCGAGGTCGTACGCGCCGGCCGGGTCTTCGCCCTTGCCACCCTCGATCGCCTTGCGGCTCAGCGTGACGCCCATGGAGTGCGCGATCACCGTGATCTTCGGGCGACCGGTGTAGCGCTTCACCGCGTCGAAGAACGTGCGCAGGCGCGTGAGCACGACCCGCTCGTGCACCTGGTCGCCGGCCTTCGACGCATCGGCTGGGCCCCAGGTGATGCCGTAGAGCGCGTTGCTCGGGAAGCCGGCGGCGAGGAAGTGGCGGCGCGCGGCGTCCCAGCCGGTGAACGTGCCGTCGCGTCCGACCGCGGCGTCGGAGTTGCCGTGCACGAACACGATGGGTGCGCGGTCGACCACCTCACCCGCGACGAGCCGCCCGCCGAAGCTGCCGCCCTTGCCGGCGCGGACGAAGTCCTCCTTGCCGAGGCCCTCCTTCTCGAGCCACGCCTGGAAGTCGGAGGTCGACGTCGCGGGCAGCGGCGGCAGCGCCTCGGCCTCGGAGGCGCCGTCGGTGGCACTGTCGGTGGAGACCGCGGTGTCCGTGCTCGTGTCCGTCGCCGCGTCGGTGACCGGGGTGTCGGTGCCAGCGTCGCTGCCGTGGCAGCCGAGGAGCAGGATCCCGAGCCCTACGACGCCACGCAGAGGGCCCCCGTGCTCGAGGGCCTGGGTCACTCGTCCTTGCTCTTCTTCTTCTTCGGCTTGGGCGAGTCGTCGTCGTCGGAGGTCTTCTTCTTCTTCTTCTTGCCGTCGTCGTCGCCCTTGGCGTCGTCGTCCTTGGGCTCGTCGGCGGTGGTCTTGGTGACCTTCTTCGGCGCCTTGGTGCCGGGGGCCTCTTCGGTCGGCAGCACGTCGCCCGACCACACGATCGCGTTGAGCTCTCCGAGCTTCTCGTCGACGAGCTCGCGCTCGGTCTTGCCGAGCGAGCCGGGGTGCTCCGCGTCGATCTGGCGCGCGATGGCGAGCCAGTGGCGCGCGTCAGCCTTGAAGCCGATGCGGTAGTCGGTCATGCCGCGCAGGTACGCGTAGCGCGCGCGGTCCTTCACGCCGAACGAAGGCCAGTCGAGCTCGAGGGCGCGGAGCGTGGCGAGCGTCTTCTCGTGCTCGTCGTGCTGGAAGTGTTCTTCGGCGCGTCCGAGCTCCTGCTCGTAGGTCGCGCAACCGCCGAGCAGGCCCGACACCGAGAGGACGCCGGACACCACGAGAGCAAGGGCGAGAGGCCGCATCCCTCTCGTATATCAGACCAGGGGTGGCCGAAGGAACAGGCCTGTTCGGCCCACGATTCGCCGGGCGTTCAGGGAACGGCCATCAGGGGATCGAAGGCGTGAGCTCGATGGGCAGGGACGCGGCGGTCGCGACCTTGCCGTCGGCCACGAAGAACAGGAACTGCGGGTAGTTCGCGCCGTTGATGGTGACCGCGATGGTGGCGGGCGCGCCGGCGGTGCCGCGGAAGCTCGCCGTGTCCGTGGTGGTGGAGGTGGTGGTCTGGACCGTGAAGCCGGACGCCGTCCGGGTCAGGCGCGCGTCGGAGCCCGCGAGCGCGAGGTCGGTCATGCCGTCGACGTAGATCCGCAGATCGAAGGCGCACGGCTGGTGGCTCAGGTTGGTGTCGCAGGTCCACGAGACCTGCCACTGGCCCTCGGTCGAGTAGGTGACGAACACGCCGGCGCCGTCACCCGGGGCGGCGACCAGCGTGCGACCGCTGTCCAGCACCGCCTTGGAGGTGGCGACGGGATGCCCTGGATCGGTGCGGTTCGGAGCCGGCTCGACCCAGCAGCCCATCGAGGCCGAGGTGGCCAGGAGCGCGCACCCGAAGAGGAGCGTGTGGAGGGAACGGGAAGACATGGCAACTTCTTTCTGAGTTTCGCCGCGCTTCGCTCACTTCTTCTTGAACGAAGGCTTGGGCGCGTAGGTCGGCGGCGGCGAGTACGACTTGGGTGCCGGCGAGTAGGTCGGCGGCGGCGAGTAGGGCTTGGGCGCGTAGGTCGGCGGCGGCGAGTACGGCTTGGGTGCCGGCGAGTAGGTCGGCGGCGGCGAGTAGGGCTTGGGCGCGTAGGTCGGCGGGGGCGAGTACGGCTTGGGCGCCGGCGCGTAGGTCGGCGGGTTGTACGGCTTGGGCGCCGGCGAATAGGTCGGCGGAGGGTTGTACGGCTTGGGCGCCGGCGCATACGTGGGCGGCGTCGTGTAGGT
>Ga0154020_10007060_pt1 | contig 13137 bp, 11 predicted proteins | sample Klosneuvirus_201_FD_109709 | JGI IMG/M metagenome (GOLD analysis project Ga0154020, IMG submission 109709) | Active sludge microbial communities from wastewater, Klosterneuburg, Austria - Klosneuvirus_20160825_MG | ecosystem: Engineered > WWTP > Aerobic digester > Activated sludge | place... | reverse complement strand
TGAAACTCCGGTGGATGGATATTTTCAGGTTCAAAAGTTTCAATGAGCTTTGTCACTTTTCCTGAATTAACAAAAGAAATCTTCACCATGCGGCCATCTGACATTTTATATTCAATCAATTCGAATTCCTTGATATTGGTATAGACTCCCTCAAAATCAAAACTTACTGAACCATCCTTTGCCGACATGGTTGTTTTAAAGCCCGCACCTACCTTTAAATTATTTTCAGCATAAGGCGCATGCCAATCATCAGAAGCATAGCACCATTGCATAATAAAGGCCGGATCAGTCCAAACCTTCCAAACCTTATCCAGGGGAGCTTCGATTTCCGTTTCAACAGTTATAGAAATTTTATCAGCAGTATCCATGATTGAGAGACGATATATTTTTCTAAAACAAAACTATAAATAATTTTTCTGATCTCCGAAGTAAAGAGCAAAATACGTGAAAACAGGTTGAATTTTATCAGCGGCTAATTACTGTTTTCAATAAGGCGTGAATAAAAATTGATGGCAGAATTGAATTCTTTCCGTGCAATTCTTTCATTAATCCCATGGAAAGATTTAATATTTCCCTCATTTATATAAATTGGAAGGAATCTGTAAATGTTCGCTGAAATTTTCTCAAAGTGCCTTGAATCAGTTGCACCAATTACCAGATTCGGAGCAGTGAGAACATGAGGATATACTTGTACAATTGACTTATTGATGATTTCATATGAGGCTGAAGTTGTACTCGACGAGGCCGAAGGTTCAGATGCGAACTCTCCGAGTGCAATATGAATCCGATCGTCATTGATTGCATTCTTCACATGATTTACAATTTCTGCAATTGATGAGCCAGGCAATATTCTAAAATTGATTGTCGCCTTCGCAGATTGTGGAATGACATTATCTTTAACACCGCTGTTAAAAATTGTCGGTGCAATTGTATTTCTGACCAAAGCTCTCCCTGCATCACTCTGAGAATATATTTTTGTAATGAGTGAACTGAAAATTGTACGATTGGCAAAAACAATTCTATTTACTAATGGCATTTCAGGACCAAGGTTATCAATAAATCCTATCAAAGGAGGCGTGAGTTGAGCCGGAAAAGGTTTTTCTCTCAGGTCTATAATCGATTTAGAAATAATGTCAATCGCAGTTTCATCCTTTGGCATGGAAGAGTGTCCACCCTCAACTTCCACAGATAATTCCAGGGAAACAAACCCTTTCTCGGCAATGCCAATGAGTGCAACATCTTTTTCTATACCAGGTACAATTCCCTGGACGATAGAGCCACCTTCATCTAGCACAAATTCCGCCTTTACATTTTTCTCTTCAAGGTATTTTGCAATTGCCACAGCTCCATTATTACCACCGATCTCTTCATCATGACCAAATGCAAGATATACTGTTCGCTTAGGCTTAAACCCTTTTCTAATCAGCATCTCCACAGCCTCCATGATCCCGATCACACCTACTTTATCATCGATCGCACCTCGGCCCCATAATGTATCATTTATAATTTTCCCTTCGAAGGGCGCATACTTCCAGTCCTTAAGATCCGTTTCAGGTACCGGAACCACGTCCAAATGAGCCATCAATACGATTGGATTGAGAGAAGAGTCTATACCCTCCCACTTGTAGAGAAAACTAAATTTGTTGATGGTTTTTTTCTCAAGAATTGAATCTGATAGTGGATAAGTTCTTGAAAGAAATCCGGAAAACTCAATAAAAACACTGCTGTCAAAATCATTCAGATTTTCCGGAGAAATCGTTTTGATTTTTAATGCCTCCGCGAGATTTTGAATTGAGGCTTCAGAAATTTGGTCTAGGGGGACTGCTTGAACACTTAGTTGTTTTGATTTAAAACTAATGGCATTCACGAAAAGATAGAGTACAAAGATCGCCAGTCCGGATAACAGAAGCAATGCAACTTTTTTACGCTTTTTCAAATTGAACAATTTAGAATGAAGAAAACGAAGGTAAAATCAGAATGCTTAACAAGCAAGGTTAGCTTCTTCAGTTATTAACTGCACAAGTTTCGAGACTGCTTTTATCAGAATCATTTATATATATTCATGATGAAACAGCTGATGCTAAAGAGACAATCAATGAATTACCTCAATCTGCACCGACCATTTGCTAAAACATCGAAACCGGAGCATTCATCTTTAAAAGATAAGCCTGCAAGAGTTTGTTAGGTTTGCCTCAAACCAATTTTAATTTCAGTAAAACCTACTATTCCTGGGTCTGCTTCAAAATGTGATTTAAACCATAAAACACCGATATTTTTAAAATTAATTGAAATTTTTGAGCTCTAAAACGAATAATTTTTGATACACTTTCATAATCACTTTGAAATATGTAGTCCTCAGTTTATTTATCTTATTATCAGATATTTACAAAAATAAACAAAACATAACCAATGGAATTGGCATTTATACTACAGCAACAGCCAATAAAGTGAGAGGAGCAATTATTCCTGAAGAAATCAGCTAAGACTTGCTTAATTTTACAAGATGCATCGATGTGTTGGATGAAGGACAAGCCACCGATTTTCCTCAACGACACTGGTTGAACATAAAAGAAAACCGGTTTTTCTGCCGGACAGTCTAACGATGTTAAATATATTCATGACGTTTAAGAGTATAAATCCATTCAACGGAGAGGTGGTTGGAATCTATGAAGAGCAGGATGAAAAAACTGTTCTCAAAATTTTAGCAGATTCTCAGAAAGCCTTCAAATCATGGAAGAAGGTTGACATTTCAGTGCGTGCAGGAATGATGAAGAAGGTTGCAGATATTCTGCGGACAGATGTTGACACCTATGCAAATATGATAAGCATGGAGATGGGGAAGCCTATTTACGAATCGAGGGCTGAGGTAAATAAATGCGCATGGGTTTGTGATTACTATGCAGAAAATGCAGCTAGTTTTCTTGCGAATGAAATTATCAAGACCGATGCACAACAAAGTTTTGTCCGGCATGATCCTATAGGTGGGGTTCTCGCCATCATGCCCTGGAATTTTCCGTTTTGGCAAGTCTTTCGATTTGCAGCTCCTACCCTTATGGCCGGAAATGTGGGATTCTTAAAACATGCGTCGAACGTATTCGGTTGTGCCAAACAGATTGAAGAAATTTTCATTAAAGCCGGCTTTCCAAACGGAGTATTCCAAAACATCATGATCCATCATGACAAGACGGAAATGCTAATTGCGCATGAAGCGGTCAGAGCAGTAACCTTAACAGGAAGTGAAAGGGCCGGTTCATCAGTTGGGGCTTTGGCAGGAAAGCATATTAAAAAATCCTTGCTTGAACTCGGTGGAAATAATTCACTTATTGTTCTAGAGGATGCTGATATTAGCGCCGCAATTAAAACAGCCTTAGTAGCTCGCATGTTAAACTGTGGCCAAAGTTGTATTGCAGCAAAGAGATTCATCCTGGTAGGAAATGTCTATGATAAATTCGTAGAAGGTTTTATCGAAGGAGTTAAAAATTTAAAATCCGGAGATCCTTTAGATGATAAGACTCAGGTTGGCCCCCTTGCAAGAAAGGATCTCGCTGATGAGTTACAAAGTCAGGTTTCAAGATCTTTGAAAATGGGTGCAGAATTATTATACGGCGGAAAACAAAAAGATGCCTATCATGAACCAACCGTTCTGGGCAATGTTAAACCGGGCATGCCAGCCTTCGATGAAGAGACTTTCGGGCCCCTTGCATCGATGATAAGAGCAAAGGATATCAATGATGCCATTCATCTTTCGGAGCAATCAAGATTTGGCCTTGGTGTTTCGGTTTGCACAACTGACATTGAAAAAGCTTTAGCTCTGGCGGAAGAATTCAGCGATGGTGCTTATTTTATTAATGAGCTTGTAAAGTCCGACCCTCGCCTACCATTTGGAGGAGAAAAATACTCAGGCTATGGAAGAGAACTGGCTAAAGACGGGATGATGGAATTTGTAAACAGAAAGACTGTCTATGTAAAATAAACTTCCGCTGCATTTTCAGTATTACCAAAATTTACAGGCCAAGCTTATCGGCATATTCCTGATTACACAAAAGATAATTATAGTAATCGCTTTTTACAATATGATCCAGCTTCCTGATTCCTCCATTCTCATCAATATTGAAATACAAATAACCCAGACCCTCAACTAATTTTTCCACTCGTTGGCCAATATCGTCAGTAAGAATTTCAATCAACATTGTTGGACGAAATAAGGATAAGTAGACGGAAAAACCTTGCAGAACTTCTGGCTCATGAGTTTCAACATCAATTTTAAGTAAATCTATTTTCTTCAGGCCATTCTTCTCAATAAAAGTATTCAAGGTAATCGTCTCAATTTCTGTCTCGAGAACTACGGTTCCTGGAGCCCTGGTATTCTTATTTACTGTAACAGATAATGTATGTTCATCGGCTGTATCATATATCAGCGCCTTACCATCTGAATTTGAAACCGCTTGTTCATAGGCAAATATATCATAGTCGTTCAATTCAATATTCTCTAAAAGTTTCGAATAAACTCTTTTCACCGGCTCAAAGGCAATTACTTTTGCTTCTCTATTTATTGCTTTTGCAATGAGTGCATAAATTCCGGTATTTGCCCCTATATCGACAATGACTTCCGAACTCTCACACATCTTTATCCAAAGACCCATTGACTCTTTTTCCCAACCGTTGGAAAGTCCGGCCCAAAATATTTCGTTTTCAATCTGGAAACCATAGTGATTTATACGAAATGCTACCGACTGCTTAACAGGGATATTTATTATGCCTTTGAAATGAAGATGCCTGTAAATCGATTCCGGAGGAACCCAGAAATTTTTAATCACTGAAAACAATTCCCTCTTGAACGGAATCCCTTGATACAAGGCTTTTAATATTTTTTTCACATTGCTGATTCCTTAATATCAAAGCTGGCTTATCGAAGGTAATATTATTTAGATGACGAAATCATTGAAACGTTAATCCATTCACACAAAAATAAATCAGAGAGCCCAAATTACTCCTAAAGGAAAATGGCTCATTCTTTAGCTTTAAGGGGAATCCAAATTTCTTCTTCGGAATCAGAACTATCATGCTTATACTTTTCACCAAGAATTTCAAAATGAGGTCTGTCATCCAAAGCAAAACCCGATTTACTCATCCATTCTCCCAGAATATATCGGAAGGTATCGGAGGCATTATCTGGCAAGCCTTTGTAAATAAAAACCGCATAAAGCCCGGATTCCAAAATAAGAGTATGCATATCTGCCGGAACCTCGTCGAAATTTTCAACTTCTACAGCAGCCCATTTTTCAAACTCTGAATTCGGATCAAAGTATTGAAAAAACAAAGGAGGATAAATTTGAAGAGAAAATAAATCTTCACTAATCTTGAAGCTCAATTCTCCGCGCCTTTTCATAAATCCATTCCAAAGTTCAAACGTCATATTTTGAGCGAAGGACATTTTTGTCCGGTTTCCGATCAACTTCTTCTGAGGAAGGTTCTCAATTCTATGATTCATTTCAACGTATTAATTCAACTTCTTGAATAAAAATCCATTTTGAACTGCGAAATACTAATTTGCAATTGGAAAATGAATCGGTGCTATCCGATTGAGTTAAATTTTCGACTGCGAATCAATAATAGTGCATTCACGGCCAAAAGTCCCATCAAAGCAATATAGGAGAATTTTTCGACACGAGTTCCCTCAAAACCTTCGTTGATTCCATTGTACAAAATCCATATGCAGAAGATGATATTTCCTAAAATGGATACTATCGTCAACAATGAAAATAAAGGACTCATGCTCTTGTGACTGATATTTTTCGTACTCATAATGCTAAATTTAACAATTGAATTATCTTAATTCATTTTCGCGGCAATGACACAAGCACAATTTATATTAAGCCGGCATTAATTAAACCAAACTGCATAGCCCTGTCTTCTCAAATCTAATGCAAGCTTCTCCTCCATCTTCAAGGCCTGCTCTCTTGTCATTGGTTTTATATTGATATGATTGTATAAACTCGGACGTAAATAGGTGCCATATTTCTGTACAATATTCGCTGAAAGTTTATGTCCCTTTTTATTGCGATAGCCCGAAGTATGTTGCTCAAATCGTTCTTGCGCTGTCTTGCTTGTCATTCCAACATAAAGGCATTCCAACACGCCATTAAACTGCGGGTTGACTTCACGAAATCTTCTGTCATCGGTGAATACTTTTTTTGAAAGCTCTATAACGTATACGATGTACTTCAAGTGAGGCGTTTAGTTTTCAATAATTCTGATGGATCAGTATGAGAAGGCTGGTTAAATTTATCTAAAATTTTTAAAGCACAATTTAGTTCCAGAATGAATCAACGCTTCGATCCACACAAATATTCTACACCTGAACATTTTTCCATTTCCCTTTCTTAAATAACCAAAGCGTAAAAATACCTACGGATGTTTCTGAAATAAAGACGGCCCAGAAAACACCTGAATATGACCAATCCAGCTTTATAGCCAGTAAATATGCAAGAGGAATTTGAATGAGCCAAAAGAACAGCAAATTAATATAGGTAGGTGTCTTTGTATCACCCGCACCATTAAAGGCTTGCACGGAGACCATCCACCAGCCGTAAACAAAGAAAGAGTATGACATGATTTGTATCCATTCCGAGCCTATACTTATCACCCTCACATCAGAAGTAAAAACACTAACCAATTGTTTGTTGAAAAAGAAGAATATAACCGAAATCCCGAGGAGGAAGATCATATTGTAAAACCCAATCTTCCACACTGTGGATTCTGCTCTTTCAGGGCTTCCCGCTCCAAGATTTTGGCCAACGAGTGTGGCCGCCGCATTCGAAAGTCCCCATGCCGGCATCATAGTAAACATCATAATACGCATACTGATGGTTGCACCCGCTACAGCTTCACTTCCAATAGCGGAAAGAATTCTCATGAGAAAAATCCATGAAGTCATAGCCACAATCATTTGTGCTATTCCTCCAAATGAAGTTTTTAACATGTTGATCATGACTTCCAAATTAAATCGAATCATCGAAGCGACGACTTTGATGTGCTTACCTCCTTTGAATAAAAAATAAAGTTGAGTCAGCACCCCGAATCCTCTGCCAATATTAGTTGCAATGGCAGCGCCTTCTATCCCCATAGCAGGTATAGGCCCAAGCCCAAATATTAACAGGGGATCCAGTATAATATTGATAGCATTTGATATCCACAAAACCTTCATGGCAATCGCTGCGTCTCCGGCTCCGCGAAATACGGCGTTGATGATAAACAACATCATGATCACCAGATTCCCACCCAGCATCCAAACTGTGTACTTATAGCCATGGTTAAGAATCCATTCATCAGCAGACATAAGTCTAAGCAAATCTTTGGCGAAGAAGAGACCGGCAATTGTAAAGGGAATGGAGACCAATAAGCCAAGTATGATAGCTTGGACAGCTGAAATTCCGGCGCCATTGGGATTCTTTTCCCCAATCCTTCGGGCGATTATAGCAGTGACAGCCATTGAAAGGCCTAAGCCGACAGCATACAGGAGAAATAAATAGGTTTCTGTTAAGCCTACTGTTGCAACTGCAGAGGAACCGAGCTTCCCTACGAAAAAAATGTCTACTACGGCAAATGTCGATTCTAAAACCAATTCAAGAATCATGGGAACGGCAAGCAAAAAAATGGCTCGCTTTAGAGACACAGTGGTATAATCCGCTTCCGTACCCCGAACAGCATTTTGCAATTCCCGCCAAATGGAAGGGCGTTTAATTTGATCAGGTGGCTTATTCATCAGGCATCCAGGAGCGTTTGGATATCAAATTTTTTCATTTTCAAAAAGGCCTGCATCACGCGTTCACTTTTCTCGGGCTCAGACATTAAATTTGGCAAAATGCTGGGCACTATTTGCCATGAAATTCCATATTTATCAGCAAGCCAGCCACACATATCGTATCGACCTCCTTCACCCAACTTGCTCCAGTAATGATCTATCTCCACTTGAGAATCACACTCAATTACAAATGAAACAGCAGGACTAGCCTTGTACTTGGGACCGCCATTCAAGCCCATAAACTTAGTGCCATTCAATTCGAATGTGGTGACGACAGGCGAGTTCTGTAATATTTTGGATGACTTAAATATCGAACAATAAAAATCAGCGGCCTCTTTAGCATTATTATCAAACCAAAGACAAGGGTAGATTAATCTGTGCATGAAAAAGATAATATTTTGAGTGATAATAACTATATCCAACTTTGAATCTCTTTATTGAATATCAAATCTTTCAATAAGATTTACAATAAAAAAAAATCGTAGAAGTAAATATGGCAAAGATCTCACTATAAGATGAATCTCATATTCTAATGATTTACAACAATTTTCTGTGACAGTATGCCTTCATTTGTTTTCACTTGAACCATATAAACACCATTCTCCTCAAGTTGGATGCTCGTTGACTTATTGAGAGTTTCAATTTTCAACTTTTCATTTCCCAGTGCGTCAATGACTGTTATTTGAGCCTTGTCATTAGCCAGCTTAACTTCAAATTTTCCGTTTGAGGGGTTTGGATAAATCGACACTGAATTTCTCAAGTCAACAACCGGATGCGCAATGGAAACGGTACCCGAATTTTTACCCTGCAAATAAAGTGATAGTGGGAAATTTCCTTGTCCACCTGCAAATATTGCAGTAGGAACCCGAATCAAAAAAGTGTGATTACCGGCACTAACGGAGCCCAGATTAATTTGGCGTATGTCAATTACATCACCCGGACACCAGTTACTGAAGGACTGCCATTCATTATCCGTCATGGGTGTAGCACCATAAATTCCGTTTCCCTGAGTATTGTATTGACGGAAGGGTTCACATGTCGTGCGGCCGGGTCTGTACGTTAACTGAAGCGCATTATCAAAATAGACATAGTGATACCTTCTGTTGTATTCTTCGCCACCTGCATTCGCGCCATGGTTAGACGTTATAAGATATAAGGACACATCAGTAAAATCATCAGGAATGTTAATCTGAAGCGTTCTTGCTGTTGTTCCAATTACATCGGTTGCTCCTGCCTGATAATTATTAAAATTATCCTGGAAGAATAAAGGCATTAATACGTTTGAACTTTGTACAGCAGCGGCAGTATTAGTTTCAAATTTCAATCTTCCTATAAACACATCGTTCCGACCCGCACAACCGGAGACTTGTGTTTGAGCGGCATAGGGAACACCGAATACCTGCAACTCAATCCAGATGTCAAAGTGGTTCGTTAGACCGGTATCTTTCAGAAGCATAGCGACATTATCTATGTTGAATGTATATGGAACAGAATCCGGTTGAATATTTTTATTCATGAAAGGTGTGATAAACCTTCCTAGCTCAATGCGATCTACACTATCAGGATTGTATGTTGTGGATCCAACAGGAACCAGAGCCATGTTCACATTTCCGATTCTGTCATAATTATCACACAATGCTTTTATCAGCACATTCATCTGCAGTGTGGTTCCAATAGAGGATAGTTCGGCACTGCTGAGTTTTCTGGCAAAGAGATCATTTCTGTGCTGTAACACTCCCTGAGGCGGTGGAGGGTTTGTAACAATGCCCGCATAACCATCATAAAAAACGATACTATCCATGACTGTGATGGATGTTTGAGCCGATGATTGGAGAACAGCAATAACAAGACTGAGAAGAAGCAGGACTTTTTTCATGAATCTATAATTTGATAACTGAAATGGATTTTGAAGATGGCAAGAAGCATGGCGATATCACCACAGACTATTTAATGCAAGTATAGCTATTTCCTTTCTCAAATGTAAAAATAAAGTAATCAATACTTTAGATTGGAAATTGAGCGATCAGAAGATTCCCACAAGTGAATATTTTGAACTCACATAGAGTCAATGGATTTTCTTAAATCCAACTCAAAAAATCTTGCTTCCCTGTGCGTGTTATGCCGATAAGCGGGGATTTCGCTAAAACCGTGATCGATGTAAAGGTTTATTGCAGATTTCATAAAGGCCAGCGTATCAAGTTTAATGCTTTCATAGTTCAGGATTTTTGCATTTTCTATACACTCCGTTAACAAAAGATCCCCAATTCCTAAACCTCTGCACTTTTCCTGAACAAACATTCTTTTGAGCTCACATTCCCTTTCATTAAATCTTTTTATACCGGCTACAGCAACAGCGTGACCATTATTCCATGCAAAAAACAAAGCACCATCAGGAAAGGAGTAAGTCCGGGACAAGGTTTCCATCTCCTTCTCAATATTCTGAGACGATAAAGTCATTCTTGCTTCAGGCCCGGCTTTAAGCAACAGCCAATCGACATATTCAATGATCAATTTCTTTGCTTCTAAAAACTCTTCCGGTGTTTTCGCTGCGACTATTTTGATCTCCTGATTCAACCTGTAAAATTTAATTTGTCATTTGGTTTCATTTCGAATTGATTATAATGTCAAAAAAAGCAACATTAAAACAGAATGGAAAGCTGTTTTAATGTTGCTTTTGTAGGATACAATTTCATCGTGCCACCCCCGCCTTTCGAAGATCGAGCAGATTTCTGAAAATCAATTTATTTTTCTGGAGCCAGTAAAACAAGCCCATCAAGACAAATTGATCCTTGCCTGAAATTAATTTTTAATCAACTTTCTCGTTTCTATTGAATTTGACGTTTGAATTGAAAGCAAATATACTCCAGGTGCATAAGAAGAAATATCCACGATGAGTTTTTTGTTAATTTCATTTTTATAAACAACTTTCCCATCCAGACTGCTTATGCTGACGAGCCCGTCCCTGCTATTTTCAATTGTTACTAAAGCATTTCCCGGATTTGGATACACCTTCAGGCTGGATAAAGCTCCCGTCTCTTGTATACCAACGGATCCGCTTAGATCCACACGATACACAAAATAAGTAAAGGTTGTATTATCTACTCCGTAACCTGCGATAAAATTTCCATCCGGCGAAATACAATCTGCCGTATACACCTGATGCGTATTTGTCGGATAACCTAAAACATTGTTGATATATGCATTCAATTCCTGAAGTCCACCGGCATGAGTCCAGATAAAAGGTGTCTGTGGATCACCAAATAACTGACCATCAAACCAACCAACGACAATAGAAGCATCGGCACTCATCCCCGATACGAAACCATTGCCCACATTTGGCAGAGTTCCCAGGTTGATCACTCCTGAATCACGGCTCCAGATCCAAGGCTCATAGTTATTTGCATAATCTCCGTAGCCACCGATCCATTCTCCACTGGCAGATACCGCACTGCACTCTCCCACTTGATTATATTCATCATAAGGACTCATGGTAGTATCAAGAAGAATATATTCGTTAGGGAAATACCCACCTGAAGGATCTTTTCTCCAAACAGCCGATTTCCATGGACCATTAAAATCCTGCCATCCGACTACAACACTTCCATCATAACTTACTGCATTGGCTCGTGTACTTTTTTGAATGCTGTCGTAGATACTACCCAGATCCATCAAGCCTTCTGCCACACTGGAAGCAACTGCATGCGCATAGGCGTAACCTCCGGTTGTATCAGCCCAGGAAAGACCGACTACGGTATTTCCATCTCCTGAAATTCCAAAGCCCCCACTCACATTACCGTCAACAGAAAAGCCCAGGCTGCCAACAGTTGCCCATTGACCGGTTGCACGATCATACTTTGACATTTCAGGTCCATCAAGGCCCACACTGGTTCCGCATATAAAATTGCCATCAGCACTAAATCGTGCCTGTCCTCCAACTCCCAGACCGGGAGCAACTCCACCGATATCTAGGATTGCATTCCCTGAATCAGGCAGCCAAATTGAATAGGGGCCTGACTGGAATTGATAACCCGATACTTTTCCTTCGTCCGAAATAGAATTTGCCGCAAAGGTGACATCGTTATAAATAAATTGAGCTGAGAGCAAGTTTGTTGCCAGGAAAAATAAGAAGGTGCTTAGTAGAAGTTTCTGTTTCATTTAGTTTTGAATTTGTTTGTTAGGAATATACTTCGGATTCTGTAATTGAATTTCAATAAATGTTATTCCAAGCAGAAGGTATACTTGATATCATAACCGGCCCATAACCAAAAAGAAGGGTCCGCTTTTCAGGAATTTCCCATCGAAGATAATGCTTTCTTCAATTCAAAATTATTGTTTTGATAAAAATCATACTCTCAACAAAGCCCGGAATGCTCTGCCTGCATAATAAGATTCAGCCCCATTATGGTAAACAAAAACTGTCCCGAAGCGATAATCAGCGAAGATAGCACCTCCAAGTTTTCTAATGTTAGCCGGAGTTTGGAGCCAGCTTGATGTTTTTGAATCAAATTTTCCAAGCGCTTGCAATTCCCGGTATTGTACTTCATTTAACAATTCAATCCCCATCGCTTCAGCCATATTAATTGCGCTATCTTTTGGTTTATGTTCCTTCCTGGCCTTTAATGCTGCATCATCGTAACAAAGACTTCTCCTGCCTTTGGGGCTCTCTTCCGAACAGTCATAAAATAGATATTCGTTTTTCTTTTTATCATAACCTACAACATCCGGCTCACCCCCGCTTCTTTCCATTTCATTAAGAGACCATAACGAATCCGGTTTTGACTCAAGCTTTGCCTGTAATTTAGTCCAGTCAAGGCCTTTATGACGACTCAAGTTTTTCTCAAAACGTGATTTCAAAATATTGAGTAATTCATTCGTCTGTTCAGCAGACAATTTCTTTTTAGGGCTCATTTGTTTTTATAGCTTGGTCGTTATTTGAATTCATTTATAATGAATATTGCCTCTCATAGTCTACACCTGAATATTCTTTATAAGCACATTGATTTTGCCAACATTTTTAAAAAAATAATCTAGATGCGGAATTCTCACTTTAACCGTACAAGTTTTCCTTTTCGTTTAACAATATTTTTATAGTCCCATTGAATCAGGCTGGACGCTTTCAGCCAACGTTTCAAATCTCCGGTTACAATTTCTGAAACACTATCATAAAATACGGAAGAATCCTTGAATTTTTTTCCCTTTACGGCCAATTCCTCATCTAAAAAGTCTGCTCCACTCCAAAACATTAATCTAATCCCGGCCTTTTGCTTACTGTACCCAACAATGGGATTACCTTCCAGAAACCAAACCGGATGGGCATGCCAAATTTTAGATTC
>Ga0154020_10007059_pt1 | contig 13140 bp, 12 predicted proteins | sample Klosneuvirus_201_FD_109709 | JGI IMG/M metagenome (GOLD analysis project Ga0154020, IMG submission 109709) | Active sludge microbial communities from wastewater, Klosterneuburg, Austria - Klosneuvirus_20160825_MG | ecosystem: Engineered > WWTP > Aerobic digester > Activated sludge | place... | reverse complement strand
ATATATTTATTTTTATTTTTTACTAATTAATGTGTTCTACTGCCAATAATACTTTCCATGCTTCTGTTACTTTGTTCTCTTCCAACAACCGCTTCGCCATATGGTGCAAATGTTCCTCCAATTTATGTTTATCATTGCTATAGAGTTCAAACATCTCGTTAATTGCTCCTGAGTTTTTGTATTGTATCACCTCTTCTTTAGTAGGAATATGTTCTATATTCCCCAGTTGCCCTAAATTATTTGCCGATAAAATGTTGCTTTTTTTAATGTATTCAGGCATGTTATCGAAACCAACGCCTATAGTAGTTAATGGTTTTTCAATTTCAAATAAGGCATCGCCATTTGCTCGGCAATACCAATTCCCACCCATACGTGCCACCAGATCTATTTTATGCTGGTCAATTAATTTATTGGCATCTAATACATCTTCGCTTACGTGTATCATCACCACTTCGCAGATCACCAAATTACCGGCTCCGCCTTGTTGTCCTAATTCAATTACCTGATTCACCTTGCACTCCAATTGAACCGGTGATTCCTTTACACGAAAGGGTTTAACCAATTGCGATTCCAATGGCGTAAAGCCGGCCTTCACAAATTCGCTCGTGCCTTTTGGGTACGGACTACTTGCCAAACTGGTTTGTTGCACCATGTTATAGTTCACAATATTGATCACGCACTCAGGAACCTCTTTAATATTTTCGTAAGTGTCTTTTGTAGCACCCGTGCGGCCGCTGCGTGCAGGCGAAAAAACCGCAATTGGTGGCGCTGCCGAAAACACATTAAAGAAACTGAATGGCGCTAAATTAGGATTGCCGTTTTTATCAATGGTACTGGCAAAACAGATAGGCCTTGGCCCTACAGCCCCCAATAAATACTGGTGAATTTGAGGGATGGAGAGTTCTTTAGGATTAAGGCTTAACATAAGTAACAAAATTACTCAATTAAGGGTGCATTGCCATAGGATGTTAATAATTGAATGAAATTGTGAATACCTGACAGGAGTAAAAGAAGTTTACTGCTCAATTTTTTCCTTATCCTGATCGGCCAAAATAGAACATCAGAAGGCGTTGCCAATAAAGTGGGTAAAACGATTATTATTTCAAACACCCCTCCGTCACTCCGTGACACCTCCCCTTAAAAAAAGGGGAGGAAAAATGCTTCTTTTTATAAAAAACAGAAATAAAAGAATAAGTTAAATATTTAAAAAAAATACAATTTTAATTTTCCTATCACGTTAGGCAGAACAATCACAATTTGTATATTAGCACTTTACAATGAGCCGGAATTTAGTCATCATACCTACGTTTAACGAAATCGAGAATATCGAGAAAATGATACGTAAGGTTTTTTCACTTCAACGTGATTTTCATCTCTTGATTGTTGATGACGGCTCTCCTGATGGAACAGCTCAAAAAGTGAAAGAGTTGCAATCTGAATTTCAAGGTAAATTACATATAGAAGAACGTAAAGGGAAGTTGGGATTAGGCACTGCCTATATTCATGGTTTTAAATGGGCTTTGGCTAGGCCATACGAATACATTTTTGAAATGGATTGTGATTTTAGCCATAACCCGGACGACCTCATCCGCTTATTAGAAGCCTGTGAGAAGGGAGCCGATGTTTCAGTAGGCTCACGATATTGCAGAGGAGGAAAAGTGAGCAATTGGCCGTTGGGACGCATTTTAATGAGCTATTTCGCTTCAGTATATGTAAGGATAGTATTGTGGCTGCCAATAAAAGATACAACAGCCGGATTTAAATGTTACAAGCGCAAAGTTTTAGAGACCATTAACCTCGATGGCATTAAATTTATGGGTTATGCATTTCAGATTGAAATGAAATACACGGCTTATAAAAAAGGATTTAAATTGGTGGAAGTACCAATTATGTTTGTCGACCGCGTTGAAGGCGTTAGCAAAATGAGCACCAAAATATTCAAGGAAGCTTTTTGGGGTGTGTTGCAAATGCGCTTTAAGAAAATGGATTGATTTTCTTCCGAAAAGTTTATTTACAATCGCACTTCATAGCAGGATCTGTGAAGTTGATATCAAGAATTTTAGACATTGTATCGCAATCGTTGATCACGAAATTGTATTTGTATTTATTCTTAAACTCTTCTTTAGGCTGAATAAAATAAGTACCGCAAGGCTCAGCATGCACATCGGTTAGATCATAATTTACTTCGAAATGACGCATCTCAATTTTAAACAACTGCTCATTATACACCAGACATTTTAATTTGCATTGCGCTTTTTCACTGAACTCGAAATGCTGGAAAACCAATTCCTGCATTTTCATTTCGTTTGTACTTACACAACTGCGGTTGCCTATCATAGCAAATGCAATTAAGCAGCCAATCCCGAAACCAACACCGTAAAATTTTAATCGTTGTAAGAAGGTCATTTTTTTAAGTTATTAAAATTTTGCTCAACTAGTTTTAGGTGTCCTAAATGGTGTTGGCCATGCCAGGCATACATAGCCAATAATTCAGCCAAGGTAAACATATGCTTGCTTCCTGGGTGGTAAGTGGTCAATTGCCAGTCGCTAGTACTTAAATTGAGAAACAAATCAGTTAAACGGGCATGCACCCCATGTAAAATCTGTAATGAAAAATTAATGTCAGACTTTGAACCATCAAACAAATTGGCCCAACGGTTCTCGTCATACGGCTTTATTTGTGCAGGATCTTCTGTTAGGGCACCCTTTACCCTGATTACCAAATTACAATGGCTATCGGCCAAATGATGTATCACTTGCCTTCCGTTCCATCCACCTTCACGGTATTTCACATTAAGAATTTCCGGCTTCCAGTTTATTACTAAAGCCTCTAGTTTTACAGGAAATTCTGAAAACGCTTTAATGTTATTTTGAATATCAGTTAAGGTATAATCACGGCCCAATGTAAAACGACCAATAGGAAATTGAAGATGTTCAACAGATGCCGGCATAAATTAAATGGCAGCCATTAACAGATTGATATCTTTGAAAGGCAAATTAAATGCTTCAGCCAAAAACTGATTAGTAAGAATTCCGTTATAAATATAAACGCCGTTTCTTACACCTGCATCTTTACGAACTAAACTGTCGAAGCTGCCTTCATCACCCATATTTAAAATAATTTGGGAGAAAATACTACTGAAAGCATATGACGCTGTTCTGGCTACGCGTGAAGCTATGTTTGGTACGCAGTAATGAATAACACCATGCTTTTTGAAAATAGGTTTTGTGTGGTTAGTAACGTGCGAAGTTTCAAATACGCCTCCCTGGTCAATACTCACATCAATAATAACTGATCCGGCTTTCATTTCAGAAACCATTGTATCACTCACCACGCAAGGCGTTCTTCCCCGGTGTGATCGCAATGCGCCAATCGCTACATCGGCAGTTTTCAAATGTTTCTCTAGTACTTTAGGAACAATTACCGAAGTAAATACCCTAGTACCTAATGCGTTTTGCAATCTTCTTAAACGGGAAACAGACGTATCGAACACTTTTACTGATGCACCTAATCCTAAGGCAGCGCGGGCAGCAAATTCTCCTACTGTACCTGCTCCAATAATCACAACTTCTGTTGGTGAAATTCCACTTATTCCACCGAGTATAGAACCTACCCCATTATTTACGTTGCTCAACAACTCTGCTGCAATTAAAATACTAGCACCACCTGCAATCTCACCCATTGAACGGATAATCGGATAAATCCCTGCATCATCTGTAATTAAATCAAAAGCAACGCAATTAAGTTTTTTAGCAATTAATTTCTTTAAAAAATCTTCAGGCTGAACAGTTAGTTGTAATGCAGAAAACATAGTTTGTTTGTGCTGCATTAATTCAATTTCCTCTAAAGTTGGAGGGGCAATTTTAAAAATCACATCAGCTTTATAAACTTCCTGCGATGTATAAACAATCTCAGCTCCTGCTTCGCTATAATCGTTATCCTCGAAATGTGCAGCAGCACCGGCACCTGCTTCTACAACAATACGGTGACCGTTATTCACCAATAAGGCAACAGCATCAGGTACTAAAGGCACCCTTGTTTCCTGAAATGCAATTTCTTTTGGTATGCCAATGTAAAGCTTACCTTTTTTACGGGCTACTTCCAGCATTTCCTCCTGAGGAGCTAAGGCACCTTTGGTAAGAGAAAACAAAACATCTTTATTCATTGCCATACTTCAATGTTTTAAATATTAATAATAACTACCATGATATACCGGTGCATTGCAATCGTCAATGCTTTTCGGTGATGGTCTGAAGATAATTCCCACTCTTAATTCAAATGTTCTGCTCCGCACGGTATTTAAACCAAAACGCGGTGGTTGATACATGATATCAGGATTATAATGAAATTCAACAAAAGGATGAAAACGTTTCCAGGTAAAAAATTCGAAGCCTGCCCCTACATCACCACTTACCCATAATTTAGGAAAAGTACCGCTCACCGGTGTGAAAACAGGTGCTGCGAACGAATATAAATATTCGAGACGTGCTCCCAGCATGGTGTACCATTGCCCTTTCCGAGTTGTATTTCCCATGTATTTAATAAAATTATTCCATTGGATGTATTGGTAAACGTTAGCTCCTACAGCGCCACTCAATTGTCCCGTATACCAATCCCCGATTTCCTTTTCAACAGCGCCTTTTATGGTATATTCTAATTCGGTTTGCCATCGGATGTGATCATAGCGTAAAAATTCGGCAAGTAATCCAACACCAAAACTCTGGTAATCGGTTGAGTAATGGTTTTGCGTATAATAATACTGAGGAACAAAAACCTCCGGATCTTTTTTTACCGAATTTAAATTCCGGTAACGGTGTGCAGTACTATTTACACCAACAAAAATTCCAATGCCTCTGAAAAACTGAGCATTTAATTCTATTGTAGTGAAAATAACAATTATAAATAGAATACTTTTCCTCATTAAAATATTTTAAGCGCTAATGGTTTCCATTTCTGAATTCACTTTTTTTACTAAGCCCTGAAGTACTTTACCCGGACCAACTTCAGTGAAAGACGTTGCACCATCATTTATCATTTGTATAACAGTTTGGGTCCATTTAACAGGAGCTGTTAACTGAGCAATTAAGTTTCTCTTGATCTCATCAGGATTGATTACTGCCGTTGCAGTTACATTCTGGTAAACCGGACAAGAAGGTGTATTAAATTTGGTAGCATTAATGGCAGCTTCTAATTCGAGTTTAGCAGGTTCCATTAAAGGCGAATGAAATGCACCACCTACAGGTAATACCAAAGCACGTTTCGCACCGGCAGCTTTCATTTTTTCACAAGCAATATTTATTCCTTCAATGCTTCCGGAAATTACTAGTTGTCCGGGACAATTATAATTTGCAGCCACAACAACGTTTCCTGCAGCAGTAATTTCTTTACAAATATCTTCAACAATTTTATCATCAAGATTTAAAATGGCCGCCATTGTTGAAGGATTTTTTTCGCAAGCTTTTTGCATGGCCATGGCACGTTTGTAAACCAAAGTAAGTGCGTCTTCGAACTTAAGGGTTCTGTTTACAACCAAAGCGGAAAATTCTCCTAAAGAATGTCCGGCAACCATATCAGGCTTGTGTTCTTTAGCTCTTGTTGCAGCTAAAATAACTGAATGAAGAAAAATGGCTGGTTGTGTGACTTTTGTTTGTTTAAGTTCTTCGTCAGAACCATTAAACATAATATCGGTAATTCTGAATCCTAGAATAGCATTAGCTTCTTCAAAAACATCTTTTGCTAAGGATGATGATTCGTAAAGGTCTTTTCCCATTCCGGAAAACTGAGAACCTTGTCCGGGGAATATATAAGCACGTTTCATAGTAAAAATAGTAAAACGATAAAGTTACGCTATTTTACCCCTAAATACATGAAAAAGTGTTTAATAGAAGTTAACCGAATGTTGTTAAAAACGCTTATTTATCGCGCTTTTTTAACCATTCTGTTACGGCCGGAGCCAATTCTTTTTGAGATTTGCTTCCTACAAATACCCCAATGTGGCCTCCTTTGAAACTGTACAATTCTTTGTCTTTGGTTCCTACATAATCGTTCAAAGGGATAGTTGCTGCCGGTGGTACCAAATGGTCTTCAGTGGCATAGATATTCAATAAAGGGCTGGTGAGGTTTTTAAGATTTACTTTCTTTCCACCAACTTCTAATTCTCCTTTAATCAGTTTATTTCCCTGATATAGGTCTTTCATAAACTGACGGAAACATTCTCCTGCTTGGTCCGGACTTTCGCTAATCCATTTCTCCATCCGCAAGAAGTTAAGTAGTTTTTCTTTATCATCTAAAACATTAACCAAACCTTGTTGCTTTTGCACTTTCATTAAAGGCTTAAGTAAATCGAATCCCTGATTCAAGAAATTACCCGGGATCAATCCATTATTTCCTTCAACCAATTTATCAAAGTCCATTTGTTTACTCCATTTGAATAACAAACCATCGTTAGTACTGAAATCGATGGGTGTAACATGAGTCACCAGATTTTTAACCTTATTAGGATATAAAGAAGCATAAATGACACTTAAAGTTCCTCCCTGACAAATACTCAGGATATTTACTTTGTCGATATGTTGTTTCTTACGTATAAAATCAACACAATTATTTATATAACCATTCACATAATCATCCATATCGAGGTAACGATCCCCTTTTGAAGGATAACCCCAATCAATCAAATAAACATCCAAACCTGCATTCAATAGATTTTTAATGTAGCTGCGGTCTGGCTGAATGTCGAGCATTTTGTAGGTATTCACCAACGCATAAACAATTAAAACAGGCGTTTTGTAAGTGGCTTCTGTATCGCGGTTATAACGGTACAAAGTAAGTTTATCTTCTTTGTACACTTCTGTTTTTGGCGTTATTGCTATTTCAACATCGTTGATGTTTTGAAGAGTTTCGTAACTCTTCATTAACTTCTGGCTCGCATTGGCCATTTCTTTAATAATACTTTCCATAGGGCGAATTGTCTATAAATGTACTGAATTTTTATTTATTTATGGAATCATTTCCATTGAGGCGTCTGTTATGCAAATTTGAGTTTTTACATTATCGATATAAGCATTATTATAACCAGAAACGTTCCAGAAGAACACTTTTAGACTATCGCTTGATGTTACCTCCGGTAAAACATCGAAACCATACTCAAGGTAATTCCACTTATTCTGAGGACACCGATCTTCATTAACATAAAAAACAACATCCTGCTTCAAGTGGTCTTTATCTGAATATATCTTGCATAACAATTGAATTTGTTTGAGGTCGTTTGTTGTGTAAAGGTTAAATGAAATTTTAATTTTCCTTATCCCTTTTTCACCATAAAATCCGGGCAATTTGGTTTTGTATTCAGGTGAAAAATGATTGCCTTCAAATAATTTGTACGACTTATTTCCTTCATATTTGTTTTCAGTTACTATAAATGGCAAATTAATTTTTTCATAATCTTCAAAATTAGTTTGTTCATGGATAATCGTTTTTGGGTAAATAGGAAAAATGCTAACCGGTTTGACAGTGAAAAAATTACGCCAAAAATATTCGCTGTAGGTGTAATTATTATCCAAAATATTATTCCTGAGCTGAAATGCTTTTAATTGGAAATAAAAAACACTTAATATGATTAGTGTTAAGGCTAGTTTGAAAATATGTTTTTTGTGCAAAAGCGAAACAAGCAGAACGCCTAATAAAATGGCTATAAAGGAAGTATAATCAACAATTGTTCGGGTTAAAATAGTATAATACCACCAGTTGCTGTATAGATAAACTACAATGCCAAGTACTAAAAACAAGAAAAACATTTTATTATAGTTGCGTACAAATAAAACAGATAAAACAGCTATAAAAGCCAACGGCACATAAACAAACCAACCTGCATAATAACTGAAAAGCAAATCGAAAACATGGTTTGGCCGGTTAAAATAAAACTTCTCATTTGAATAAGTATTAGGAACTAATGAGTGTGTTTGATTGTAGAGAAGTCCGAATTGGTAAATAATTAAAGCAACTATTGTAGCTATAGCGAAGATGTTTTTTTTATTGAACTGAAAAGGAGTTATAGAAAGCTGTTTTAATCTGAGCTCATGTATGAAAAACGGAATAGCCAACAGAAAAAGTATATTCACAGGCCTTATAAAAACCACAATTAAGAAGCACAAAGTGAACCATACGCTATTGGTGAATTTATTCACATTTTCATTGAAAAAACCATAGGCATAATAACAAGCCATGGTGATGAAAGTAAAAGAATAAGCATGCGAAAAGGTACCGATATAGATAGTATAAGAAAACAAATTAGTGCCATAATAAACTGCAATAGGCAAAAAGAAAGCGAGGAATTCGTTTTTAAAAAGTTTACGCAAAAGCTTTCTCAAATAGTACAAACCAAGGCAAATATAAACCAAGGTAGCGAAACCCATACTTAATTGATATGGTAATGAAAAACCATTGGCATTAAGATTAAATAATTTGCAGACCAAATGTGTAGGAACAAAAAACGGGAGCCATAAAAAGGAAAGGCCCGGATAGTACTTATTGATCCGCCTTTCTTTAAAAGGTGCCATAAAATTCTCATCTGGCACAGCAAAAGAGTTGTAAGAATAATATTTATTGTAAACCTCATTAAACCATTTAAAATCTAACTCTTTATCGTTATAAATGAATTTTGCAGGCAAATAAGAGTAATAGCCCAAGCCATCGGCAGTTATTATGCGGTACCATGAAGAGTTTAAAGGACGGAAATAGAAAAAAGTGAAAAATATTGACAGGATAAAAACAAAAAACAATTTATCAAAACGCTTAGTCAACATTTCTCTTTTTACGGTATTAGGTTTTCAAAAGTACAATTTGCTTTTAGGTAAAACAAAAAACCCGAGATTAATTAAGTCCCGGGATTCTTTGATAAAAAAAGACTGTTTCACAAACACAAAAGAAACAGCCTCTGTTCCAGCTATGAGAAACTGCAATTATTTTTTCTTTGCTTTTCCTGATTTTTCTTCTTCGAATAATTCAACAGAAGAACCATTAAGCGCTAATTTATTTTGTAAATCCTTTACAGTTTTCTTAAGGTCGTGAATAGTCTTATACAATTCATCAACTTCAGAACGGAAAACTACAGGATAATTTTCAAACATATTCTCAAATTGCTTTTCAAATTGCTTTTTTACATCCATTCCTAATCCGATTGTCTCAGCTTTGATTTTAGAAAAATCTTCAGTATTTAATAATTCTGCCAAGAATTTTTCGCTAACTTTTACCCACTCATTATAAAGTTCAGTAGCATTAGGCATTTCGCCCGGCTTCACATCCTTATACTTCTCTGCATATTGTTGCGCTATTGTTTCAAAAGACTTCTGAGTAGAAACCATTAAGTTGTACTGTAATTCGTTTTGTTTGATTGAGTATTCAGCAACTTTATCCATTAAAGAAATGGCTGCTTCAACCTGTTCTTTTTCTTTTCCGGGGTTAGTTAATTTCATAACTGGTTCGAAAGTTTTACCAAATACATTATTAACCTGACTGTAAAGTTCTTTTACTTTTTCAAAGTTCCCGCTGAATAAACCCGGAAACTCAGTTTGCATACCTTGTAATTGCTGAAAATACTCTTTACTTAAACCATTTTGGTTAACAAAAAAGTTATGTACTTGTTTAGTTGCGTTATCATAAACTTCCTTCATGTTTGCACCTGTATAGAAGTTACCGAATAATTGCTCTGTTACCTTTTTTATATTTTCAACATTATAAATGTTTTTCCATGTTTCGGCAGAAAAATCCTGATTTTGGATGGCTTTCATCATTGGCTGAAAAGTTTCCTGAACTTTTAAATACACCTGATTGCTCTCGAACATATTCTTAAACATATCCTGATTAAAAGGCGTACTTAAATTTTTAGCATAAGTGTCGTATGAGTTGTTTAATGTGCTAATCCAGCTGTTGTAAATGTTGGTCCAAGATGAGTTCATATTTGCGAAATTATTCATGTAATCTGAAGCAGGTTTACCATAATTAGCAAAACTGTTATATAAGCTTTGGTTAAAATCAGTCATTTTTTTTACTGACTCCAATTGCTGGTTATACCAGTTTTTAAAAAACTCTTCAGGCTTGCTATCAGCCATGTTAAAAGGATTAACCATTCCGGTTTGCATACCGCCTAATAAGTTCATTTGCTTATCGAACCATTCTTTGTAAATGTTTTGGCCTTCAGCTGCATTACCACTGGTCATAGCACTTTGAAATTTCTTTGAAGTGTCCATCCAGTTGTTTACTACGTTGGTCTGTGCATCGATCAAATTATCGATAAATGGATTGTTTGTTTTCATTTTAATTTAATGTTATATTATTATTATTCAATTATTTACTATTCTTCTATCTGATTTTCAATAACTTGCGAGGTTATTTTTAAATTTACTGCAAATGTACAACATTTTTAGTATTCATGTCAAGTTTTTATATGACTATTTCGTTAAATAATCGACTAAAAGCATTTACTTGTCTAAATTGAAATAAAACATTTACCTTTGAAACCTATTATTACACAAACAATTACCCCATTATGATTGAAGTAGGACAAATTTACACACATGATTTCAACTTTTCACAAGACGTGGTGAACAGCTTTGCAGAAGCAACTGGTGATAAAAACCCCGTGCACTTAAACGCAGATTATGCTTCTAAAACCATGTTCAAAAAGCCTATTATGCACGGTATGTTAAGTGCTTCATTATTCAGTAAAGTATTTGGCACATTATTTCCCGGTGAAGGAACTATTTACCTGAAACAGTCATTAAGTTTCATGAAACCTATGTACGTTGACACGAATTATGAAGCTGTATTTACAGTTAAAGAAGTCATAAAAGATAAAAACCGTGCTGTTGTTGAAACATTAATTAAAGATAAGACAACAGGTATTGTTTGTACTAGCGGAGAAGCCACTGTAATGAATGTAGATAAAATCAAGTAAAATAGTTATATTTTTTTGTATCATGAGTAACTCGAACAAACGTACAGTATTAGTAACAGGAGCAACAGGTGGTTTAGGAACTGCCATGTGTAAAAAACTTTTTTCAGACGGATTCAATGTTGTTGGCAATTACCACACCAAAGAAAAAGCTGATAAATGGCTGGAGCAACTCAACAAGGAAGGATTTAATATCAAACTTTTTTATGGAGATGTTAGTGATTTTGACAGTGCCGGAGAAATGGTGAAAAAAATTGAAGCTGAAATAGGCACGATAGACACCTTGGTAAATAACGCCGGTATCACGCGCGACAGCCGTTTGGTGAACATGAAGAAAGAAGACTGGTACGCTGTTATAAATACTAATCTTAACAGTGTTTTCAATTGTACAAAGCACGTCATTGACGGGATGATTGCACGTAATTTCGGTCGTGTTATTAATATTTCGTCGGTAAACGGACAGCGCGGGCAATTTGGACAAACCAATTATAGTGCAGCTAAGGCCGGGATGCATGGTTTTACAAAATCCTTGGCAATGGAAGTTGCAAAATACGGTGTAACTGTTAATACTATCTCTCCGGGTTATATTGGTACTGATATGGTTATGGCTGTACCTGAAAAAGTATTAAATCAAATTGTAGCGCAGGTTCCAATGGGACGCTTAGGCGGTACACATGAAGTGGCTTCATTAGTTAGTTTTTTGGCCAGCGAAGAAACCAGTTTCATTACCGGAGCCAACTACTCCATCAACGGTGGACAACACGTTTATTAGGATTTAGTGATCAGGATTTAGGATAAAGTGCATTTAAGTTCACTAAACCCTTAATCCTAAATCCTATATCCTCCAAGACAAATCCCCCAATTTGCGGTTTGCTATACTTAAATAAAACATCTATTTTAGCCCATCTAAATAATAAATATGTCAAACACAGCTACTCAAAAAGGTCACCCAAAAGGATTATACTTCTTGTTCTTCACCGAAATGTGGGAACGTTTCAGTTATTACGGAATGAGGGCCATCTTCATTCTCTTCATGACTAAGGTTTTGTTAATGCAAGACAAGGACGCTTCTGAAATTTACGGGAGTTATACCGGATTAGTTTATTTAACCCCGCTTTTAGGAGGTTATTTATGTGATAAATATTTAGGTAACCGCCGCAGTATCATCATCGGTGGTTTTTTAATGGCTATTGGTCAGTTTTGTATGTTTTTAAGTGCTTCGGCTGGGGCTGAAGGAGGCGTTTCAATAATGTGGGCAGGTTTAACGGCTTTAATTATCGGTAACGGTTTCTTTAAACCAAATATTTCTACAATGGTAGGCCAATTATATCCTGATGGTGACAGGAGGATCGACAGCGCCTTCACTATTTTTTACATGGGTATTAACTTAGGCGCATTTTTCTCGCCACTTATTTGCGGATCAATGGATTTTAAATGGGGCTTCTTAGCTGCCTGTTTAGGTATGGTAGCAAGTTTAATCAGCTTCATTCTGTTCCAGAAAAAATATTTGATTTCACTTGAGGGTAAAGAAATTGGTTTACCGGTTAAAAAATTAGACATGGTTAGTATATTAATGATTGCTGGTTCAATCGGTATTGTATTCTTCATGCTTAACTTCAAACAAATGTTTAAGAGTGATGTTGACATTATCAGTTACTTTATTTATGGAGCTATGATTCTAATGCCACTAATTATACTTACCGATAAAAGCTTAACAAAATTAGAGCGCAACAGAATCATTGTGATTTTCATATTAGCATTCTTCGTGATTTTCTTCTGGGGAGCCTTCGAACAAGCAGGTGCTTCCCTTACTTTATTCGCCGACCGTCAAACCGACCGGAATTTATTTGGTTGGGAAATGCCGGCATCGTATTTCCAATCAATAAATCCTTTAGCAGTAATTTGTTTAGCACCGGTATTCACTCTTATTTGGGGTTTCTTATACGCACGTAAACTTGAACCATCATCACCGTTCAAAATGGCTTACGGTTTAGCATTAGTAGCTATCGGTTATATTGTAATTGCCATTGCTGTTAAAGGTTTAGGCGTGAGTGATAAAGTAAGTATGTGGTGGTTAGTAGCCTTATACATTATTCACTCTATGGGTGAATTATGTTTGTCGCCAATTGGTTTATCAATGGTATCTAAATTAGCGCCTTTAAGATTATCATCGTTAATGATGGGAACT
>Ga0154020_10007058_pt1 | contig 13141 bp, 10 predicted proteins | sample Klosneuvirus_201_FD_109709 | JGI IMG/M metagenome (GOLD analysis project Ga0154020, IMG submission 109709) | Active sludge microbial communities from wastewater, Klosterneuburg, Austria - Klosneuvirus_20160825_MG | ecosystem: Engineered > WWTP > Aerobic digester > Activated sludge | place... | reverse complement strand
GGATCGGGTGAACCCGGATTTTATTTTACGAATGATTTAGATTGGGGCACTAACCCATGCTGTGAAATTGCCTTGCGGCCTTTTCAATTCTGTAACTTATGCGAAGTAAACGTTTCGGATGTAACAGGTCAGGAAGATTTGAATGAACGCGCTGTGGCAGCTGCTTTTTTGGGAACCTTGCAAGCCGGCTTTACCGACTTCCATTATTTGCGTGAAGAATGGAAGACTACAACAGAACAAGATGCGCTGATCGGTGTAGGAATGACGGGCATTGCCAGCGGAAGGGTATTAGATCTTGACTTGCGCGAAACAGCGGAAGAAGCCAAAAAGATGAATATGGCCACATCAGGGAAAATTGGGATTCAATTTGCGGCTCGGTGCTCAACCATCAAACCATCGGGCACAACATCACTCGTGTTGGGTACATCATCAGGTATTCATGCGTGGCATAATGATTATTATGTGAGGCGCGTGCGCATTGGAAAGAATGAAGCACTGTACACCTATCTATCAATTCAACATCCAGAATTATTAGAAGATGATTTATTGAACACCAAGCAAGCCATCATTCACATTCCACAACAAGCGCCTGAAGGTTCTATTCTAAGAACCGAAAGCGCAATGGTTTTGCTGGAGCGGATTAAGAAGTTTAATGTTGAATGGGTGCGCAATGGATTTAGAAGAGGAAATAATGCTAATAATGTTTCGGCCACTGTTTCCATTTTAGATAATGAATGGGAGATGGTTGGCGAATGGATGTGGGAAAACAAAGCCTCGTATAACGGCTTAAGTGTGCTACCCTTCGATAACGGAAATTATAAACAAGCTCCCTTTGAAGATTTAACCCGCCAGCAGTTTGAAGAGCTGGAAGAATGTTTAAAAGAAATTGATTTAACTCAGGTGATAGAGTTTGATGATGAAACAGACCATAAGGCAGAAGCTGCCTGCGCTGGCGGGGCGTGTGCCATAGTGTAGCCGCAATTTAGAACTTTCAATATTGAAATATCATCCTCCCGACAATTATCGGGAGGATTACTTCAAATAATCTCTCTTTAAATTATTTCTTTCACGCAGACTATTTTATTAAGCTCTGCTTCTTTTTCTTTAAGTGCGAGTATGAAATTACTATGGCTAACCTCATCCAGCTTCATTGTTGCCGCAAGGCTCAGATAGTAGCCTATTCCTTTCAATAAGTTGTCGGCATATTTATTAGCTGCTTTAATTACTTTCTCATCGGTAGATTCAAGTTGATCTTTTACATGTGAAATATTTAACTCTAACTCTTTTATAAACATGTGTGGTCTGTCGCTGCGATGGATGATATTAGCGCGTCCGTAGATGTGGTCGGCCATTTGTTGAAGGGTTACTACTTCGTCAAAGTAAACAATGTTAGGACCCGGGCACACCGTTACGGTTGTTGGCTTTTGAATAGGGGTAAGGCCATATTCTTTTACAGCCGAGTTGCTTAGGCCAACGCATAGGCATTCTTTCGCCACCACATCGTTGTAGCGTCTTTGAAATTCGTCAGTAGTAAGGTTAAGGGTTTCAAGTTCTAAAATCTTTCGCGACTGATACTTATGCGAAGCTGTGCAGATAGGCTCATCCGTAAACTCTGTGTTTGATACTAAGTGTTTTTCGGTGCACGGGCTGCCTGGCTTTCCTTTTTTTATGCGATCAAGTTTTTCTTTTTCGGCACTTGTTCCTTTCAAATAATTAAACTGAATTCCCAAGGGAGAATTTTTGCTTAGCACAACGTCACGCTCCTTTGCTTTGCAGAGCAACTGAAGAGTTTGGTCATCAACAGTTGTGGCTTCGGGGCATAAGAGAAACGGAGTGCCCCAGCCTACACTGGTAACATCGTATTGATGCAAAAGAAACTCAGCTTCTTCATGTGTGCCAACTCCGCCTTGCACGGTTATTTTAATAGGATGAGGTTCGGTAAAGTCCATTCCTGTTTTTGTTGCTGCTGCTGGCTTATACAATTGAAATAGTGCCTGAGCTAGTTCTTCTCGCTTAGTTTTAAACTCATCTAAGATTGGCCCTAACAAACTTCCATCACTGGCAAAGGCATGACCCCCGCAGTTAAGACCCGACTCAATGCGAAACTCACTTACCCAGATTCCTTTCTTGGCAAGAAACTTTCCCTGAATAAGTGCCGACCGGTAATCACTCACTTTAATAACTATTTTTTTGTCAAACAGTCCTAACCCTTTGGCATCAAAACTTGTCAGTTGTTCAAGGTAATTGAACAAGCGTGGGTTCATTCCTGCAGAAAACACGATGGATGAATTGGTAAGATTACTGTTGGCATAACCACGCAACGCGGCAACAGCATCTGATGAGTCGGGGATAACCTCGCCATCTTTTGTGTGGTTTTCTTTATCCACTTTTGTCATGATGTTTACATCAATGGCACCTGCCGTAATGAAAGACCTAAGTAAGTTTTGTAACTCTGTTTTAACCGACATTTCGGAACTCAACATTTTAAAATACAGCTCACGCACCTCACTCTTGGTAGGAAGCATTTCCATGTATTTTGAAATTTCGGATCCTACATCAAAGGCTGATGTCTTTATTTTTTCAATCTGTTCAGTTATGATCTTATTAACTAGATTGAGGTAGTCTGTAATACGTGTTGCCCTATAATCTTTGTGCTTGTCGCTAATGGGAATGTAGGGTTCGTGACGATCTTTATAATAATGCGATCGCATGAGTTCAATCAATTTATCTTCTATGATGGAAATGGTAGAGTCGATACCATAGCGCGCTACTTTTACAGGGGAGTCAACGGTGAAGGCAAGCCCCATTACCGGAATGTGAAAATTATGTATTGGATTCATAGTTCGTGTTAGTAAGAATAAAGTTTAAATAAAAAAAAGATGGTGATGAATGTGCGGTCAAGAAGGACTAAACCAATACTTCTTCTTCGCTTGTTTGTTTTATTTCTTGGACTAAAAAGTTTGTTTTTAAATGACGTGAAGTGGTAAGCATAATTTTTACAAGAGGGATAACGCCACCTATTAAAAATATTGAGCCTCCAATTATTCTTAACCAGGTAAGTGCTTGAAAAGCGGTGCTGTCTATAAACTCAGCCGACCTTGCAAACCATAAACCCTTCGTTGCTACCGCATTAAATTGGAGTATCCCGGCAGGAAATAAATCTAACAACACCATGAGCATAAGCCCTGAGTTAATAGACCAAAATGAAATTCTGACGAGTTTTGGATTCCAGTAGATGGGTACGGTAAGCAACTTACAACAGAATAGAACGGCTGCTAACGAAAGGTTTCCATATACACCCATCAAGGCTGCGTGTCCATGGTTAACGGTTAAGTAAGTTCCGTGTTCATAATAATTAGCCAAAGGCAAGTTTATGATGAAGCCCAAAACACCCGCACCAAAAAAATTCCAAAAGTTAACGCCTACCAAAAACAAAAAGATGTCCATCATACCGAATGAATTTGCTGAATCATTGTTCTTGTTTCCCCTAGCCATTAGTGGAAGATTGCGAAAGCGCCAGGCTTCCAACGTTAACAAAATAAGGGGCACTACTTGCAGCGTAGAAAATACAGATCCAAGCGCCATAGTAGCAACAGGTTTTGCATTCCAATAGAAATTATGGGAGATGCCTAACAAACCAGAACCAAGAAAGAGTAAAGTTGCCAAATAGATAACCCGGATGGCAGACTCTTTACTTACCAGCCCCATCAATACCATGAAGTATCCTACCAGCACTGTTGTGAACACTTCAAAGAATGCTTCGGCCCACATGTGAATAACACACCACCGCCAAAAATCAGCAATTACAAAATTGGTTTTTGGTGTTGCAACAAAGCCCGAGAGCAGGAGTATTAATATTGAGCCTGTAGTATAGACTAACCAATTAGGCATTGCCCAAGGTTGGTTTAATGTAATTACTGGGCGAAGTGCGCGGTATAGGGTGATGAACCAAAGCAAGAACACAAGTAAAAGTATTCCTTGCCATAGCTTACCGGGCTCAACATACTCCCAACCTTGATTGCCTATGAAATACCAGTTTTCAACAATGCCTTTTGGGCCAGCATAAATGCCAAACATGGAGCCAGCGATCAGTATAGCAACGAGAATAAAAATAACATTTACAAATCGTACATGATTAGCTGGTTCTTTTTTGCAAAGAAGCGGTGCAATGAAAAAAGAGGCACCGATCCAACAAGCAGAAATCCAGAGTAATGACAATTGCACATGCCAACCGCGGGTGATGGTAACAGGTAACAGTTCGCGAAGGTCATATCCAAAAAAAACCGTAAAGCCTACAAAGTCGTGCACAGTAAGTACACCGGCTAACACTTGAATGAGGAATAGTAAAATGGCTGCATAAAAATATTTATAAGTAGCATGCTGCGATGGTGTTGGCTTAAAAGTATCAACCCCGGTTTTTGTCATAAGCGGGTTAGCTTTTTCAAGAAAAGTTTTGTCACTGAGTTTATCTAAACGACCATGATAATAAAGTACGAGGCCAAGGCCCAGTATTAATCCGAATGAACCGATGATCGTCCATACAATTACAGGTGCTTCTGGTGTGTTTCCAGCTCCTTTATCATAGGGCCAATTGTGTGTGTAACTATAGGTTTCACCGGGCCTCTCGGCACTGCATACCCAAGCACCCCAAAAAAAGAATGCGGTCAGATTATCTATTTCTTGTTCGGTTTTAATGTACCCGGTTGGCTTGAAGGATGATTCTAATTGACCGTTGAATAATTGCCGATAGAAAATTTCAAGTTCGTTAAAAGCATAATTTTGAGAGGCGGTGAGCATTACTGAGTTTGAGTTCTTATCAAACCTATTTTGCTTTAGCTCCTGCTTAACTTTTTCTTCAATGCCATATTCTTCTAATGAAGTGGTGATTTGTTTCTTATAATAGGCCTTCATATATATAGAAACCTGATGAAGAGCTTGTGCTGTAAAGTCTGGCCCGCGGTTTCCGCCATCGCCAAACATGCTACCATAATCCATTAATGCATAGCGCTGAAACACTGCCTGCCCAGCCAGAATTCTATCTTTCGACATAACGGTTTCTCCGGCTTCATTTACAAAAGCGGGAATTGGCGGAGCTTCATAGTACGTTTCAAATCCAATGAGTGTAACGCCACTCAGGCTAACTGCAAAAATTATAGAAAGCGGAATCCACCATTTTTTTGGATTCATTATGAATTGAAGAAAACCAGTTCCAGAGGCCATAGAATTTCAGTTTCCGCCAAAGGTAGATTGGGTTAATAAGGAATTTTATGATTTCAATCACAGTGAGTATTTTGAATTCGACTCACTATGCCTATTATCATTGAGGCGGTAGGTGATACTTGAAATTAAAATTTCGTGGTCAATATTTTTTGTTACAAGCGTTGCGCTGTTGTTAATCACACTTATCACGGTAAGTTATCAATCTATCAAAGCTGCCTTGGTTAACCCGGTAGAGAGTTTAAGATCGGAATAGATATTCAAACAACATTTATTCTCAATGAAACAATCCATGCGCCTTGAAATCAAAATGAAGAGGCCATAATCTTCTTCATCTTTTCCAATCCCGTTTTGGCAATACTAAGCGGATCATTTTTCCAATACTCAGGATTAAAAAGTTCTAGTGACAACACCTTTGTTCCACCCATGTTGGCGAGGTCATTTAAAATCTGCTTGAGCGGAGCAACCCCATCTCCGGGATATACCCGGTCTTTATCTTGTTGTTCTTTACGTGGTATGTTTGAAGGATAGTCGTTGAAGTGAATCACATCAATCAGATTTCTATTTACCATTTTCAAACACTCAAAGCCAGAGTTACCTCTAAATAAATGATACACATCAGGAAGTATTTTTACATCCGGATCGTTTGCGGCTGCAGCTGCCATAAGTGCCTGACCCATCGAGTAAAACACGGGTGACGAACCCCAGAATTCCAATTGAGGTATTACACCGGTTTGCCTACCCAGGTCTAGCAACTGTTTGTAACGTTCACCCACGTTCACCAAATCCAGCGGAATATTTTGTTTTACTCCCGCTGGTGGTGCAGCAATGCGGGTACATCCTAATTCAGCCATCAGCTCCATCTCTTGTTTCATTTGCTCGAACCCGGCTTTACGTTGTTGCTCATCATCAACCATCCACGGTGCAAATCCAATAGCATCGTCTATCGCCAGGTGGCTATCGTCTAAAAATTTCTTTAACACCTGCATCGATCCGCCTTGAGTCTTGTAATCTTTAACATCCTGAACCCAAACCTCTGCGCTGTCATAGCCAGCTTGTGCTGCTATTTCCAGATACTTCTTTAGGCCAGACTTTTGGCCGCTGATGGTGCTGGTGTTAAGGCAGTATCTGAATTTACTAACTGTCTGTTTCTTTTCGGTGAATCCAAGTTGAGGAACAACGACAAGCCCCGATGCAAGTCCTATCGTTTTTAGCAGATATCTTCTTTTCATATTATTTTATTACGTTTGAATTTCATAATCTTAAATCTTATTGCCAACCCGAAGGTTTATTATAGCAAGCTGCAAGCTTAACTTTTTATTTTCCATTTTTAATAAGGCTAGATGTTCAGTAATTACTTTCTAAAAATCTTACTAAGAGCATCTGTACACCACAATGCCCACACTATTAGTATGGGCTGAAAAAATAGGCGCATTAATCTGGCTTGATCGCTGTTTAATCCAAATGCGTTTGTATGATTAATGTATTGGTCAATGTTTCCAGGAAAAATCAGTATGAAGAACATTGCGAGTGCAATGCCGACTTTGATTCTTTCTTTTTTCCAAAAGATCATCGCCAAACCAAATCCTATTTCAACGATGCCTGATAGAATTACAACAAGGTCTTTGCTAAGGGGTATCCAATCGGGTACCTGAGCTTGAAATTCCACTCTTGAAAAAGTGAGATGCGAAATTCCAGCCAATAGCATAAAAGTACTCAGAATGATTCTCAGCGTATGCTGCAATTTGTTAGGTGAACTCGGTTGGGTCATAAGCAGATAGGTTTATTATTCTAAGTTATGAGATTTTCAGAATCATAAGGTACATCTTCTTTCTAATTGCGAACAGCGTCAAATTACAAAGGCAACTCAGATAGAACATCTGCTTTGCAGGACGGGACATCTCCAATGGTGTTCGAACATTGCTAATGCCTTTCCAATTATTTTGGCTCCGGAATTTGAATTAAGCCTGTTGGCTAGCTCTGATGATTTGCCTAACCGGTCTACCGTAAACGCCTATTTGCCGAAAAGATTGGTCGCGTTGTAATTCTTAAGGAAATGAATTTAATATTTGTTACAGTCTAACGCTACTTATATGAAACAATTTCTGGCAACCTTTATCATTTCTCTGCTACTATCTTCAACTATTTTGTTGGCGCAAGGGACTTACACATTCCAACCCGATGTTGTTGCAAAAACTGCAGACATACTTGTTGTCAGTAATCTTAAGTTCAAAGATCTGAACAAAAACAAAAAGCTAGATCGCTACGAAGACTGGCGATTGCCAGTTGATAAACGGATTGACGATTTAGTAAAACAGATGAACCCATCTGAAAAAGTAGGAATGCTTTTAATAAATACATTAAATGCAGAAGCCCAAGGAGAACTTTCAAAACGAGGGGTTGAGTTTATTGAAGATGAAAAAATGACCCGCTTTATTTTTAGAAATACAGTTACTGATAATCCTAAGCCATCAACGGGGGGTGGATTTGGCGGCACACAAATTACTCCTTTTGATGCGGCTCAATTTATGAATTCTGTTCAAGAGGTTGCTGAAAACACAAGACTTGGAATCCCATTGTTATTTAAATCAAACGCACGCAATCACATGGACTATGATGCGCGTGCAGGTATCAATGTAGAGTCGGGATCTTTTTCCACGTGGCCAAAAGAAAGTGGGTTGGCCGCCACACGTGACATGGAGTTGATTGCAGACTTTGGAAAAATTATGGCGCAAGAATGGACCGCCATTGGTTTGCGAGGTATGTATGGATACGTTGGGGATTTGGCTACAGAACCCAGATGGTATCGCGTTCATGAAACCTTTACTGAAGATGCAGAATTGGCAGCCAATATTATTTCAACCCTTGTAAAAAATTTGCAAGGCACTATGCTGAGCTCTAAAAGTGTTGCGCTTACAATAAAACATTTTCCAGGTGGTGGCCCACAAGAGGGTGGTGGCGATCCACATTATGCATTTGGAAAAAATCAAGTGTACCCGGCTAACAATTTTGATTATCATCTACTTCCTTTTAAAGCTGCAATCAATGCTGGCGCTTCGTCTATCATGGCCTACTATGGTATTCCAGTTAATCAACCGTATCAGCCAAACAATGTAGGGATGGCTTTCTCGAAGGGAATTCTTACAGACTTGCTTCGAAAGAATTTAGGATTCAAAGGATATATTAACTCAGATACTGGAATTATTGGTGATCGTGCCTGGGGCCTTGAGGACAAGACTACTGAAGAACAAATTCTAATTGCTATTGATGCAGGTACTGATATCCTTTCTGGCTTTAATGATAACAAGCAAATTTTAAATCTTGTTACAACTGGAAAACTTGCCGAAAGCAGAGTTGATGTTTCAGTTAAAAGATTATTGAAGGAGCAATTTCAATTAGGACTTTTTGAAAATCCCTATGTAGATCCAAATCGCGCGGCTTATTTGTTAGGTAATTCATCCTTCCAAAAAAAGGCAGACCTCGCCCAGCGTAAGTCAATTGTTCTTTTGCAAAACAAATCGATTCTGCCGATAGCCACTCCGAAAGTTGGCGACTCGCTGAGATTGTTTACCATGGGTATGGATACAAAATCATTTAGTGGTTCGGGCTGGGCGCGCACTAAAGTTACCAACGGAGACTATGATGCTAAGAAGGGCGAAGCTATGCCTGCCATTGCAAAGAATGTAGATTATGCCATCATCCGCATACATGTTGTAAATGATTCCGGGCCTGATTTTAGATTTGGTGGTGCGAGACCAGACGAATTAAATTTTCTTGCCTTCTCCGATATGGCCAAATCAAAATCGTGGAAAGTATCACCTTCACTAAGCGACATACAAAAAGTAATGAAAGCCGTGGGTGCAGAAAAGACAATCCTTGCCATTGCTTTCCGTCAGCCTTATGTGATTGATGAAGAAAGCGGTTTTAGAAATTCTGGTTCTATATTGGCAACCTTTGGCGTGAGCGATGCAGCCTTGTTGGATGTGCTAACCGGAAAGTTTAAACCGGTTGGCAAATTGCCCTACGCATTAGCGAATAAAGCAAAGGCAATCATCGATCAGGATCCTGATGCACCTGGTTATGCTAAAGCAGATACGCTATTCCCATTTGGTTTTGGATTGACTTATTAAAAAATCCCTTGGGCATTAAGGTCTTTGCCGACTCAGACCTTGTTGTTGTAGAACACTCACTCGATAGATTCTAAGTTTACGATTAGCAAGTAATGAAGACCTTTTCTTTCATCTATTACGAGGCCAAGCTGGGGGTTGCCGGATTGAGCGGTAACTACATATTGATACGTTTCATTATTTTAGTTGATAGGCTACTACAGAATTCTTAAAAAACGTAGGCACATAAACAATCTTATTTTTTGGATCGTACCCAATATCGGCCGTGTTTCGTTTTTGATCGCGGGTATCGATTAGCATTTCTATTTTTCCGTTCTTATCCAAATAATAAATCAATCCAATCCAACACGAGATAATATAATCGCCATTTCCAATAGGCTCAATCCCATCGCCACCAATCTCCATGGCAGCAAGGGTAACTGTTTTTTTGTCGGGGCCTGCTTTCAGCACTCCTGTACCCATTAGAATATACAACTCGTTGCCAACGGCTTTCAATCCATTTACTCCTTTTAAATCACTCATGTAAAGTTCTGCCTTTCCATTTTTAACTTGATAAACGTTGCCCAGTTTTGAATCTGAAACGTATATAGTTCTTTTGCTATCAATGGTTATGTCGTTCAGGCCTTGCGAACCCGCTATATTTATTTTGGATTCGACCTTACCAGAGATAGTATTAATAATAACCAACTCGGAAACATCGGCCACATAAAGCTTCTTGTTCCACAGACCCATTCCCTTAGGCGCATTAAGGCCCGTTACCCAGGTAGCGTTAACAATCTTTCCGTTCTTATCGAGTTTGCCAATTCCACCCTTGCCATCAGCATCCCAAGGTTGCCCATCGATCAATGATACATAAAGGCCGTCCTTATAAAACAATACAGATTCAGGGGTTGCCAATGTGGTGTCGCTTTCCCAAATTTTTTCCAGTTTATGTTGTGCCACAAGCATGTTAGCAATAAACAACAGAAGAATTGAAATCTTGGTTTTCATAATCATTAGGTTATGTTTTGAAAGATTAAGTCATCAAAAATTATTTCATTCAATGCGATCAGAATTATAAAGTAACAAATTTTACCATGCATTGCATACTACTCAAGGAAACAGTTTTGCGGAATTCTCCCTTAGTTGAATAATTTCATATTCAACTAAACAATTGGTGAGTAAAAACTAGAAATGGTTTTTTTTCGCACGCATATAAATACCAACCTAAATTCACCCGATAGGGTTAAGCCATTCAGAGGATTTCTCCCGGCTTATTGCTTGGGCAGAACCTCTGACTTAATTTCTTCAAACTCAACCTCGGTTGTGTCTTTATTTTTTTGTTCAGACAATGGAACAGCGCATGTGCCAGAGCCGCAACAACCTGTGTTGGTTAGTGCTTGAAATAAAAAGAACACAGCGATCATTCCCGCAAGGGGATCATGATTTAGTATCGCCTGATAAGCGATATAACCTCCAAGCACCAAACGCAGCCACCGCATGAAATGCCAATTGCTGAAAAGTTGTGTCTTATAATTTAATAGTGTGTTCATGTGTTTTATGTTTGTTAACTTTTGGATGGACTAATATTCTTTAAGGCTGTAACAACCAGCAGCCGAACTAGTAATACCCAAGGCAATCCGTGCAATAAAGTATCAAACCAATCCATGGGTTGCATACCCGCAGCACCTCCCAAAATCCATTTAACCTTGCCCCAAATATGCGGTTCTGGAAAAAAGGGTGCTAAGCCAAGGGTAACGCAGGCCATTCCCACTAATCGCCAGTCATTCCAGAATTTCATAATTACAAGTATATTTTAGTATTCTATGGCAAACCTACAGCAATAGAGAAAGGATCTATGTGATGTCGGTCACATACTGGTAAAAGAAATGAATTTGTTTTTGAGGTCTGTTTGGAGGCAGACCTCGGTAAATGCTTTGCTTAACTAGTCATCCTCCCGCGACTTTAGGCGATTTGTTAGACTAACAATTTGTTCCTGCATAGTTGTAATGCGCTGCAGCAGATGATTGATCGTTTCAATTCCCTCCAGATTAATATCCAGTTCAAAATGCAACCGAACTATTTTTTCTAATCGCTCAAGTTCGGATAGTGGTAGAAATACACTCTCTTCAATAACGACCGTCTCAATCATGCCATGTTGCTTTAGCAAATGAATGAAAGACAGCTCTATCTTGTGGTGAACACAAAATTCAGAAGCCGGTATCATATCAGCAGGTTGCATAATGTATTATTTAAGTTGCGATAATTCAGTAAACAAGGCTCGTTGCTTTTCGGTAAGATTAGTAGGTAAAGTTACCTGATAGGTAATATATAAGTCACCGAATTTACCTTCTTGCTTGTAAAGAGGAAAACCTTTTCCCTTCAACCTTACTTTTGTGCCGGATTGTGTTTCAGCGCTTACTTTCATTTTCACTTTTCCGTTCAACGTATCAATTGTTGTCTCACCACCTAACAGCGCAGTATATAAATCCAATGGCACAGTAGTATGCAAATCATTTCCGGTGCGTTTAAACTTTGGGTTATCCGCAATCTGAAACGTTATATATAAATCACCAGCCGGACCACCATTTGCACCCGGTGCGCCATAGCCTTTCAATTTAATTATCTGGCCGTTCTCAATTCCCGCAGGTATGGTGATGCGAATATTCTTACCATTTACTGTAAGCGTTTGTTGATGTGTCACCATCGCATTGACAAGTGCAAGCTGTAACTCGGCATGAAGATCCTGCCCACGAAATTTTGCTTGACTTTGACGAGCTGAGCCACCAAACATAGATTCAAAGAAACTGGAGAAATCACCTTCGCCCGAAAAGCCTTGTCCACCGCCAAAGTTTTGACCTGTATTAAATCCTTGGCGGGATTGATTTTGCTTTGCTTGCTCAAAATGTTCGGCATGCTGCCAGTCCTTTCCATATTGATCATACTTCTTCCGCTTTTCCGGATCGCTCAATACTTCATTTGCTTCATTGATCTGTTGGAATTTTTTTTGCGCCTCTTTGTCGTTAGGGTTAAGATCGGGGTGAAGCTTTCGGGCGAGCTTACGATACGCTTTCTTTATCTCGTCTGGGGAAGCGTTCTTATCAATTTCCAGTATCTTATAGTAATCAATAAATTCCATAGGTAATGATAGTTCTTATTTAGTAGCGGTAACAATACAAAGCTATAACGGAATAACTATTTAAATGGTGATATAGATCACATGGGAAAATGATTTCTTAAGTCGTGATTATGAAGCCCCAACAGGAATTCCTGCCTGAATGACTTCAGTCGGGCAGGGAACCCGGATCAAAAGTTTAGGAAACTTCTATTCTATCTCGCCCGAATGATCATTTCGGATCGGGCGGGCATTGAACGACTATACCTTCCCATCAAGCTTTGATTTTAAGAGCCTTCTCCCCGCAGCGCTTTTAAAATACTTTTCCCTTGCTATAGCCCCTTCTCGTGTTTCAAAAGTTTCAAAGTATACTATTTCGAAAGGAATGTATTTTTTGATTGATTCGGTCATTCCTAAATTGTGCTGCTTTAATATTTCTCTAAGATTTTGACAGTGACCTTTGTATAGATAACCTGCACCAATGCTTCAAATAACGTAAGCAAAAAACATGTAGTCCCACCCAGAATCGAACTGGGATCAAAAGTTTAGGAAACTTCTATTCTATCCGTTGAACTATGGAACCATAAACTACTAGGATAGTTTAGGAGGCGCAAAGTTAAGATAAAAATGAGCATGGCAAATTGGATTGATAGAACACAATTTGTTATATGTAAAAATTCAATTATTATAATATGAGCATGTT
>Ga0154020_10007057_pt1 | contig 13142 bp, 9 predicted proteins | sample Klosneuvirus_201_FD_109709 | JGI IMG/M metagenome (GOLD analysis project Ga0154020, IMG submission 109709) | Active sludge microbial communities from wastewater, Klosterneuburg, Austria - Klosneuvirus_20160825_MG | ecosystem: Engineered > WWTP > Aerobic digester > Activated sludge | place... | reverse complement strand
TGGATTTACCGGATTACGATTAATAAATCCCTCGATTTTATAAAAGCTAAAAAGAGGAAAAAGCGTTTTGCATTTATTACTTCTTTGTTTTATGAAGATGGCCAAAGCATAAAGCATGAATATGCAGATTTCAATCATCCCGGTGTGGCGTTGGAACAAAAGGAGGCCATGTCATCTTTGTTTAAATTGATCAATGAGTTGCCGGAAAATCAACGAACGGCCTTGATATTGATGAAGATCGAGTCCAAATCGCAGAAAGAGGCTGCCTCTATTATGAATTTGAGCGAAAAAGCGGTAGAGTCCCTTTTGCAAAGGGCTAAGAAAAATTTAGGACTTAAATTAGAACAAGCGAAGGAAGACTAATTTCCTGTCGTCTAAATGGACAAATATGAGTATGAAAATTGACAAAAAGCTGGAGTTATTGCAACAAATCCAAAGGGTTGAGGCGTCACCGCATTTATTTACCAGAATTGAGGCCAGAATCCAAAATTCTGGAGTCGAAAGAATTTCAATAAGAAATATTTTAGCTTTGGGTATGGGCTTGCTTGTCTTGCTCTTAATAAACCTTGCGATCATCAGCAATAATTTGCAGTTGAACAAATCCAAAAACGGGATTGCTAAGTCGTATGGTTTAAGTTCAACCAATACTTTCTATCATGACTAAATTAGCCATTGCAAGATCGACAGCAATTCTCCTGCTGGTCCTAAATATTTTCTTGATTGGGTTCATGTATTTGAATAAACCGTCACGACCCATAGGGCCAAGAAATATGATCATTGAAAAATTGAATTTTGATAGTGACCAAATAACTGCTTATGATATACTGATTAAAAATCATCAGGATAAAATCGAATTGACAGAAAAGAAAATAGCCGAGATTAAAAACATTTTATATTCAACATTGAATGATGATGTAACCCTTGAATTTAAGGATACTTTGATTTCAGAGTTATCAGGGTTTCAGTCAAAAATAGAAGACATTCACTATGAACATTTCAGGGATATCAAGATGCTTTGCAAGCCTGAGCAAATATCTTTGTTCAAAGATCTGACGACAGAGCTGACCGATTATTTCTCTCCCAAGATCAGAAGAAAGAGATAGAATGAGAATATTTATTTTATCTGTGCTTCTTAGCCTCGCTCATTTAAATTCGAAAGCGCAAACGGATACTATCCAAATTTATTTTCGTTTCACTTTCGAAAATGATCCGATTCAATTCAATAAATATTATCTGATAAATAATGAGGACTCCCTTGAGATCAGCGCCTTGAAATTCTATATTTCCAATTTGGCACTTTTGAACAAGGAAGAGGTTGTATGGCGTGAGGACCTTGGCTATCACTTGATTGACGCAGCATTTGAGAATACTGCAAAACTGAATCTCACAATAAAGAAGGATCTTTTCTATGACCAGCTTAGTTTTGATTTGGGAATAGATAGCCTTACCAATGTCTCCGGAGTTATGGCGAATGACCTCGATCCTTCAAATAACATGTACTGGACATGGCAGAGTGGCTACATTAATTTTAAACTTGAAGGCCGTTCCAATCAATCATCAGCCAGAAAAAATGAATTTATGTTTCATATAGGAGGCTACCAGTTTCCTTTTAACAGCTTGCAAAATGTAAATCTTAAACTGAATCAAAAAGATTCAGTCAATATAGAACTTGATTTAGCGAAACTTATTTCTGAGATGAATCTGGCAGAACTTGATCATATAATGTCTCCTTCTAAAGTTGCAGTGGAAATGTCTGCCGGTATTGCAAAGAAGTTTCAAATCATGAGGCCATGAGAAAATCCTTAGTGATATTTGTTTTTTTTATCTTTCTCTTTTCTGCTTTCAAGAGTTTAGACGGAAAATTATTTTCTATACCTAAAGGTTTTCCTGAACCGGTATATGATTTTTCAAAGAATGTCATGACGGAAAATAAAATTCTCCTGGGCCGGGCTTTGTTTTATGATCCGATTTTATCGCGCGACAACAGTATTTCATGCTCTTCCTGCCATTCTATGTATAATGCCTTTGCGCATACTGATCATGATCTTAGCCATGGAATTGATGACAAGATAGGAACAAGAAATGCTCCGGCTTTAATGAATCTGGCATGGCAAAAAATGTTCATGTGGGATGGAGCAGTAAACCATCTTGAGGTTCAGGCGCTGGCCCCTTTAAGTCATCCAAAAGAGATGGATGAAAGTATAGCTAATGTAATTCTGAAATTGAGTAAATCGCCTATGTACAGAAAGCTATTTTTTGATGCTTATTCAGACACATCCATCACCGGAGAGAAAATGTTAAAGGCACTTGCTCAATTTCAGCTGACTATGGTTTCCGCTTCTTCGCGATACGACAGCGTGATGAATAAGCAGACAATTTTTACTGTCCAGGAGGAAAGTGGTTATTCCTTATTCAGGAAAAACTGCAATGCCTGTCACAAGGAACCGCTTTTCAGTACGTATGATTTTGCTAACAATGGATTGGGGCTTGACACGACTCTTAATGATCTGGGTCGAATGGCCATCACTAAGGACCCGAAGGATTCATTAAAGTTTAAAATTCCTACATTAAGAAATATCGAGTTCTCTCCACCTTATATGCATGATGGAAGGTTTAAGAATCTCCGTTCGGTGTTAAATCACTACACGAAAGGGATTCAATCCGGAGCAACGCTGGCACCTGAATTAAAAGCAACAATAGTTCTGGCTGAGAATGAAAAGGTGGATTTAGTCGCATTTCTATTGACATTAAGCGATAAAAAATTTACTTTTAGTCCTGACCTGAATTATCCAAGAGAATTGTTTCTGAAATATCAAACTGTCATCAAATAAAAATCATGCAAATTTCACTTTAACATTTACTTACTATGATCAAAAAAGGTTTAAGCTTCATTTTGTTTTCTTGTCTCTCGCTCTTTGCAGGCTCGCAAAGCAATCCTGCAATTCTTTCCTGGTTGCAAAATAACACCGTGATGGGAAGCTATTATATGCAAGGGAATTCCGTTGCCATATCAAATAATACCTTGGTTAATGTCCAGATGGTCCAGTATTCAAATGATTGGGTATATGTTTCTACCCAGGGAATTCCTGCATATCCGACCGGACCTTTTTTGGATGGGAACCCAAGTCAGGCAACGGCACGCAACGCAATTTTCAAATTGCCATTGAGCCCGGTTCAAAATTCCGGCACTCCAACAAATTCTACTCCCGGAAATATAGGTTTGTTCATTAATGGAGTTGCTTTATTTGATTATCGTGACGGTGTTTCATGGAAGAACTCTACAAATTCTTTGGCAGGCGGTCCGAGTGGAGGCATGGGTGATAATGTGTGGAATCGTGATGCGATCGTGGCTGAACGTGCCGGTTTTGATTGTGCTAAAGGTCATCCTGCCATGGGCAACTATCATCATCATCAAAACCCTTCAGCTTTTAAATTAGATCTTGTCGTTATTTCTAACATCTGCAATTTATATGATGCTGATGGTCTTTACGTCATAGACAGCGCTCAACATTCTCCTTTGATTGGATTTGCCTATGATGGCTTCCCGATTTATGGTGCCTATGCTTACAAAGAAGTAAATGGTAGCGGAGGCATCGTTCGAATGAAATCCGGCTACCAACTTCGAAACATTAGTACCAGAACGACCTATGCAAATGGTTCCACGGTGACTCCCGGACCTCCGGTGAGTTCTACATATCCTTTAGGATACTTTAGAGAGGACTATGAGTTTATTACACATCTTTCCGATCCGGATTATTTGGATGCTCATAACGGAAGGATTTGCGTGACTCCGGAATATCCTGCCGGAACCTATGCATATTTTTGCACGGTTGACGAGAATTGGAATTCATCTTATCCTTATGCTGTAGGACCTACTTTTTATGGAAACAAAGTTGCCGCAAGCGTAAGTTCAATTACCGAACCCGTAACACAGTATACTCCTGTAACTTCATCCGTACCAAATACCGAATTTGATAATCTGAAAATTTCTGTTTATCCGAATCCTGCAACTGACCTTATCGCGGTGCAGGTGAACGGATTGTTGAAACAAGATATTTCTGTTTACTTGTATGAATTGTCCGGAAAGCTTGTTGCAGAATCAAGTATAAATAAGGGAAGCACGATTGCGTATTTTGATACACGGAAGTACTATTCAGGAAATTATTTGCTGAAAGTAATTTCAGGAGATAATATGCTTACTCAGAAAGTAAGCATAAGCAGGAACTAGGTTTGTTTTTTATTGAAGTCATGAATGGTGCATACCTGTGTTAAACTAAAGTGGATTTCGTTTATTCAATTATTTTTTGTATATTACCATATATCAGTTAATAATTAAACAAAACAGAAAAATATGGACAGTATCGTAAGAATGGTTTCAGAGAAAGCCGGAATTTCAGAATCTCAGGCAAAGTTGGCAGTTGACACAGTCACTTCATTTTTGAAAGACAAAATGCCTGGAGGCCTTGGATCACAAGTGGAAACTTTTATGAAAGGTGGTGCAGGTTCTCTCGGTGATTTATCAGGAGGATTAAAAGACAAGGTTGGCGGAATGTTTGGGAAGTAATTATACCCGGAATATCATTCCTGATTTCTATCATCTAAATAAGTAGAACATCAACAGAGTGAGTTTATAATCAATATTTTTGCGAATGGTCTGCCTTAATACAAGGCAGGCTTTTTTGTTTCTATCAGGCACTTTGATGATGAAAATGCAAGCCTCGCGTTCCTTTTGCCGGGGTGTTTTAAGTCATGTAATAATGGTTGATTCAATTCAAGGATTTAACTACCTTTGTTACTGTGAAAAAATCTTTGGCACTTCTGATATTTTCTGCATATCTGATCTCAACAACAGAGGTCAAGCAGTTGCTTAAATTGCCCATGTTAATTGAACATTTTCTTGAACACAAGGAGCAAAGTGAAAATCAGTCCATATTTGAGTTTTTAAGCATGCATTACGGAGAACATGCCGGATCTGAAAAGGAGCATGAAAACCTTCCGTTTAAATCGCATGATGGTTGCATAAATTCCTCTTTACTGGTTTTGATCTCAAACACATTTTCAGTCCCGTCCATTAACCCCTTTTGTTTTGAGATAAAGACTATTACTTTGGATGACGATTTCTTTTTGACCTCTTCTTTTCAATCTAACATTTGGCAGCCTCCAAAATTCAGCTGATTCTTTCTTGAATAATTGTTTTTAACAGGATAAATTTCCTGGTTTAAGAACTGTGTATTATTTAAAATTATAATCAGCAAATTATGCTAAATAAAATAATAGAATTCTCCATTAGGAATAAGCTAATCGTCGGATTGTTCGTCGTTGGTCTCATTATCTATGGTTCTTTTCAAATCAGCAAATTACCTATAGATGCTGTACCCGACATTACCGATAATCAGGTGCAGGTCATAACAATTGCTCCTTCATTTGGTGCTACCGACATAGAGCGGCTCATTACTTTCCCGATAGAACAAGCCAATAGTAACATTGATGGGATCAAAGAAATAAGAAGTTTTTCCCGCTTTGGTCTGTCATTGGTAACTATAGTGTTCACCGATAAGATCGATATTTACTGGGCACGACAGCAAGTTGCCGAAAGATTGCAGCAGGTTCAATCGCAAATCCCTCAAGGTATCGGGACACCTGAGTTAGGGCCAATTTCCACCGGACTTGGAGAGATCTATCAGTATGTCATCAGGCCCAAACCCGGTTTCGAAAAGAAGTATGATGAAACAGATCTGCGCACCATTCAGGATTGGATTGTAAGAAGGCAGTTGTTAGGCGTGGAAGGTGTTGCTGAAGTAAGCAGTTTTGGAGGTAAAGTCAAGCAGTATGAAATTGCTGTTGATGCCAACAGGTTGCAATCATACAATATTACCATACACGATGTATTCGCTGCTGTGGAAATGAATAATCAGAATACAGGTGGAGCATACATTGAAAAAGGGCCGACCGTATTATTCATACGTAGCGAAGGCCTGATCGGCAGTAAAGAGGATATTGAAAATATTTGTATCGCAAATGCTAAAGGTGAAACGCCCTTGTTCATTCGTGATGTGGCAGAAGTGAAAATAGGACACGCCACTCGTTTTGGCGCCATGTGTTACAATGATGAAGGGGAAGTAGCCGGCGCCATTGTAATGATGCTCAAAGGTGGAAATAGTAATGAAGTGATCAAGAATGTAAAATCGCGAATCGCTCAGATCCAGAAAACCTTGCCGGAAGGAGTAATGATCGAGCCATTTTTGGACAGAACGAAAATGGTGAATAATGCCATTCATACAGTAGAAAAAAATCTGCTGGAAGGAGCATTGATTGTTGTATTTATCCTGGTTTTGTTTCTGGGAAATTTCAGAGCAGGATTTTTGGTAGCTTCTGTTATTCCATTGTCAATGCTATTCGCGGTATGTATGATGAATGCATTTGGAGTCAGCGGAAACCTCATGAGTCTGGGAGCCCTTGACTTTGGATTGATTGTCGATGGCGCGGTGATCATCGTCGAAGCAGTCATGCATCAGCTTGCGCATACTAAAAGGATGGGCCTGTCTGACAAGCTCGACAGACTTGAAATGGATATGACGGTTAAACAGTCTGCAAGTAAAATGATGAATAGCGCCGTCTTTGGGCAAATAATTATTCTCATTGTGTACCTGCCTATACTTACGCTTCAAGGGATAGAAGGAAAAATGTTTAAGCCTATGGCGCAAACAGTTGCTTTTGCATTGTTGGGCGCGTTCATTCTTTCCTTGACATATATTCCGATGATGAGTGCTTTAGTATTGAGCAGGAAGGTGAAGCATGAACCAAACATGTCTGACAAAGTAATGGTTCGGATTGAAAGATCTTTCCAAAATTCATTGTCAAAGATTTTGAATTTTCCAAAATTGGTCCTTTCTTCTGTCCTTATATTATTTGTGCTTGCGATTATCACCCTATCAACTATGGGTGGTGAATTTATCCCTGCACTCGAAGAAGGCGATTTTGCGGTTGACACCAGGGTTCTCACCGGTAGTAACTTAAATACGACCATTGAATCCACTCAAAAAGCCGCTCACATTCTGAAGACTCAGTTTCCTGAAGTTGAAAAGGTGGTTACGAAAATCGGGAGCGGAGAGGTGCCTACGGATCCCATGCCAATGGAAGCAAGCGATATGATGGTAATTCTGAAACCTAAGAAAGAATGGACTTCTGCAAAAACTTTTGATGAACTTGCGGAGAAGATGAGCACTGCGCTTGAAGCCGTTCCGGGGATCACAGCAGGTTTTCAGTATCCTGTTCAAATGCGCTTCAACGAACTGATGACAGGAGCAAGACAGGATGTAGTCTGTAAAATATTTGGTGAAAATCTGGATACATTGGCGCTCTATGCTGCTCAGTTGGCTAGGATTGCATCTAAAGTTGATGGCAGTCAGAATTTATTTGTTGAACCGGTGACGGGCATACCTCAGATCATTATTAATTATAAGCGGGCTTCGATTGCGCAGTATAAATTGAACATCTCGGAAATAAATAAAGTGATAAACACAGCCTTTGCCGGACAAGTTTCCGGATTAGTGTTTGAAGGAGAAAAACGATTTGATTTGGTGGTGAGGTTAAAAGATGAAAAGCGGAGTAGTCTGAAAGATGTTCAAGATCTTCTGATCCCTACGCCTCATGGAACACAAATTCCATTGAGCCAATTGGCTACGGTGGAAATACAGGACGGACCAAATCAAATTCAGCGCGAAGATGCTAAACGAAGGATTATTGTTGGATTTAATGTTCGCGGTCGGGATGTTCAAAGCATAGTCAATGAACTCCAGGAAAAAGCAAGTGCACAAATGAACCTGACAGCCGGTTATTTTATTACTTATGGTGGCGCTTTCGAGAATTTACGAGCCGCAACCAATCGATTAATGATAGCAGTTCCGATTTCATTGATCTTGATTTTCATATTGCTGTTTTTCGCATTTAATTCAATACGACATGGATTGTTGATTTATACTGCCATCCCTTTATCAACTATTGGCGGAATTTTCTTTTTGGCCATCAGAGGAATGCCATTCAGCATAAGTGCCGGTGTTGGATTTATCGCTTTGTTCGGTGTGGCAGTTTTAAACGGGATTGTTTTAGTAGCTGAGTTCAATAGATTGAAAAAGGAAGGCACGCATGATTTGCGGAGGGTAGTTCTAATGGGAACTAAAATCCGATTACGGCCGGTATTAATGACGGCATTCGTTGCCTCATTGGGCTTCTTACCAATGGCGCTGAGCAACGGTGCAGGAGCAGAGGTTCAGAAACCATTGGCTACAGTGGTAATTGGCGGACTTCTGATTGCTACTTTTTTAACTCTCTTTGTCTTACCGATATTGTACATCATGTTTGAGCAAGGGACTAAGTTGAAAATCGCTCCCAAAACTTTGCTTGTGAGCATGCTGTTTGTGTTTTCTTTCAGCTACGCAAAAGCTCAAAGCCCGGTCACATTGCAGGCTGCAATCGACACCGCCCTCAGAAATAATTTATTGATTAAAAGTGAGGTCCTGAAAGAACAATATCAAAAGAAACTCCGCAACTCCGCAATTTCAATTCCTCATACCGGAGTGGCATTCGAAGGGGGAGAAATTAACAGTGCATACACTGATAGCAGAATTTCAATCATGCAATCATTTAGTTTTCCAACAGTCTACTCCAGACAAAGGAAAGTTTTTAATGAGGAATGGAAAATGGCTTTATTTCATACCGGACTTAAAGAAGCTGAGCTTAGAAGAGCTGTCTCCGAAAAGTTTAGCATGATTGTAATCTTAAAGGAAAAGGAGAAATTATTGACTGTGGCTGACAGTAATTTTACTGCATTCCTCCTCAAGTCTGATGCTCGATTTAGGAGCGGAGAAAGTAATATTTTGGAGAAAGCGACTGCTGAAAACCAATTGGCACATATCAGACTGCAATTAATATCGCTTCAGGAGGAACTTGATTTAGCACGACTGGAGTTTCAACTCCTACTAAATACAGAAGTAAATCTTGATCCTTCAGCAGAGACGGCCAGGTTTCCCTTGATTGTTACTGAGGATAGTCTCATACTCAGTTCCCATCCGATTCTGAAAATAACAGAGCAGCAACAATCCATTGCCCGGGGTATTACAAAGTTGGAGAGATCCAAATTGATTCCGGAAATTAATCTTGGGTATTTTAACAGCAGCATGCGCGGTACCGGAGCGGATGATATTTATTATCCAAGGGAAAGTCGCTTCAGTTCAATAGAATTCGGTATTGGCATTCCTTTATTTTTTGGGTCGCAGAGTGCCAAAATAAGGGCTTCCGGAGTGAATGAGCTTATCGCTGAAAATAATCATCGCTTGCAATCCCAGAGTCTTAATAAGGAATATCAGTCTGCATTGATACAATATAAAAGCAGATTGCAGAAACTGAATTATTTTGAACTGTCAGGATTATCAAATGCGAAGCTAATATCTGATGCAGCCTCCTTGCAATTTGCATCTGGTGAAATAAACTATTTGGATTGGGTGCAATTGAATAACCAGGCATACGCTATACAGAATGATTATCTGGAAGCTTTAAGCTTGCTCAATGAAAGCATTGTACTCATCAATTATCTTACTTCTAAATAATAAAAAAATGTATAAAATATTCTATATATCCTTCCTGGTAGTTTTCACAGCTTGTTCATCCAACAAGGAGAAGCCTGAAGACTTACCCGTGGTAGCCGGGCCTGAGAATGTAATAGTGCTGAGTGATGCTCAAAGCCATTCAGCTGCACTCTCTGTGTCAAAAATTGAGAAGAGAAGTATTTCGTCAATCTTGAAAGTAAACGGTGTAATTGATGTACCACCGCAAAATATGGTTTCAGTGAGCATGCCACTTGGTGGTTACCTGAGGACGACAAAACTTTTACCTGGAATGCATATCAGAAAAGGTGAAGTGATTGCGACCATGGAAGATCAGTTGTATATACAATTACAACAGGAGTACTTAACAGTAAAATCAAAACTTCAGTTTGCCGGCTCAGAGTATGAAAGGCAAAGGGAATTGAACCAAACGAAGGCCAGCAGCGATAAAGTATATCAGCAGGCTTTGATGGAGTATAAAAATCAAAAAATCGCTCTGAGTGCTCTCACTGAAAAATTAAAATTGATAAACATCAGTCCTGACAATCTAGATGAAACAAATTTATCAAAGAACATTAATATATACAGCAGCATTGACGGCTTTGTCTCTAAAGTGAATGTGAACATTGGAAAATATGTTAATCCAAGCGATATATTATTCGAACTGGTAAACCCTGATGATATTCATCTGAACATGAAAATTTATGAGAAAGATTTAAATAAGCTGAAGATAGGGCAGGAATTGATTGCCTATACAAATGATAACCCTGAGCTGAAGCATCCTTGTGAAATAATTCTTATTAGTAAGAATGTGGATGAAGACAGAAGTATTGAAGTTCATTGCCATTTTAAGGATTATGACAAAGAACTGATTCCCGGAATGTACATGAACGCTGAAATTGATATTATGAGTAAGGAAAGCTTCAGCATAGAAGAAGATGCGGTCGTTAATTTTGAAGCTAAAAAATATGTCTTTGTTCAGGTTTCTGATAAAAAGTTTGAAATGACTGCGGTTGAGACCGGTATTTCAGAGAAGGGTTTTGTCGAGCTGAAAAACCCGGAAGCCTTGGAGGGAAAGGATATTGTTGTAAAAGGAGCCTACACTCTTCTAATGGTGCTGAAGAATAAGGAGGAAGAATGATGAACATTTTTTACTCTGTATAAATAAATTAATCCATCAATCACCTGTAATTGTCAGGTGATTGATGGATTAATAATGAGATCAGTTAAAAGCCCCGGGAATATTACCTGATAATGAATTTTCCCTGGTAAACCGATTTGTTGTCAAGGTTTGTAATATACAGGAAGTACATTCCGGAATTCAAATCCTTTTTATCAAACAAGAAAGTGTCATCAGCACCTGTCTGGCCTCGGACTTTCCGTCCGGTGATGTCATAAATACTAAGTTCGTTCAACGAATGATTCGGATTACTCAATAGTATCGTTGCACGATTGTCAACAGGGTTGGGGTAAATCAGAATGCCGCTATTTTGATGATTGAGTTCATTTGTACCAACCGATAATCCGATTCTATTAAATACGGTATTGGTTACTACTGCCGGATTCGCATCAAAATAAATATAGGCGGTGTTTTCTAAATCATAAGAGGCTGACTGAAGCCTTGGATTGCATCGGAAGCGAATATACCCATGACTTCCCGGCTCGTCAACATTGCTGTCTGGCAGTAGAATATTTTCAAAGCGGAATTCAGTTTTATAATCAAGTATAGTCACTCTGACAGGATGACTACTGGAAACTAATTCGAAACTGTTAATATCAAAATTTGCATTCAGGTCATCGAGGATCACCACGGTAAAGGCCGTGTCGGTACCGGTATTTTGAAAACGAATGTAATAATCTAAAGTCGGTGTTATATCGAGAAAAGTGTGATGCTGGGGGCCAATACCTTCAGGACTTACAGCCTTATCGTTGGGGTCAAAAGAGCAGGTTATAGTTTGATTGATAGTATCAGTGCAAACATTTAAAACCACATTGTTGCTATCATAAAGTGTAGTTTCGAGATAGGTGTAATAATTGTAGCCTGCGTTTGCCGGTAATAGGACATATGCCCGCAAATTTAATGATGAATAGCCTGAATTTCCCGGGAAATCCCAAATGACTGTATCGCCACTTATAGAACTTTCAGTGGGATTTGAAAATTGAAAACTTACGGCCGAGTCCAGAATTAATTTTATCGTTGAATGTGTGTTGCTATAATTGAATTGGGAATTTTGTATGTAAACGGGCATTATATTTCCGCATCGTGACTGGCTTCCCGATAAAGTACAGCTTATGCTTCCTGCATTGGGAATTTTAATTCCAAAATCATTATTTGGATAAGTTCCTGTCGTGGCATCAATTGTATAGTTCAGGGAGTCGGATGATACACTCCAACCAGGCTGGAGAAATACTGATAGGACGTGCAGTCCGCTATCAGCATGAAAGACAAAATTACCGATTGAGTCAGTATAAGTAACTAAGTTGTCTGGCGCCAGGAATACTTTTGTATAAGAGATTCCACCTTCTGATATATCATGTACCCCATTGCTGTCCATATCAAAATAAACATTGCCTGATATTTGAAAAGGTCCCGTACCCAGGTTTCCGATAAGGACTCCACAACTGTCGCTGGCCACGCAACCGAAGGCGTCGACTACAGATAAAGTATATACACCTTGAGTTATTCCGTTTATAAATGGAGTAGTTGCGCCATTTGACCAGCTATAATTGTAGGGCGGATTTCCGCCTAAAATTGTGGCATAGATACTTCCATCTGTACAAGTATCGCAGGAGGCCCCAAAACAATCAAGTAATATAGTCATAGGCGGTGCCATAAACAGGAAAACAGTATCGCTGCAAACATTACTTTGGGAATCAGTCACAGTGACTCCATAAGTACCGGGTCCGAATACAACGGTCGTTTGTCCGGTGGCACCGGTTGACCATAGGTAGCTCACAAATCCGGGACCCGCATCAAGTACTGTAGGTGCTCCCACGCAAATCATTCGATCAGGTCCCAGATCGATTAAACATTGAGAGTATGAATACTTAATAGATATCAGTGAAAGAAATAGAAATGCAAAAAACTTTTTCATGGCTGGAGTTTTAGATATACCAAATGTATTAAAATTCATTAGCCCAAATGTACTGCTACGAAAAAATATAATTCAAAAAACGTCTGATATTTACAGGTTTTTAATAAATCCCATTCTTTTATTAAATTTTATCAATTAGTACTTTATAGGTTGGGTCTTCCAAAACATTTACATCAATAATTTCCTCGGCATTTTTTAATAAAACTTTACAATCCGGGCTCAGATGTTTCAGGTGAAGTTTTTTCCCGACTTTAAGATAACGTTCTGTAATTTTATTTAAAGCTTCAATCGCAGACATGTCTACAACTCTGCTTTCTGCAAAATCAATGATTACTTCATCAGGGTCGTTATGCACGTCGAACTTTTCATTGAATGCCATTACCGATCCGAAGAAAAGCGGGCCGTATATTTCATAGTGCTTAATTCCCTGTTCATCTGTGTACTT
>Ga0154020_10007056_pt1 | contig 13142 bp, 10 predicted proteins | sample Klosneuvirus_201_FD_109709 | JGI IMG/M metagenome (GOLD analysis project Ga0154020, IMG submission 109709) | Active sludge microbial communities from wastewater, Klosterneuburg, Austria - Klosneuvirus_20160825_MG | ecosystem: Engineered > WWTP > Aerobic digester > Activated sludge | place... | reverse complement strand
GGCCGGCAAGACTTATTGCAAGCTCCAGCGGAGGAATGCCGAGGCTCGAAAGTCGCGTTTTTGATCGACTCGCCATCGACCAGGAGATGTTTGGCTACTCGACGAATGCCGAATCGGAATTCGATTACAAAAATGATCTTTGGCCGCTTGTTCAAAAATTCAAGGGGCCTGAAATGATGGATAAGCGTGCTTGGCTCGGCGATTTTCTCTATATTGAGGCCTCCAAGGATCTTATCCGGCTTAAGCAGGCCGTCGTCCGAAATGATGAGAAAAGCCGAATGAAGCTATTGGAACGCCTTCTGTATTGCCCGGACATCGACTATTTGACGCTCCTTGGCTTGCGTCGGGAAAACATCGCTTGGAAAGAGAACCACCCTCCCGGCCCTTTCACTTTGCTATTGGGCGCCCAACCAAATGTGACGGGTCTATCGAAGAGGGAGAAGACATTGTATGCGGAGCGAAAACGTATTGAAGCGTCTGGAAAGCTGAATATTTGGCGGCCTTGAGAACTTCGTTTCGCTCCCGCATGAACATAAATGACAGGCGAATTTGATACTCAAGGAAAAGCTTCATTTTTCTTCGACATCCGTATATTGCTGCACGAAACGACGACATTTTGTTTGCATTCGCGATTCGCGAATTGCGAATGGGAGTGCGTGAACAGGGCAACTTCGAGGTATTGCGCTAGAATACACCGTAATGGCGAATACGGCGGCGATCGATATCAGGAACGAGGACTTGTCTCTCGAAGAGAGTAAATTCGAGGCGACGCTGCGGCCTGTTCGGCTGAGCGACTACATTGGGCAGCCGAAGGCAAAAGAGAATCTTCGCGTCTTTATGAAGGCGGCGTTGAGGCGCCGCGAAGCTCTCGATCACATTTTACTCACTGGGCCGCCGGGATTGGGGAAGACGACGCTTTCGCACATTGTTGCAAATGAAATGGGAGCGACGCTCAAGGCGACCTCCGGCCCCGTTATCGAAAAAGCCGGCGATCTTGCGGCGATCTTGACCGGCCTCGAAGAAGGCGACGTCCTCTTTATCGACGAGATACATCGGCTGAACCCTGCGATCGAAGAGATCCTTTATCCGGCGATGGAAGATTACAGCCTCGACATTATGATCGGGCAAGGCCCGGCGGCACGTTCGATAAAGCTCGATCTTCCGAAATTCACACTCGTTGGGGCGACGACAAGGCCCGGAATGATCACGGCTCCGCTGCGCGGAAGGTTCGGCATCATCTTCAATCTTGATTTTTACGGAGTTGAGGAGTTGAACAAGATCGTGAACCGTTCGGCAGATATTTTGGGCGTCGAGGTCGATGAAAAAGGTTCGCACGAGATCGCACGCCGCGGCCGCGGAACGCCGCGTATCGTGAATCGGCTCCTGCGTCGCGTCCGGGATTTTGCAGAGGTCGAGCACGAAGGCGTCGTTACCGAACACGTTGCGAATGATGCTCTGAATCGAATGGAAGTCGATTCATTCGGCCTCGATGAGATGGACGCGAAGCTGCTTCGTACGATCATCGAGAAATTCGACGGCGGCCCTGTCGGGTTGAGCACGCTTTCGGCGGCGATCCACGAAGAGAAAGATTCGATCGAAGAGATCATCGAGCCCTACCTCCTGCAGATCGGCTTTCTTGACCGCACGCCACGCGGACGGGTCGCCACGCGTCGTGCATTCGAGCACTTCGGACTCGACAGTTTGCTTGGAAGAGCAAATCCGCCAGCTCTTTTCTGAAAAATATTGACTTCGCCTCTGCATTTACTATAACCTCTTTCTACTGCTAGAAATCAGACCCAAAGGAGTAGGAATGATGCTGCGTTTCTCTGCTTTTTTCGCTGTCGCCGCCGTTTTTTTCTGTATTGTTTGTCCCACGCGTGCGCAAGTTCCCGCAAAGATAACTGAGATCCAAGCAAGGGCTTTTGAGAGCCGGACAGGGACATTCTCTGCGAACCTGATCGGCGCCGGCGCACAGGAGCTTGGCAATATGCCCGCGGGCAAAAATGCATCGGTTTCGACGTTCATTATAGTGAAGGTCGAGTTCGGCAAGGGCTCGCCGGTGCCTTCCGCAGCAAAGGTCCGTCTCGTAGCAACCGAGAGCGGTTCGGCGCCTTTTTCCTCGAACGCGAAAGATCAACGCAAAAGGATCATCCTTGATTCGTCGAGTCTTTTAGGCCCCGCAGACACCGACGGCACGACCTATGTAGGCTTTTGGCTGAAGAGAACCGATTGCCGAACCGTCGTTTTGAACGCCTCCTTAACGGGGATCGCGGGGACGTCCTCAATGGTCGAGACATTGCCATTCACTTGCTATGAATGAGCTGCTCAGAGGAGTATAAAAATGCAAGCAATTCGTAATTCGGTCGGCGACGGCGGAACCAATGAGCGGAGTGACTCTGCATTGGTCCAAGCGATTTTGGCCAAGACCACAAGGGCAGCGGCTCCCGGCCGTCCTGCCGGGCCGTATTTGACCCGTATTGACGGTGATGCAGGAAATAACACAAAGAACGCGATCCGGGATTTTCAGAACGAGCACGTTTTTGTGAATGAGGCGACTCAACAGTCCGTTCCGAATCCGGCCGCGACGGCGGGACTCGTTCGTCCGAACGACGCAACGTGGACGAAGATGCTCGAAAAGGTCGATCCGGCTTTCAGCGATATGCGTGTCCTCATAGGCGGCAAGACCGTTTATGTTGCCGCGACCGAGAATCAAAAACAGGCAAAGATCACCGCTGCGAATGCACTGACATTCACACAGATCTTTCGGGTGCGTGTCATCAACTGCATTACGCAAATGCATACGCTGCACGGCATCGCTATCGGCGTTTGTCCGCAAGGCGACCGCAGGACGTTCCAGGCTCAATACGACCTGCTGACGAGCGGCCGCGGAGTTACCAACGCCGGTCCCGGCGAAAGCAATCATAACTTCGGTATGGCCGCCGATCTTGGTTTTGCGGGGCTTCGCTGGCTGCGAGAGAACGGCACGGTGGTCGAGAACGAAGATCCGTGGCTTCATCAACTGGATCCGGGGCAAACGCTGGTTCCTGAGGCTCTTAAATTCTGGGAGACTCTCCGCACGGTCGGCACCAGTCCTGCGGTCGGTGCATTCCGCGGGCCTGTCGCGGACCGACCGCATCTGCAGAATTGGAACGACGCGAATGTCAGTATGACACGGCGTCTGGCGGTCCATCTTACAAATTCGGGGACGATGCGTTGGGAGAGAGCGGCCGGGGCGTATCGATGTGATCTCGGTTTCGGCGAAGGTCTTTTTACGGTCGGTACAGCAGCACAGATCTGGAACCGCGGGGCTACAGTTACCGCTGATATGATCCGGCAAGGCCGTGCTGCACAAGCGGCCGCCCACCCGCAGCAAGGCGGTCAGCAGGCTCGGCCGGCGGCGGCACCGGTGACGGAGCAGGATGTTCGCGATATGCGGACGGAACTTCGGCGGCAGTTCGATCTTGCCGACGCGAACTGGGAGAATTGGACCGCAAATTGAGCCGAGGGAATTGAAAGACGCCCAAAGATAAAGAGACCGTCCGACGATACGGACGGTCTCTTCTTTTGTCTATTCGAGCCTCTACTCGTCCTCAGCGGCGAGCAGGGAAACGGAAGTGACGAGGTCGTCGTCGCCCGTCTTGATGAGCGTAACGCCCTGTGCGGAGCGTCCGGTCTCGCGAATATGATCGACGCCGAGACGAATGAGCTTCGCTTGCTGGGTAATGATCATAATCTCGCTGTTCTCATCGACGGGGAAGGCGGCGACAACTTTGCCGGTCCTCTCGGTCGTTTTCATATTGATAACCCCGAGTCCGCCGCGTTTCGTCAGGCGATAGCTATCGACCTGAGTCTGCTTGCCGAAGCCGTTCTCAGAGACGGTCAGGATCTTCTCCGTACCTTCTCTTGATACGGCACAGACCGAGACGACGTAATCGCCTTTCCGCAGGTTCACGCCCTTGACGCCGCGTGTTGCGCGGCCCGTCGGGCGAACGTCGGATTCGTTGAAGCGAACCGCCATTCCATCGTGCGTTGCGACAAAGATCTGGCACGTTCCATCGGTGCGTATGACTTCGAGCAGTTCGTCGCCCTCATCGATGTTGATGGCGTTGATGCCCTGTGCACGGATATTCTGATAGTCGGAAAGAGCGGTCTTCTTGATGACGCCGTTCTTTGTGACCATCGTCAGGAAGATCTTTTCGCTGAAATCTCGAACTGCCATCGTCGCAACGAGTTTCTTCTCCGAAGAAAGCTGTACGAGATTGACGACCGCCTTGCCGCGTGCTGCGGCTGCTGCGTCCGGGATCTCGTGAACCTTTATCTTGAAGACCTGTCCGTCGTCGGTAAAGATCATCAGAGCGTCGTGTGTCGAAGCGGTAAAGAGATGTTCGACGAAATCCTCGTTCTTTGCGGTCGCACCTAGACGGCCCTTGCCGCCGCGTCCCTGCCTGGAATACGTCGAGACAGGAGTTCGCTTGATGTAGCCCGCGTTCGTAACAGTGATCGCGACCTCTTCGTCGGCGATCAGGTCCTCGATCCGGAACTCGGCTCCAGCATCGATGATCACCGTGCGGCGTTGGTCGCCGTAAAGGCGTTTGACCTCGGTCAGTTCGTCGATCACGACCTGCCGCAGAACGCTGTCGTTTGCGAGGATGTTCTCGAGCTCCGCCATATATTTGATGATCTCGGCATATTCGTCGAGGATCTTTTGACGTTCGAGGGCCGAGAGTCGGCGAAGCTGAAGGTCGAGGATCGCCTGAGCCTGAATTTCGGTGAATTCAAGACTCGCGATCACCTTGCGCAGGTCTTTTAAGAACGCATCTTCCGACTTGTCGCCTGTGATACCGCGCCATTTCTTAACTTCGTCAAGCGTCGTGAAATTCGCCGTGAGCCACGTCCTCGCCTCATCGACTGAGCGTGCATTTCGGATGAGCGGAATGATGTGATCGAGAGCGTCGATCGCTTTATTCAAACCTTCCAAGATGTGAGCGCGTGCCTGGGCCTTTCGGAGGTCGAACTCGGTGCGGCGGCGTATGACCTCGCGTCGAAATTCGACGAATGCCTCGAGCATCTGCTTCAGATTCAAGACCTTCGGCTGGCCGTCGAGGATCGCGATGTTGATGATGCCGAACGACGACTGCATCGACGTCAGCTTGTAAAGCTTGTTGAGTACGACCTGCGCGATCGCATCCCGTTTCAGCTCGATGACGATACGCATTCCCTCGCGGTTGGACTCGTCGCGGATCTCCGAGATGCCGTCGAGGCGCTTTTCCTGTACGAGTTCGGCGATCTTCTCGATGAGCCGAGCTTTATTTACCTGATATGGGATCTCGGTCACGACAACGGCGTTGCGTATGCGGTCGCCGCGGCCGATCTCATCGACAACGGCTTTGGCCCGCATCTGAATGACGCCGCGGCCGGTTCGATAGGCGCTGTCGATGCCTTCGCGTCCGTAGATAAATCCTGCGGTCGGGAAGTCCGGCCCCGGAACCATCTTTATGATCTCGTCGATCGAGATCTGAGGGTCGTTGACGAGTGCGATCGTGGCCGTAACGATCTCGGAGAGGTTATGCGGCGGGATCTTCGTCGCCATTCCGACGGCGATGCCTTCCGAACCGTTCACGAGCAGCAGCGGGATCTTGGTCGGAAGTACCGTAGGTTCCTGAAGCGAATCGTCGTAATTCGGCTGAAAGTTAACGGTCTCCTTCTCGATATCGGCGAGCACCTCGTTCGCGATCTTCGCGAGCCGGATCTCTGTATAACGCATTGCCGCCGGATTGTCGCCGTCGATCGAGCCGAAATTCCCCTGTCCATCGACAAGCGGATAACGGAGCGAAAAATCCTGCGCCATTCTTACGATCGAATCGTAGATGGCCATATCGCCGTGCGGATGGTATTTACCCATCACGTCGCCGACCGCTCGGGCGGATTTGCGATATGCCTTGCCGGCCGTATTCCCGGCTTCGAACATACCGTAAAGCACCCTGCGGTGTACGGGTTTCAAGCCGTCGCGTGCGTCAGGAAGAGCACGGCCGATGATGACGCTCATTGCGTAGTCGAGGTACGACCGACGCATTTCGTCTTCGATATTTATTTGATCGCGTTCAAGTAATGAATCCATTTTGTGTGCAAAGGTCTCCGAAAGAGCGTGAAGTACGGTCTCTTAAGTGTCTGTGAAAGGAGAATCGACGCTAAAAAAAGTGTTTACAAATCTCCATCTGATAGGTAATACTATTTTACAGGTTGTGCGGCCGCTCCCGCAACCTGACAGACCGTCCTGAAAGTCTATTTTCGCCCAGTAAAATAAAGGTGAAATGCCGTTTGTAAAGGCTTGTCGGCTTAGGCCGACGGTCAAACCGCATATCACCGCTGAAAGCCTCGCGAAAACGGTCTTTTCTACAAACGGCTGATGAGAAATTGGAATATTACGGCTACCAGTCGTTTATTAAGGTAGGCTGAAAGGTGCCGCAGAATATGCGGTTTCCGTATCCAATATCAGCTAAAACCGTCCTTTGACCCCGAGAGAACAGGCAGCCTGCTTCATTTCCGTCAATATCGAACCTGAACCTCGGCAGTCCCTTGCAAGCCAATGTCAACCGCCTACGTAAAAGAAAATCGGAGAATTCAGAGGATCGCGCTTCCGTTGCCGGTCCGTGTCGAAGTAAAGATCGACGGGAATGTCTCCTGGAACGAGATCACGAGGCTTCAGGATGTCTCTGCTTTTGGTGCCGGCTTTTTGCTGAAACGCCCGACCAAACGCGGAAGACTGATAATGCTGACGATCCCGATGCCGAGACAACTGCGTGTCTATGATTTCACTGAACCGCAGTACAAGATCTGGGGCCTCGTGCGGCGCTGCATCGACGCGAGTCCGAACCCCGAGAATCCGCAATATGCCTGCGGCGTCGCATTCATCGGAAAGAATCCGCCGGATGACTATCTGTCGAATCCTTCGAAGCTTTACGACATAACGCATCGCGAGGACGAAGGCCTCTGGCATATCGGCGAAATGCAGCTTGGGGCGGACGACAGCGATCTGCCGAAAGACCTGCGTAAGCAGACGCGATTCCACATTCCGGAAGCACTTGTTATCGAGCTTCTTGATGAATCAGGCGAGGTCATCAAGAGCGAATCGACCGTTACTGAGAATATCAGCTACGGCGGCGCCGCGATCTTTACACAGTGGGAACTCGAGGCCGGCACATTCGTGCGGGTCGTCAGCCTGCGTCACGATGTGAAGATCATCTCGGTCGTACGCGGCCGCAGACTCGGGCCGGACGGCATTCCACGCCTGCACCTTGAATTCATTGATCGATTCTTCCCGCTGGAAGGCATCGACTGAGGCTACCAAAAAGCAAATACTAAAAAGGATAGAAGAATCGATCGGCCGGGTTTCCACACAACTGACAAGCATGACCGTCGTTCCCGAACGCAATGAGCATCACAGAATTCGACCATATTCCTCCAACGGGGCAGCCCGAAATGCGGACCTCTGCCCGCCACGAAATAGACCTCAAAGCCATCGTCCAGGTGACCGGAGACGATGAACCTTGGAAAGAGATCACCGCGGTCACGAGCATCTCACGCAACGGAGCCGGCTTTACGCTTACACAGCCGTGCGTTGTCGGCCGGCTGATACAGCTGACGATGCCGCTTGCCGAAGACCTGCGCGCCTATGACAGGAGCGAGAAGATCTACCAGGTGGTCGGCGTCGTGCAGTTCTGCAACCGTGCGGAACTCGACGGCAAGCAGGTCTATCACGTCGGTGTCGGCTTTATCGGCAAGACACCGCCGGAAAGCCATATGGAAAATCCCGCGCAAGGCTATCGCATCATCGGAATGCATGCCAACGGCCTTTGGCGCATAATCGAATCTGCAACGGAATTCACGCCGCGGCGCAACTCGCGATTCTGGATGAGTATTCCGATGACCGTTTCCAAGTTGAAAGGGAAATCGGACAAGACCTCGCAGAAAGAAGAGTGTATGACGCAGAATATCAGCACAACGGGCGTGTCGGTGCTCTGTTCGCTTCCGGCCAAACCGGGTGAACGGGTCAAGATCGCATGCGAAGAATTTCGCTTCTATTCGGTCGCCGTCGTTCGAAACCGCAAAGAGAGAAAGAACCAGCTTCCGTCGCTCCATTTGGAGTTCGTCGATCAGCGGTTCCCGACCGAAAAGATGTTTCTCGCCGGTACGAATCTTGATGCGGATCACGCAGATGTAAGCGTCGTTTCTTGAAGAAACCACAGAGTTACGGCTAAGCTATAGGATCGGGCAGCTTTCAGATCAGCTGAAACGCCCGATCCCTTTCTTTTGTGAAGGCAGAACTCCAATATCCGCCCCAGATCGTCGCAAGATCGCTCAAGCGTGCGGTGCGCGCTGTCAGCAGCCTGTTGTGGCGGATCGAGTATGTCGGCCTCGAAAATATCCCGAAGACCGGCGGCGAAGGCTACGTCGTGGCGGCCAATCATCAAACTTACGTCGATCCGTTCTGGATAGCGGCTCCGATAATGCAGAAGACGCAATTCATGGCATTTGACGGAGCATTCGGCTGGTTCGTCATCGGCCCGATCATACGGTATCTGGGTGCCTTTCCTGTTTCGCAGAATGCGAAGAGTTTTGCATCGGCATTCCGCACGGCTTTGCGGGCTCTTGATGACGGAGCTGTGCTCGTGATCTTTCCCGAGGGAGCAAGGCAGGTCGAAGACGGCGAATTGCTCGAAATGAAAGAAGGTGCGATGCGTATCGCGATCGCAAGAAGATCTCCGGTACTGCCGGTAACGATCGTCGGCGGGAACCGGATCTGGCCGCAAGGTTGGGCCGCACCAAAACTGTTCCGGCGTCTGCAGATCGTATATCACGAGCCTTTCGTGCCTGAAACCGACGATGCAGAGATCGAGACCGAGAGGCTTCGAGAAGCCATTCTATCGGGTGAGATCTATTGAGGTGTCGGCGGATCTTCCGGATTCCTTGGCCGCTCTTTTTGGTCGCGAAGTTCCCGCTGCTTTTCCTTCCAGGCCTCGCGGATACGCCTTTCCTGCTGCGGCGTCAGGCCGGAAGGATTGCCGTAAGGGAACGGCGTGTTCGGGATCTTGGAATTGAACTTCCAATTGTTTGAATTCGGTTGTTTCGGCGGATTCACCTTCGTTGTCGTAATGCTGCCGTCGGGATTCCGCTTTGTGATGACGATCTCACTCGGGTTCTCGAGATCGTCCATCGTGATATCGCCGTCGTCACCCTTGATCGTTACCTTGCCGGATCTTTGCTCGGGCGCTTGGGCTTTCGGGTCGGCCATTGTACGCGGTTTCTCGACCGGTCCGGTCCGCTCGATAGTGATCGCGGGGTCGCCGGTGGAGTTGGCCACGGCATTAGAATTCGTGTTCGCAGCGGGCACGATCGAAGCCTCAGAAGGCGGTTCCGCGACCGGCTGATTGTTCATCGGCTCATCAGGACCGGAACCAAAGAGCCCGGGATTCGCGACATACGCGCCGCCAAGTGCGAGCGCTGACCCGCCAAGCAGCAGGGATACGGCGATCGCAGCAAAACGCTTTCGGCCCCTCGGTGCGGCATTCTCTGTAACATCGCGAGGGCGCAGTTTGGTCTCGTGCGAATCGGCACCGTCCAGAACCTCGGTTCGGGCATCGGTCGCAAGCGGCACGGCCCTCGTTGTCTCCGGCATTAGGCGCGTCGCCTGAAAATGAACGTCACGGGTCGGGTCAGTTATCTGAACGCCGTTGGCCGACGGGACAGCAAGATGTGCGTAATCTTCGTAAGATCGCAGCATTTGCCGCATCTCGGCGGCAGTTGACGGCCTTTCTGCGGCGTCCAACGCAAGAGCGCACTGCAGAACCCCGGCGATCCCGGCAGGTATCTCCGGACGAATGGCATTTGCGGGCTGTAAAGGGTCCGGCTTTCGCGTCAGCACCGCCATTGCACGCGTCAGAGCGTCCTCAGGCGGAACTCCCGTCATCAGGTGGTACAAGGTCGCCGCGAGCGAGTACAGGTCGCTCCGCGGGTCTGTACCGGTGCCTTGGATCTGTTCGAGCGATGCGTAATTCCGCGAATAGCCGAAAATGCTCTTCGCCGCGGTCTGATGGCCGGCATCGGTCGGATTTCCTTTCGCAAGGCCGAAGTCGAGCAGAACGATCTTACCGTCCGGCGTGAGCTTCAGGTTTTGCGGCTTGATGTCGCGGTGGATGACCGGTATGACCTGCGAATGCAGGAAATCAAGGGCATCGAGGAGCTGATCCGCCCAGCCGAGGACCTTTTCGGACGGGAACGGCTTCTTGTCGCGCTCGATGATCGTCGAAAGGTCTTCGCCCGCGACGTATTCCATCACGAGGAATTGGCTGTTGTCTTCCTCGAAATGGTCGCTGACACGCGGTAACGCGTTGTGTTTCAAGCTATTTAGCAGACGAGCTTCGCGTTCTATCGCCTTGCGATAGTTGTCGTCCATATAGAGCGTCTCTTTGATCGCGACAGTGCTCGCAAAGCGCTCATCGGTCGCTATATAGACCGCTCCCATTCCGCCTTGACCGATCTTTTCGTCAATACGGTATCTATCCTGTAAGACTCTGCCCGCTCCGATCATTCTAAAAAACTCTCTGCCGTTCGCAATAGGAAATCATACTACACTTGGCGAGATTGGCGCCTGTTAAAAGTCTTACGATAGCGAGTATCAAAGTGTTTAACAAAAAGGCCCTTTTCGGCGGTCGTCTGCCGAAAAGAGCCGAAGAGCGGTTTTCTGGTCGGTTGCCTTACCTACCGATATTTGCCTGATCCGACCCGCGGCATATTGTAAACATCGGCGAGGGCATTGCAACGCGAAGCTGAGACCAATTACTCTCGGTTGCCGCCCCAAGACGCAGGGAACGCATACTCTTGTCGATGTCGCTCGCGATATTCAGGCAGCGGCGAACTTCATCGCGATTCTCGCCCCACGAATCACGCCGGTCGAAATCACGCCGCAGTTCATCCGTCGCAGATTCGAGATCGCGTGCGCGCTTGTTGAGCCAGTCCTCGCGTCCTGTGCCGTCGAGACGGCTGCGGTCGAGCGAACGGTTGTATTCGCCCACGAAACGGTCGAGCTGGTTTTCGACGCGTTTGATGACACGATCGACCTGTGCCTTCGTGGTGGTCGTCCGATACCGGTTCCCGCGGCGGAACTGCGCGGATGCTGTATCTGCAAGGCCGAGTAAGAGAATAAAGGCGGAGAGAGCGATAATTGCCTTCAAGAATGGTGCTTTCATAAATGCTAACCTCCGAGAAAAATATTTGACTGCACACAAGCGTGCGGCCGAAGGTTAGACGACGCGTGGCCGCGTCTTGGCCGAAAAGAAACTATTTATCGTTGCGTCGGCCTTCGCCGAAGAACCAGTCCTCGGTCATATCGCACCAGATCGCAAGTCCGCGCCATTCGCCGAACTGCTTGTAGTGTTTCTCGATCTTTTTATCGCTGCACTTCTTCCCTCGATTGTGCTTTTTGTAGAAACCGCCGCGAACCCACGAATCGAGAGCGAGGCAGTCATATCTGCCCAAGAGTTTTAGAAGATTATCCGCGGCATAGTCGCCAATGCCTTTCACCTTCTTGATCTCCTTCTTGAGCTCGGGCGTCGAAAGTTCGCTCGCGAGCCAGCTTTCCGGATCGATCTCGCCCGTCGAAACGCGTTCCGCTAATTCCACAAAGAACGGTGCGCGATATCCGCTGCGGATCTTCTCACGATAGAAACTTTCGTCCATCTCGGCCATTGCTTCCGCTGTTGGGAATGCGCGTTTGCCGTTCTCGGCAGGTTCGCCGAGTTCGTCGACGAGATTCCTCACCATTATCCTCGTCAATGCCCATGAGCAGTTCGTCGTGCAAAGGGTCTTGACGAGATCCTCGAAGACGTTCGGGCCGCGGAGCAATCTGCCTGCCTTCACCTCGGCCGCCCAGACGACAGAACCGCACTTTTCGACAGCTTCGTAAAATCCCTCAAGTTCTTCATCGAGCCTCAAAATATGGCGGACATCGCGGATCACTCCTTCACGATCGACATCCGAGGAATCGACCGCGACCTTGATGTTTCCTGAAACGCCGCGGATAGTGGCGGCGACGGCCGTACCGCCTTTCCCGCGAGGCAGAACGAGGCTGAGTTTGTTGGTTCCTGACCGCTCGAAAGGCGGCAGATCGTACCATCCGTGACTAAGCAAAGTGTGTTCAAAAGAGAAACTTTCGGGCGTCTTTATCGTGAAATTCCGCTGCATCCGGTGATTATTTCAGGACTCGGTCAAAATGACGAACGGCGAATGGAAAATTGTTCGGCTAAATACATTCGGCCTGCGTCTATTCTGGTAGAAAATAGATGACATTTGACCCGAAAAAATAGGTTGGCAAAACGTCGGGAAAAGTGTAGATTAAAACGTGTAAAACAATCTTGAACGGCATTGATTCCCCGCACGGTGCCGACTTAAAGTCTCGTTAAAAGTAGTTTAGGAGGAAAAGTTATGGCTGGCAGGTTACTTAGCGCCGCCCCGCGAGTTTTGTTTACGGCATTTTTGGCCGTATTTTGCGTGGTTTCGGCCTTTGCACAGGACGACCCTGACCCGAATTCACCGACACCGATCTTGCTTACTTCGCCTGATTCGACGCGGGCTCTTGCGAGCGTTTCGCCGATCCGCGGGAAAGGCTCGCTTGAGAGGATCGCGAATAACAGGGCGTTCGACACTGGTTCGAAGATAGCCTTATATTTCACGAACGTCTCCTTGATGCCGGGCGAAGGTGCGAACGCTTTCCGCGTTTATGCAAGCGACAGCGAAGGCCATTTCTATCGCTATCCTGTCGTCGCACTTGGACGAGTCGCGGGCTACCCGGACGTTTACCGAGCTACGGTCATTCTGACCGACGATATGAGATTCTGGGATGCTCCGCGGCCCGGCGACCTGAACGTATATCTTGCATGGCGTGGTCTTGCAAGCAACGTCGTCAAACTCGGCGTCGGCGGGATGGAACCGATCAAGGACGTGCCGGGAACTTTTCCGACGCCGCTTGCGACCGCACGCGGCATCGCTGCGACCGAAGCGAAGCAAGAGGACGCGGATTCATACGGCGGAATCGGCTATCGTTGGTCGAGCGACCGTATGCGTTTCCTCGAACAAGCTTCATTCGG
>Ga0154020_10007054_pt1 | contig 13147 bp, 7 predicted proteins | sample Klosneuvirus_201_FD_109709 | JGI IMG/M metagenome (GOLD analysis project Ga0154020, IMG submission 109709) | Active sludge microbial communities from wastewater, Klosterneuburg, Austria - Klosneuvirus_20160825_MG | ecosystem: Engineered > WWTP > Aerobic digester > Activated sludge | place... | reverse complement strand
AGGCACGGGCTCGACGGGCTCGGGCTCGGGCTCGGGCTCGGTGAACGGAGGCGGAGGTGGCGGGGCAGGCGTGCGTGTCGTCGATCGCGATCTCGTGCTTCGCGCGGCGGCGGCGGTCGTCGGCTACGCACGCGCCACCCAGCCCACGGGCACGCTCCCGATCACCTCGCTGCGCATCTACTGGCCCGAGGACTCGGTCGTCCTCGACGAAGCCGCGATCGCGAACCTCGAGCTCGTCGAGACGCTGATCGGCAAGCACAAGGAAGGCTCGCTCCTCGAGGTCATCGACGAGACCGTGACCGCGCCGGGTGGCCGATTGCTGCGCCGGTGGCTGTTGTATCCGCTCGTCGATGTCGCGCAGATCCGCCGTCGCCAGGATGCGGTCGAGTGGCTCGTCGAGCGGCCGGCGCTCGCGGAGCAGATTCGTACCGCGCTCGGACAGATCGCCGACCTCGAGCGCTTGGCCGGCAAGGCGACGCTCGGTGTCGCGACGCCGCGTGACCTCGGACGCCTGCGCGATGCGCTCGGCAAGTTGCCCGAGCTGGTGAAGCTCGTCGCGAGCGGCCGGACGAAGCTATCTCCGATCCCCGAGCTGATCGATCCGGGCACCGCGAAGTCCCGCGCTGCCGATGCGAAGACCGACGACGGCGAATCGAAGGGGCCGCGTGTCGGGCTCGCGGCGTGCGTTCACGAAGCGCTGCCCGCGATCCACGAGCGACTCGCGGCCGCGATCGTCGACGAGCCACCACCGCTGTTGGATCCCAAGCACGGCGGCGTGATCCGTACCGGGTACGACGCGCAGGTCGACGAGTGTCGCCGGCTGGCCGACGGCGGCAAGGACGAGATCCTCGCGATCGAAGAGCGCGAGCAGAAGCAGAGCGGCATCGCGAGCCTCAAGGTCCGCTACAACCGCGTGTTCGGTTACTACATCGAGATCACGAAGTCGCACCTGACGAAGGTGCCGGCGCACTACATCCGCAAGCAGACGATCGCGAACGGCGAGCGCTACGTGACGCCCGAGCTGGCCGAGCTCGAGAAGAAAGTGCTGACCGCCGAGGAGACGCTCGTCGCGCGCGAGGCCGAGCTGTTTCGCATCGAGGTGCAAGCGATCGCCGAGGTCGCCCGCGAGATCACCGCGGCCGGCGGTGCGCTCGCCGTGCTCGACGCGTGCAGCGCGCTCGCGAGCGTGGCCGCGCATCGCAACTACGTGCGGCCCGTCGTCGACGAGGGCTTGGTCCTCGAGATCGTCGACGGACGCCACCCGGTAATCGAGCGCATGCTACCGCCGAGCACGTTCGTGCCCAACGACTGCAAGCTCGACTCGTACGCCGAACAGCTCGTGCTGATCACGGGGCCGAACATGGCCGGCAAGTCGACGTACATGCGCCAGGTCGCGCAGATCGTGTTGCTCGCGCAGATCGGCAGCTTCGTGCCGGCGAAGTCGGCGTCGATCGGCCTGTGCGATCGCGTGTTCACGCGCGTCGGCGCGGCGGACAACCTCTCGCGAGGTGATTCGACGTTCATGGTCGAGATGCGCGAGACCGCGCAGATCCTCGCGAAGGCGACCGAGCGGTCGCTGGTGATCCTCGACGAGGTCGGCCGCGGCACGTCGACGTTCGATGGCGTGTCGATCGCGTGGGCGGTCGCGGAGCATCTGCACGACAAGATCCGCGCGCGCACGTTGTTCGCGACGCACTATCACGAGCTGGTCGCGCTCGCGGACTCGCGGCCGAACGTGCGCAACGTGTCGGTCGCCGTGCGCGAGCACAAAGGCGAGATCGTCTTCCTGCGCCGTGTGGTTCCCGGTGGGGCGAACAAGAGCTACGGCATCGACGTCGCGCGCCTCGCGGGCTTACCCAAGCAGGTGATCGCGCGCTCGCGTCAGATCATGAGTCAGCTCGAAGGCGGATCGGCGCTCGGTAGCTCGGCGCAGCTGTCGCTGTTGCCCGCCGCGACGGTGACATCGCCCGTGCTCGCGCAACTCGCCGCGATCCATATCGATCGAACCACGCCGCTCGAAGCGCTGCAGATCCTCGCCGAGCTCAAGACCCTGCTCTGAGCGCTGCGAGTCGATCTACGTCGGTGTAAGCACACGTGATCCTGCTTGGGGGTCACGAGCCACACCCCTCGAGTCATAGGGGGCGGCAGCCCTTCGAGACCGCTGCGCGAGCGCCTTTCATTCCCGTGCGTTACGCGTGGCCCGGTCCTTGTACTAGGGACCAGCACTCAACAGGAGGATGCTGTGAAGAACTCATTGAAGACTCTCGCACTCGGCACTGCGCTGGTAACGGCGGCTGGCGCGGCCGGCTGCGGAGAAGATGACGTCACCATCGGAGATGGTGTCGACACTCTGATCATTCTGCAGCGCCCCGCCCGTAACGACATGGGCGACATCTTTCAATACACCTCGTATGTCCCGAAGACCGCGTCGGGCAAGAACGCGCGTCTCGTGCAGCTCTCGCCTCCCACCGCGGACGGCGTGCAGACCACGATCTGCTGCGACAAGGCAGGACCCGAGTACGCGAACATCGACATCTCGGGATACGACATCTCGTTCGATGCCAAGCACATCGTGTTCTCCGGCAAGCTCGCCGCGAACCAAGCGTACGGCCTGTTCGTCCTCGATCTCGAGGACGGCGCGGTTCGTCAGCTGAACACCGACCCGGGTCGCGACTACACGTCGCCGATCTGGTTGCCGGGCGAGAAGATCATGTTCACCACGAGCGCTGTCGTCGAGGACGGTGCGCAGCAGCACCGTGACGAGTACGAGCGTGGCGTCACTCTCCAGGTCGGCCGCATCAACCAGGACGGAACGGGCGAAGAGCTCGGCCCGCGCAACCTCTCGCACCGTACGTTCCCGACGCTGATGAGCGACGGCCACGTGCTGCTGACGCAGTGGGACCACCTCGGCCCGATGAACGCCGGCCACCTCATGTTCATGAACCAGGACATGACGCAGCTGCGCGAAGCGTTCGGCAAGGAAGGCACCGGCGCCTCGAACTCGACGCTCAAGGCGCGCGAGATCAGCCCGGGCCGCTTCGTCGCTATCGCGACGTCGCGTAACCGCACCATCCAAGCCGGTGCGCTCATCGACGTGCGCCTCGGCGAAGTGGTGAGCGACAGCAAGGGCAACGTCTCCGCGGACCACAACAAGTCCGAAGCGAACGCCACCTACAAGGATCTCACGCCCGACGTTCCGCACGACATGACGCCGTCGGCGGAGACCATCGGTCGCTACTACGACGCGTTCCCGCTGAACGCGAAGGACAAGCCGGACCTCCTCGTCTCGTGGGCCGATGGCCCGGTCGAGTCGAGCGTGCTCGGCAGCGCCGGCCTGTCGGCGAACTTCGGTGTCTACCTCTACGACACCGAGCGCCAGACGCGCCGCCCGATCATCGACGACCCGGAGATGTGGGACGTGTTCCCGCGCGCGCTGCAAACGCGTGCAGCTCCGTCGGTCGTGGCCTCGTCCCTCGACGAGGGCATGACGGGCATTGGCCAGACGATCATCGGCTCGATGAACGTCTACGACTCGACGCAGTTCACGTTCGCCGCGGATAGCATCTACGGCGTCCGCGTGTCGGAAGGCTTCTCCTCGGAGGAAGGCTTCCCGCGCATGTTCGGCTCGACGATGTTCGAAGGTATGGCGACGCTCGGTGTCGCTCGCGTCCGCGCCGACAAGTCGTGGGCCGCGTTCGTCCCCGCGAACGTCCCGCTGCGCGTCCAAGCGATCGACAACTTCGGTATGTCGATCGGCTCGGAGCCGGTGTGGTTCTCGGGACGCCCGGGTGAGAACCGCTTCTGCGGTGGCTGCCACGAATCGCGCACCGCGACGACGGTTGTCGATCCCGGTCTCACCGACGCAGTCGCAGCAGGTCCGACGGTGTTCACCAAGACCACCGCGCTGCGCGCCGACCGCATGTCGAACGACTTCTCGCGCGACAACATCGTCGGCGTCGCTTGGGACAAGGCGCTGCAGCCGATGTTCAACGCGAAGTGCATCAGCTGCCACAACGGTTCGGCGAGCAACGCGAACCCGAGCTACACCATCACCGACGGTGTCACGACGCTGACGTGGACGTTCGACCTCAGCGGCGACGCTCTGCCGGCCGAGTGGGTCGAGCTCGGTGGCGACTCGCACTTCACGCGCAGCTATCTCTCGATCGCTGGCCCCGATATGGAAGCGTTCGAGAAGGGTGGCTTCATGATCACCTCGGGTACCGTCAAGCAGTACCTCCTCCCCGAGAACGCGCGTAACTCGGAGATGGTCAAGCTCCTCAACCCGACGAAGCAGTTCCCGGCACCGACCGCGGACCGCGCGTTCGCGACCACCCCGCACATGCAGGGCAAGGGTGCGGACCTCACGCCCGACGAGTTCTATGCGGTCATCCTCGCTGCCGATAACGGCGTGAGCTTCTTCAGCCGCGAGAACAACCCCGGCGTGGCCGAGTACTAACCCCCGCGGAATCCAAGGAGAACAACCATGAAGAACATCGGTAATAAGATCGCCGCGGTCGCCTTCGTACTCCTCGCCGCAACGCCGGCGATGGCAGGCAAGGGTGGAAGCGCGGAACGTATTCGCGACGCAGTCAACTCCACGTCGGTCGACTCCATCGTCGCCGAGATCGAACGCGCGGAGAGCCTCATGTGCCCCGACTGCGTGCCCATCGTGACCAACCTCCTCGAGGACAACCGCGCTGCGGTGCGCGAGGTCGCTGGTTGGTGGTTCGCGAAGCGCCCGGCCCTCAAGGACATGTTGGTCCCCGGCTTCCTCGAGGACCTCAAGAACGGCAACACGATCGCCGTTCGCAACGCGGCCGACTTCTTCGGCGCGACCGTGACCTACACGGCGCTCCCCGCGCTGCGCGACGCGATCAAGCGTGATGTCGGCGCCGAGGGCAAGCTCGCGATGGTTCGCGCCGTCGCCTCGCTCGGCCACCACGGTGGCAATGCCGTGCTGATCACGGCGATGACCGACGCGAGCGCCGACGTGCGCGCTGCTGCGGTCACCGCGTATCGCGACATTCGCGGTCAGAAGGACGCGACGCCGGTCATCGGCATGCTGACGGACTCCGCCGCCAATGTGCGTGCGGATGCCGCGACGGTCGCCGGTGGCATGCGCGCCACGGCAGCGGTCGGTGCACTCGAGAACATCGTCGTCAACGACGCAGACCCGGTGGCTCGCCGTAACGCGGCGTGGGCGCTCGGCCGCATCGGAAGCGCGACCTCGCGCGACGCGCTGACCAAGGCGACGCTCGACAAGAGCAGCATTGTCAGTGGGGTCGCAAAAGCTGCGCTCGCATCGCTCCGCTAAGACTGTTCGCTAGCCGCACGTAGCGGTGATCACCGACGGAGGTCGCATCGAGAGATGCGGCCTCTTTTCATTTTCTCCTCCCTTTCTCCGTCGAGAAAACGCAGTACACTGCTTCTCATGGAGATGCGCTGGGCAGCCCTCCTGGTCACGGGTCTATGCGCCGCGGGAACCGCGTGCAGTGATCCACCACCAGGTCGCACGTACTTCGAACGCAACATTCTTCCAATCCTCGAACAGAAGTGTGTCGGCAACACATCCGGTTGCCACAGCACGAACGTCGGTGATCCATTCGACTTCGCCGCGGGAAACCTCGACGTCACGAGCTTCGAGAACCTCCAGAAGCGACGCGATACGCTCTCGCCGTTCGGCGCGTATCCGTATCCGCTGCTTCTGATCAAAGCGGTCGGTCCTGGAAAGCTGAAGTTCCAGTACGGCGACGTCCCCGGAATGCCGGGCATGCCGCGCTTCCTCTCGATCGACGTGCAGCACGTCGGTGGCGCGATCCTCGAGACGGGCTCCGACGCGTACTTCACGTTGCAGACGTGGCTCGAGAACGGCGCGACGGAGAACGGGCTCAAGCCGCCGACACCCGCGCAAGATGGTGCCGGCTCGTGCAGCGAGGTATTGCCCGCGGGCTTCACGGACACGTTCACCGCGATGAAGCCGGCGGAGTTCGACGCGTTCAAGCGCGAGATCCAACCGATCTTCACCGACCACAACTGCGCGGCCGGTAGCTGCCACGGAGCTCCGCAGTCGGACTTCTACATCACGTGCGGCTCCACGCCCGAGCAGCAAGCATTCAACTTCTCGCAGGCGTGGTCGTTCGTGAACAACCCGGTCGACGACTCGCAGCTTCTCCGCGTTCCCCTCGCGGTCGCGGCCGGTGGTCGCGGCCACACGGGTGGTGATCAGTTCGAAGACGCCGAAGATGGCGACTACGTGCGGATCAAGGCGTGGGCGTCCAGCGTTGGCAAGCTTCCGTTCGCGAACGGCAGCATGGTGAAGCAGTTCTTCGAGGACAACGTGCAGGCGGTGCTCCTCCAGCGCGGGTGCGCGTTCCAGGCGTGCCACAGCCCGCAGGCGAGCAACGACTTCAAGATGCGATCGGGCTCGATCGGCTTCTTCTCGTCGGTCGCGCTGCAGAAGAACTACGATCTGCTCCGCGAAGAGTTCATGGCGCTCGAGTTCCCCGATTCACGGCGCAGCCGCGCAGTGGCCAAGACGATCCTCGAGTTCGATCAACGCACCGACGCGGCCACCAACGATCCGGTCGGCGGCATCCCGCACCGCGGTGGCCCCGTGCTCGAGACCGCCGGCGCGACGACGGCCGCGGATCCCGCCACGTGCCCCGGTACGTACAACCCGAATGCGATGCCACCACCGACGGCGTTCTGCACGATCCAGGAGTGGATCCGTCTCGAGCGCGCCGCGGTCAGCACGCAGGTTACGAACATGTCCGCGGGACAGACCGCGCAGGTCGTCTACGTGCAGCGCACCGCCGCAGCGACCGCGGGTCGCCTCGAGTTCGACACGTTCCAAGGCGGCGCCGATCTGCGCATCTCCGACACGACGTACGGCGCGGATGGGAGCCTCGGCACCGCAAACGCGGGCACGTCGCTGATCGGGGGCTGCGGTCTCGGCGGAAGTCCGGACGTGCAAGCGCCCGACGTCGCGAACGATGGCACTCGCATCGCGTTCGCGGCGCGCGCCACGGCCGGCGATCCGCTCGGCATCTACGTCGTCGATGTCGATGGCAACAACTGCACGCGCATCACGCCCGCGGTCGGGATGTCCAACGGCATCGCCGTCCACAACTTCGATCCCGCGTGGTCGCCCGATGGTCGCTACATCGTGTTCGCATCGACGCGCGGCAAGAACGGCGCGACCAAGTCGCGCAAGCGCTTCCTCCCGCAGTCGGACATCTGGCGCGTCGAGGTCAACGCGTTCGCCGCCGTCGGCAACCCGGAGCAGGTCACGGTGCTGTCGAACTCCGAGATCAGCCCGCAGTTCATGCGCGAAGGCCGCATGACCATGACCACGGAGAAGGCGAGCGATGGCTTCTATCAGCTCGCCGGTCGCCGCATCAATTGGGACCTCACCGACTACCACCCGCTGCTCGGACAGCGCAAAGAGTCGAAGTACGCCGACCCGGCCGACCCCGAGGCGACGCGGCCGTCGATCGGCTACTCGTCGGTCACCGATATTCGCGAAGGTGCCGACGGCAACTTCCTGATCATCCTCTCGAACGTCGCCGATACGGGGGCGCCGATGACGATGGGCGGGGCGGGCGCGCTCGCACTGTTCAATCGCAGCATCGGACCGGTGGAAGCGGATCGCGTCGATGCGGGTTACTTGCCGTCGCTGCGCGTTCTCGATCGCACCGAGGTGTATCGCGGTCCGGTCTCGTTGCCCGACGGACGCATCCTGGTCTCCAAGGCATCGAGCCCGACCTCCGGCCAGTTCGACATCGTGATGTACAACCCGCGTGACAACTCGAGCGAGCCGTTGTTCGGCACCAATGCGATCCGCGTGGACGCACAGCTCGTCTACAAGTTCCCGGCGCGCAAGCTGTACGACAATCGTCGCCAGCTCGTGTTCGGCGGTGCGGCGACCGGCGGAGATCCGGCGACCGCAACGGTCCACATGCCCGATGCCCCGATGCTGTTCACGTTGCTCACCGGCAACCTCCGTCGGGGGCGTCCCGTCGACGAGTTCCGCAACGCTCGCTACCTCGCCGCGTATAGCGAGGGGATGTGCGGCATGAACTGCTCCGCGAACGTCAACGGGATCTACCAGGACCGCCAGCTCCTCGGTCGCGTCCCGCTCGCCGACGACGGGTCGACGAAGGTCATGCTTCCAGCGCGCATGGGCATGGTGTTCGAGCTGCAGGACAGCAGCAAGAACCCGATCGTCACGATGGGAGAAGAGCACCAGCTCGGACCCGGCGAGACGATCTCGATGGGCATCTCCGAGTCGCTGTTCAACGCCGTCTGCGGCGGCTGCCACGGTTCGGTGTCGGGTAGCGAGCTCGATGTCGAGGTCAGCCCGGATGCGCTCACGAATGCGTCGCGGTCGGCGTCGTCGGGCAGCGCACCGCTGAACCCCTCGAACTAGCGGTACGGCCGCACCTCCGAAGCCTCCTGAATCAGCGCTGAATCGGCGCTGAATACAGGGAGCGTTTGCACGTCTTCCTTGTGGCCATCATGCTCGCCTGGGTAGGATGCGCTCGCTCCACGGAGGACTCATGTCTCGTATCGTTCGCGCAGCTTTCGTAAGTTTCTTGAGCGTCGGCCTCGTCGGGTCGGCGTTCGCTGGTGACAAGAAGGCGGCGCCTGCCAAGAAGGCTCCCGCGAAGAAGGAGAAAGCTCCTCCACCGAAGAAGAAGGTGGCCCCGCCATCCGAGGCCAACAAGAAGAAGCTCGAAGAGCGCATGGGCGGCTTCAAGTTCGGCATGTCGAAGGACGAGATCCTCGCCGGCCTCGAGAAGCAGATCGCCGAGCGCTACGACGAGAAGCTCAAGGCGACCACGGACGTCGCGCAGCAGGATCGGATCCGCAAAGAGAAGCGGACCGAGCTCGCGCGCGTGAAGTCCACGTACGTCACCTTCGACGAGAAGAAGGAGTCTCCGTGGGATGTCTCGATCGTCGAGGGCGAGTTCGCCCACGGCACCGAGGAATCGATGATGGAGCGCTGGGAGAACGACGCGGGTAAGAACAACCGCCGCTTCTTCTTCTTCTACCAGGGCAGGCTCTGGAAGATGTTCATCTCGCTCGACGTCTCGATCCTCCCCGAGGACAAGAAGAACTTCGACACGTTCCAGCAGGTCATGACCGCGCAGTTCGGCGCGGGTGACGTGGAGCCGGGCGTCATCACGTATACGACCGACAAGCTCGTCGTCCGCGCGGTCGACAAGCTCCGCACCTACGACGCGATCGGCCTCGTCCTCGAGGATCCGACCGTGAAGAAGGACGTCCTCGCGCTCCGCGAGGTGAAGGCGCCCCCGAAGCGCGAGATGTCGTCGACGATCAAGGCGGTCATCGATCCCGAGAACAAGGACAAGCCGGACGTGAAGCAGAACGGCAACGCCGTCGACGCGGTCATCAAGGCGCAGGGCGGCAAGTAGCCCGCATCGACGTCGACGGATCTCCGGTCGACGCACCCGAAACGACGAAGGCCGCCTGCGAGGGCGGCCTTGTTCGTTGGTGCTCGAACGATCGAGCGGGCAGGGGCTACATCAAGAAGCTGAACTTCTTGCTCTTGCCGGCCTCGGTCTGCAGCAACGTCTCGAGCTTGTTGCCCTCGTTGAGCAGGCCGTTGCCCTTGTCACCGACGCCGTGCACGCGCTCGTAGATCGTGCGCAGGCGGCGCTGGTAGTACGCCTCGGACGCGACGCCTTCGGCGCCCTTCACGAGCGAATCGCGAACGCCGCCGGGGAGGAGCATCACGATCTGCTTCGTGGGGACCGCCTCGGAGCCGCTCGTCGCGAGCTTGCCTTCGTTCCACGTCGCGCCCGGCTCGGAGCGATACGTGAAGCTCGACGGTGCTTCGCCATCGGCGCACTTGCCGCTCGGCGCGATCTTGCCAGCGCAGTACGGCGGGCCGAGCTCGACGAGCTTGGCGCCGAAATCGGCCGGCTCGCCTTCGGTGGGCGCTGACATCACCATCGCGTAGCGGAACTGGGTATTGAGGTAGGCGTTCTCGCCTTCCTTGACCGTGCCGGCATCCGCCTTCTCTTTGGCGCGGCGGAATGCTTGCTCGTCGCTCTTCGCGCTCTTCAGGTGGAGGTCGATCATCGCCTTCACCTCGGCGACGCCACCGTAGAACTGGACGAGCTTCGCCGTGGTGTCGGGATCGAGCGTGTTCGTCTTTGCCTTGAACACCTCGGTCTTCACGTCGAGCGCTTTGACGAGCTGCTCGAGCTCTTTGTCCATGGCGCCGTCGACGCGGAAGTTGTTTCGCGTCTTCCACTCGTCGAGCTTGCTGTCGAGTGCGGAGATCTGCTGCTTCAGGTGCGCGACGCTCGACTGCGTATTCTTGTCGCCGAGGATCTGCTTCACGTCCGAGAGGCCCGTGTTGTAGGCACCGTTCGTCGCGCCGATCTTTCCGATCGCGATGCCGAGTGCGATGCCCACGACCGCGGGGATCGCGATCTTCGCGATCGTCGCGCCCTTGCTCTGCGAGCCGACGTTCTCGACGGGTTTGCCGTCGTGAACGATCACGATCTCGGGAGCGCGTTGGACCGTGCCGACCGCGGCCATCGCGTTCATCGCGCCGAATGGATCGTGCGCAGCGTCGGGAATCGCGGGCGCCGCGGGTTGTGGCGGTTGCACCCCGGGAGGGGCTGGCAAATTCATTCCGGGCGGGGCAACCACCCCACCGGACGCACCATTGGAGCGAGTCTGGCCTGTGGTGGGTGCCGCTGCGCCCTTCTTCAGGCCTAACCGCGCCTTCAGGTCGCTGATGTCACGGCTACCGCCGGGCTTTTTAGAGTCACTCAAGGAAGGACCTCCGTTCCGGGGAGAGACTTTATGGACCCAACGTCGCGAGTGTCAAGGATGCCTGTCGGTTGGCGGGGTTGCGAGACATTCTCCGTCCCGATCTGTCGCGGTGGCACCACAAAGCGATGGGTCGTGAAAATGCGATTACACCCCACGATGAAAACCGATCTCTGGGACACCCGTAAGCGAAAGTAATTGCGCACGTTTCATAGGTGAACCCCAGGCGATCGGCACGTGGCTGACCTGGCAAGTTTGCTGCAGACTAAACCGACTGGCGCGCTTGCGCGTCTTGGTACGGCACACTCCGTTACCGCTACCGCCATCTTCGAAAGGCTCACCCCGTGAACCGCAGCATCTTCCTTCTCGTCGGCGCACTCGGACTCGTCCCCATGCTTCACACCGAAGAAGCCGAAGCCGGACGTTGGTCGCGTGGAAGCGGCGGCGGCGTGCGCGTGCACGCTCGTGGCGGCTTCTCGGTCCACTGGTCGCGCCCGGCGCGTACGTGGTCTCGCCCGCGCTCGACGTGGTCTGTCGGCGGCAGCATCTACGTCGGCGGCGGCTATTACCCGCGCTACCGCTACTACCGTCCGTACTACGCGGAGACCTACGTCCCGTCGTACTACGGCACCTCGTACTACCCGGTCGCTCCGGCGCCGGTCACCACCGCGGTCGTCGTCGCTCCGCGCCCCGAGCTGCCGAAGTTCGGTATCGGCCTGTTCGCGGGTGGCGTCGCCGTCGAGGACACGGATGACTCGAGCGACATCGGCGTGCTCGGTCGCATTCGCCTCGGCAACGGTGGCTTCCTGATCGAAGGCGAGCTCGGCAAGACCGAGTACGCGAACGACCTCCGCGTCGACCGCCGCCTCGGTGGCTCGCTCATCTACGAGCTCGGCGCGTACAACCGCCTCGCTCCGTACGTGCTCGCCGGCATCGGCGTGCAGCAGGCGGATGTCGCGGGCGAGTTCACGACGAACCAGAACTTCGCCGAGATCGGCATCGGTCTTCGCTACGCGATCACCCCGAAGTTCCACCTCGCCGTCGACGTTCGCGCGGGATCGCGCAACTCGATGTCGAGCGACGATCCGCAGCCGGTCGACGGCACGATCGCTCGCACCGTCGCCCCGCCCTCGAGCAGCAGCGACGAGAGCGAGGAGTACACGCGGGCTCGCCTGAGCGCGCTGCTATACTTCTGATCGACAGTTGATCGACACCAGCAAGCGGTCGCCTCCGGGCGGCCGTTCTGGTTTTCGGATACGATCACGCTCAATGGAGGTCCAGCAGCGCCACATCACGGCGCGCGACGGCACTCGCATCGGCTACCAGGTGCGAGGCGAAGGACCCTGTGTCGTGCTCGCGAACGGCCTCGGCGGAACGCACATCGCGTTCCGTCATCTATATGCGGGTCTCGAGGGCTACAAGACGATCTGCTGGGACTATCGCGGCCTGTACACCTCGGGCCCGCCAACCGATCCCCTCGCGAACACGATGGCGCATCAGGTCGCGGACCTCGTCGAGATCCTCGAGGCGGAGAAGGTCGGCGAGTTCGCGATCGCGGGGTGGTCGATGGGCGTGCAGGTCGCGTTCGAGACGATCAAGCGCCACCCCGAGCGGGTGACCGGCGTGTTCGCGATCAACGGTACCTATGGACGCGCGTTTCGCACGGTGATGGGCAGCCGCCTCGTCGGGAAGACGATCCCGATGCTGCTCAAGCTCGTCCGCGCACAGGCAGCGCTCGCAGGTCGCGCGAGCAAGATCGTCGCGGGCTCCAATGCGCTGATCAGCGCGATGAAGCGCGTGGGGCTGGTCAGCTCGACGATCGACGTGGATATCTTTCGCCAGGTGGCCGCCGGCTTCCAGACGATCGACTGGGTCATCTACAGCGATCTCCTCGCGCGGCTCGACGAGCACGATGCCGAGGACGTCCTCGCGAAGATCGCGATCCCGACGACGATCGTGACCGGTGACAAGGACCTCATGACGCCGCCGTCGACCGCCGAGCACATTCATCGCGCGATCCCGACGTCGCGACTCGTCGTGATCAAGGGCGGCACGCACTACACGCCGGTCGAGTATCCGGCGATCCTCGTCGATGAATTGAGTCGGTGGCTCGACAGGATCCCGGGATGGGAACGACGGGCGCCACACGCGAGCGGGGCGAGGGCGTAGATGGCGCAGTGTCCGAGCTGCGAGAAGGAAGTGCTCGACATCGACGTCCGATGTCCTCACTGCGGTCACGCGATCGGCGCGACCGGGGCACATCGCATGCTCGGCACTGTCGTGCTCGGGCAGTACGAGCTCGTCGACGTGCTGGGGCAGGGTGGGATGAGCGTCGTGT
>Ga0154020_10007053_pt1 | contig 13149 bp, 10 predicted proteins | sample Klosneuvirus_201_FD_109709 | JGI IMG/M metagenome (GOLD analysis project Ga0154020, IMG submission 109709) | Active sludge microbial communities from wastewater, Klosterneuburg, Austria - Klosneuvirus_20160825_MG | ecosystem: Engineered > WWTP > Aerobic digester > Activated sludge | place... | reverse complement strand
TGGCACTTACTTTGCGATTAAAGTAGCCATCACTCTCCGAGTGATGAATGCCAATCGCTGTATTTTGCGGCCTTCCTCACTCGGAGAGTGAGGTCTACTATGTGAAAGTAAGTGCCATTGGGCTAGCGCCTTGCCGCTCACTTCATATCGGACAGTTATTCTTCGAGCGATCCTAAGTAGGTCGCCGCAATTCCAGTCAGATCACAGTATGGCAGAATCAACATCACCAGCGTGGGCCATTCAGCGAGGTTCTCGTCGTCACGAGAAGCTGATTCAGGCTGCGCTTTTTCTGTGTGCGGCGTTGTCAGTGTTTACCACGGCGGCAATTATCCTGGTCCTGCTGACCAATGCCGTTTACGCGCCGGGTGCGAAAACGGCATTCTTTGAACGGGTTTCCTTGTGGGAGTTTCTCACGGATACTCACTGGAAACCTGTGGATGGCCCTGCTGGCCGGTTTGGCATCATTCCACTGCTGTCTGGCACGATGATGGTGGCCGTAATCGCATCGTTAGTCAGCGTTCCGGCGGGGCTGGGCGCAGCGATCTATATGAGCGAGTACGCAGCTCCACGGGAACGAGAACTGATCAAACCCTTCCTGGAGATCTTGGCGGGAATTCCCTCCGTGATCTACGGTTTTTTCGCGCTGAAGTTCATCACCCCATGGATTCTGAAACCCATTTTTGAACTCTTCGGGTTCAGTCTGGGTACTTTCAATGTGTTGAGCGCTGGGATCGTGGTTGGGATCATGGTGACGCCATTGATCGCTTCACTTAGCGAAGACGTGATTCGATCTGTGCCGCGAAGTTTGCGGGAAGCGGCCTACGCGCTGGGAAGCACGCGGTTTGACGTTTCCGTACGAGTTGTCGTGCCTGCGGCGCTGTCCGGAATTCTGGCGGCCTTCCTCCTCGCCTTTTCGCGAGCGATCGGAGAGACAATGGCCGTCGCCATCGCGGGAGGCCAAATGCCAATCGCAACGCTGAATCCGTTGCAGGGTGCCCAGACGATTACCGGGTTTATGGTCCACGCGAGCACTGGTGACAGCGCTGCAGACTCGATCAGTCGCATGAGTGTCTACGCGGTTGGAATCGCGCTGTTTGTGATTACGCTTTCGATCAATCTCATCTCCGGCTGGATTCTGCGGCGTTACCGCGAGGTGTATCAATGAGCAACATAGATGCGGCATTGATCCCGGCAACAAAATCAGCTCCGGCCAGTTTTGTTTCAGGGGCCGATCGGCAGATTCGCGTCCGACTGTTCATTTCGCAGGTCTTTGCCTGGACGTGTCGAGTTGTGACCTATGCTTCGCTGGGTGTGCTCGTCGTATTGCTGGTGGCCATCATCTGGAGCAGCGTCGATCGTCTGGCACCCGATTTTCTGTACAACACGAATTCGACGGATCCTGTGAAGGCTGGAATGCTGGCTGGATTATGGGGCTCGTTTTGGTTAATCCTGTTGACGGCATTCTTTTCCGTACCCGTCGGTATCGGGTCAGCGGTCTATCTCGAAGAAATTGCCACGGACAATTTTTGGGTACGCCTGATCAAGACGAATCTGTCCAATCTGGCCGGCGTGCCATCCATCGTTTATGGAATCCTTGGGTACACCGTCTTCCGCTCGATGGCCGCGATGCTGAAGGTCTTGTTTGACGGCCAACATGTGATTAACGTGCTGGGTCTCTTTCGCGTGCGTATGTCGAAACTTCCAATCTACGACGACAATGTCCTAGTCGGCGCACTGACGCTGACACTGGTGATTTTGCCGACCGTCATTACGGTTTCTCAGGAAGCGCTGCGTTCGGTTCCCGGTTCCATTCGAGTGGCGTCATTGGCACTTGGAGCAACTCGCTGGCAAACGATCTGGCGGCAGGTGATCCCTGCGGCGTTGCCGGGAATTTCCACCGGCGTGATTCTCGCAACATCAAGGGCGATCGGTGAAGCGGCTCCGCTGATTATGCTGGGAGCGCTGACGTTTTCGACGATGGTGCCCGGCGGCATTGATACGCCCATCAAACTCATGACACGTCCTTCGCAGGTGCTGGCCGCGCCCCTTGATCAATATACCGCGATGCCGATCGAGATCTACGACTGGTCGAAGCAGATTGATGACCGCTTCACCGCCGTGGCGGCATCGGGAATCGTTGTTCTGCTTGCAGTTTTGATGTCAATCAATGCCGTGGCGATGGTCGTGCGACATTACGCAAGCAGGCGACTCAAGTGGTGACACGTTTCCACTGACAGCGATTGGCGTCACAGCAAATCCCACTATGGCCCAGAGATTAAGAGCTTCCCGGACTTTATCGATCATGCCCAAAATTTCTCCAGGATCCGTACCTCCGCCGGTCGCCGGTGTCGATCGAAATCTCGACATGTCCGAGCATTCAACGGCGATTGAAGTCCGGAATATGAACTTCTACTACGGCGAACATCAGGTGCTGTTTGATGTATCACTGACGGTTCCGGAACGCTCGGTCACTGCTTTGATTGGCCCCTCGGGTTGTGGAAAAAGTACATTTCTGAGAACTCTCAACCGGATGAATGACCTGATTGAAGGGGCACGCTGTCGCGGAGAGATTCTGGTGGAATGCCAGAATATCATGGATCCGGCCGTGGATGTGGTTTTGCTGCGAAAGCATGTGGGCATGGTTTTTCAGAAGTCCACACCATTCCCAAAGTCCATCTTCGACAATGTCGCCTACGGACCACGGGTGTCCGGCGAGAAGAATCGATCGAGGCTTGCGGATCTTGTCGAAGATTGCCTGAAGCGAGCCGCATTGTGGGAGGAAGTCAAAGATCGCCTGACCACGTCAGCAATGTCATTATCCGGTGGCCAGCAGCAGCGACTGTGCATCGCCCGAACTCTTGCGACAAATCCGAAGATCATTTTGATGGACGAACCGGCGTCGGCTCTGGACCCCGCCAGCACGGATCGGATCGAAAACCTGATCGGAGAGCTGTGCGCCAATTACACGATTGTCATTGTCACGCACAATATGCAGCAGGCGTCACGGGTTAGCCACCAGACGGCGTTCTTCTACAAAGGCATTCTGGTCGAAACCGGCCCCACCATGAAAATCTTCACATCGCCATCAGAAAAACGCACAGAAGACTACATTACTGGGCGCTTCGGATAGTGAAACGCCGTATCGGAGATCGCGACTCTTTCGGCGATGCAGAACACTCCTTAACACTTTCCCAGGAATCCTGTTTTTCCTGTGGAAACACAGTTCCGCCTTAACATTTCGTTAAAACTTCCCTTCATAGTACCGCCGTCGGACTCGTTGCTGTTCAGCGGCGAAGCTGATCAGGATTATCAAATTCATGACAATTCATTTTGTACACGAGATGGAGCGACTGCATCGAGACATTCTTTCGATGTGCTCCACGGTTGAGGAACTGATAAACGATGCTGTCGATGGATTAAAGGATGGCCGCAGCGAACTCGCGGAAGAACTCTCCGCCCGTGACCACGAAGTCGATCGATGGGATATTCGGATCGAAGAAGAGTGCCTGAAGATTCTGGCTCTTTACCATCCGGTCGCGAATGACCTCCGTCGAGTGACAGTCGTGATGAAGATTACGGCGGATCTGGAACGCGTTGCTGACCTTGCGGTGAGCATCGCCGAACGTTCCGCGTGCCTTGCTGAATTCGGCAAATTTCCGATGCCAGGCAGGCTGAGTGAAATGACTCGCGAGGCGCTCAGCATGCTTCACGACAGCATTGATGCTTTCGTCGAGCAAAACGCTGTGGCGGCACGCAGGATTTGTGAGCGGGATGATCTTGTGGACAGGCTGAATAGTGAATTGATAAAAGAAGTCGTCGATGTCATGAAAGAACGCCCGGATTTGATTGAACCTGGTCTCCACCTGTTTTCCGTGATTCGGCACGTGGAACGTGTCGCTGACCATGCCACGAATATTGCGGAAGACGTTGTTTATCTGGTTGAGGGTGCCATCATTCGGCACGCTCGAAACCATCGCTGAAGCTCTAAGGTACTGCTGTTCCCATGGGATCGACCATCCTGCTGATTGAAGATGAACAGTCCATCGCGGACGTGATAGTCTACAACCTTCAGAAGGAAGGATTCGCTGTTCATTGGGAACGCGATGGTCGCGATGGGTTGCGGAAGGCTCAAACGCTGGTTCCGGATCTGTGTGTACTGGATCTGATGCTGCCGGGAATTGACGGACTGCAGATTTGTCGCCTTCTCAAGTCTGACCCTCGCACAAAACTGGTGCCCGTGATGATGCTGACGGCTCGCAGCGGAGAAACGGACGAAATTCTGGGCTTCAACATGGGGGCCGACGATTACGTAACCAAACCGTTTCGGGTGCAGCCGCTGATCCATCGGATCAAGGCGATGCTGCGGAAATCTGACACTACCGAAACCGCAAAAAATGTGCTCACACTGCACGACATTGAAATCGACCGTACAAATCATACGGTCCGGTACAACAATGCTGAACTCGACCTGACGCCTACCGAATTCCGAATGTTGTGGACGCTGATGTCGCAGCCGGGGCGTCCATTCTCTCGCAACGAACTGATGGAGACAGCCCGCGGAGAAGATGCGAATTCCCTTGAACGCACGATCGATGTGCATGTTCGATCCCTCCGCAGGAAACTGGGTGATTCCACGGACCTGATCGAAACGGTGCGGGGCGTCGGTTACCGCTTTGCTCGAAAGTAACCCGCCATGCTGCTGGCACGTTTTCAAATCAGCGGATTCTGCCGAGAGGCTGTTCTCCGCTGCGAATTCACCGGCGATTCACATTGTCCGTGGTGATCGACAGAACCGATACGTTCGATTCTCACGACTTGACCGGTAAAATCGAAACATTTTCACAAGTCGGCGGAAAGGAATGTTCGATATCAGGAAAGACGTCACAGTTTTGGCGTTCGGTCTCTGGATTCATTCAGTCGCGACTCTGCGGCGATGAATCCGAAAGTCAGGACTTGATCCATGAATTCGCCTACGATGATAACCGGGAAGAAACCCATGCAAACGTTTGGCAGCAAGTTGCAAAGAGGCGCCCTGGTGGCGGTCATCTGTCTGTCGACGATGACCAACAGTGGATGTACGCTGACCGGCGGATTCATTGAAGTCGCGTGGCGCGGCATGACGTTCTGGAAAACTCTGCCACCCGTTCCAATTTCCGCCTTCCAGAGCCAGCAGATCGAAGACAAGCTCTGGGAAGACGAACGCTACAATCGCACGCCTGTGCTGGATCCGATTGAAGGTGACGTATTTTGCGTTGACCCGCCCAGTGAAGATCAAGTCATGCGGTCCATGCCAAACGGCCCGGAAGGCGGCTTCGCGTTCTTCCAGGAAACACAGTTTAACAACGTCAGAATCGTGGTTGAGCCGATGGTTGACCGTCTCGATGATTGTAAAGTGTACCCACTGGTTGGTCCCTGCCGATTGCATCACTGTCACTACAAATGCACGATTTACTACGATAAAACCATTCGCGCTTACTGGCCGATCCCTTTCTCTCACACTGATCAGTCGGTCGAAGTTATCTACATCGACAAAGACCATTTGATTCGCTGTGCCGGGCCCACGATCCAATAGTAAGGGTGGACCGAGTTTGAGACAAAATGGAGCCCGACCAGTGATGGTCGGGCTTTTTTTGGTATGCCATGCTTGCCGAAGTCGCCACACTTACGAAAACGGTTTAAATGTGCGATCATTCTGTCAAGGGTCCGAGTTCACAGCCGCACAAAACACGGCAACGTGGGAATTGAGAAATTCACTCGGAGAACAGTCCACCTGCCAAATGGCAAGGTGGCATTCATTCTGTGCTCCTGAGGTAACGTAGAGACCAACTGGGAAAGCGCGAAACGACTGCTGCTCGGAAGTGTGTTCATGTCGGAGTCTGCTGCGGAGCGAGATTCACTGCAGGTTGGCAAGCTGCCCGTGGTGCCACCCCCGCTGCCGCTTCGCGCCGAAGATCAGCCGCCCATCGTTGAGGATACTCCCGAATTCATCGACCCGGAGAGTTTGACGTTCCGCGCGGTTGCCCCGAAGGTGGATCTCGATGAGCCCGAAGAAGAACCGCTCAGTCTGTTTGAACGTCTTGCATTCGCAGTGAGTTCGCTTGCGTCGATGAGTTTCATGACTTCCGCCATGTTTCATCTCATCGTGTGGGGTCTTGCTCTGGTACTGCTGCCGCTGTTTGGATTCGACTGGCTGGAATTCACTCGGGAACCACCACCGCCGCTGGCCGCTTCACTCAGCGACAAAGAAGTTTTCGACAACCTGCCTCAACTGGAAATCGTTGGCAGCATCGACATTAGAACAGAGAAACCGAAAAGCAGTCTGCAGCAACTGGCTCAGCAAATGCAGCAATCCGATGCCGCATGGTTAAAATCGGCTAATGCAGAATTGTTCAATCCTGAGTCAGATGGCGCACAAGGCGCGGACGACGGCGGTGGCGTTCTGCTGAAAATCCCAGAGGGAGGTTTCGCGGTCACAAAAGGCAGCTTCACCGCATTCACAATTCCCGCCACGCCGCAGCCGTTGAAACCTTACAGAATTGTGATTGAAGTCCGATTGCCGGGCGATGTTAAAAAATATCGCGTCAATGATCTGAAAGGGGAGGTCATTGGGACCGACGGGTACAAACAGTCTCTGCCATATGACCGAAACGCACCATCGGCATCGCGCGCGCCGTCGGCCAATGGCAAGGAAGTCGTGATTGAATCTTCAACCAGCATCGATGTGATCAACAACCGCGTGCAAATCATCATCGTTGTGCCAGGTGCTCGCAACCTCGTCAAGGACCGTATCAAGATCCATTCCCGCCGACTGCGTGAAGACCAGGAACTGACGCTGACATTCGGCCGAGGACGCATTCCGGACACCGACAACCCGGATAAATAACAGAAACACCAGAAAGCGTGACGCCATGAAAAGAGTCGATTTCATTAGTCCTGCCGCTCGCCTGGAGGACGCTCTAAAGCAATTGGAAATGGCGTGGATGGCAACGCGGGAACATTGGAATGATTCCATCAGCCAAAAAGTGGAGGATGAATTTCTGTTACCTATCCACGGTCAGGTTCGCACGATGCTGGATGCAACCAGCAAGATGTCGCTAAAGATGCGAAAAGCCGAACAGGATTGCCTGCACCCTCGCGAGCGCAGCGTATCACTTTGAGGGCGATGGGCATGCTCGCCTTTCCTTAAAACTGCTTACCTGGAGCCCCAAATCGTTAAATATTCACACGTGTAATCCGGCTGGTGGTGAACAAGTGGCAATGGCCTGACGATGTCATGCGATTTGGTTTGACATGCCCGGTCGCAGGTGTACTGTTTAGCAAAACCGTTTTTGGCATGATGCCATCTCGGGGATGTTGTTCCCAGAACTGCAGAACGAGGCACACCCGTTACCCATGTCCGCCGATATCTTTATCTCTTATCGAGGAGCGGATCGCGTCCTCGCGCGCAAGCTTGAGAACCGATTGCGCAGCCGATGGGGCAGCCGTGTGTTCCGAGACGAAACCGGTGTGACCTCAGGGCGCCATTGGGCAAAGGAACTCACGGATGCGATGCAGGAGGCGCGCGTCATCATTGCACTGATCGGCCCGGGTTGGCAAATCTCGTCCGATGAAAAGGACGATTGGGTTCGCCGGGAACTTGCCACGGCGGTGAATGGTGCGAAGCCGATTCTTCCTGTGTTGGTTGGCAAATCTGAAGAGTTACGACCGAAGCTTGCGAGTATGCCCGAGGCGTTTCAGCGGCAAGCGGTTGTTGTCGGTCCCGAGTTGGCCGGCTTCGACATTTACAGAATCGCCAGGGTCCTCGGTCAACTGGGCGCTTTTCGCACCGACGACGCCAGTACGCTTGCGTCTCGTCGCGATGAAATGGTTCCCAAATCCGCTTTGGAGGAGGCCGAACAGGCCATTGCTGCGGGACGATCATTGCTGATTGTTGGTTCGTCCGGTTCCGGTCGTAACGCGCTTGTCAATCGACTTGTCGATGACCAGGTGAAGCAGGGGAATCTCGTCGCGACCTACGGTCTTGAATGCGGAGTTGGACTGCGACACACGCACGCCCTGATCTCGGGATGGATTAAGTCACTCAGTGATGTGTTCGCGGATCTCAATTCTCCATATTCAGCGAAGAACGCCGGAAGATCGCTGGTTAAATCTGTTCTGGAGGCCGGTCCGGATTTATTGAGCCGCAGGGTTGTCAAGGCGAGCACGCTGCTTCCGCTGGGCGGGACCAGGCATGACCAAATGATTTTGGAAGCCGTTCGACGATCGACCGATCGATGGGCTCCGTTTCCACCGACACGTCTGCGGCACCAATCGCGGGCGGTGCTGGAGAGTTTGGTGGCATATCTCCGCGCGGGGCCGACAGATATTTCGATTCTGGGCGATAAAAAACTGATCTTGGTCGTCGATCACTTTGACAGCATCGACGGGATTTCCGGAGATCTGGTCCATGAACTGCTGACAATTCCGATTGCAAAGCAATGCAATCAGATCCAGTTTATCATTGCCGCTTACGATGCCGGTCTGAACGCACGGAGCGAAATCAGGAAATGGCTCTCGACGGAGTCCCTGATCACCAGGATCGACATCCAGGAAAGCACGGCCTGGGGCGACCATCTGCAGCCGTGGCTTGAGGCGCACAAAATCGACCTGGACGACTCTGTCAAAAAGCTGATTGAGGACGAGTCGAATCCTTATCGCGCGCTGGCAAAGCTTTGGTATTTGGTCGATAACGGTCTCGTGAAGGAACCGCCGAGAACCCATTCTGATCGCAAGTCTGCGATGCAAGACTCCGACGGAAGAGTCAAATGGCAGGTGGCGGATGAAGGCGAAGACCCGCTGGCAGCGCAGGATTTGCTCAGCGATCACCGACTGCTTGATCACATGGTTGAGGAACATGTTCCCGTCGGCTTTCGAAGTCTTGTGGAAGCGGGCGCACTGCTGGGAAGAACGTTTTCGTTCCACGCCGCCTATGCCGCAATCCAACCGCCGGCGCCGGACGACAAGGTCGAAGAACCACTCTCCAGTCGCGAACGCGATACCTGGGCTGAGAAAGCACGGGCTGTGTGGGAGGAACTGAAAACGATCGACCCTGAGCGGACTGTGTTGAGTTGTACTGAAAGTGATACTGGTGAACTGCTGGTGTCGTTTGCACAGGCCGACCTGATTGGCCACCTTCGAAATGGCCTCAGCGCTCGGACTGCCCGCGATTATCATGAACGACTTGCTCGTTACCTGGTCGATCCGATCGAGCAACTTAATCATGAAGACTTTGGCGACCAATACTATCGGGCCGATCTTGCTGCAGAGCACTGGAGCATGGCCGGTCGGCCACGAGACGCGGCTGATGCGCATCGGCGTGCCGCGCAACTGGCCGAAATTAGTCTTGACTACGTTGAATCGCGGAGACACTACGGAAGCGCCATTCGGCTGTACACGCAACTGATTGCCGAAGGCCGGGAGCCGGCGCGCGACCACGAAGATCTCCTGATCCTGGCCAACTGTTTTTACCGTGTCGGACAGACAACGCGGCTCGAGGGCAACCCGTCCAGAGGCGATGAGGACTGGGGTGCCATAAACTATCTCGAACGTGCTCTGGACCGGTTGCGTGAGCTTAAAGACCTGCTGCTGGAAAATGACCCCGATCGCAGGCCCGAAGGTGTCACCGGACAGCAGACTCGCGGTATTCCCGCGCCCAACCTCGTCAGTCATCACCTGCGCGTTTATAATGCCGTCAGCGGACACGTGCATCTGGAGTTGGCGCAGTGCTACGAAACGGCTGTCGATGAATGCCGGTCACACACCGGGGATGAGCTTCATTCCTGTTCGGAATGCAGGCATAATAATCGGCTTGTTCGTGACCGATTGTTCGATGCGCTTCGCCATGCGGAAGCGGCCCGGGGCGAAGCTGGCAGTCGGTGGCTCCTCGCGGCAGCATCCGCGCGACTTGCCACGTTGCTGACCGACGAATCGCTGCGCACGGAGCTTGCTGACAAGAAACGGTCCGACGAACTGTCCGTGGAAGCGTTCTTCCATATTGAACGAATCATCGGATTGAGGCCCTGCACCAACGAGGAAGAGCAGGAGTTCGCGGACCCGGTGTCTGTGGCCTGGAGATCAGCCGGGCGTTTGTTCCGACACGGTGTCCGTGAAGGACGAATCGCCGAGTGGTGCTATCGCAAAATGAATGACCATGGCCCAAACGTCACCACCACAGTTGATATGGCGACCGATCGCTGGCTGGGCGGATTTCTGTTGTCAATCTGCACGCCGGGCGAGTCAGGACCGACAATTGATCAGGCCAAAGCGCTGCTCCTGCGGCATCGGAACTGGGTGATCGAAAGCGGAATCGTTGATGGACGGACGCGGGCGCATCTTCGCCTGTATTTGCTGGCACTCGTTGAAAACGGAGCAGATCCGGTCAATCACGAAGCACGTCGCGAGCATCTCAGAATCGCCGGCGAGGACGCATTGTCCGACCGCCACCGCCGGGAATGCAGGCTGTTCGAGGCTCTGGAAGTACTGATCAGCGCAGGGGCGGATCAGTCCGGATCGGAGAAAGCCGTTGCGCTGTTCAGAGAAGCCTTGCCCGAGTGTGACGGCCAGCGCGATGATGACATTCTTCAGAAGGGCGTGTCGAGGCTCGCCAGAATGCTGCTTCGCCGCTGCCCAAAACTTATCGGCCGAGTCAACGATATCCTGGGACCTCTGTTGGTAGTCGGGCGAGACGACATCGACGTATCGATTCAGCGGGCTGATGAGTATGTGGAATCACTCAAGCTGAATCGGATTCTTAGTCCGTGCATTGATAGCGTCATTGATCGGCTGGCGAAATCACGGCTGCTGCCGAATGTCTACAGCCAGGCAATTGAAACCAAACAGGTGGCCCTGAAACTTCTTAAGATGCATCAAAAAATCTGTATCCATGAGGAAGGAGTGGACCTGAATGTCCTGATCTGCGACGTCGAGTACGCGGCCTTCATGCATGACTGGTACAGTGGCACCGATCCGGCACGCTTGCTGGCTCTTGCGTCGGAATGGAATCTAAAAGTCAGCGGCGAAGAATGGGCCAACCCCCGATTGCTGCAGGGCCGACTTGCGTCGATGGTAATGAAAATCATGTACGGTGCAGAAACGGTGCTCGGCACCAGCCGCTATCAGCGAATCACGAATATGGTTGACAATTGTGTCGTCGGCCGACCCGATGCGAGTGCTCTGGCAAAAGTGTTCTTCCTTGCCAACGCGATCTCGGAACACAGCAACGAGAAATCGAAAGAGAAATCGAGCGAGCCAAAATGGTTGAAGGCCGTCGAAAACGAAGAGATTGACGACGCGTATCGCATGGCGATCAAACGGAAGGAACAGGCACCGTGGGACCTGGGGTATGTCCACGGAGAAAACGCAATCGAGTTGCTAATGCCCGCTGACGACGTCCCGCCGCTGGATGAAGAACCCGACCTAAGTGATGTCGTTGTCGCTTCACCAAAGTAACAGTCCCGATACGAGATCCTGCCAGTCGTTTGACCGGGGGCCAGCGGCCAATGCCACTCGATTTGCGATTAAAGTAGCCGTCACTCTCTGAGTGACGAATGCCAAAGGCCGCGTTTTATGGCATGCCTCACTCGGAGAGTGAGGTCTACTTTGCAAATCGAGTACCATTGGGCCAGCGGCGATGCGATCGGACAGAAAATTTTGGTTCATCGACAAATGAAGTGCGCAGAGGAGGACTGGTGATTAGTCCGCCAATGGACGCGAATTCACGCGAATGGCTGCAGTGATACAGTGTGGGATCGTTTCGAATGACTCTTCAACCGTTCCGGACACTAAAGTAAGGGCACGGGAACAACTGGCTTTCCCGCTTTCCCGGATTTTTTGACTTTATTCGCGTTCATTTGCGTCCATTCGCGGTTCACATCTCTTTTCCATCGACGCTGCCAAAGTTGTAAACGTGCCGAACTGTACTCAGTACGTCTTCACCGAGTAATTCCCTGGATTCCATGCTGCGCACTTCATTTGATCGAATCGCCGATCAGGGGCCTGAACGCGATCTACCAGTTTTCCTTCGGCCACAGACCAAATATCAAGGACGCCTCAAATTCGGAGGACGGCCGCAGTGTTTGTGGATCCTGATACGCCAACAGCCATGACCCGGCATGCTGAACGCAGACAACCGAGTTTCATTCGATGCGTTCTCGGGGTAGAATCATCGCAAAATTGTATCGCAGCCCACACTGCCAGGGATCTATCATGTCCGTCACATCTCCAACAATTCCATCATCCAACGGCGAGCCAGCCTGGGAAGCCGCCTACATGTTGCCCCTCCAGGGCAGCTGGAGCGAAGAGGATTTCCTGAAGTTTCATACCAACAGAATGGCCGAACTCGTTGACGGGCGCCTGGAGATTTTGCCGCTGCCGACGCTCAAACATCAACGAATTCTTCGATGGCTTCTCGGAATGTTCGAAGGGGCGGCTCCCGTTGGCTCAATAACTCTTTTCGCACCACTTCCAACTCGACTTTTTCCCGGCACGATTCGCGAACCCGACCTCCTCTACATCGCACCGGAAAATGCTCCGGGGCCGGAGGTCGATTATCCGACTCACATCGACCTCGCACTGGAAATTGTCAGCCCCGGAAAAGACGCTCGGCAGCGTGACTATGAGGACAAACGCGCAGACTACGCCCGAGCCGGGATCTCCGAATACTGGATCGTCGATCCGCTTGAAAATCAGGTCACCGTACTGGTACTTCAGGACAGCATCTACATAGACCATGGCGTCTTTCGGATTGGCGACGTTGCCTCCGGCTTACTGCTGCCCGCACTGAGTATCGACGTGCGTGCGATGCTCAATGCATAGTCATGGCATAATCGCAGGATTCACAATCAGAGGAGTGACGTCCACGGTCGCCGCAAACCCGGCGAGCGGAGCGGCGTAAGCCCTCCGAGTCAAATACGTGCAACTCGGTGGGCTGACACCCACCGCTCGCCAAGTTATGCCCCAGGACTTACGCATGGGTGCTTATGGCTGAGTTGAGTGTGAAATCCGCTTCATCAACTGTCGAAGAATCAATGGGGAAAGTCCGATCACAACAACGACCGCGAAGAGAGCCAACACAATCCAGCGTCGCAATTGCCACGCGCTGCGGAATGGGTC
>Ga0154020_10007051_pt1 | contig 13150 bp, 8 predicted proteins | sample Klosneuvirus_201_FD_109709 | JGI IMG/M metagenome (GOLD analysis project Ga0154020, IMG submission 109709) | Active sludge microbial communities from wastewater, Klosterneuburg, Austria - Klosneuvirus_20160825_MG | ecosystem: Engineered > WWTP > Aerobic digester > Activated sludge | place... | reverse complement strand
CTTCGCTCCGAAAGCCCCGCCCGCCCAGCGCGGTCACGATGCCGTGGATCAAGCGGTCACGATGAGCCGGAATGGGCGGTCACGATGAGCCGGAATGGGCGGTCATGATGCGTGGAATACGCAGATACCCAAGCTATACGTTCGCAGCAGCGTAGACGCGAGCCGGATTCGCTTTGCTGCGGCTGATGCTTTTGCGTCCCAAGACACCATCCATGGCGATTCGTCGGTTCCATCCGGGCAAACGCAACGGATTGGTTCGATCAAAACGGACGGTGACAATTGTTTCATTCAGGTTGGACAGTATGGGCGCGGGGATGTCAGCGAAGTCGCAAGTCAACAAATCGACGGCATCCAGATCAACGGGAGAGGGAATCGGATCGTTGTGGAGCAGAAAAAGGCTTAGTTGTTCTTGTTTGTTTTCCCAATCGGGGTCGTCTCGTTGGGTAGCTTGTCGCCTTGTTGCGGATTCTCAGTCTCTTCCTTCTTGAAGGAATCGCTGATTCGTCGATTGTGCAGTTCTCCTGGCCAACGCCCTTGCCGTAGCGATTCAGTTGGGGAAGGCGCCACGATAAGAAGCGCTGCGGGCATCGACCTACCGCAACGAAACCGTCGAACACTTTCGACTCTGTGGTCTGCCGCATTCCTATTCCCATCTTAGGAGTGCCCAGTGTTCTGCGCATTCCTGTGGGAAGGCAAGCTGCAGGCAGCGCAGCACATTGAGTGCAGGCTCTCTTTCGAGCAGCAGCGATACGACGCTCAAGCGCTCCATGTCGGGCGGTATTTGCTTCGCTAGATCAGGAAAGTAGTCCACCAGCAACGCTCGAAGCTGCGGAGCGTAGTGGATCACGTGCTCGATGAGCGATCGCAGAGACGCGCGAGTCGGTGCCTTCGCGGGTCGAATCTGCGGGGATACAGTGGCACTGGTGCTCGATACCTGACCTGGTACTGGGGTCTGTTCGTAGGTGAAGTCATCATGTGAGTGCTTCACGGGAGGAACCCTGTGACCCTGCGGGGGAGTGGTCCCCAGATCCAGATGAAGTGGTCCAAGCGGCAGAGTCACTGAGCGCGGGATTTCCTCTGTTTCAAGCTGAAGAAGAAGGATTGTCTCTCCGATTTGTATCTCTTGGCCCACCGCAATCGGAACCTCCCCGTGGACCCAGCGTCCGGCCACTCTGGTTCCGTTGCGACTGTTTCTGTCACGGACAAGGAAGCGCCCGTCAAAGCACAGGACCATGCAGTGATGCGCGGATGCATAGCGATCAGCCATGCGGAGATCGTTGTCTTGGGCACGCCCAAGCAAGACGACACTCTGAGCGAAGCGATACTGCAGAGGGCGACTTTGATAGCATCCAGTGAGAAGAAACATGGGCCGCTCCTCTGCTAGCAGATGATTCCCAGCCGGTGAGAAATACTCCGGACACTGGGTTTTATGCCCACTGCTTGACTCGCTGTCAGCATGCTCTGCTTGTTTGATTTCGATGGCCTTGTGGGATCACTTGGATGGTTCGTTTTCATGTCAGCACTCCGACGGATCGCAACACTGCATCCTTCGTGCCAACACTCTCTCCAAGCCCCCAAACTCAGCGCTGAACCGACTCAGATGCTCTGTCCCAGTGAGGACGCTCGCCATGCAGTGATATCTCGGGTCAGTTGTGTCTCCAGGATCTCCCTGGCATAAGCTGTGTGATCTGCGTATTGCCGACCAAGCAAATGATGGATGAGGAGTGGAAGCGGACACGAGATCATCCCCTCTGCATCCACAATCAAGGCGTAGTGAAAATCGTAGAGCCGATTGACACTGGTCTCTACGTCCGCAGGTGAGAGGAACGCCCCCATTTTGGCAAGAAACGTGCATAGCTCACCGACGGATGAACGCTGTAGAATGACCGCTGCCCGCAGTACGAGTGCATCGAGAAGAGACTGTTCGGTCTGTGCGTCCCAGTTCCCAAAGTCATCACGAATCGCCGCGCAGTCATACACAGCACGCTGCACTTCTGAAAGAGATAGAGGTGGTGGACCGAGTGGCTTGCGGAGCCGCAAGAGCGCCAAGCACGCATAGGCCAACAAATGCGGACGGCGTGCGGTTTCTCGTCGGAGCCATTCTACCGTGCGCGCCGGCTCTTCCATGGTCAGACGCATCGCAGAGAGTGGCTCAACAATCAGCTTCTCTGCCGATTCCAGATCCAAGGGAGCCAGTCGAAGCAGCTCGCCAAAGTTCCGGAGCGGATGCTCAGCAGTACGCACCGCATCGTGGAGCTGACGATATCCGGTGAGCACAAAGCTCGCTCGCCCTTGGCCACTGAGCGCGCGCATCACATGACAGAACCCAAACTGTGACTTGCTTTCCTGTTCGATGAAGGCGTCTGCCTCGTCCAGCAGAAAGAGCTGGTGAACCGTCGCGCGCTTCAAGACCGACTCGTAGAATGCATCGGGCGTATCGGCACAGATCCTCTCATCCACTGCATGAATCTTGGCAAGGGAGCTGCTACTGAACCAGTAGTTCAGCACCAAGACTTCGGGGTGCCTCCTTTTCATCTCGCGACGAAGCGCATGGAGCAGGGACGATTTCCCCATGCGACGCGGACCGACCAGTAGGAAGTTCTGTTTGTAGCGGTCAACGAGCAGATTCAGTTCCTGCTGCCGACCCATGAACGACTCAGGAAACTCGTCCGTGATTCCCACGCCATCAGTTCGGTACGGCGTGATGATCTCAACATCGCACTGCTCTGCAATCGCAGCGCGCAGGGTATCTTTTGCGGGCTCGGGGCGATCGGACAGGAGGATGCTGCGAATGTCGGAATCGGAGAGGCGAACGAAGACCGTCCCCGGATGTACAGACGCCAGTGCCTCACGAAGTGACGTGACCGTGGTATCGGTTCCTGTTCGATCCACGACAAAAACCATGCGTGGATGGCCGAGCTGCATCTGTGTTAGCTGGGCAAGCGCTGTGTACGCTGGATTGTTTTTGGACGCGCAGACCGCGAGCACGGCATCGTCAGGAACATGCAGCGCGAGTGGCGGCAGAGAGATCCGAAACAGTGCGACGGCTGGGTCACTCGGAGACCCGATCTCGAGGGGTTCGAGGTGTGCAAGCAGACACTCTGCCAGTTGATTGGCGCACGCTGTTGGTGTGCTGGCTGCTATCAGTGCTCGCTGCCAGATGCGTTCAGGAACCCCAGCCAGCTTGAGCGCACGGCTGCGAAACCCGCGTTTTCTGTGCTCCTCTTTCATGAGTGCATCGTCAATGAGCGGATACTCATCCAGTCGGCGTCCCGACAAAGGATTTTCGTTGCGATACGTCCGTAGAATCGCAAGATCGCAGGGCGCACGGCGCCGACGGAAATCTTCTGCCAGAAAGAAGAGACCAGAGAGAGCAACAAGAAGACCGCTGATGTGATGGAGGTGACGCCACCACCAGGGTCCGATAGGGACGGGCTTGCAGTCACGTCGTGATTCGTGTCCAGCACTTGGTACAGCCCGTACACAGAGCTGCACGGTCTGCCAGGGCAGAGGCAGACGCGATCCTCTTGCGAGACGAACTCTCTGCGGGGTAAGCTGCGTTCCTGCGTCCACTCGCATGATTCGCTGGGGGGGCGTTGCGAACTGAACCCACGGCTCGCTCGACATGGGAACTTCTTCCAGGTCAATCCACAGCGCTGGGCCTGCCCCCAGTTTATTGCTGATCGTGACCTGTGCAGTTCCGGGCTCCCAAGGGTCCTCCGCTTGCGTGATGTTCAACACGACGCTTAGCTTGGGCTCGGGCTCCTGAACCGTCGGCAGAACGGGTTTGATGGTTCCTGATTTGGGATCCTGGTCCCACAGAAGGCCGCCGGTATCATGTCGGAATAGTCTGCCACTCGCCCCTTCATTCGCCCAAGACGCCCATCCCGGTTCGCCAGCCCAGAGCACAACATCAATGGGCAGCTCATGCTCCAGTGTGCGGAACAAAACGCGGCCCAATCCTCCACTTACGACAGCTTGTTTTTTCGGATCAATCGCGAGGGAAAAGAGATCGCCATCTTTCCTCATCAAACCTACCCGCGGATGCCCCACAAGTTCATCCTTTTGCGAGCCCGCGTCCCAGACAATCGTATCTCCTGTTCGTTCGATGATCGCGATGCGGTTCCCATTCGGTAAAAACATCGCGCTGCGAAGCTCTCCTTTGGGGGAGCGCTTGCTGACCAAGGAGTGATCCGCGCTGCTCCACAGCGTCAAGTCCTTGCCGGCTGCAACGGCCAACATTGAACCATCCGGACTGAACGAAAGAGCAGCGATGGACGCAGCCTGGGGCTCAAAACGGTACGGCTCGACCTTGTGATTTTCGGTCAGATTCCACACCCGGACCACGCGGTCCTCCGAACCCGTAGCAAGAATATTGGGGTCTTTGGGATGGAAGGCCAGTGCGGTGACGGTTTCCTGATTCGCATCAACCAGCCGATACCGCTGCTTCCGCTGCTCCACATCGAACACCGCAATGGTGTGGTCTTCCGAACCCGCAGCGAGTAGCTTTCCGTCGCCAGAATAGTTTACGGCGCGAAACACCGCCCGGCTTGGTTTGTCTTGTCCTGACGAGTCCGCCACGGGCAGTTGCGTCAGAGGCTCGCACTGGTCTGTGGAGAGGTTTTGTACGGGAAAGGTCGCAATCCCCTCACCATCGGCAGCAACGGCCAGTTGATTCTCTGACTGTGGACGGAATGAGAGGGAACGGACCACGCCAGCCAGCACTCCGCTCTGACAGTGCAAAAACCAGGTCTTGCGGTCATCTTGTCGCTTCCAGATCCTGACTCTGCGATCGTCCGATCCGGTCGCGAAGAGCGATCCGCTCTGTGAAAAGGCCACAGCGTGGATTGGAACAGCATTGCCGCGAAGAGATTCCTGAGCGTACGCAAGGCCCCCTTTTCCATCTCGCTCCCAGAACACAACGCCGCGCTCGAACACAGCGCCGGCCAGAATCTGTCGCGGGCCGCTCTTGGGTCGGAACTGAAGTGCAGAGAGGGTCGATCCGACACGGAACATGAACGGCTGATAAGACGCATTGCCTGCTTCAGAGAGAGTCCAGAGTGTGAGCTGTTGATCCTCCGCTCCCGCCGCCAGCGTCTTCCGATCTTCAGAAAAGGCCAAGGCACTGATCCGACTCGTGTGGGGAGATTTCAGAGGCCTCAGCCGACCATCCTTCAGGTCCACCAAGGCAAGACTCCCGTCGAAGCGTCCAATCGCGGCCTGGGTTCCAGTTAGATTGAGGGCCAGGGATGTGATCATCCCGCCGGGGGATTCATGGCTCCACAGACGCTCGCCTGTTCGGACGTTCCAGGCACCGACAAACGAGTCGAGCGCGATGAGCACCTTCTCACCGCTCGGATGGAACGCCGCCAGATGGAACAGCCCGATCGGTAGATCCTTTGGCTGTGGCAGTTCTTCCGGCTGGACCGGCTGCTCGGCCACGCAGGCCGCCGAGCTGGCGCTCAGCACATGCGACCATCGACGTAGAGTCCCCCCCTTGCTTCCCAACGTCACAATGCTGCGAAAGCCCGAGTCCCCCGATAGTTCGCCAAACCAGATTGCGGTGATGCTTCGCCCAAGCGCTAACTTTGCATCCGTCGCCATTTGTCGGCACGGCTCTTTGCCTTGCCAACTCTTGGCACCAAGAACGTCTACGCTTCCGTCCGAAAATCCGCGGGCGAGCCACTCCCCCGTACTGTCGAAGGCTATCGCCGTTGGACGTCCGGCGCTCGGGAGACAACGTACAGGACGATGCTCCGCCACTTTCCATACACACGTCCGTCCGTCTTGTTCGACTGTGGCAAGTAGCTCGCCATGAGGTGAAGACGTCATCAGCCGAACCTGGTCAAGCCGGATGGTCGCCAACTGTGAGATGTCCGGCCGTTGTTCCCCTTGCGGCGCAAGCAAGTGCGGCTCGGCTCGAAGCGGAACCTGAGAACTGGCCAGAAAGAGCGAGATCAAAACAGCGACGAAGATCCTGCGTGCAAGATGCGAAGAGATGGGCATAAAAGCACTTCCTTGGCCGCGCGCGACCATCTGAACAGAGCGTCAGTGCAAACCGGATGCCAACCCACAAGATCAGCTTTGTTTTCGGAGACTTGTAATATGTAGCTTTTGTAGTTGACAGAGTTTTCTTTTCACGCTTCGCTGGGTTTGTGGAGGACTGATTTACCCATGCAGCGATCACGGCGCGGTTCGTACGGTTTTGGGATGCTCATCCTATCGGGCGCTCTGGCCTTCGGAACCACGCCACGTGAGGTGGCCGCTGCAAACCAGCCAAGCCAAGCGCCGGTCGAGTTTTTCGGCTGCACGGCGCTGAAAGGCACGGCGCAGCAGTTTTCGTGCATGCTGGTGCCAGACGATCAGCTCACGCTCTGGGTTCGTGGTCGGGACTGCAAGGACATCCAGATTGCAGACTCTGGCCAGCCGCTTCAGGCCGAGACCAAGTTCATCCAAGGTGGCTGTCAGCTTCGCCTCCCCGGTTCCTCGGGACTTCACCAGTCCACACTCACCCTCACCGATCGTCGAACCCAGCAGCCACTGTGGTCCATGCCGCTCGACCGATCCAAACCCAGACTGCTGGAAACGAAACGGAAGGTGGTTGAAGGCCGCACGGGAAATCTAGAGGATCTTCTCACAGAACTTCAGCGCAAAGAGACACAGAAACTCGATCCGGAAGGACATATCGACGTTACATACTCTTTGGGGTGGGTAAATTTCAGATTGGGAAACAGCCTCGAAGCCGTTCATCAATTGTCATATGCTAGCTCATTAGCACGGAACGCCGGATACATATCGATTTCTCTGAATACAAATCTTCGGCGTGCCACTTTTTTGCGAAAAGATGGACTTGTTCAAGAGGCCCAGCAGATTGTTGCCGAAACAGCGCAGTTGTTGATTCCTGCGTATATGGATGACACCATTTTCTATGACTGGGAATCTGCTCTCATTGAGCGGGCCAGTGAACACTATGAGTCTGCCGCAAAAGGATTTGACCTTGTGCTTGCTGCTGCAGAGAGAATCGATGATCGAGACTACATCGCAGTCGCGACACCGATATCTGCTGAAACTTGGCTAAGGCTTGGCCGTTCCGATGCAGCGGAGAGGGCGATTCAAGGGATGGAGCTGCTGATGGACGGCAAGAATCGCTGTATTCAGAGTGCAATGCTCTCGAACGTAGCAACAGTTGGCATCCAAATCATGAACGATTCGGGAAAGCAAATCGCTTTTGTGGGACGGTCTTTGTATGCCAATGCGCTGTTGGCCTTGGAGTATGAGCGCGACTGCCAGACAACTGATACTCGATCAACGATTTTGTTTTCGCTGGCTCACATTGCCCATGCTAATGGCCGAATCAAGGAAGCTCGTGATTGGTTTGAAAAGTCTAAATCCCTCCCCTGGTCAGTTGCAACCACCAGAGTAGAGCAGATAGAAATGCAAGCATTGCTTGCACGCGGAGAAGGCAATACGAGCGAGGCAGTTCGCGCGTATTCGGCCATGATGGCTGAGGCGTCAAGACTGAGCACTGCTTTCAGATTTGAGTTTGTATGTAGGAGTGCGTTGGGCATTGCGGAAATTTATCAACTTCAAGGCCGAAGTGATGAAAAAACCAACGACACAATAATGAAATGCTTGCACGCTCGCGACTCAGGAATCTCAGTTTCGCTCTTGCGCCAAATTGAGCGGCGAAGTCGAGCTTTGGGCGTTTTGCCGCAATGATGGTTGACGCGGATTGCGCGGCGATTGGGGGGGGGAAGTGGCAGCGTAAAGTATGTGTGTGTGTGTTCGTCGCAGAGAGAATAACACCACATTCAGAGCGATCCGGCGATTGGTCTGCGTGTGCTCAGTTGCCGGCTCGTTGTCGTGGAGTTCTTGTGGTCAGGTGGAAACAGAAGGTAGATTCGGTTTACAAATTAGCGAAAGAGTCGACCCTACGTCTGCTTCTTTCGATGTCGATACGGGCGACGTCATTAGCAATGACGGGACGGTTCGATGAGTGAATTGAATATTCGACTCCTCAATGCAGTTCCGTTTTGGGTGGGGATGAGGAGGCCGTCGAAGTAGAGGCGGGACTCGGGGTGTTTTTCGGGATTGCGGCGGATGGCGGGGTCTGCGAGGTTGGCGACGGGCTGGCCGAGGGCGAGCTTGTCGAGGATGGCGAGTGCTTCGGAGTCGTTGAGATGCCGGTCTAGACAGCGGCTCTCGCGGAGCTGGTACTGCACGACTTGCGCGGCGGATTCTTCGCTGTCGATGTTCTGTGCCAGCAGCTCGTAGAGAAGCCAGGGATGCCCCCCAGTCTGCCTATACAGCCACGACGCACGTGCCGTGGGCAGTCCGCAAGCGTGAAGGATCTGGCCAATCTCTCCTCCGTCGTTCCCATCGCCGCTCAGGTCCGGAACATCGAAGAGCGAGCTCGGTGGCAGAAGGCGCAGCCAGGAGTAGCGCTCGTGGGAACGCAGCCGAAGGAGTCGCTCTCCACCGATGAGTAGGAAGTGGAGTCCGCGATGCTCGGACAGAAGCATTCGGATCGTCGCGGCGACTTCTTCGAGCAGCGCTTCGGGCCCCCGCGGCTGCGTGCAGATGAGCAGCATCGAGTCTCTTTGCCGCAAAAGCGCCCGCAGCCAGGTCTCGAAGGTCTCTTGATCCTTCACCTCTTCATTGCGCGACAGTCGGCGGTAAAACAGCAATGGGGGTGTACGTTCACACGAAGTATCGACGAGCCAGACCGGGGGAATGCCAGCTCTCTCTGCAATCTGCCGCGCCAGTGTCCGACCGCCACCTCGGTGGGTCTGTAGGAGCGCGACAACTCGCTTGGGAAGCAGGACCTGGGTCAGGATCTCATGGATGAGTGCGGTCCGTACGACGCGCGGATAGGCTGGATCACTGGGCAGAGGTGGCGTCGACGGATCGACGGCAGCCGACGCAGTGAGCGATGGTGACGGTGGTGGTGATGAATGGCTCGTGCCCGTGCGGCTCGCTTGCTCCAGGATGTCATCCGGCAAGCAGCTTGGCGTAAGCTCGGAAACCCCGCGGTGAGTCTCCATCATCATCCGAATACAGGACTCCAGCTCGCGCAGGTTCCCCGGCCACTCGTGCCGCAGGAGCAGTCGCCCGAGCTCGTCCGAGATGGATGGCTGCGGAATCTTGAATCTACTGGCGAGCCGAGAAAGGTAGTGGTGAACCAGCGGGAGGATGTCCTCCGGACGCTCTCTGAGTGGCAGCAGCTGGATGCGAATGTCTCGGATTCGGTAGTACAGATCCTCGCGGAACAGACCGCTGCGAATCCGAGCATCCATGTCGCGATTGGTGGCGCTGATGACCCGCGCATCGACCAGATCAATCTGGTTGCTCCCGACACTGTTGCAGGAGCGATTCTGACAAAACGACAGCAGCTTCGCTTGCTGGTCGAGTGGCATGTCCCCAATCTCGTCGAGAAAAAGTGTGCCGAGGTGAGCCAGCTGAACACGCCCGTCTTTCCCGGGATGCCGACTGTCCAAGTACCGAGGAACCACTCCGAACAGCTCCGACTCGAGCAGCTCCTTGGGAATGCAGGTCAGGTCGAGCGAAACGAACTTGCCTGCGCGCTTGCTCGTTTCGTGGATGAACTTGGCCAGAACTCCTTTGCCGGTTCCATTCTCCCCGGTGATAAGGACGCTGGCCTCCGACCTCGCCGCCGCCTTGGCTGCCTCAAAGATCCGCTGCATCTTGCTCGAGCCAGAAACCAGCAACCACTCTGCTTCCGTACGACCATTTGCCATCGGTAACGATCTCCTTGTTGAAAGGCTGAGATCGCTATCTCGCACAACGCGTGCCAATGTGCGTCTGCTTTGCGTGTCCGACGGCGAGCCACGCAACGGGCTGCGCGTGGCTACGCTCGTTATCGCGTCGAGCACATCGTTGTCGATCTCGAATCGCAGGGCGCAATAAAGTTTCGGCACGCGCAGCCAGCACATCCGCTGCGAATGGACAGCGCGGCCAACTTATCAGCCCTGCTGGGTCTTGGTCCGATAGAGACGCTCGTTCAGCAAGCCGTGAACTGTCGGCTTCGGCTACGCCTCGCCGACGTCTCTTCCGACGACTCTGCGCCCAGGTCACGTCGGCTTCATCTTACTTGCCGCCTCGCTGTCGCTCTTCGCTTTCGCTGAATTGCTTGTCGCACCACTTGGACTCGCCTTCCTGCTGCGCAGCGCGTGCCCCGCTTCGTTGAATTCGTCAGCGGACTCTGGTACGGAGCAGGCGCGCTCGGCTGCTTCATCTGCGGTGAGATTGGCGCTCTTTGGTCCCGCTGGTAGACGAGGATGTGCTTCTAAGTCCTCACGATGCTTCCAACTGTGGACGCAGTCGTGCTCATGCTGCGCAATCAGGACAGACCGCTCAAGCCCGACACGACCGCATCGGAGTCGAACATTCTCGATGAGAAGCAGCGAGTTCCAATCGGACACATAGCTGATCATGTTCTCTGTCAGACGCCCACGAAGCTGATTCGGTGATTCAGATGTTGCCAGTACGCCACGATCCGTCGGTCCTGTGCCAGCTTGGCCAGTTCCTTCAGCACCTTGTTTGGCAGCTTCGTGGCAGGCAGCCTCGGGCGAGGGAGTTCCGTCCGAACGCACGCCTGACACGCCAACTGGTGGCTCAGTATCTTGCTTCTGTCGTCGTCCATAGAAATTTGGCGAAGCTGAGCCACGTCTTGTGAACGCAGTGACTCAAACGGATGAGGAAGACAGAGCAGAGAGTCTGGATCGCTCTGGGAATGCTCGTCAAACTCGGTTCGCGCAAGCAGCGTCGCCGCGCAGAGGGTGCCATCGCGTGCAATACTCCGGATTCTCTTTCGCTCGTCAGGGGACAGACTGAGAAGTGGCTCTGCTGGTGGCGCTTCCCCGTTCTGCGTGGCCGATTCCTTTCGATGTTCGTACTCGAACTGGTGCAGCCGATCTGCATGCATGACAATGGCGGCGATGGTGACGGCGTCCGACTCGCTGAGCCCAAACCTCTCTGCGTATGCCGCTCTCTTCAATGCGGGCACAAGATCGATTTCTGGCTTCGGGAGTTCCGCTTCAGACGGCGAATCCGTCCTTCCTTGTTCTGACGAGCGAGCCATCTCTGCTCGTGCTCCGCTGTCATAACTCTCATCGAGAGACTGCCGCTGACTGAGCGCAAGCTTGATCTCTGCATGCGGCAGAAGCTTAACGGCTTGCTTTTCGGGATACATCTTCTCGTACTTGACGAGTGCGAAGGTCAGAGCCTTGCGGTCCGTAAGAATCCTCCGAACGATCTGCTTCTCTCGCTCCGACAGCTTGGGATTCTGCTCAAGCGATGGACTGTTTGGCTCGAAGCTGGGATGGGCTCCAGCGATCTCGGCAATGACGGCGCGCACTCGCTCAGGCCGGTGCAACCAGCAAAAGAGCTTGATAGTCGTTGGCTGTCCTCTCCGAAAAGTCGGACTCTTCCAATGCTCGGGCCACTTGTTCGGTAGCCCGATCGGCATCTCAAAGTCGAAAGCGAACTCCTCCTGTTGAATCGTTTCCCTCTGGCTGATCGTAGATCGCGGAGAAACCGAACGAGGAGCAGGCTGCTCCTGAAAAACCAACGCCGCCTTCGATTCAACGGATGGCAGCACGTCCGTTTGGGAATCGCATGGTGACGCGACTTCCGTGTCCTTTCCGCGGCGTGCATGTTGCTCGTTTTTTACCAACCTTGGCGCAGACTCCGAAACGTCGTTAGGCACATCAGGATCTGCGCTTGCATCAGGTTTGGGAGTCTCTGTCCTCACGTGCGAATCGCCTGTTTGGGAATCAGGGGACTGATGCGAATCCGCTGTACCTTTGGCCAGCACATCAGCAAGGGCGCGCTCGATTTGGTCGATGCTCACGTCATTGTTCGAAGTCACTTTGACATACCGAACGATCATCGCTGCAACCGCGAGCACCAGCGGCAAATCAACCCGGATTCCCATCGAGCTCCGAGGTATATTAGAACCGCACTGTTGCGGCTTCTGCGCGCTCTGCTGAAGCAGGAGATCCAATTGCATATGCTGACTCTGGAGCTGGACTTCCTCTGCCCCGATATCTGCATCAGGCGGCCCAAGAAATACATACAGCGCAGGCAAGCTCTGCGTTCCTTTCGGGGCGAGTGGCTGCCCTTGGGAATCGACCCAGAGGATCCGATAGGAATGCCCATCTTGCAGACGCAGATCGTCGGGTAGCTCAAATGGATCGAGCCGATAGTAGCGAAGCGCGCCACTGGCATCTGCGGAAGGAATGATTCTGGGGATCTCTGTCTGAGCGCGCATCGGCAGAACCAGTCGATAGCCAGCGGCCCCATCTGGTGCCTGACTTCGCACTTGCTGATCAAAAGGAACCCTCGCCCTCGTCTTGTCCTTCGGAACAGGTGTGGCCCTCACCGAGCGGGCCTTTTCCGAAGTGCTGGGGACCGATGTCTGTGGTCGTCTTCTCTTGTGGCCTTTGTGTGCGTTCTCTGGACTCCTTTCCGGGTCCGCGGATGAACCGGTCGCTCTGACCTTGTTGCTCTGGTCTGGCGCGATGCGCAGAGCGAGCATCCTTCGATGTTCGGCAGCTCGGCATACATCGCAGCAGAACAGCGTCCCTTTGCGCGCGTTCTCTGGGAGTTCGTTGACGCAATCCACGAACTTGCACTTCATGAGTAGAGCGTAATCGATTTCTGATACGCGAACGCCAAACAAAGCGAAAGTCCTTGGGCGTCGTCTACTTTGCGATTGGAGTGCGTACGCGAAACGGACAGAAATGCTTCGCGTACGCAGCGATCTGTTCGCGTACGCGGCGATTCATCCGACCCCTAGCTGGGCCGACACCGCAAACGGAGAAGCCTCGTTCGGCATGGAACGGTTCTCTTCGACGCTCTGGGTGAACCATTCCTTACCACATCGATCGAAAGGTAGAGGCTGTTCGCGTTCGGTCCGCAGATGATTGAACCGTTCGCAATCGACCGTTCGTACTGGGGCTGGATCCAGATGGCAAGCGAAGTCGATGCAGATGTCCTCTTACTTCGTTAGCGTCCCGTCAAGTGGTGTGCGAAGGTCATCGTCGGTGTTGTGTTCTCTGGTTCAGTTCAATTTACTGGGGCCGAAGCTCTCTTAGGCGCCGGGGCTTTCCTGTGGTCAGCCGCTTGG
>Ga0154020_10007049_pt1 | contig 13152 bp, 10 predicted proteins | sample Klosneuvirus_201_FD_109709 | JGI IMG/M metagenome (GOLD analysis project Ga0154020, IMG submission 109709) | Active sludge microbial communities from wastewater, Klosterneuburg, Austria - Klosneuvirus_20160825_MG | ecosystem: Engineered > WWTP > Aerobic digester > Activated sludge | place... | reverse complement strand
TGGTGGTGCTGACCCCCGGCATGTACAACAGCGCCTACTTCGAGCGCGCCGTCCTGGCGCAGCAGATGGAGGTCGAACTCGTCGAGGGCCAGGACCTGTTCGTCAGGGACGGCCATGTCTATATGCGCACCACGCAGGGCCCGCGCCGCGTCGACGTCATCTACCGCCGCGTCGACGACGACTTCCTCGACCCGCGGCACTTCCGCGCCGACAGCACGCTGGGCTGCGCCGGGCTGCTGGACGTCTACCGCGCCGGCAACGTCACGCTGAGCAATGCCGTGGGCACCGGCATCGCCGACGACAAGAGCATCTATCCCTACGTGCCGAAGATGATCGAGTTCTACCTCGGCGAAAAACCCATCCTCAACAACGTGCCGACCTGGATGTGCCGTCAGGCCGACGACCTGGCCTACGTGCTCGACCACATGGCCGAACTGGTGGTCAAGGAAGTGCACGGCGCCGGCGGCTACGGCATGCTGGTGGGGCCGGCTTCGACCCAGGCCGAGATCGACGAGTTCAAGGCCGTGGTGAAGGCGCGGCCCGACAACTACATCGCCCAGCCCACGCTGTCGCTGAGCACCTGCCCGACCTTCGTCGACAGCGGCATCGCCCCGCGCCACATCGACCTGCGGCCCTACGTGCTGAGCGCGGGCAAGCACGTGCAGACGGTGCCCGGCGGCCTCACGCGCGTGGCGCTGAAGGAAGGCTCGCTGGTGGTGAATTCGTCGCAGGGTGGCGGCACCAAGGACACCTGGGTGCTCGAGACATGACGCCCCCAAGCTCGCTTGCGCTCGCCACCCCCCGAGGGGGCCGTCCGCCAACGGCCCGGCAGAGCCGGTTCCGTGGCGGGAAGCTTGATTGCGACTCGAAGGAGATCGACCGTGTTGTCTAGAACCGCCGACCACCTGTTCTGGATGGCCCGCTACATGGAGCGGGCCGAGAACACCGCACGCATGCTCGATGTCAACTACCAGACCAGCCTGCTGCCGCAGAGCGCCGACATGGCCGAGCAGGGCTGGCGCGGGCTGCTGTCGATCAGCGAACTGACCTGGGCCTTCTCGAAGACCTACGACACCGTCGATGCGCGCAACGTCATGGACTTCATGGTGCGCGACGAGTCCAACCCGTCGAGCATCGTCTCGTGCGTGCGTGCCGCGCGCGAAAACGCCCGCGCCGTGCGCGGCGCGCTGACGACCGAGGTCTGGGAGACGCAGAACCAGACCTGGCTGGAGTTCACGCGCATGCTGGCGGGCGATGCCTTCGAGCGCGACCCCGGCAGCCTGTTCGAGTGGGTCAAGTTCCGCAGCCACCTCAGCCGCGGCGTGACGGTCGGCACGATGCTGATGGACGAGGCGCTGCACTTCCTGCGCATCGGCACCTTCCTCGAACGCGCCGACAACACCGCGCGGCTGCTCGACGTGAAGTTCCAGGCCCTGGCCGGCGGCGACTACTTTGGCCCCGGCGCCGCCAAGGAAGGCATGGAGGTGGATTTCTACCACTGGAGCGCGATCCTGCGCTCGGTCTCGGGCTTCGAGATCTACCGCAAGGTCTACCGCAACGTCATCCACCCCGACAAGGTGGCCGAACTGCTGATCCTGCGCCCGGACATGCCGCGTTCGCTGGCGGCCTGCCTGAACGACCTCGTCATCAACCTCGAACTGGTGGCCAACCAGCAGAGCAGCGAAACCCTGCGCCGCGCCGGCCGCCTGCGTTCCGACCTGCAGTACGGCCGCATCGACGAGATCCTGGCCACCGGCCTGCACGCCTACCTGACCGAGTTTCTCGACCGCGTCAACGACATCGGCGTCGGCATCAGCCGCGACTTCCTGGTGCCGATGGCGGCGTGAACGGCGGCCTGACGGCACCTTTTCCGCACGCCCCGAAGCGACGAAGGGCCGGTTTGCACCGGCCCCTCGCAAATCTTCATCCGGCCGCCCGCGCTGTGCGGGCGCGCGGCCACACGCTCAGTGCGTCACTGCGGCCGTGTGCCGCCGGCGCCCCACCGCCGCCGCGCCCGCGATGAGCACCAATGCCAGCGTGCCGGGCTCGGGCACGTTGGTGCTGGTGGCGATGTTGGTGAAGACGAACTGCTCGTCCGTGTAGTTGTAGTCCGTGCCGGTGCGGGCATCGAGGTCCTCAAAACCGACATAAGTGCCGGTGACCGACTTGGTGCCCAGCATGCCGCTGAAGTCGGTCGAGTAGACATGGTTCGTGCCGTCGACATTCATCGACTTCTTCGAGTACCAGGGGCCCACGCCGCCGGGCGACAGGTTGATCATCTCGAAGACGATCTCGTCACCGGCGACCACGTTGCCCAGGTCGATTTCGTCACCAGGGTTCGACGTCTGGTTGTTCAGGCCGTAGATGCCGGTCGACACCCCATTGACCCACATGCCGATCTGGTTCGTATAGCCGGCAAAGGACCTGGCGTAGAAGTAGGCCGTGACCTTGCCCGTGCTTGCGGCCGTGAAGCTGTAGAGCGTGGTGTTTTCGGTACCCCCGTTGGGGTAGGGGATCGGGCCGGCCTGCGATGCCCCGGACAAGGCAAGACCGGCGGTCAGGGTGACGGCGCAAAGGGCTTGGCGGAAGGACAGCATGAGACGTCTCCGTTGACAGTCGAGGCATGGCGCGGCACGCACGGTGCGGCGGCTGCACGTGATGGAGCAAAATCGGTGCTGCCTCAGAAAAAACGTTCAAGATCATCATCTTGGGAGTGGATTGCGCGAACACCTTCGGCGCTGTTGTAAAGAGCGCCGACGTGACCGACCCGCTGCAGCCCGCCTGGCGACCCTGCTTCGCCGCACGCCAGCCACCGCCTGCCGCCCAGGTGTCGACCGAGCATGCCCATGGGGCATGGGCCCAGCGAGGCCTGTCATCGCCCGCTCAGCCGCAGCGCTTGCCGCGCCCGGGCCGCCCAAGGCGTGCCGGCGCCGGCCGTCGACGCGGCGCTCGCGCCTTCCGGGGCTGCGCGCAAACGGGCGCCAGCGCGCGCCGCCTGCGCTGCCAGACCACCGTCAGCACCGGCAGCACGCCCACGCACAGCAGCATCGCCACGCCGGGCTCGGGCACCGCCGTCAGCGTGACGGGCAGGCCGGTGTCGGACAGCATCGCCAGGTCCAGCGCCGAGATCCCGGCGCGCACGCCACGGTCGAAGACGACGCCGTTCATCAGGTCGGGCACGAGGTCCGGGCCCAGGCCCGCGACGTCGTTGCCCAGGTGGGTGTAGCTGCCCAGCGTCAGCGGCACGGGCCCGCCGTGGACGGCCATGGCCTGCGCGCCGGTGAAGAACAGCGCCGTGCCCTGCGGCGTGGCCATCGGCTGCACCAGGGCGTCGAAGGTGGAGAGGAAGCGGCCCGGCGCGGCACCCGAGGCGGCGTCGAGCCAGCCGTTGAATCCCAGGGCATGGCCGAACTCGTGCATCAGCACCGTCATCGCGTCGGTCTGGTGGCCGGGCACGGCGGCGCTGCGCTGCAGCGGGTCGGGGTCGAACCAGAGTTCAGCCTGCAGGTAGCCGTCGATGCCGATGAGGAATTCGATGTCGGGCGCGGCGCCGTTGGGGTCGATGCCGGTGCGCAGTTCGTATGCGGCGCCCTGCGACCACAGCGTGCGGCCGTCGGCGGTGCTGCCGGCGGGGCCGCTGGTCACGCTGCGGCCGCTGGCCGTGGGCATCGAGGCGAACCCGATGCTCACCGTCAGGTCGACCACCGCGGCTGCGCCGTCGAGGTGCTGCAGCCAGCTGCGGCCGGCGGCCACCGTCAGGCGTTCGAGCTTGGCGTGGTAGCTGCTGTAGCTGGCCCCGGGGTCGGCGAAGACGACCTGGATGCGGCCGGTGTCTGCGGCTGCCGCCGCGGTGGCCAGGCCCAAGGCGCTGGCCAGCAGGGCATGACGCAGGAACTGCAAGGCCCCGGGGATCCACATGACCACTGCTCCTGGCGGCCGCCGGCACGGTTGCCGGCCTGCGGTCATGAGACCACGGCGGCCGTGCGGCGGCCCTGCGCCAGCGCAGCCGTCAGGCCTTGCCGGCGGCGCACTCCTATCATCCTTGACCATGCGCAAAGCCCTGGCCCTCATGTTGTTCGTCACCAGCACGCTTGTCGCCGCGCAAGCGCCGACGCCGCCGACGCCGCCGCAGCCGCCGGTGGCGCCGGTGGCGCCGGTGCGGCCCCACGTGGTCGGCAGCCTGCACGGTGACCGCGTCGACGAGTACTACTGGCTGCGCGACGACGACCCCCAGGCGAAGCGGCCCGAGGTGCTGCAGTACCTCGAAGCCGAGAACGCCTACACCGAGGCCGTGCTGGCGCCGCTGGCCGGGCTGCGTCGCCAGCTGGTGGCCGAGATGCGCGCCCGCATCGTCGAGGACGACAGCACGCCGCCGGTCTACGACCGCGGCTGGTGGTACTGGACGGCCTTCCGGGCCGGCGACGAGTACCCGCGCCTGATGCGCCAGCGTGGCACGCCCGAGCATCCCGATGCCGGGGCGCCGCACGAACTGCTGCTGGACCAGGCGGCGCGCGCCCGCGGCCAGGCGTACTACCAGGTGGCGTCCAGCGCCGTCAGCCCCGACGGCCGTTGGCTGGCGTGGACGGAGGACACCACCGGCCGTCGCATCCACACGCTGCGTTTCCGCAACCTCGTCACCGGCCAGGACCACGCCGACGCCATACCCGGCGTGCTCGAGGCACTGGCCTGGGCCAACGACAGCCGCACGCTCTTCTACGTCCGGCAGGACCCGGTGACGCTGCAGAGCGGCCCCGTCCACCGCCACGTGCTGGGCACCGATGCGAAGGCCGACGCCAAGGTCTGGGACGAAGCCGACAAGACGCTCTTCACCGAAGTGCGGCGCTCGGCCTCGGGCAGCTTCATCGTCATCGACGTGCGTGGCACCGACACCGCCGAGACCCTGGCCGTGCCGGCCGACCAACCCACGGCCGCGGCACGCGTGGTGCTGGCGCGCCGCGCGCAGGTGCGCCACCGCGCCGACCACCTGCGCGGCCGCTGGGTCGTGCGCACCAACGAAGACGCGCTGAACTTCAGGCTCGTCAGCGCGCCCGATCGTGCGCCCGACGTGCGCCGCCTGTGGCGCACGCTGCTGCCCGGCCGTGCGCAGGCCACGCTCGAAGGCTTCGTGCTGACGCACCAGGGCATCGCGGTGCAGGAGCGGGTCGACGCCGACGTGCGTGTGCGCCTGCTCGGCCGCCGCGCGCGCGTGGCTGCGCTCGCGGCGCCGGCCGGCACCGCGGTGACGCTGGGCGAGCACCGCGACCCGGCGGCCGCGCACCTGCGCTTCGAGCTCATGTCGATGGTGCAGCCCAGCGCCACCTACGACCTGCACCTGAAGCGTGGCCGGGCCGTGCTGCGCAAGGAAACGCGCGTGCCCGGCTACGACGCCGCGCACTACGCCACCACGCGGCTGTGGGCGCCTGCGCGCGACGGCAAGCGCATTCCGGTCACGCTGTCATGGCGGCGCGACCGCGCACGCGCCGACGGCAGCGCGCCGCTGCTGGTGCAGGGCTACGGGGCCTACGGCCTGTCGATGGACCCCTACTTCTCTTCGCAGCGCCCCAGCCTGATGGACCGCGGCTTCGTCGTCGCGCTGGCCCACGTGCGCGGCGGCGCCGATCTGGGCGAAGCCTGGTACGCCGACGGCCGCATGATGAACAAGCGCAACAGCATCAACGACTTCGTCGACGCCACGCAGGCGCTGCTGCAGGCCGGCTGGGGTGCACCGGGCAAGGTGTTCGCAGAGGGCGGTTCGGCCGGCGGGCTGCTGATGGGTGCGGTGGCCAACCAGGCCGGCGCGCTGTACCGGGGCATGGTGCTCGACGTGCCCTTCGTCGACCTGGTGACGACCATGCTCGACGAGACCATCCCGCTGACCACCAACGAGTGGACGCAGTGGGGCGACCCGCGCCAGCCGGCCGCCTACGCCTACATGCTGGGCTATTCGCCCTACGACAACATCGAGGCCAAGGCCTACCCCGCCATGCTCGTCACCGCCGGGCTGTGGGACCCGCAGGTGCAGTACTACGAACCGGCCAAGTACGTGGCCCGGCTGCGCGCCAGGAAGACCGACCGCAACCCGCTGCTGCTGGCCGTCAACATGCAGGCCGGCCACGGCGGGGCCTCGGGGCGCTTCGAGGCCCTGGCCGAGACGGCGCGTGCCTATGCCGTCCTGATCGACCTGGCCGGCGCGCCGGCGACGCCGGCACCGTAGCGGCCGTGGCCCTTCAGCGTGCGTCGCGCGCCGTGCGCAGCGCCTGAGCGAGGTCGATCACCGCCATCGCGTAGTAGCTGCTCCAGTTGTAGCGGGTGATGGCGTAGAAGTTGGACGTGCCGGCCACGTAGCCGGGGGCGAGACCGCCGTTCTGCAGTTCCACCAGCGCCAGCAGGCCGTCGTGGCCGCGGCCGCTGTCGTCGAGTTCGGCGCCGCGCTCGGCGAACTGCGCGGCGGTGAAGCTGGGCAGGATGTCGGGCCCGAGCAGCGCGGCGCGGTCGCCGGCGTCCACCGGTACCGCCACCGCGTAGTGCGTGGGCAGCCCGCGCTGCCAGCCGAAGGCCGCCAGGTAGTGCGCGACGCTGCCCACCGCGTCGGCGGCGTTGCCCAGCAGGTCGACATGGCCGTCGTCGTCGAAGTCCACCGCCCAGCGGTTGACGCTGCCGGGCATGAACTGCGGCAGCCCCATCGCGCCGGCGTAGCTGCCCTTGACGGTCTGCGGGTCGCGGCCTTCGCGCGCGCAGAGCACGAAGAACTCTTCCAGCTCGGCGCGGAAGAAGTCGCTGCGGTCGCGGCGGCCGGGGGGGAAGTCGAAGCTCAGCGTGGCCAGCGCGTCGACGAGGCGGAAGCTGCCGGTGAGGCGGCCGTAGTAGGTTTCGACGCCGATGATGCCGACCACGATCTCGGGCGGCACGCCCCAGCGGGCTTCGGCCTGCGCCAGCCACGTTTCGTGCTCGCGCCAGAAGGCCAGACCCGCGGCGATGCGTTGCGGCTCGACGAAGCGGCTGCGGTAGGCGGCCCAGTTCTTCGCCGTGCCGGCCGGCGGCGGCATGACGAGCTTGCGTACGGCCTCGGTGCGCCGCGCCTGCGCCAGCTGGGCGTGCAGCCAGTCGGGGTCGAGCGCGCGCCTGGCGACGACGCCGGCCACGAAGGCCGCCGCCGCCGGGTGGGCGGCGTAGCTGGCCGCGGCGGCGGCGCGCTGGTCGCGCACCTTGCGGCGCACCGGGGCCTGCGCGGCAACGGCGTGCAGCGGCAACAGAGTGGCCAGGGTCAGCAGGCGGCGGCGCGTGGGCAGGGCAGTGGGCATCGGCGCATTATCGAGATGGACCGAGGCAGCTGCCGTGAGCTGGCCGCAGCGCAAGCCACGACCCCATGTGACCGACCGATCAGGGCCTTGCGCGGAACCGGCTCTGCCGGGCCGCTGCAAGAGCCCCCTCGGGGGGTGGCGAACGAAGTGAGCTTGGGGGCTCCATCACCGCACGGTGTAGCCGCGCCCTTCGAGGCAGGCGCCGCGGGCCCGTTCGTAGTCGCTGCGCCGCGCCGGCGTGGCGCCGGGCGTCTGGCCGGTGGCCGCGCCCGTGGGGTCGAAGCCGGTCTGCGTCACCGCCCACTTGTGGCATTCGTAGTCGTCGGTGGCCTGCTGCTCGGCGCTCTGCGCCTGCTTCGGGTAGACGTAGGTCTTCTCGGGCAGGCCGCTGTGGGTGCCGTCCACCGGCGGCGGCACGACCTCGTAGCCGACACCCGGCTGCTCGCGGTAGTAGACGCCGTTGGCATAGAGGTAGCTCAGGCCGCCGATGGCCAGCACGGTGGCGAGTGCCGGACGGTCGGTGATGACGATGCCGATGGGCGGGCGCACCACCACGTAGCCGCGCGGCCCGCCGGTGTACCAGATGCCGTCGTGGTAACGGTAGCCGACACCGCCCCAGAAGGTGACGCTGGCGCGCGGCGGTGGTGTGCGCACCACCCAGCCCGGTTGCGGGTAGTGGTGGTTGTGGCCGTGCGCGCCGTCGAACCAGCGCGGCGACGGGCTCACCCGTGCCGGCGGCGTGCCGCGGTGGCGGTCGCCGTCGCGGTGGCCGGCACGCTCGGCGCCGCGGTCGCGGCCGCCATCGCGGTCGGCGCCGCGCTCACGCGGATCGGCCTGCGCCGTTGCGGCGACGAGCAGCAGGGCGAGTGCGAGGCCGGCGGCGCGTCGGGGTGCGAGCCGGGTTTCGGGCCCGGGTGCGGGTTCCCGGGCGATCCGTCGGGCGGGGCCCGGCGCGCTGGGGCGGGTCTTCGTCATGGTGATGCTCACTCGACCTGGTAGCCGCGCCCCTGCATGCAGGCCGACATGGCGCGGCGGAAGTTGTTCGACGGCACGCGGGCCCGTTCGGCGGCTTCGGCCTGGCGCGCCCGTGCGTCTTCGTAGGCACGGTTGCGCGCGTCGCCGGCCGCGGCACCCAGCGCGGCGCCGAAGATGGCGCCGATGACGGCGTTGGCGCCGGCATGGCGCGGTGAAGACACCGCCGCGCCGAGGATGGCGCCGGTGGCGGCACCGGCCACCACGTCGGCACCGTTGGGGCCGGGTGGGGCGTAGTGGCGTTCGCGCACCACGTCGCTGCCCTGGCTGCGCACGGCCGTCATGCCGGGGTCGGTGCCGGTTTCGCGCACGGCCCAGCGGTAGCACTCGTAGCGGTCGCGGTCCTGCACGGCTTCGGGCTGGCGCAGCAGCGGGTAGAAATACAGCGGCGCCACGGCCACCGGGGGCGGCGGCGGCGCGCTGCGGTAGACGGGGTAGGCCGGCCGCGGCGGGCCGACGGGGGCGACGACACAGCCACTCAAGCTCAGCAGGCCGGCCAGCGCCAAGCCCAGGATGGTGGTGCGTGTCTTGGGCATGTTCATGTTCCGCTCAACGTGCGCAGTCTGCACCCGGGTTGACCGCGGCGGGCGTAAAGGAGTGCAAAGCCCACGCCGCCGCCGCGAGCCCGGCCGGGTGGCTTCAGGCGCGCACCGTGCGCAGTGCCGCCTGGAAGCGCCGCCACCAGCCGCGCTGCGGCAGCGGCGCGCCCGGCTGCGCATAACGCCGGCGGTCGAGTTCGTCCAGCAGCCGGGCGGCATGCTCGCCGTTTGCGCCCAGCGCGGCGCGCAGGCGCGCCGCGCGTTCACGTGGCGGGTGGTGCGGGCGCACGTCCACACCCAGCGCCTGCAGCCGCCGCAGCACACGCTGCTGCAGGCGTTGCCAGGGGTCCTGCCGGTGGCGGTCCCACCAGGCCCAGCCGGCGCCGGCCAGCGCCACGCCCGAGGCCACCAGCACCAGCAGCTTGGCCAGTTGCTGCCAGCTGGGTGCTTCGAAGCCCAGTTCACGCAGCAGGTCGAACTGCTGGCCGCGCGAGTAGTTCAGCACCCACTGGTTCCAGCGGTTGTTCACCGTCTCCCAGGCCTTGCGCAGGCGTTCGGCCAGCGCGGGGTCGATGCTGTTGACGGCGCCGGCGACGAAGCCCGGCGGTGCCACCAGGCTGCGCCCACGCTGCACCCGTTCGGGCGCCACAGCGGCCGTGGGGTCGACGCGGATCCAGCCGCTGCCCGCCTGCCAGATCTCGGCCCAGGCGTGGGCGTTGCGCTGGCGCACGACGTACCAGCCGTCCTGCGGGTCGGGGTCGGTGCCCTGGTAGCCGGTGACGATGCGCGCCGGCACGTCCAGGGTGCGCATGACGACGACGAAGGCACTGGCGAAGTGCTCGCAGAAGCCGAGCTTGCGGTCGAGCCAGAACTCGTCGATGGCGTCGCGTTCGTTCACCACGCCGTAGGGGCCGGGCTCCAGCGTGTAGGTGTAGCCGCCGCTGCGGATGTGCTGCAGCACGGCGGCGGCCAGGGTGCGCGCGTCGGCGTCCTGCAGGTCGGGGCGGCGGCGCAGGTCCACCGCCCATTGCAGCGTGCGCGGGTTGGCGCCGGGCGGCAGGTCGACGAAGTCGCGCAGGCCGATCACGTCCTCTTGCGGGCCGTGGCGGTGCTGCAGCCAGGCGCCGGCCTGCACCCGCACGCGCTCGTGCAGCGGCCGGTCGAGCTGCCACTGGCCGTCGGGGCGCAGCGTGGCGCGCCAGCCGGGCAGGTCGGGCGCGGTGTCGGCGCGGTCGGGCGTCATCTCCAGCAGCGGCAGCAGCGGCAGGCGGCTGGGCTCCAGCGTCATCTCGTAGCGCAGCGGTTCGCCGGCCCCGGCCAGGTTCAGCGGCGGCCGCAGCGCGGGCGGGAAGCTGGAGCGGCCCCGGGTCCACTCGCGGCCGTCGAAGCTGGCGAGCACCGGGCCGCGGAAGTACATCGCCTCGGGCGGCGGCACGGCGCCGAAGAAGCGCAGGCGCAGCGCGATGCTGTCGTCCTCGGCGATGCTGGCCACGCCGCCCAGTCGCAGGCTGCCGGACAGCCCCGTGCGGCCCTGGGCGTCCTGCGGCAGCCCCCACAGCGGCCCGATGCGCGGGAAGAGCACGAAGAGCAGCACCATCGCCGGCACGCCTAAAGCGCCGGCGCGCGCCGCCACCGCGCCGGCGCGCCGCAGCGGCGGCCGCCCCACCGGCATGTGGGCCAGCGTCAGCGCCGTCAGCAGCCCCCACACCGCCACCAGCATCCACAAGCCCGTGCCCAGGCTCTGCGAGTACAGGAAGTGCGTCAACACGAGGAAGAAGCCGAGGAAGAAGACGACCAGCGCGTCGCGCCGCGCGCGCAGTTCCAGCGTCTTCAGCGCCATCAGCACCACCAGCATCGTGATGCCGGCTTCCTTGCCCAGCAGCGTGCGTTCGCTCCAGAAGGTGCCGCCGGCCGCCAGCACCAGCAGCGCGACGACCGTCCAGCGGCCGGGCAGGGCACCGCCGCCCAGCGCCAGGCGTGCGCGCCAGCCCAGCAGCGCGGCGGCCATCACGCTGCACCACACCGGCAGGTGCAGCGCGTGCGGGGCGATGGTCCAGCCGATGACGAGCAGGTGGAAGAGCGTGTCGCGGGTGTCGCGCGGCAGGTGGGCCAGGCGCTCGGCCCAGCCGGCGGCGCCGTGTGGCGCGGCCTGCGGGGCAGGGCAGGCGGCGGCCGGTGTCATGCCCACAGTGCCAGCAGGTCGAGCGCGGCGCGGCGCTGCGCCTCGCCCTGGCCGGGCGGCAGTTCGCGGCCGGGCAGGCGCAGGCCGAAGTCGATGCCGTCGGCGTGGGCGCGCAGCACCCAGGCGGCCAGGCGCGACAGGCGCAGGTCGACATCGCCGCCGTGCGTGTCCTGCCAGTGCAGCCAGAGTTCACGTTGCGCCGCGCCGGCGGTTTCGCGGCTGACCAGTTCGCCGCTGTGCGCCACCTTCTTCCACACCACCTGGCGCATGGTGTCGCCACGCCGCCAGGGGCGCACGCCGTCGAGTTCGCTGCCGGCGCCGCGGCGCGCGGCGTGTTCGTCGCCGGCGCTGGCGCCACCCTGCGGCAGCGGCGGCGCGGGCTGTTCTGGCCGGGGCCAGGCCAGCACGCGGGCGGCCGGGCGCCACACCGTCCAGGCACGGAAGAGGCCGAAGGGGAAGCGGGTCTCGACGTGCAGCGTGGGCACCGCATGCCAGCCGCGGCGCGGTGGCGTCAGTGCCAGGTGCACACGCGCTTCGCCCCCGCGTGGCGCGTCGCACCAGACGCCGGGGTCGGCGCCGGCGCGTGCGTCGGCGTCCGGTGTCTCGAAGCGCAACGCCAGCGCGTGGCGTTCGTGGCCGGGGTTGGTGAGCACCACTTCCAGCAGCGCCGGTTCGCCGGCGAACACCGGCGCCGGCGGGCGCAGGTGCAGCGTCAGCCCGCGCAGGTTGCCGTGCGTGAGGTGCATGCTGACGAGGCCGGCGCCGGCGAGCAGGAAGGTCAGCGCGTAGCCCAGGTTGAGCTGGTAGTTGATGCTGGCCAGCAGCATGACCAGCAGCGTGGCCAGGAAGGTGAAGCCGGCGCGCGTGGGCAGGATGTAGACGTTGCGCTGGCCGAGCTGCCAGGTGTCGGTGTGCGGCAGGCGGTTTTCGAGCCAGCGCCTGAAACGCGCACGCGGCGACCAGGCCGCCCGGCCCTGCAGCGGCGGCAGCGCGGCCGCGTTCACGGAATCGGCACGGCCTCGACCATGGCCCGCACCTGTTCCACGGCGCCGCGCCCGGCGCCCGGCACGGGCGTGAGCCGGTGCGCGATGGCCTGCGGCAGGATGGCCTGGATGTCGTCGGGCGCCACGTAGTCGCGGCCTGCCATCAGCGCCCGCGCCCGGGCCACGCGCAGCACCGCGATGCCGGCCCGCGGCGACAGGCCTTCGACGAACCAGGCGCCCGAACGGGTGGCGGCGATCAGCGCCTGCAGGTAGTCCAGCAGCGCGTCGGCAGCGCGCACCGCCAGCACGGCCTGCTGCGCAGCGAGCAGGTCTTCGGTGCCCAGCACCGGGCGCAGCGCCAGCGCGGCGGCGCGGCGGTCGCCGCCGGTGAGCAGTTCACGTTCGGCAGCACGGTCGGGATAGCCCAGCGTGATGCGCAGAAGGAAGCGGTCGAGCTGGCTCTCCGGCAGCGGGTAGGTGCCGAGCTGGTCGCTCGGGTTCTGCGTGCCGATGACAAAAAACGGCTTCGGCAGCGGCAGCGTCTCGTTTTCCACCGACACCTGGTGTTCTTCCATGGCTTCGAGCAGCGCGCTCTGCGTCTTCGGCCCGGCGCGGTTGATCTCGTCAGCCAGCAGCACCTGCGCGAACACCGGGCCGGGGTGGAAGACGAAGCTGTCCTTCGCGCGTTCGAAGACGCTGACGCCGATGAGGTCGCTGGGCATCAGGTCGGCGGTGAACTGCACGCGCCGGAAACCCAGGCCCAGGCTGCTGGCCAGGGTGTGCGCCAGCGTCGTCTTGCCGACCCCGGGCACGTCCTCGATCAGCAGGTGGCCGCCGGCCAGCAGGCAGGCCACGCAGTCCTCGATCTGCGGCCTTTTGCCTACGACGATCGTGCTAATCTGATCCACCAGCCGTGAGAGCTGGCGCGCAAGGTTCACATCCATGCGCGGGACCATACCCGAATAACGGAGACCGGATTTCCAGATGAGCACCGTGTTCTACAGCCATCCCGACTGCCGACTGCACGACATGGGCGCCGGTCATCCGGAATGCCCGGCCAGGCTCGATGCCATCTCCGACCACCTGCTGGCCACCGGGCTGGACATCGCGCTCGA
>Ga0154020_10007048_pt1 | contig 13154 bp, 5 predicted proteins | sample Klosneuvirus_201_FD_109709 | JGI IMG/M metagenome (GOLD analysis project Ga0154020, IMG submission 109709) | Active sludge microbial communities from wastewater, Klosterneuburg, Austria - Klosneuvirus_20160825_MG | ecosystem: Engineered > WWTP > Aerobic digester > Activated sludge | place... | reverse complement strand
TCACGTCGCTGTCGAAGCGATGCGCGAAGTGATGGATACCGTTCCGATGCGGGGCCGCATCGTGATCGGCGAGGGCGAACGTGACGAAGCACCGATGCTCTACATTGGCGAAGAAGTTGGCGGAGGGAGCTTTTCAGACGAGGCTCGGTCCGAGTTTCCGGAAGTCGACATAGCCGTCGATCCACTTGAGGGAACCAATCTGTGTGCCCTCGGAGCAAATAATGCCATCGCAGTGTTGGCGGCGGCCGAACGCGGTGGATTGCTCAATGCACCTGACATCTATATGGACAAGATCGTCGTCGGTCCATCGTGTCGCGGCGCGGTCGATATCGATGCTCCGGTCGAAGATAACCTAAAGAATATCGCGCGACGACTAGGCCGTGATGTCGAAGACCTTACGATCATGTGCCTTGACCGAGGCCGTCACAAGGCACTTGTTGATTCAGTTCGTAACGCCGGAGCACGCATTCGTCTGATCTCTGACGGCGATTTGTCGGCCGGGATTTCAGCTGCCGTCGCGGGTACGAACATACACGCGCTAATGGGCATCGGTGGTGCGCCCGAAGGAGTCATTACGGCCGCTGCTATGAAGTGTCTGAATGGCGAGATCCAGGCAAAGCTCGTGTGGGACCCGGACCGATTGGGCGTCGACAAGTCAAAGGTTCCGCCCGAGGAAGAGGTGATGCGTAGGCTGAGCGAGATGGGAATTTCCGATCCGAATAAGATTTACGACACGAACGACCTTGCTCCCGGAAAAAAGATAATCTTCGCAGCGACGGGCGTGACCGACGGTGCGTTGCTCCGCGGCGTTCGCTTCTTCGGCGCCGGAAAACGCACCCACTCTGTTGTGATGACAAGTGATTCGAAGAGTATTCGTTTCGTCGATACCGTTCACGTTGAGGGTGGTCCTGACGCAGTCATCAGATTCTAAGGGTGCGTGGTGAAATTGATCAGATGGGAAACGATCGGTCGCTTTCTAGCCGGCGGTCGTTTCTCATTTTTAGATTTGTCAGGCAAATAGACAGATAATCTGGATGGGCGAACCCGCGACAAATTATATTCCGGTCGAGATCTACCAACGATTTAGGCAACAGGCTGTCCGCGTTTGGGTGGTAGGGCTTGTCGTCGTTTTAATTTGGGCGGCAGCGATCGTCGCTGCGCCATTGCTCAAGGCCTACGGTTTTCTGGCGGTCTCCGGCCCGCTGTATCATTTCTATAGCTTAATGTGCCATCAGATACCTGATCGCTCGTTTCACGTGGCAGGCGAGCAGTTTGGCGTTTGTTCGAGGTGTTTTGGCGTTTATTTTGGCTTAGTGGTCGGATTTGCGGTTTACCCGCTCTGGCGACCGATCGATGAAATCGAACCGTTGGGCAGAATATGGCTTTTTATGTCACTTGTGCCGGCGGGCATCGATTGGTCGCTTACTATATTCGGTATTTGGGAGAATACGCATTTGACCCGATTCGTATCCGGCCTAATACTCGGCGTTGCCTGTGCTACATACATCGTGCCGGCCATCGTCGAGATCAGCCGTAATTTGACCATCAGAAAGCTGCGTCAGTTGAACTGAGGTTGAACATTCATTGACTTGGGAACGTAGAGGGTTCAAGATTGTTATTATTAGTAAAATATGAGTTTTACAAAGAGTTCAGCATTAACAAGAGCAAAGCAAGATTTAGCCAAACGCCTCAACCTTTCGGTGACAGAAATATCCGAAAAAAGCGTTTCGGACAAGGAATTTCCGGATATGTCGCTCGGTGCGCCTGTCGATGGCGAGATGTCAGCCCAAATGATCACTAGCGGTTGGCTGATCGAATTTGAGACCCACGATCATAATTACGAATACAGAGCGGATAATTATCAATTACGACTGCACAACTATCACGGACGAAATTACGTCATAGAAGCATAAACGGTTTGGAGTAGTACTATGAATCGCAGCAATATTTGGATCCATATTGGTTTAGCAGTTGTATTGGTAATGCTCGCGGCGGTCGTGGGGCAGATCGAACGCTGGAAATCATCGCTAAGGTCGACTCCGTCCCGGACTGAGAGTGTAGACACAGCATCCGCCTCCAAAACACGCGCTCTCGCAGGCACGCCCGAAGTCCTTGTGAGATTCAAATTGGGCGCCAACCTTGACGTGATCCGTGCTATCGCCGCTGAGCGTAATGATGTGGTGACCGACGAGATCGAAGCTGTAAGCGGACTCGTGGAGATTAACGACCTTGACGATGCCAGCCCCGAAACTGTCGCCGCCGAATACGCCGCTCTCGACCTGGTCGAATACGCCGAACCCAATTACCGGATCAACCTCGACGACCCGGCGACGGTTCCGAGACAAAAGATTCGTGGCGAACGCATCGGGACAGCGAGCACTCCGGACGATCCATTATTCGCTGATCAATGGGCACTCAATAATTCCGGTCGGGACGGCGGGACAGCCCGTGCCGATCTTGACGCTTTGCAGGCTTGGGAAAAGACCAAAGGGGACTCGGATGTCGTGATCGCCGTCCTGGACACCGGTGTCGATTATACGCACGTCGATCTGCGTGAAAATATGTGGATCCGGCCGGCAAATATTCCGGCATATACTGATGACGAACTCGGTACCTACAATGACTTAAACGGATTTAACGGGACTGACCGTTCGGCGGATCCGATGGACGATAACGGCCACGGTACGCATTGTGCCGGAATAATCGGAGCCGAAGGGAATAATGGTGAGGGCATCACGGGTATTAACTGGACGGTGAAGATAATGCCGCTCAAGTTTCTGGGCCGAGGTGGGTCCGGCAATACGGATGATGCTATCGAAGCGATCAATTACGCTATAGACCGTAAGAAAAAGGGCGTAAATATTCGGGTCATCAGTGCGAGTTGGGGCTCTACCCAGCGGTCCAAGGCCCTCGAAGATACGATCAGAGCCGCGGGAGAAGCTGGAATACTCTTTGTGGCGGCGGCCGGCAACGACGGCAGCGACAATGATAAGCGCCCTCACTTTCCGTCAAATTATGATCTGCCAAACCTGATCAGCGTCGCCGCTCTTGATCGCAACGACAAGCTCGCATCATTTTCAAATTTTGGTAATAGATCAGTTCAAATCGCCGCTCCAGGCAAAGATATTCTCTCGACGTGGCTCAACAACGGCTATCGCGAAGCGTCAGGAACATCAATGGCTACGCCGTACGTTTCCGGCATTGCGGCCCTAGTCATCGCCGCTGAACCGGCGATCACGATGGAAAAGCTTAGAGCTAAACTGCTTAGCTCCGCTGATCAGCTCGACCAACTTTCCGGTAAGATCGCAAGCGGCGGACGTATTTGTGCCGCAAACGCCACGAACTGATCACACACAAAATCCAACTTTAATAGTTACGAAAAGCTCAATTTTAATAAATTGAGCTTTTTTGTCGTATTTTGTTGCAATTTTTCGCATACACCGACATAGGCAGATTTCAATTCAATTCTGGAGATATAGAATGTCGATCAAACCGGTTTTGTCGTTTCGAGGTTTAACTTTAGTTACTTTCGTGCTGAGTCTGCTGGGAATAGCGACATTTGCCTTTGGCGAACGCATTTTCCCCACGGTGCTGACCGAGATTTTTTACGCCTCGGCCGCAGGACAGGACAGCAGGGTGGAAACCGAAAAGGCGTCGACGAATACTGCTGAAAAGCATCGTCCGACCGTTTGGAAAGCCCTCGGAGCGGATGACAGGATCATTTTCGGGGTTGGGGATAGAGGTCGGTGGGATGTGAACCGTGTTGACAAAGTTCAGATGCTCGCGCCGATGGGTACTCCGCAGGATCTAGCGACACTCAAGGATTTTGAGCCTTCGTGGTCGGCCGATGGCTCGAAGATCGCGTTCGTGAGTCTTCGTAATCATCCGCCTTTCGATAACACCTACACAATAGATAATTATCGCCGGATCTATACAATGAACGCTGATGGAAGCGACCAGACTCTCGCCGCCGGCGGTCTCCTCGGCCCTGAATCCGAGCCATCGTTTTCGCCCGATGGTGAGAAAATCGTTTTTGTCGCGCAATACAGCGGTTACGATCCCGGGATATACACGGTGGACATACATGGTAACGGCACCGCTACGCGGGTAGATACAACCGCGTGTATGCCAAATGGACTCCATGGTTGGAAGTCGGGCGGAACGCGTAATATAACCCAATCGGATAGCTCACAGCCGGGATTCCTCGGTTATGACACACCAAATTTTTCGCCAAACGGGGACTGGATCATTTTTGGCAAAATTGAACGCGGAATCATCGGCCTGTTGCCCTACGGGAACTACGTCTACAAAGTTCCGGCAAACGGCAGCGGCGGTTGCAGCGTTCTTTATGAGCCGCAGAGTGCGTCCTCATCACCCCCAACCGCCGCGAGATACTCGCCGGACGGCACCAAAGTTTCTCTTTATCACGTCGAGGGTTTCGGAGAAACGGCGGTTCGAAAGCTTCGGATCATCAATGCTACCACCGGAGCCATCATCGAAGACCACACTCCAGTTGAATTTTTTGGAAATGCAGTATGGTCACCGGGCGGAACAAAGGTCGCGTACCCGACAGGCTACTACGACACAAAATTGCAACAGGATGTCGTGGGGCAACGAATTGGCACCTATGATCTCACGTCGTGGACGAGCGAGACGGTCTTCGACTCAATGGGAGCCGACGGCGTCCGAGGCTTGAGCTGGGGCACACCACCTGCGGCTGGTCCCGCCTTGTCGTTGCGAATAAATCAGCCAAATCCTGTCACATCGGGCACTTCTACCACAGCGACAGTCTATCTGAACGAACCGGCCCCGACCGGCGGAGTAACCGTTTCGCTTCAAGCTCTCGGAGCGATAGGGGCGATGACCGTTCCATCGTCAGTGGTTATTGCTGAAGGTGAAACACAAGCAGTATTTACTATCGATACCGAGATCAGCAATCTCTATCGCAGTGCGGAAGTTCTTGCGACGCGCCCGAGTCCCAATTTTGCGCAGGCCCAAGCAACGGTTTCTTTGGCTCCAGCAAAGCCGGATCTGCGAGCCGTTTCGCTTACGGTTCCTCCGGCGGTGGGTGTCAATCAAGGATTTGATATCTCATGGGTGGTCGATAATATCGGCGAGGCTTCAACAGGAACCAACGGAGGTGTTGATGCGATCTATCTTTCGACTGATGACATTCTCACCGGTTCGGACACCCTACTTTACTCTCAGCCGAACCCAGCCTCCCTTGCTGTAGGAGCGAGTCGTACTGTTTCCGGCTTTCAATTGTCCATTGCGGACTATTTAGCTACTCAACCAGGACTCTACTATTTGATTCTTTATACGAACCCCTTCGGCGCGATCGATGAAGCCGGACGTACCTCGAATAATACGGTCACAATACCGATCCAGGTGAACTACCCCGACCTCGTTATAGAGAATCTGGCAGTTCCTGCAAATACAGAGCCGAACGTGCCATTCACGGTCACGTTCAATATTCGAAATATCGGTGGGGCTAATGCAGCCAATCCATTCAACACTCGAATATCCGTCTCCACGGATGCGTTTTTTGGGAATAGCGACGATTCAACGCTCGCGAACATCAACCTTAACAGTCTCGCCGCAGGAGCCACGAGTGCCCAATCTCGTAGCGTGACTATTCCGACCGTTCCTTCTCGTCCAAACGGAACGATCTATATTTTTGTTAAAGCTGATACGGATAATACGATCATCGAAGGCTCTCAGATTACTCCCGAAGAGATCAACAATACATCTTCACAAACGACGCAGTTCGAGTATCGCGTGCCGGATCTGCAGGTAACATCGACGAGCACCGCGGTCGAGGTCGACACGGACGCTGCATTCCCAATGACATGGACAACGACAAACACTGGCAATAAGGCGGCCGGAACATTTTCGGAGAGCGTTTATTTTTCGCCCGATAATCAGGTCGGCAGCGATTTGCTGCTCGGAACGTTTCCATTGCCGGGCGGCCTCGCAGCTGGCGCGTCGGTTGAACGTATCCAGAACGTTACGATCCCAACGGGAGCTATACCTACGTCAGGCGACCATTATGTTTACGTTCTTACGGATAGTCCGTCGGTTATCAACGAAGGCGAGAATGAGAATAACAATTCTCGCTTTCAGCCGGTGTTTGTTCGCCGCTTGCTGAGGCCTGACCTCGTCATTACAAATATCACAGCTCCGCCGACGGCGTTTTTCGATCAAACGATACAAGTTCAGTGGACGGTCACGAATAATGGGCTCGGACCAACGAATGCGCTCGCTTGGAAGGATCGAGTAAGTGTCAATACCACCGGATCTTCGACGACGAACGCCCTGATCGACGTTGATAGCGCCGGCGCACTTGCTCCGGGCGAGAGCTATATAGCCTCGGCGACAGTTAAGATACCGCGGGGCTTCAATGGTTCTTATCTTTTCGTCGTTACTACCGATATCAACGGCGCTCTGAACGAAGAAAATACGACCAATAATAAGCTGACGCGAGCGATCACACTAAACATTCCGCCATTGCCGGATCTCACTGTTTCTAATGTGCAAGCACCGGTTCAGGCATTTGCCGGCGGTCCGATCAACGTAGGCTGGCAGGTCAACAATATCGGCAACGCGGCGGCGGCAGGTGACAATGAGGCTCTCAACAAACCTTGGAGTTGGGCAGACAAAGTTTATCTGTCGAGAGACACCGTCTTAAATACTTCGCAGGATCGTTTGATCTTCACGAAATCAACCCGTACAACTCCACTCCCGGCAGGAGCGAACTATACGACTAACACGTTTGTTGCCACTACAACCGGCGGTGATTATGTGAAATTGCCGAATGACGTTCAGGGGCAATATTACGTTTTCGTCGTAGCCGATACTAACAACACAATCTACGAGTTCAGTGCGGAAAATAATAATTTCGCATACGACGAGGTAGCCCCCGGATCTCCGATAAATATCATCCAGACGCCGCCCGACCTCGTTATCAACGCACAACCCGCCGCACCTTCAACGGCCTCAGGTGGCCAATTTATTGACATTAGCTTCACGGTTTCCAATCAAGGCGCATTTCCTACCGCTGGAAATTGGACAGATGCGATATATCTTTCGACCGATCAGACGTACGGAGCTGACGATACGATCCTAGGAACGAAACCCACGAGTTCGCTAGCTGCGGGCGAGAGTCGACTCGTCGAAATGCGAGTGCAGTTGCCGACGTGTGTATTGACCGGAGACTATTATCTGATCGCAAGGACCGATACCGGAAATATGGTAGGCGAATTTGATCCGGGTTACGACGCCGAGGCTAATAATTATAGTCCGGTCAGACCTATCTCAATTACGACACTGCCGGCCGATCTGATCGCGTCCAATGTCCAGTTTTCACCAATAACTACGCCTGGACAATCGGTTTCGGTGTCGTGGACGGAATCAAATATCGGGACCGGTCCGGGGCCATATCAGTGGACCGACCGCGTGCTTATTACCTCACTTGAAGGGCTTGGTTCATCTGAAATTGGACGAGCCACTCACCAGGGAGCGATCGCTGCCGGCCAGTCTGCCTCTCGAAACGCAAACGTAAATCTCCCGTCATATATGCAGGGTGAATATGTGATAACGATCGAGACAGATTACAATCGAAATGTAATTGAATGCGGAACCGGTGAGGATAATAATACGGCTAGTTCCGGGCCTTTCTCGGTGGCAAACAATCTGCCCGACGTCGTTGTCGATAGTGTCTCGGTGCCCGCGGGACCGATACAGGTCGGAACCTCATTCCCGGTCGGATACACAGGCCGAAACGCCGGCGGACAGTTGACGACCTTCGGAGGTTGGCACGATGTCGTTTATCTATCGAGCGACGCATCACTTAGCGCAAGTGATATCCGAATCGGTAACGTCAGTCAACAGGATAATCTCGCTCCGGGGCAGACCTATTCTCAAACCGTAAACGTAAGCACCGGAAACGTTGCCGCTGGACAATACTATATTTTGGTCGTTGCGGACATTGACAACAACGTTTACGAGGGCCCGTACAACAGCATTTACGAAGGAAATAATCTTCGAGAGTCGACCCCGATCATAGTTACGTCGCCCGACGTTGACCTTCAAGCCGTTGTGAATTCGGTAACAACGCCGACCTACTCCGGCACTAACGTTATCATAAACTGGACCGTTACAAATACGGGCGGTACATCGACCTTAGGAAGTTCTTGGACCGACTATATTATTCTTTCGCGCGACTCGGTTATCGATTCGACCGACAAGCGACTCGGTTACGTTGTCCACAACGGGGCGCTTGCCGGAGGAGCGAATTATTCCGAATCGCGATCGATCGGCATCCCTGCCGGACTTACTGATCTGTATCGGATATTTGTTGTGACTGACTACAACAATAGTGTCTCGGAAAGCAGTGATTCAAATAATATCAGCCCGGCGTACAACGTAAATTTAGAGCTGCCGCCGCCGGCTGACTTGAATGTTACAAATATCTCGGTTCCTGCCGGTGCCACACCCGGCGACGGAGCGTTCTTCCAATGGACCGTACAAAATTCGGGCACTTACCCGGCGATCGGCCCTTGGCGCGACAGCGTTTATTTATCGCGAGATCAATTTTGGGATGCTTCTGATTATCTGATCGGCCAGAAAGACCGCACGGGATTGCCGCTCGGTCCTTCGGCGACAGAGGTCGAATCTACCGGTTTCACGATCCCGTTCATTGAGGAAGGAGACTATTATGTGATCGTGCGGCTCGATTCGCAGAACCGCGTCCGCGAAAGCAACGAAGCAAACAATGTATTGACATCGGTGTCTCAGATGCCGATCACGGTCCAAGCTCTAACGCTTAACACGCCATTCATGACGACGTTATTGAACGGCGGACAGAAGTCATTTAGGTTCGATGCTCCTGCTGATGAGACGATCGTTGTTTCACTCGATGGTGAAACCGGCAATTCGAACGAACTTTTCACAAACTTTTACTCTGCAGCGAGCCGTGCCGATTACGATTTTCAAGGCTCGGGCGAGAGGACGGCGGATCAAGAAAACGTTATCGGAAATACTTACGAAGGCCGATACTATTCAATGGTCAGCCACGACTTTATACAGCCTCAAAATGTTCTGTTTGATAAACAGCCCGAAAAGGTCGTCAATGGCCAGATCGGAACGATCCCGGTTCCCCCGCAAAATATATCGATTACAGCGAATTTGTTGCCGTTCTCGATTCGACAGGTTTCACCGGCTGTCGCGGGTAATCAGGGCGAGATAACGATTTCTGTCGACGGAGCAAAGTTCGCTTCCGGCGCGACGGTTATGCTCGTCGGCGCGGATACGTCGGTCATTACGCCTAGAATAACCAAGAACAGTAGTTCAAGAATCGTTGCACTTTTCGATCTGAAAGAAAAAGCGGCCGGCGATTATGACGTGGTCGTTACCAATCCTAACAATCAGACCACGACCCGTACCGACGGCTTTAAGATCGTCAACGGCGGCGGGCACAGCCTTAGGCACTCCGCCATTGGGCCGAGCGCTGCTCGAATCGGAAATGCACGGGCACGCTTTACTTTTACAGTCCATAACGATGGGCTCAATGATGCGTTTGCCGTGCCGCTAATGATCGCTTTTCCGACGAATGTGGCTTATGAACTCGACCGCGGAAATTATTTTGATATGCCGGCGGAACTCCTTCCACAAGGAATGCCGCCGATGGAGCTCACTTTCGATAGCGACGGAAAGAGATATCTTTTTTTGATCGCTCCAATTGTCCGAAGCAAACGCGAGATCAATGTCAATATTGACTTTACTATGACATTCCTTGACCCGCTGAAGATCGGGTTCGGTATCCTGCCCCCACTTTTGGAAGTACTTCAGGCGGGACAGCCGTCGGCGGAAGAGTTAGCAAATCTCACAAGGCTTACCAGTCCAAACGCACTCACACCCGGTGAGTTATGTCTCGTAGACTTTTCGAGGGCGATGTTCTTCGCGATGCTTAGTTTATTCCCGGGCGCCGGCTGCGGTCCTCTGCTCATTACTGTAATCCCGGTCGTCGACAATATTTCCGGTCTGGCGATGTCATACATTGCCAATGATAAGCTTAGCTTTGGCGACGTAGTAACAACCGGCATTGGGCTTTTTTTGGGTGTAATCGATGATATCGGTCAATGTGTTGGCAATGAACTTCCGTACATTAAATTTGCAAACGCGGTTTGGACGATCGGTAATTTAATCAAGACCTATATTAGCTGCATACTAGCAGAATATGAATATGATGTAAGTCGCATAAGAGCGGTCGATCCGAACGAGAAGCTCGGACCGAAAGGGTTTGGAACCGAAGGATTCGTGCCTATAGGCAGGGAGATGCTTTATCGGATAAACTTCGAAAATGTATCGTCGGCCACTGGGCCGGCTCAGAAGGTAATTATTACGGACCAGTTGCCGCCGACGCTTGATCCTAGGACCGTACGGCTCAAGGAGATCGGATTTAAGCAGAACGTCGTAGTCGTGCCAAATAATCAGGCCTATTATCAGTCCCGGATACAACTTGGCTCGGATCTGAATGATCTGTATGCGGACATCTCGGCCGGGTTGGATATTGTAAATGGAAAAGTCACCTGGACACTTAACGCGATCGATCCTCAGACGGGTGAAACTCCGCTAGATCCAACTTTCGGCATCTTGCCGCCGAATAACGAAGATCACGATGGCGAGGGTTTTGTGACCTTTACTATCCAACCAAAGGCGACGTATCCGAATCGCACGGCGATCAATAATTCGGCGACCATTATTTTTGACGAAAACGAACCGATCGTAACGAACACGACCGCAAACCTTCTCGACAGTGTTGTTCCTATGAGCACTGTCGCTCCTTTACCGGCTACATTGGATTCACCGGGTATCTCGTTCAGTTGGAGCGGAACGGATGACGCCGATGGTTCAGGTTTTGATAGGTGTGAGATACGTGTGTCGACGAACGGAGGGGCGTTCATTCCAATTTTCTCAGAGACAAATTTGGTTGGGAGCAGTAATTTCACCGGACGCTGGGGCAAGCATTACGCATTTCAGTCCATTTGCAGCGATTTTGCCGGAAACGTAGAAATGGCACCAACGCAACCGGACGCCGAGACTACCGTCCTCGGCGGCGATACAGAGGGTGATGTGTCGCCTCGACCGAATGGCAATGATGGCCAGGTGGCAAGCGATGACGTCGCCCAGATACGGCGATTTATCACCAAGCTCGACACCGTAATGGCCTATAACGAATTTCAGCGTAGCGATACGGCCCCGCGCTTGGATGGCGGTAATGGAGCCTTATCAGTAGCGGACGTGATCCAGGCCCGAAGATATGCTGCATCGCTTGACCAGCGTGCAGAAGCCGCGGGCCCGAATGACGCTCTGCCATACTCACCAAAGCCGGTCCCGGGCAAACGATCGTCGCTTCTGCCGCGAGAGGTCAAGCCGGTCAGCCTTTATAGGGATGGCACCAAGGTGATCATTGGAGTAGATATTGAGGCACAGGGCGACGAGGCCGCGATCGGATTCGCACTGAACTTCGACACGGCAGTGTTAAGTTCGCCTTCATTGATCGAACTGGGGCCCGACGCCTCCGGAGCGGTACTTACCGTGAACGATTCACAGGCGGCGAGCGGAAAGCTCGGGATTGCTATCGACAAGGCACCGGGTTCGCCCTTTGCCGCCGGCACTCGGCGAGTACTTTATGTTGCATTTGAGGTTGCTCCGGTCCACCCGGACACGACAAATATCAGTTTTGTCAGCGATCCGGTGATAACGGAGGTCGTCGACGGCACCGCAACACCTCTATCGACAGTCTTTTCCGCGGCAGATATATCGCTTTTGGCGCCGACCGCAGCGAATGCCAGCATCGAAGGCACGGTAACTAGAGCCAATGGCTCCGGGCTTTCGGGAGCAACGGTGGTACTCGGTGGGGTTCAGGGTTCGAGGCGGTCCGTATTGACGAACGGCTTTGGGCGTTTCAGATTTGATGACGTGACCGTCGGCGAGACCTATACCATTGATGTGCGGGCAAAGGGCCTAATGTTCAGGTCGCGGTTGATCACGGTCACGGAGGATGTCACCGGTCTCGAGATCGGCCCGGAACCCTGATCGGAAGTGAATCGTCCACGCTAACGAAAGCCGGCCCCGCCCACTCGGGATGCCGGCTTTCTGGCATTCTGGCTGACAACGAGAGTGGCGTCGTCGACCACGGAATTCCGGCCCTACGTTATGCGTTGTACGAACAAACGATTTGCGACATCAACGACCGTACCGCTGCTCACACGACCATTTCCAGCAAATTATCAAAACTGCTAAGACGAGTGTTGTCAACAGATTGCAGGCTTTCTGAACAGCTTAGCTAGAGTTTGGCACGCCTTTTGCAATTAGTGATATCGAGCAATGGCCAAAACATTGCCACCGAAAACGATAAGGGGATAAAACAATGACTCGAATAAAAACATATATGGCAGTAGCAGCATTTTCGTTATTGGTTCTGGGTTTACCGGCCATCGCTTCGGCTCAGTGGGGCGGGCAGAACGGTCCCTATGGGCAAAACGGCGGTTACGGCAATGGCGGTTATGGTAACAACACAAATTACGGCAATATCCGTTCTACCGTGCAGAATCTAAAGATGCGTGCGAAGAACTTTGAACGGATGACCGATCAGAACGGTCGTTATGGTAACTATAGCAATGGCAATATCGAAGACCTCGCGGATCAATTCCAGAAAGCGGCTAATAAATTTGAGGATAAGTATGGCCGTGGACGTAATATGGACAACAGTGCTGATGAAGCACGTCGAGTGATCGAGATCGGTTCCAGGATCGATAGCCAAATATATAACTCGCGGGGCAATGATGTACTTCAAAACCAGTGGAACGAGATCAGCAATGATCTGCGGATAATTGCGAACGCCTACGGGATTAACTACTACGGCGATCGAAACAATCGAAACAATCGAAATAACCGCGGTAACAGCAACGGCAATTGGCGTGACCGACTACCGATCCGGCTGCCCTTCTAAGCGAATCTTCGCGTATCAAACTGAAGTCCCGGGCCTCAAACGGCCCGGGCTTTTTCCATTTTTCGCGCAAGTTCGCTATATTCTCGATATGTCGGGAACGCTTTACCTTGTTACTACGCCGATCGGCAACTTGAAGGAC
>Ga0154020_10007047_pt1 | contig 13155 bp, 13 predicted proteins | sample Klosneuvirus_201_FD_109709 | JGI IMG/M metagenome (GOLD analysis project Ga0154020, IMG submission 109709) | Active sludge microbial communities from wastewater, Klosterneuburg, Austria - Klosneuvirus_20160825_MG | ecosystem: Engineered > WWTP > Aerobic digester > Activated sludge | place... | reverse complement strand
GGGTTCGTTCGCGTCGTGGTGCGGCCGAGTTGACGCGCGGCCGCGTGGAGACGCGAGGAGGCACGTATATGGATCGTGAGACGTATCGAAACTGGCGAGACCTGATCAAGCCGAAGGCCCTGGTCGTCGACAAAGACACCCTGACCCAGACCTACGGCAAGTTCTTCGCGGAGCCGCTTGAGCGCGGCTTCGGTATCACGCTCGGCAACGCGCTCCGTCGCGTGCTCCTGTCGTCGCTCCAGGGCGCCGCGGTCACCTCGATCAAGGTCGACGGCGCGCTCCACGAGTTCACGGCGCTCCCCGGCATCACCGAGGACGTCGCGGACATCATCCTCAACCTCAAGGACCTCCTCATCAAGATGAGGACCTACGACCAGAAGACGCTGCGGCTCGACAAGAAGGGCCCCACTGTCGTTCGCGCCTCGGACATCGAGACGGACAGCACGGTCGAGATCCTGAACAAGGACCTCGTCATCGCCACCGTCGGCGAGGACGGCCATCTCAAGATGGAGATGACCTGCAAGAAGGGTCGCGGCTACGTTCAGGCCGACGCCAACAAGGTCGGCACCATGCCGGTCGGTGCGATGCCGATCGACTCGATCTTCTCGCCCGTGAAGAAGGTCAACTACCACGTCACCAACGCGCGCGTCGGCCAGCAGACGGACTACGACAAGCTGACCCTCGAGGTGTGGACCGACGCGTCGATCTCGCCGGAAGACGCGGTGGCCTACGCGGCCAAGATCATCAAGGACCAGCTCTCGATCTTCATTAACTTTGAGGACGAGATCGAGCCCGAGATCACGGTCGCGCCGGAGCCGGAGCAGCCCTTCAACGAGAACCTGCTGCGCACGGTGGACGAGCTCGAGCTGTCGGTTCGCTCGGCCAACTGCCTGGCGAACGCGAACATCAAGTACATCGGCGACCTCGTTCAGAAGACCGAGAGCGAGATGCTGAAGACCAAGAACTTCGGCCGCAAGTCGCTGAAAGAGATCAAAGAGATCCTGGCGGAGATGGGGTTGAGCCTCGGGATGAAGCTCGACAACTGGCCGCCCAAGGATCTGAAGAAGTAGGGCTCAGCCCACCGAGGAGATCTCGGCGGGCAGCCACTCGGAGAAGACGATGCGCCACGGTAATGACCACCGAAAGCTCGGCCGGACCTCGGCCCACCGAAAGGCCCTGTTCTCGAACTTGGCCAATGCTCTGATCGAGCATGAGCGGATCACCACGACGGACGCCAAGGCCAAAGAGCTGCGGCGCGTGGCGGACAAGCTCGTGACGATCGCCAAGAAGGGCGCCGCTGGCGGCGTCGCCGGAGTGAACGCGCGCCGCGAGGCGCTCAGCTTCCTCCGGAGCCGCGCCAACATCGACCGGCTCTTCGATACGATCGGGCCGCGCTTCCGCGACCGCAAGGGCGGCTATACGCGCGTCATCAAGGCCGGCAACCGGCCCGGTGACAACGCCCCGCTGGCGATCATCGAGTTCGTCGACCGCCCGGCCGCTTCCGCCGAAGAGTAGGCCCCTCCACGGAGCTTTGCCTCCCGCCCGGAGAGGCGGCCCCTACTGGCGGCAAGCTGTCCGCGCGTGTGTGAGCCGGTTTTCGAACGGGATCCACCGTCTCCGGATTCTTGCGGGCCCTGCGCGGCCAGCAAAAGCACTCCTCCAAGGGTCAATTTCCGAATGTCGACCGAAGCGGCATGGGACGAGCTCACGCGTGCCGCCGATCCCGGGGCTGCGCTCCTGGGACACCTTCGTTCGCTTGTTCGTGCGCCCTCCGCGGTGCGTGCCCTCGAGGCGCTGTGCGGAGCGGTCCTCGAGGTGGAGCGCGGCGAACACTGGGGCGATCCCGCGCTGAAGCTCAGCTTCCCGGCGGCGGAGGACGGCGAGGTGCTCGAGGATGAGCCGCCGCTGGTGCTGTGGGCATCGCTGCCCTTCGCGGGTCAGGCCCATCCCAGCGTCCCGGCCAGCGTCGCGGCGCTGACGCGGGTTCATGCCAGCCTCTACGTGGAGCGCGAGGAGGACCACCTCGCCTGTTTTTATGGGCTCGACGAAGTGGGCCGACTCATCGCCCGCGGCACCCTCACCGATCCGAGCTTTGAGCCCGCGTACGCCACGTCCCTGGCGTCTTGGGGTGCCACCGTCGACGGAGCAGCACCGACGGTCGACGTGCTCCCGAACGGCTGGGTGGTCTTCGATCCTCGCCCGAGCGCCGCCGAGCCGACGCTGCGCTGGGTCAGTGAGGAGTTGCGGGAGCTGGGGGCGCCTCTGTGGCCGGAGCTGTCGACGGGGGAGGCGTTGTTACGGGTTTTCTCGGCGGTGGCGCTAGGGTGGAGCCCGGTGCATTTGGCGCGGCGTGAGGCGCTCGGCTCGCGTCGCGCGTGACGGCCAGCGGCTCAGGTGGCCGAGAGCTCGCGGGGCACTAGGGCTCGTACGATCCCCGCCAGAAGGAGCAGCGCCCCGAAGGTCGCCACGATCGTGGCTCCGGTCGGGAGGTCCCAGGCCCACGAGCCCGCCAAGCCCATCGTGCTCGCCAGCACCGCGAGCACCCACCCCGCGATCAAGCGGACGGCGATGCGCTTGGAGAACATGCTGGTGATCACCGCGGGGACGATGAGGTACGAGAACACGACCAAGATGCCCGCCACCTGCACAGAGATCGTCACGACCAAGCCGAACAGCAGGTAGAACAACAGATCCCACCACTCCACCCGCTTGCTCTCGGCCTCGGCTTGGTCCGGATGCCAGGAGATCTGGATAAAGCGCTTGGCCAAGGCGATCTCGGCTAGACCGATCAACGAATACGCCACCAAGTCCCGCAGCACCTGATCCCAGCTGGCGAGCAGCAAGGTACCCACCAGGGTGTCCTTGATGTGGTCTCCCCCGTGGGGCGAGCCGCTCAGCACCAGGACCGTGACCGCGCTGGCGACCGCATAGACCACGCCCACCAGGGCTTCCTGAGAGACGCTCTTTCGAGCGCGCCGCGTGAACGCGAAGATCGCCGCGCCCACGGCGGTGAAGCTCATGGCTGCGACGTGGGCCAAGAGACCGTGCTCGTCCGCCCCGAAGACCTCCGCCACCGTCGCCCCCAGCGCCGCGACCTGCGCCAGCGAGAGGTCCACGAAGATCACCCCGCGCTCCAAGATGTGGAGCCCGAGGTAGACGTGGATCGCCGCGATGAAGAGGCACATCACGAAGGGAGCGGCGAGGAAGCTGAGCGCGTCGAGCATCGTCAGGACCCGCGTCGCTGATCGGCCATGGCCTTGGTGAAGCTCCCGACCAGCCGATCCATCAAGGCCTCGTAGCTGTCGATGCCCTCGGCGCCACCGATGGAGGTCGGGAGCACGATCAGCTGGGCTCCGCTGCGCTCTGCCACCAGCTTGGACGTCGCCTCGTCGTAGTAGTTCTCGTGGAAGAGCACCGGGACCTTGGCGGCCTGCATCTGCCGGATCAGCGTGGCGAGGTGCGAGGCGCCCGCGGGGATGCCGGGCTTCTCTTCCACGTAGCCCAGAGCCTCTAGGCCAAAACGCCGGTAAAAGTAGTTGAAGGTCGCGTGGTAGGTCACGATCTTGGTGCCGCGGAAGGGCGCCATCGTCGCGCTCCAGCGCTTGTTCGCCGTGTCGAGGCGAGCGAGCAACGCGTTCAAGTTCGCGGCGTAGCTCGGGGCATGATCGGCGTCGAGCTCGGACATGCGCGCCGCGAGCCCTTGCGCGGCGAGCTTCATGTTCTCCGGATCCAGCCAAAAGTGCGGATTGCCGTAGGGGTGCAGATCTCCTTTGGATCGATCGAGCGCCCCCGTCGGCACGTCGATCGGCGCGATCGCCGATCCGGCCTCGTAGTAGCCGCGATGGCCTGGGCTCACCTCTGGGTTGCGCGCGCCTTGAATCAGCAGCGGGAGCCACCCGACCTCCAGCTCGAGCCCGACGGCCACCACCAAGTTGGCCCGGCTGAGCGTGACCATGTAGCTCGGCTTGGCCTGCACGAAGTGCGGGTCCTGGGCGCCTTTGCAGATCGTATCGACCGCGACGTCTTTGCCGCCGATGGCTTTGGCCAGATAGCCGAGGTCGCTCGTGGTGGTGACGACCCGCAGCTCCGCCCGCGCGGCGCCGGGGAGCACCACCGCGATAGCGGCGGCCAAGGTCAGAAAGTGCCTGAGTAGGTGGTTCATAGACGCTCCTTCAGTAAGCATGAGCCGGGTGCGATCCGATCGAGAAAACAGCCTGCAAAAAGACCTCATGGCCCGCAGGTTTTTCGTGCTCCGCGGCTTGGTACGCGTACTGGAGCCTGAGCAGCGAGAACTCGCTCGGCACGAAGGCCACGAGCCCCTCGCCCCGCCAGGTCCGACCCGCCGGCCCCGCCGGGACGCCGAGCACCGCGCCGCGCGCCTGGACCCACCAGCGCGTGGCGACCTGCCAGCGCAGCGAGGTATAGGCGCCGCCGATCTTGTCGTCCTCGGGCGCGCCGGGCCGCGCGACGTACAGGTACTCGCTGGACCAATCGATGCCGAAGTCCCGCTCGTGTTCGAGGGGGCGCCACTTCAGGGTCAGATCTCCGCCGACGATGCTGGTGAAGCCGCCGAAGCCGTTCTGTCCGCCGGCCCAGCTCCCGCCGAGCTCGAGGGTGGTGGCCTCACTCAGCTCGAACAAGGTCTTGAGGTGCCCGAGGTAGGCGAGGTCGCGATCGTTCTTGGGCGCAGTGCCCATCAGCGGGCTCCAGGTGCCGCGGAAGACCTGGCCCGTGAGCTCGGCGAAGAAGGGCAGGGGCAGCAGCAGCTCCGCCGAGACACCTGCGTCACTCAGTCCTTCGGGGCCGAGCAGCGCGCGCCAAGGGAGGGGCCCGTTCAGGAAGGGATAGGCGTGGGTGTGCAGACGGTTGTGCTTGCCGAAGCTGGCGTGCATTTGTCCTGCTCGGACAGTGACCCGCGGGAGCTCTAGGGTGCTCAGGAAAGCCTCCTCGATCTCCACCCCCTCCTCGCTGGCGGTGAGCACCACGTCCGCCCGAAAGTAGGGATCGACGATCGCGCTGGCCTGCAGCTCCACCTCTTGCAGATGGATGCCGCTCCGCAGATCGCCGGCTGGGTTGTCCTCGGGCGTCTCGCCCGAGCGCATCCCGAAGTAGAAGATGCCGTTGGCGCTGATCGCTGGGTTGAAGGCGGTCGAGAGGCCGCGGGAAGAGGCGTTGCCAGTCGAGCTCGCGGAGGCGCTCCCGTCCTCTGCGCGCGGGGCCTCCGCTGGACGCCCTTGGATGGCCGCTAGCTCCTGGGCGAGCTCGGCCTCGAGCGCGGAGCTCGAGGTCGAAGTGGTGGTGGTGGTGGTGCCGCCCAGGTCCTCGGCAGACGCGCGCGCGGCCCAGGCAATCGAGCAACACAGCAGCTTAGAAAACGGTCGAATCCTCACGGTCAGGCTCCAGCGAGACAGACCCCGTGCGCATGCCAGCGCGCGGGTTCATTGATGGCAAAAAGGGGCGAGCCTAGCTGTGGACGGAAGGCGGAGAAGCCTTGGGCGCCAAGGCCAGCGCCGGGACCTGCGGGTGGGCGAGGGCAGGGACGAGGCCGCTACAGACCTGCGAACCCAGCAGGGCGGGCCCGACCAGGGGCGCTGCCTCGGGGGGCGCGCTCGGCGAAGGGGGGACCGCTGCCAACGCACAATGCTCGTCGGCGTGCGGTGCCGGTGCCCTTCGCGTGGACTCCAGGACCGGACCCTCGTTGGCCTCGCGAGCATGGGTCGCTTGGCCGTCGGGCCCGAGGTGGGTCAGCTCGCCGTGCTCGGGGCAGACCCCATGGCGGACGATCAGGAAGTGGAGGGCCGAGCTGAGCGGGCCGACCAGGACGACGAGCGCGAGCAGGGTCGCCAGCCAGCGAAGGACCGGGCGCTTCTTGGAGACGCTGGCGGCGGCGGGCAACACGAGGAACCGACGCGGAGGGTGCGCGGGCGCGCTGTGCCGTGTCAACGCACATGGATCCGAGGCCAGCTGCCCCCCGGGCCTTCGGCGCGCGCGCAGCCGATCCCGAGGACGACCCGGGAGCGCGCACGGCCGCAGCATCGCGCGTGGTGAAGCCCCGAAGCGCCGTGCACCGAAAAGCCTGCGGGCGCCGAAAGCGATCCGACCTCGGATCCGGAAAGCGCCTCTCAATCGAGGGCTTGGGACCCTGTGAGTCCTCAAAATGCCTAGGCTTTTGGGCGGTGACTGCGGGCACATGAAGCCTCTGCACTGCCACGGAGTCGAACGTTGCGATAAACAAGCTGCGAAGGCGTAGGGAGCGGGTCTCGCTACGGCCGTTGACAGCAAGTCTGAGCACGCCTACGGACCGAGGACGACGGCGCCCAGGAAACCGGAGCGCGACAGAAGCGAAGTTAGGAAAGAAGGAGATTTCGAGATGAAGCGGCTCGCAATGACACTCGCCCTCGTGCTGCCGGTAATCGGCGCCTGTGGCGGCCAAAACACCGAAAAGGGAATCATTACCCCCGGTGGCCCCGTGGTCGAGTACCCAGAGTGGGTCAACAAGGGCTCCGGGGCATTTGGTGGCGAAAAGAAAGTGTTCTACGGGGTCGGCTCCGCCGGCGGCATCCGTAACCACTCTCTGGCGCGCACCACCGCGGAGAACCGCGCTCGAAACGAGATCGCGAAGGTCTTCGAAGTCTACAGCGCGTCGCTCATGAAGGACTTCCAGGAGTCCGTGACGGCCGGTGACTTCAGCGCCTCCGACGAAAGCCAGATGGTCTCCAACGCGATCAAGACCTTCACGCAGCAGACCCTGAACGGCGTGGAGATCCAGGAGCACTGGATCCACCCGGTCGACGGCACGATCTACGCGCTCGCCCGCGTCGATCTGGACGGCTTCATGGACTCGCTCCAGAAGGCCAAGGACCTCAACGCTGCGGTCCGTGATCGCGTCAAGCGCGCTGCCGAGAAGTCCTTCGCGGACCTCGAGGCTGAAGAAGCCAAGCACGCCAACCCGTAGTTCCTCCGGCTTGCCCCGCCTGACGTAGCGACCGCGCCCGGCAGGTGGGGGCTTCGAACCAACCGCCTCTTTGAGGAGCACGCGACATGCGCGCCCACCATCCGATCTCGACCGAGATCGATCCCCCACCTGACTCGCCTGAACCGGCCTTCGCCGTGCTGCGGAAGCTTGGCCTTCGATCCTGGGCGCTGGCGGTGGCGCTGATCGTCGGCTGCGGCCACGCCGCGGCGGTGGTGGTCCCTCCGCAGCCGCCGCCGCCGCGCAAGCCCGCGCCCGAGTGGGTGATGCGTTTGCCGAGAAAGAAGGGCGATGTCTGTGCGGTTGGGGCGGTCGATCCCACCTACTTTCGTCAGGACGGCCTGAAGTTCGCGGCGGAGTCGGCGCGGGCCGAGCTGGCCAAGGCGATCCAGGTGAAGGTCAGCTCGGTGATGCTCGATTACCAGTCGACCTCGGGAGACTCGGTGGACCAAGCGACGGTCGAGCAGGTCGTGGGATCGGTGAGCGATGGGGTCCTCTCGGGCGCTGAGATCATGGAGTCTTGGTACGACGAGGACGGCGCAGTGTCCCGCAAGGGCATGACCTACGCGCTGGCCTGTATGCGCACCGACCAGTCGGTGGCGGAGCTGGCGGAGAAGCTGAAGCAGGTGACCCCGGAGTCCGAGGACAGAGAGAAGAAGATCCAGAACGTCAGGGATCGGGCCGCGGCCGCCTTCGATGAGCTCGACAAGGCGGAGGAGGCCCACCGCTAAGGAAGGCGTGGTCGCGCCCGCTGGCGGGTTCATCCCGCCGGTAACGGGCACAGAAGCTTCGGTATACTCAGGGGGTTCAGTGAAGGCGGTCACCGCCTGGCTCAGGGCGTTACCGGCGGAACAAAATCCCGACCGGGTCGAAGCTATCTCGAGGCTGGGACGTCTGAAGGGGCGGCCGGATCGTGGTAGGGAGAATGGGTGCCACCGGGCGCCGTAGCTGTGTGTAGAAACAAAACTCGGAGGTTTGAGATGCGGAACCGTATGTCGACGTTGGTCCTGGCCGGAGCGCTAGGCTTCTTGGCCTGGACCCCGGCTCTTTCGGCCCATGCCGCGGGCGAGATGAGCCCGCGTGACATCTACAAGAATTTGGGGCGCGCCGTGGTGCTCGTCTTCGCGACCGACGGTTCAGCCCAGGGCAGCGCCGGCACGGGCTCCATCATCACCGCCGACGGCCAGATCATCACCAACGCCCACGTGGTCTCCAAGGAAGGGAAGGCCTTCAAGAAGGTCTTTATCTACCTCAAGCCGGACAAGCTGACCGGCTCCATGCAGGACGACCTCAAAGAGCGCTTTGAGGCCCAGATCGTGGAGCTCGATCCCGAGCTCGACCTGGCGCTGCTCAAGATGAAGGCGCCGCCGGACAAGCTGCCGACGATCCCCTTCGCCGATCCCGACAAGGTGGAGATCGGCGAGCCCGTCATCGCGATCGGCCACCCCGAGACCGGCGGTCTATGGACGATGACCACCGGCATCGTCTCCTCGGTGGTGAAGGACTTTCAGGGCGTCCACGGAAAAGACGTCTTCCAGACGGAGGCCTCGATCAACCGCGGCAACTCGGGAGGCCCGCTGATCAACCAGTGGGGCCAGATGGTCGGCATCAACACCTCGATCTCGCGCCGCGCCGCCGACGGCCTCGCCATCACCTCCATCAACTTCAGCCTGAAGAGCTCGGTCCCGGTGGAGTGGATGAAGAAGAAGGACCTGGTGAACCTGGCCTACGCCAACCCCGGGACCCCGACCGTGGTCGCCATGGCCACGCCTCCCGCTAAGGGCGAGACCAAGGTCGCCGAGGCCGGCGAGAAGAAGTCCTACACGGTCAAGGGCGACGATGGCTCGAGCGCGGTCGTGGTGGTGGAGCCGGAGGAAGGTCAGGAGGTCGCGAACGTATCGTGGCAGGAGGCCAAAGGAACTACCAACGTGTCGGGCGCGATGACGGTCCCCAAGGGTGCCAAGGGTGAGAAGAAGCCGGCCGCGGCGCCGCCCCCAGAGCCCAAGATCCTCACCAAGACCCGGCCCTACAAGCTCGACCCCTTCGTCGAGGCCCGGGTCAAGGAGATCAAGGCCCTCGAGAAGGACATGGACGACATGCGCAACGAGATCGACAAGCGACGTGGAAAGAACACCACCAAGCGTCCGAGCGGTGCGCAAAACGGCAACGGCCTCTGGTAAAGGATAGCGCCATGATTCGCTCGCTCTGTGCTGTCGCCGCTTTGGCGACCCTCACCCTCTCATCCCTCCCCGCGGCCGCGGCTCCTGGCGCCGACGACAAGAAGGTCGTCGCGGTCCTCGAGTTCGGTTCACCCAACGACCACAACCTCGGGATGATGGGCCACAACGCCCAGCCCACCTTCATCACCGAGCTGGTGAAGTCCAAGCAGGTGCGGGTGGTCGATGAAAAGCGGGCCGACGACGCGATCAAGCGCTTCGAGAAGGGCATGGCCGGCCTCTACGACCAAGCCAAGATCAAGCAGATCGGCAAGTTCCTGAACGCGGACTACGTGGTCTCCGGGCAGGTCTCCTTCGGCGGCGACGCCTTCATCATGACCGTCCACGTCACGAACGTGGAGACCCTGGAGATGGAGTTCGCGGAGGACGTCGAGTTTCGCGATATCGACAAGTTCCGGCTGGCCGTGAAGGCCAACGCTAAGCGGATTGCGGGTCAGATCAGCGGCCAGGGCGGCGCCAAGGGCAAGCACGAGGCCTTCTTGAACATCGATCCGCGTCATTTCTATGACACGGCGGACGCCATGATCAACGCGCTGCTCGGGCTGGGGATGTGGCGCTACGAGGGCGAGATCGACTCCGAGGACTCCGACACCAAGACGGTCCACGTGAAGCTCCGGACGGGCTCGCCCCGACCCGGGATGCCACTTTCGGTCTTCGAAGAGGGCCTGGGGGAGAATGATAAGCCCATCGGCGTCGTCTACGTCGTCGAGCCCGACGACAAGGGCAACGGGTTTGTCGCCAAGTGGATCGCCGAGAAGGACAAGTCGAAGAAGAAGAAGGGCGATTTCGGCCTGGGCAGCCGCGTCTCCAACGCCAAGTACCGCTACCGGATCGCCATCGGGAAGCTCGACGACGAGGCGGAGGACAACGCCGACCTGGTCGAGATGTTCCGCGACAAGCTGATGGAGAAGCTGGACGAGAACAAGACTTTCAAGGGGATGAACGACTCCGACGTCCTGCGTCTGACCATGGATCTGGGCAAGGGCAGCGCTCGCGAGAAGACGCTCAAGGAGATCCACAAGCTGGGCGTGGACTTCGTGGTCGAGGGCAAGTTCATCGGGAGCCCTGGCAAGCGGCGCGCCGACTTCAAGGTGATCTCCGCGATGACCGGCGAGTCCTGGGGCACCCTCAAGTTCGAGACCCGCATCTAGTCCTCAGCCCGGTCGCGGTCCCGATCTGGTCCGCACGCTTTGCCACCGCCACGCTCGCGCGGATCGGGACCCGGACCGGTAACGGGACCCGGACCGGGGCGGAGACAGCTCCGCGGGTAGAGACCGGGCACACCCGTCGTACGTTGAACTGCACACGGCCGGGCTCTGCTCGGGGCTTCGTCGCGCCTGGGGCGCGCGCTGGGGCCCCGAAGCGCTCAGGGGGTAGGACTCGGCGACCCCCCGAGCATTGAACCCGGACCGACGTCGTGATAACTCGCCCCGCCGAGGAGTAGATCTATGCGCATGCTTCGAATGTTTTCGCTGGCCACCGCTCTTACCGCTGCATCGATGATGGCATCGTGCGGAGGGAAGAAAGTCACCCGTACCGCCGCTGACTCGACCGAGGGCGGCGACCTCTCGGGCTACTGGAATGATATCGACGCTAACCTCGTCGCCAAGGAAATGATTTCCGACGTGATGGCCAACTCGTGGGCCAATGACTACCAGAGCGCCAACGCCGGCAAGAAGCCCGTCGTCAAGCTCATGGGCGTCATCAAGAAGACCGACGACCGCAACGTCAACACCGACTACTTCGGCAAGCAGCTCGAGCGTCAGCTCCTGAACTCTGGCCGTTGCCGCGTGGTTGCCGCTTGGGGCCAGGACAACGTCAACGTCGCGGAGAAGGCCCGCCAGGCCACCCACGCCAGCGACGACAGCGTCAAGAGCCAGGGCAACGAGACCGGCGCTGACTTCACGCTGCAGACCGTCGTCAACTCGCAGAACGAGACCGACGGCGGCGGCAAGTCCGTCCGCGCGTACCTCGTGAACATGGAGCTGGTGAACGTCGAGACGAACGAGAAGGTTTGGATCGGCGAGAAGATGATCCGCAAGAGCATCGAGCAGGCCGGCGCGACCTTCTAGGCCGCTCGGTCCGACCAAGCGCCGAAGGGTTGGGCGCGAACGCCCGCTGAGGCTGTTCGCTCACCCAACCCTTCGCGCACGATTTCCTGGAGCCAAACATGACTGAGTCGACCTCGAGAATCCTCGCCACCGGCGCATCGCTCGCCCTCCTCGTGTCCGCCACGGCCTGCAGCAATGCCGGGCTCGTCGAGCACTATTACAAGCAGACCCGTCCCGCGATGGTGAAGGGCGACTGGAACGTCGCGGTTGCCGCGATGGAGAAGGCTAAAGAGAAGCCTTACGGCGAAAAAGATCGCGTCATGTATTGGCTGAACCTCGGCACGGTCATGCACTACGCAGGCAACGCCGATGGCTCCAACGAGAACCTGTTCAAGGCCGAGTCCACCATGCAGGAGCTGTGGACCACGTCGATCACGGCGGAGGCCTCCAAGTTCATCGCCAACGAGACCGCCCAGTCCTACGGCGGCGAGGACTTCGAGAAGGTCCTGGTCTACGTCTATACCGCGCTGAACCATGCCAAGAACGGCAAGTTCTCGGATGCCAGCACGGAGGCCCGCCGCGCCGACGAGTTCTTGAAGAAGATGCTCGTCCAGTACGACAAAGAGGGCGGCGACGGCACCGTCTACAAGCAGGACGCCTTCATCCTCTGGATGGTCGGCCTGTTCTACGAGGTCGAGGGTTCGGTCAACGACGCCTTCATCACCTATAAGGCCGCCTACGAGGCCTATAAGACCGACTATGCCGGGCAGTTCGGTACGAGCATGCCGAAGTTCCTCGGGGAGGACCTGGTCCGCACCGCGACGATCCTCGGCTTCAGCGACGACATCGCCAAGTTCAAGGAAGAGACCAAGGCCAGCGGAGAGACCGTGCAGAAGCTCCAGGAGGCCGGCGAGGTCGTGGTGATCCACGGCAACGGCGAGGCTCCCAGCAAGCGCGAGCTCTTCTTCGACGGCACGATGCCCGACAACTACGTCATGCGGATCGCGATCCCCGAGTTCGTGGCGATCCCTCCCCGCACCGCCTACGCCGAGGTCAGCGCGGACGGGATGACCGCGATGAGCGAGCTGGCGGAGCCGATCACCGACATCTGCCTGAAGAACTTCTCTCTGCGTTTGCCGGCCATCAAGGCCCGCGCGGTGGCCCGCGCCATCGTGAAGTACGCGGCCACCAAGGCGGCGCAGGCGGCTGGCGGCGGCTCCAACAGCACGGCCGGCGCGCTGCTCGGGCTGGCGGGCAACATCGTCTCGGCCGTGACCGAGGCGGCCGACATGCGGTCCTGGAACACGCTCCCCTCGAGCTTTGGCGTGGCGCGCCTGTGGCTCCCCCCGGGTCCCCACACCGTGAACGTGAGCTTCAAGGACGCCAGCGGCCTTGAGGTCAACCGGCCCCAGACCTTCCAGGTCAACGTGGAGTCGGGCAAGCGGACGGTGCTTAGCGTTCGGAGCATGCTGTGATGTTCCGCCCGCTCGTCACCGCCGCGTTCTTCTTGGTCGCCAGCTCAGCGGCCTACGCCGCTCCCCCGGGATGGGCCAGCGGCAAGGATCCCAAGTACCCCAAGGAGAAGCTGCTCGTTGGGGTAGGCAAGGGGACCTCGCAGCAGTCGGCCGACATGGATTCCCGGGCCGAGATCTCGCGGATCTTCGAGTCAAAGGTGTCGTCCGTGATGGACGACTTCCAGGCCTCCGCGTCCAAGGTAAACAGCTCAGGCAAGGGCGTGCACGTCGAGGTGCAGACCGTCGCCCAGCTGACGAAGGTGACCACCGCCAAGACGCTCAAGGGCGTCGAGGTGCAGGAGCGGGGTCAAGACGGGGCGACGTACTACGCCTTGGCGACGCTCTCTCGCGAGCAGTGCGTCAACTCGCTGACCGAAGAG